>Ga0302326_10012493_pt1 | contig 18097 bp, 10 predicted proteins | sample Palsa_T0_3_FD_202264 | JGI IMG/M metagenome (GOLD analysis project Ga0302326, IMG submission 202264) | Peat permafrost microbial communities from Stordalen Mire near Abisko, Sweden - Palsa_T0_3 | ecosystem: Environmental > Terrestrial > Soil > Palsa > Peat permafrost | place: Sweden: Abisko...
GGCAGTGGCCTTTATTGTGACCACAACGGCGGAGAGGGCCAGAATGAAAAAGGGAACCTTTTCGGCTAAAAGGAACAAGGCTTGTTTGGCCACCGGCTTCGACTCCGTCGGGGTCAAACGCTGCAATGGCCACCAATCTAATGCCAGCAAGACAAAAGGCAGCATCGCCGCAGCCAGATTGGACATAACGGCCAAAGCGAACAAAATGACCGCTGCAACGTAATAGAATTTTGCGCTGGGTAGCTGCGATCTGGATTTTTCCGCATATAGAGAATAGGCCCATAAGGACACCAGGACGAAGAAGGCGCCCAGGAGCATCTTACGCTCCGCGACCCAAGCAAACACCTCGACATGAAGAGGGTGCCAGGCAAAAAAGGCTGCCACTGCGGCGCTACGCCAAAATGCGCCGGTTAATTGGCGTAAGACCAGGAAAACCAGAACGGCATTGAGAGCATGCAGAATGATGTTTGTAGCATGATGGCCGCCCGGCTTTAACCCGTAGATCGCGCAATCCAACGCGTGCGAAAGCCATGTGAGAGGCTGCCAGACGTTGCCATAACCAGTGGAAAAAGCCCACCTCAGCACGCCTGACAGACCTTTGTTGATGTGGGTGTTACCGTTGACATAGAGCTCGTCGTCATAGTTGACAAAGTTGAAGCCAAATGCCGGGGAATAGAGCGCGATGGTGCCAAGCCCAAGCACCAGGCAGACCACCAGAACGCGCCATCCGTCTTTTCGTGTCATTGCGCGGATTCTAGCAAGCTACTCGGTAAGAGAAAGTCAATTTAGACAGTCGGCGTTTTAGTGACACGGATGTTGGTGTTTTCGCCTGGTGGCTGCAGAACCCCCGTAGAAGGCTGCCAGATCACCTCATAAATGCGAACCGCGGTGCGAAAGCCTTTGACCGTGCGAGGCGCCCATTCCAGGCACATGCCGGCCAATTGGGGATCGTCGCGTTTTAGGGCGTTGTAGGTTGCCTCGCCAATAATGATGCGGCCATGACCTGAAACGCCCTCTAGCCGGCTGGCTAGATTGACCTCGCGTCCGAAAGCGGTGTAGTTGAGCAAGTGACTTTCCGAGCCCATGAATCCGACAATCGCCACGCCCGTATTGATGCCCGTCCCCATGGAAAGTATCGGCAACAGAGGAAGCAATGGCAGGCTTTTGGCCGCGCGTTCCACATTTTCTTCTTCGCGCTGTTTGTTTTTCTTCTGGCGGTCCTGGTTCAATTCGGACATGGCGCGCTGCGCTTGGATGGCCGCTCGCACGGCATCCAAGGCATGCTGCGGATTAGGCAAAGGAGCGCCCCAAAAGGCCATCACACAATCGCCAATGTATTTGTCCAGCAAGCCCTTGTGGCTCTTGACGACGTTGGAGATAACGCCAAGATACGCGTTGACAGTTTCGAGTGTGTCCTTGGCCTGGGCATCGAAATAAGCCTCAGCAGCCGCGCCGCTGAGGTTATGTTCTTTGACGTAGGCTTCGGCCTGGGCCTGTGTCACATCTGTCAATTCGGTGAACCCGCGCACATCAGCGAAGTAAATCGTAATCTCGCTGCGCTGGCCACTGACCTTGATCGTTTGTTCCTTCAAAACTTCGTTGACCACATCAGATGAAAGCACCCGGGTGAAGAGCTGTTTGATCATTCTCTTTTGGGATTGCTCAAAGCGCACCCGTTGTATTAGAGAGCAACCGTGCGTGACCAAGCCGGCACAGACATATGGAAGGAAAATCGGCACCCAAAGGCGGAAATCCAAATATAGCCAAGCAGCTACGGCGAGGTAAACGGCCAGCACTGCGAGCATAAGCGCACTGCCATTATAAACCCGCTCGACTACCCAGGTAAGCCAGGCCGCCAGCAGCCCCATAAACACGATGAGCAGTAGGTTTAGCCCCAGCGAGGTGCGATGCACGAATCGTCCGGTAAGGACGGAGTGGGCCACATTCAAGTGCTTGTTGACGAGAAAAGTATGGCTTTCCAAAGGTGTGGCGCCTACGTCGGCCAAATCATTGCCCGTGGCCGTGGACCCAATCACGACAAGCTTGTCTTTCCACGGGTTGGACACTTCGTGTCCATGTTTTCGTTCAATTTGCGCCGCCAACAGAACTTCAAAAGCGCCGGCATGCACTTGCGGGTCGTTTTGTTTGAGGGCCCAATCGACAAAGAAATAATTCCCATCGTCCACTGGAATGGAGCGCGTCAACCCGTTAGGGCCGTGCAAAATAACCTGGCCCGGTCTGATGTCCGGATGATCCAAGTCCAGATCCAATTCACGGGCGGCGAGCAGTATGCCCATGCTCCAGGCGCGAAAGTTTCGGTAGGGAACAATTTTATCCGGATACCCGGGCGGCGGCGAATTAAGAAGGTTTGTCGTGGCAATTCGCCCTTCATCGTCGATGGGGAATTCAAATAATTCGCCGCCCACCTGGCTGACAAAAGTGATTTTGTGGTTCTTTCGATCATCGCGTGTTTTGGGAAGATTCCACTCCAGTTCTCCCGCCGCTTGCAAGATGACGGGATCCCAATCGCGATATTCTTCGAAGACCCGGTCCCTCCGCAGGACGCCGTCAGAATCTCGATCCACGGAGATATTGGCGATCTTCCAAGCGTTGGTGCGAAATTTCAACTGTGGCATGACGTCTGAATCGGCCGCCAGGATGACGTTGCTGGATTCTTTGAGTTGGTCGGAAAAAATATTGTCCGGCGCTGTGATGGAACCATCCGGTAAAGTGACCAACGATTGGTCGGGCCGCAATTCGGCGAACAAAACGTCGAAGGCCACCGCTTTGGCGCCTTCCATAGTCAGCTCCTTTAAGCCTGTGGCGTACACATCCCTGGGCCAATAAAGCCCATCCAGGAAACCCAAATGTGGGTCATGCTTGACCTCGTAAATGGTGTTGTCGCTGATTTCGACCAAGCCAAGATTCGTGGCATCCTGTGACGCTAAATTTTGGAAGTTATGAGCCACCTGTACTCGCCAATCAAAAGTCATCAGTTCCAAGCGCTGTAACACGGGCAAATGGTCAAATCCGATTTCCAAAGCGCACACGAAGAGGGTAACAATGATCGCAATGAAAAACGTCGGCGATTTGAAGAAATTCAGGCGCACGACCTGTATGTAAACAAAAAGCCCGGAGCAACACAAGTTACTCCGGGCTTGGAAAATCAGTACTAACTATTTATTATTCACCGGGGTTAGGGTTGGGGGTAACACCTGAAGTGTTCCCTTGTCCCGGGGGACTCCCAGTGGGGAATACAGGCAGAGGGCCAAACGGGGGTGGTCCCGTGGGACCGCTTTGCGTAGCTATAATCAACGCGTTAATCAAACTCTCATAATATTGAAGCAACTGCTGCGCGGTCGGGACTACATCGCCTTCGCCCGGTGTCCATGAATCGCCAGTCTTCAACGTCTTGGTTTGAATCTCGCCCGCAACCACAGCCGAGACAATCACGGTTCCCTGCACGCTGGTAAAGGTCACCAAATACTTGCCATCAGGCAATTGCTGAACTTGGACTTCGAAATCTGTTCCGCGAATTCCCGCCACACCGTGGGGGGTCTTGATTTCGTAAGTCGAATTGCCCGAAACCTTTTTGACTTGGCCCAAAATAGAACCCAATTTGATGTCGAGGGTCGTTTCGGTATCGCCTTCGCGCGCGGAACCGATGCGCTCCATTTGAGGAATGGACATGGTGGTGTCGGCCTGAATACGGACAGAGGAGGACAGGCCATTGACGTTCAAATAGACGACTGAATCGGGGCCTGTGGAAATTGTTGTGCCAGCTTCCAACTCCATGTTGGGCTTAAGCGTCATAGCACCCCCACCGGAATTGTAAGTAGCAATCCCCATGACGGTTCGGACGGTGGCATGGCCTCGAGTTTTGCCGGGTTGTTCTGACTTGAGTGTAAATGCGCCCGTCAGTGCAAGAGCCACCAAATAGGCCGCAACGGTTTGGAATCTTTTCATAAATTTATGATTCAATATGCTATTTGCTAAAGGCAGATTACAATTCTGCCCATAATTGTCAACTCCTTAATATTGAAAAAAATCACAAATCATTTTAAGCCTTAACCGATCTGGTTTTAAACGATTTTAGATAATTCTCTCTGTAAGTGCAAAGCACACGCCCACAATTACATACAGCCCAATCTACGGACTAAAACTTGCCCACATATGGGGAGGCCGGCGTCCTTTGCCGGTTTTTTCATGCCATGCTGATCTGCACCTAGCCAAGGAAGCGGTTTGTACGTCTATGGACCGGGCAACCTCGGCTTGTCCGGCAAGATTAGCCCGACATCAACGTACTGCCCCCCTGTTGTTTGGTGGCAATGCACGGCCACAATGTTGAGACCCGGCTTAAGCGTCGCGATCGCCTCTGGCAAAAGATCGAATTGTTCATAACGCTCAATGAATCCTGGCAAACTGGCCGCGAGCACCCCGTTTAAAAACACTTCAAGGTCTTCGTCGTGATGCGCTTCGAGTTTAAGGTCGCGCAGGTCCTGAGTCCCCAACTCGAATTGACGTCGGAGCCAAATGTCATCCGTGTTCCAAATTGTCCGGACCAGCGCGCCGGGCGTTTCAGGGGTGCCGAACCCTGCCACCCCTTGCTTCCAGCCAGAGGCATTGTAATCGGGCCTAAACCAGTTCGAGCCGGGGACTTGGAAGGTATAACTCCAAATAACGTTTGATGAGATTGCGTCCGGAACAATCACGAGGCCATGCAATGGTCTGCGCCCAACACCATTAGCTTGCGACAGGAACTGGGCGTCCAGTTTAGCCACCGAGCGATCGTAGCTCAGCAGGCCGTTGCATTCCGTCTCGACGTCGGTGGTTTGTGTATAAACCGCGGCGCTTAATCCATGCAGGTTATGCAAATTCCAAACCTTTTGCAGCAATTGGGCGTAGTCTTCTCCAAGTGCTTGGGCGTCAGGCTCAAGCCGGTAGGCCCAATGATTTGACGACCAGCAATGTCCGTCAGCAACCAAACCCAGTCCACCAAACTCCCCTATTACGGTAGCGCGTCTGGCCTCTGGCTCCAAAGAGGCAGGACCAGGATAGCCATGGCCGTCAACAATATCACCCGCCAAGGTATCGACCCAGCCGCTGGCGTCGTCCACCAACCGGGAAGGATCTAATGTTTTGAGACTTTGCGTTAAACGCTGGGTGTCGTATTGACCCCAGCCTTCGTTGAAGAGCACCCAAAGGATGATAGAGGGATGGTTGTATTGATCCTTGACGATGTGAGACAGCTCGACCTCAAATTCACGCTGACCCTCCGGCGTCGCATTATTGGCGCTAGGGATGTCCTGCCAAACCAAAATCCCCAGTTTGTCACACCAATAATACCACCGATCAGGCTCAACTTTGACATGCTTTCGCATTAGGTTAAAACCAGCTTCTTTGAGAAAGGCGATGTCGGACCAGAGCGCATCGTCGGTCGGCGCTGTATAGATACCGTCCGGCCAGAAGCCTTGGTCCAAGGTTCCGATTTGAAATAAGGGCTTGTGATTCAAGGTTATGCAAGCGACGCCTTGGTTGTTCTTGAGCAACCCAACCTTTCTCATGCCAAAATAACTGGACACTTCATCGACCTTTTGCCCGCCCTTTTTCAATGTTACCTGCAAATCGTAAAGGAATGGCGAATCCGGTGACCAAAGCCGCGGTTTAGGAATAGGAAGGACCATCTCTGCGCCAGCGGCGCCAGAAACGCGTCCCACAACAACTTTTCCATCCAATGCGACCGCTTCCACCCTCAAGTCGTCGGAAAGATTGTTAACGGAGACGCGCAGACGCAAACCACCAACGTCAGAATCAGGATCAGGAGTCATCCACAAGCTTTCGATACATTCCACCGGCACAGGCTCTAACCAAACCGTCTGCCAAATTCCTGAACTGGGGGAATAAAAAATGCCCTCCGGCTTGAGAGATTGCTTCCCGCGCGGCTGGTCGGCTTCGGTTGGGTCTGAGTCCTGGACGGTGATTTCTTCGGGGCCATTCCAATGCAGGCAATCCGTAATGTCGAAAGCAAAGCGGTCGTAGCCGCCGCGATGCTGGCCAACCTCGCGTCCGTTGACAAAGACTTTGCAATGCCAGTCCACCGCCCCGAACAGAAGGCGGATTCGCCGCCCTTGCCACGCCTGCGGAATTTTAGTTGTCCGTCGATACCAGAGCGTTTCCTTGGGGCCAAGCGTCTTCATCACACCCGAAAGGGCCGATTCAATGGGAAAAGGCACAAGAATTTGGCCGTCGAAACTATCCGGTTTGCCGGTGCCAACTGGTCGCACAGCATAGTCCCACAAGCCATTAAGGTTTTGCCAGTCGGGTCTGACTAATTGCGGGCGCGGATACTCCGGGTGGGCATTGGTTGGAGAAACATCGGCGGCCCAGCGTGTCATCAACGGAGCTTTGGCTGGATGCCACGACGTGGCTGTTTCTGCCCGAATGAGGTTAGAAAAAGCCAAAAGGAGGCCAACAGGAACCAGCCGGCCCAAAAAACACTTCATATTTTGAAGTATTTGACCACAGCCTCAGTCCGGCAACGGACATGCAATTTTTCGTAAACACGCCGGATATAATTACGCACCGTATGAATACTGACGTTGAGCTGGTCGGCAATTTGTTTGTAAGCCAGGCCTTGCGCCAGCGCCTGCAATACTTCCAGTTCACGGTGCGAAAGCTCCACAGCTTCCGCTCCTTTTGGCGGGGTCGTTTGAAACGAGCGCACGACCTTGCGGGCGATGGAAGTGGACATCGGCGCGCCGCCAGCTACGACTTCGCGGATCGCCGCCAGCAATTCTTCCGGGCGCTGGCGTTTGAGCAGGTAGCCGCTGGCGCCAGCGGCCAGGGCTCGAAATATCTTTTCGCTGTCTTCGAACACGGTCAGCATGACCACCTGAATATCGGGTAGCAACAGCTTGAGGTCGCGCACACACTCAATGCCATCTGTGCCGTGTTCCTCCAGGTTGATGTCCATCAAGACAACATCAGGTGGATTCTTGGCCAGCCCTTCCAACGCCTCGCGCGCCGTGGCGTACGCGCTAAGGCAGCGAAATTCGGGGAATGCGCCCAGATAGCCACCTATGTTTTCGCGCAGGTCGGCGGAATCATCCACGATGGTGATGGTGATGGGATCGCTCATGCCTTCACTGTTTTAGTCGGATTCAAGGACACTTTAAGCTCCACGTTTGAGCCGCGGCCCGGCTGGCTTTGTATCCCGCAAAAGCCCCCGACTTCAACCAGATGCTGCCGCATATTGGTGAGGCCGCTCCGGCCATTTCCAGCGCCATTTCCGTTGAGCGGTGAGGCAAAACCGATGCCATTATCGCCAATCAGGATTTGCAAGAGGTCATTTTCCACCCGGATATCCACTTCGACTCGCGTCGCGCAAGCATGTTTCAAAACATTACTCAATGATTCTTCGAACGCCAGGAATACATTATGCCGAAACTCGGCGGTGACGGACCGTGAAGGCAATTCGCTTTGCATGTGCAACTGGCATTCAACGGAAGTATCATGAAAGTATTCCCTGGCATACTGGCAGAGATATGAGGCCAATTGTTCCAAAGTATCGTTGTGCGGATTGACGGCCCAGACCATTTCATCCAGCGCCTTGAGCAGGTCGCGCGAAGTATTGGCAATGGAATCGACTTTGTCTCCAGATGGTCCGATTGCCCCGGACTCCACTTTGAGACGTTCGCTCAAGAAAGAAATCTTGGTCAGTTTAGATCCTATTTCGTCATGCATGTTGCGAGCGATGCGCATGCGCTCACGTTCCATGGCTTGCTGTTGTTCCAGTCCGGCCAGCCGTTTTTGCAAGCGTCGATGATAAACCAGGCGGACGGCGCCAACGGCCAAAGTCGTGACCGCCAGACTGTAAAGCGTCAAGGCCCAAGGCGTGCGCCATAGCGGTGTGGGGATGACAAACACCAGGCTGACCTCGCGATCATTCCAAACACCATCAGGGTTGCACGCCGTGGCATGAAAGGTATAAGTCCCAGCAGGCAGACCTTTGTAACCCACATGGCGATCCGGTCCTGTGTCCACCCAATCGGCATCGAAACCATCCAATTTGTGACGAAATTTTATTTTTTCTGGAGCTTCAAACCCAAGCGCAGTGAGCTGGAACTCGAGCGACTTCAGATGCCCTGGAAGCCGCACAGGATTGGCCGCGCCTTTATTTTCCTTTTCATCGGGCATTTGGAGCAATTCGTTGTTGATATAAACAGCCTCAAGATGAACTTTCGGCGCAGGCTTCTCTTCCTCCCACCCGTGGGGATCGATGCCAACCAGCCCGCTAGCCATGGCGAACCATAGACGGCCTCCGGCAGCGCGAAGTGTTCGAGGCCAGCCAAAATTGAGCATTCGATCCGGCCCTGGGGGCACCTCAAAGAGTAATTTGGGTTTGAGCGGGCCGCGCCCTTCCAGCGCAGAAACAATCGAATCCTTGGCAATGCGGCACAAGCCCCGGGGTGTATTCAACCATAGATCACCTTCACCGTCCTCAACCACTGCGGAAACCACGTCGTCCAGGAGACCGTCCTGAGCATTCCAAGTCAGGCAGCGATCGTTCGAAAGACATCCCAAACCGCCGGCGCTTGCGATCCAAAGCGTTTGTCGCTGGCCTTCGCATAATCCCAGGATGGCTTTGCCAGCCAGACTGGGCGCCAACTGCGCCATGGTCACTTTTGAGAATGGTTCGCCGCTGCGAAGGAGACCGCCTGCTTCAGTTGCAATCCATAGCCCACCTTCGCGTGCCGGCATGAGAACTGTTATGGGCGAACCGCTGAGTCCGTCAGCACTTGTGAACGTGGAGATTTTTCCATCCTTAAAACGATGCAAGATGCCTGCTCTCGTCCCGGCCCAAACTGCCCCCTGCGCATCAGAGCAGACCGCCAGGACGCAATCATCCGAGAGGCCATTCGCCGTGGAGAAAAGGATGGATCGTCCGTTCTTTATCTGAAAAAGTCCGCTGCCTGTCGTGCCGACCCAGATGCTCCCATCTGCCTGACTGCATGCGGAAGAGACCAATTCCTGCGAGAGCCATTTGGTGTCTTCGCCTACTCTTTCAAAACGGTCACCCGTGCTGGCATAGAGTCCCCCTGAGTCCATGCCCACAAACAATCGCCCAAGAGCGTCCGCCATAAGGCAGGTCGCGCCGCCGGGTGGCAACCCGCGAGCTGCAGTAAGCAAGGCAAATCTTTGCGCTCGTAATTGCGCTAAGACGCCGTCAGAGAGGCCAAGCCAAAGATTGCCTTCATGGTCCTCGCAAATAGTGCGAACATCGTTGGGCCATCGGCCTTCGTTCAGCGTCACGGGTTGAAACTTGGCGCCGTCAAAGCAGAAGACGCCTCGCCCGCTGGCGGCAATCCACAACCGGCCGCCACGGCCTTCGCATAAGCTCCAAATACGAGTCACGGCCGATTTTTCGCCGGGAAAATAATTGATGCGCTTGCCTTCGGCTAGATTGATAAGATAGGTGGCACAAAAGGCCCACAGATTACCTCGGCGGTCCTCATAGGCTCCAAGAAACTCATCCTGCCGTTCCTGGCCCATGGCCGGGAACTGAAACGCACTAATGTGGCCATCCACGTAACGGCACATTCCGTTGGCGGTGGTAATCCATACTGTGCCCGATTTGGCCGCGTGAACACTGGAAACCGAATTAGCCGGCAAACCTTCCTTGGTGGTGAATGACGCCCACTGTCCCTTGTCGTGCCGATTGACGCCGCCTTTGGTGCCAATCCATAGTCCGCCTGCTGCGTCCACCGTCAAGCTGGTTACATTTTCATCCAGCAATCCGTCCGCGGTCCCATAATGTTGGAGATGGCCTCCTTTCCATGAATAGATGCCCTGATTCTCCGTGCCGATCCAGACATAGCCCTCTTTATCCTCGGCGAGCGACGTTACGGCCACAAGTCTTCCTTCCTGCAGAGGTATGGCGGTAAACTTTACTCCGTCGAATCGCGCCAGACCTCCTGTAGTTCCAACCCATAGATATCCGTCCGACGTTTGCTGAATGACGCTCACAGAACCGTCGGGCAGGCCGTCCGACTTACTCCAGGTGCGAACCGCGAAGTCACGCAATTCTGTGCCAAAATCGTCGCCTTTACTTTGAAAGCCAGAACAAGCGAGCATTACGCCGAACCAAACAAAAACCATCCGGCGTCGAGACCGAGCAGAAGCGACTCCACGCGAACGCGCCAGAAGCGGGAAGGCTCGATTCAATCTCGACATAGTTGTCCACAGGTAAAATCATCGCAAGTTAAGCTCCGTCAGCGCAGGATAGCAAGGAAGAACTACTTGATTTCGTGGACGTCGGCCAAGCCCACGTCGATGTTTTGGCCGCCACTGGTTTGATGGCAATGGACTGCCAGCGTTACTGTGGCGTTTGGCTTAAGCAGAGCGCGGGCTAAAGGTGAAATCTCGAGAGTTACATAACCGGTAGTGAAGCCATCCTCCTTCGAAGCCAGCACGCCATTGACATAAACTTCCACATCTTCATCGTGATCGACGTTGAATTGAAGTCCGGAGTATTGTTTGGCTGGCAATGTAACTTGCCGGCGCAACCAAATGTCAGTCGTCTCCCAACGGGTTCCCACCACCGCGCCTGGTGTGCCTTCGGTGCCGAAACTTGATTTGCCTTCCTTCCAGGTCGAGGCATCGAATGCGGGTGCGTTCCAGTCATCGGCAGGCTTGGTGGTTGTGTAGCGCCACAGCGCCGGTTCCACTCTTGCTGTCGGAATGACCTCCACAATATTGAGTCTTGGCATCTCGGGCAACGTCGCCCACGGACCCACTTTTTCCTTGTCGGCGTGCGCCCATTTCATCCACATGGCGTGGTCCGCCAGCATCTTGATAAAGATGCCGCCAATGACCGGACGCGCGTGCATACCGTCGCTGTGGACGTTGTCCGTTTCGTAAGAATCGACAAATGGGGAGCGCGCGGTGGTTTGGTTGAGATAAGCGTAGATGGGAGACGTTAGCGCCTCGAAATCAGACTGATTTTCCGCCATCGTGGCACTCCAAAAAGACCAGTCGGTTTTCGTCAATTTAGTGCGCGAATCCAGCGGCACACCATAACGTTGCATCACCGTCTTGTAATGCGCGATTTCCTTTTGCGCGGCTTCTTTGGGGAAAATGTTCAAGCCTAGAATTTGGTCCCAAACAAGATTGTACTTTTGGCTCCATGTGCCCGGCTTGTCAAAAGCCAAACGGAAGTGGTCCCCGTCGGCCGCAGCCGTCATCCAATGTTTAGCATCGGCCAGGGCGATTTGCCGGTACCTTTCCGCGCCCGCCGCATCGCCTCGCAAACGGCATAGATCCCCGTAACAAGCCAAGCCCAAAATAGCCTTGATAGAAAGATTGGCGTTATGCGCGAGGTGGCCCATGAAATCGTCGGTACAGAGCTGGTCTTCTGGGTCCAGCCCGTATCTTTCCAGATACTCGGCCCATTGCTTCAATTGCGGCCACCATGGTTGGACAAATTTCGTATTGCCGTCGATCTGGCAGACGGCATCGCAAAGAATGAGCATGTTGCCGCTCTCTTCCACTGGCATGCCTTCGCCGCCATCATCGGTGCCCCGCGCGATGGGATAAGTGCCAAGATCATGGGGAGCATTAGGGAACTTCCAATGCCAACTTGCCGCGTAGGAAAGAATGGGCACCAGAGTTGCCTTGGCCAAGGCCGGACTGAGCAAGACCCATTGAGGGTCCATCGGAAAAAAGACATCCACGGTGGCGATGTCTCCATTGCTGGTGTTTTCCTTGGTGAAAAACAATGGCTGTTTGTTGGCGTCGGCGGCCAGGCCACAAGCGCAAGCGCATTGTCGGTATGCCAAGGCGCACACTTGCGCGTATTGGGTGCCTCCCGCTTTGGTGGCGTCCGCTGTCAGTTGCTCGTCAAACTGGGCGCAACGGCGAGCCTGCTTCGGGTAGTCGCGCGCGGCTTTTTCCAACATTTGCGCGGCAGTGGCGCCATTGCGCTTCCAGAAAGGAAGCAGTTTTTTTCCAAAATACTTGATGGCGTAGATTTCGTCATAGGCCACGATGACCTGGCGCGCGACTGGCTTGGCGGAAACCTGACCCAAATCGAACACAAACGCCATAACGGGCTGTTCATCACTCACGGCGCGCGGCATGCGCGCATCATTCGCCATAGGAAGCGAACCGTCGGCGACAAATTGGGTGAGAAGAGCCTTGCTCGAGCCGAAGGCCGCTTTCGATTGATCGCTCACGGCGGCGGCATAGGCGTAGCCCCAATTGATGCGATGGTCATCTCCGCTCGAACCTAGGACGTTTTGCGCTTCCGTTCCTACTCGCAGGGCCGTTAAATCCCCGGCCTTTTCGCCCGCCCAAGTCACCTTTTCATCACCATGATTGACAACAAGCTGCGAACTTGTGCTGTCGTAAATGGAGACCGCGTGTGGCTGTCCGTCGGTCGAACGAACTTCCCAGGTGATATAGCTTAACGGCAGTGCCATCGCATCCAAATCGTCCGGCAGCGCGGGCCGCATGAAGGACAGCGTCACGTGGATTTTGTCGTTCTCGAATTCGTAAATGCTGCGGGTGGGAGTGACATGCAAAGCCGCTTGCGCCAACGGAGGGACGGATTCAGGCTCATTGCCCATGAGGCGATAGGTCGCGCCGTCAATACGAATTAGGCTGTCAAGAGAGTGGTGGTGGGCAGTCCAATGCTGCGTCTGCCGATCCGTTAAATGATCGGCCGCCGACCAAATGCTTAAATAAGGATCGAAGGTCACCAATGGCACCGAAGGAGGACGAAAAGAGAGGGGCTGCGCGGAAACCTGCATGACAGCAAGAACGGCCAAGGCCCGAGGGACAAAAAATCGATTCTTCATGCCGGGAGTTTAGCCGCCTGGCGGTGCGGGTCAATGTGGCATAAACGGGCCACACTTTTCATTGGCGCAAGAGTCCTCCTGGTGCGAAACAATAAATAGCGACTGTTGCAACCACCGATGCCGCCAAACAAATCCAGATAAATTTCTTGCGGGTTTCTAATTTAAACCGATCAATAACTGCCCAACGAATTAAAATAGGCACGCGGCTCTTTTTTTCGGGATCGTCACTATCAAGAGCATTAAAAGTGTCGAACAAACCTCCCGATATCGAGCTTGTCCAACAGGCAGCTGCGGACGCTTTAAACCCCAGAATTACAGAGGGCAGCCATCCGCATCCGCTCAGACCATAATTGAAAATAAAGCCTGGGAGATTCGTAATGAATCCATAGGCGGTGTCCGCCAGAATGGTGGTCGTGCAACCCATGATTGAATTGGGCGCATACAATCCAAATTTCTTAAAAACTGCGTCGCGTCCGCAGCTATATATCCCACATGTGCCCGTCGCCGCCCAGAAATTGGCCAGGCATCGACTCATTGCGCCATGCGCAGCCCCGGGATGAACAAAGAACATATCGACTGCGGCAATATAAGGATTATGAAAAAAGGATTGACTCGCAAACCCCACCCACTGCGCGCGCGAACGGACTAAACGGCCATAATACTCAGCCCCTTTCCTCAGGATGTCGCGGCAATTCGTGGAAAGCCTTCGCAAACTGTCGCTCAGGGTTAAAGCATCCATGCGAGGAGGGTATCGTTTATCCGTGCGCGACGTCAAGTTATCCGCAAGTTATTCACAGGTCCATTTATCGCATTTGGCTGATATTGTTACAGTTGCATGACGTGATGGTTACAGATCGGTAAAATCATGCTCACCAGCCGTTATTTAGATTGAAGCGGCCTGGCAAAGCAACGACGGTGGGATTGTCAAGACGACCCGATGATCGCGAACACTGAATCTTTTGGTGCGGAGAAAAAACGGTTTCGTTCGGTTTGGATTTCCGACGTCCATCTCGGCACCAAACATGCGCAGGTGGACGCCCTGCTCGATTTTCTGCGTCAATGCGACTGCCGCTATCTCTATCTGGTTGGCGATTTTATCGACGGCTGGGCATTGCGTTCCAAATGGCATTGGGAAGACAACTACAATCTCCTCATTCAAAAATTATTGCGCAAGAGCCGCAAGGAAACGCAGGTGATTTACATTACCGGCAATCACGATGAATTTCTGGAACAATTCGTCAATATGAATTTTGGGAGTGTCGTCCTGGCCCGCGAGGTGATCCACACTGCGGCCGATGGCAAACGTTACCTGGTCCTGCACGGGCACCAGTTTGACGGCATCATGCATTTCAACCGCCTCCTGGACCGGGTCGGGACGAAGCTTTATGATTGGATCCTGGATTTCAATCTCTATTTCAACCGTCTGCGCCGCAGCCTTGGTTTTGGCTATTGGTCCGTGGCGGCTTATCTAAAGTACAAGGCCAAGCAGGCGATGAAGTACGTCACCGATTATGAAAACGCCATCATTCAGATGGCGCGAAAACAAAATGTGCATGGCGTTATCTGCGGCCATGTGCATCGGGCCGAAATTCGCCCGGCGGACGGCGTGGTTTACCTCAATTGCGGCGATTGGGTCGAAAGCTGTACCGCGCTAGTGGAGGATTTTGACGGCAACATAAGTTTGTTACACTTCCATGAAAATAATGCTCAGCGTACTCGGCGAGGGCCGGGGTCACATGACCCAGGCAATAGCGGTGAAGGAGATGGTCGAGAAGGCCGGACACCAGGTGACGAGCGTGGTGCTCGGCGCGGGACCGCACCGACAGGTCGCCCCATACTTTGCATCGGCCATGAAGATGCCGATTACGAAGATATCGACGCCTGAATTCGCCTGTAAGAACAACCGCAAGGTTAATTTGCCAGCCACCCTGGCTGGCATCGCCCGACAGTTTCCTGCCTATTGGCGCGGCCTGCGCACGTTAAGAGCAGTCGTTCGGGAAAGCCGTCCCGATGTCATTATCAATTTCTTTGATCCGCTTACGGGCATTTATGCCCTGACCTGCCGCAATCGTCCGCCGGTTGTGGCCGTCGCCCACCAATTTATGTGCGGGCATCCTTCATATGTCCAAGCATCTGGCAAACGTTTGCAGCAAATTGCCATGAAATGGTTCGTGCGCCTAACGGGCGCCCGGTCCACACAGATTGCTCTTTCCCTTTACGAAGCGCCTGATTTGCCGGGAAAAAATCTGGTGGTTTCGCCACCGATTCTGCGCCGTCAGTTATTTGACCTGCAACCCAATCCCAACGGGAATTTCGTCCTGGTCTATCTCCTTAATCACGGTTACGCCGAACAAATCATCGCTTGGCACAAGAAGAATCCGCAAACCGAGCTGCATTGTTTCTACGACAAGCCTGACGCGCCGCCGGAATTCCGCTTCGATGATACGCTCACCTTTCACCGCTTGGACGGCGAAAAGTTTCTCCGTATGATGGCCGAATGCAAATTCGTCGCCTGCACGGCCGGTTTTGAGTCTCTTGCCGAGGCAGCGTGGCTGGGCAAGCCGCTTTTTCTGGTGCCAGTTGAAAATCATATCGAGCAACAAATTAACGCCCTTGATGCCACACGCATGGGGATTGGCGTTGCTGACGTGAGTTTCAATCTTGACCGTCTCGTCGAATTGCCCGATCGATTGGAAAACGCCGCCTATCGCTCTTGGCTCAGCCGTGCCGATTCCCTTCTGTTGCGAACATTGGAGCAAGTGGTGCAAAAGCCGCAGGCAACGCCGCGCGCCATCTTTCATATCAAAGCCGAGGCCCGGAAACCAGCGTAATTAATAGCCTTGGACTGATATTTAATGCCATACATTGATCATCTTCCGATCTTGGTTAATTTCACTTTTGTCCTATAGTCCGCGCACCATGTCGCAACCGGCAAAGAATGGGGCTGTATTGAAGTTTCCAGAGCATTTTTTGTGGGGAACCGCAACTTCCACAACCCAGATCGAAGGCCATATTGAGAATGAGTGGACCGACTTCGTCGCCCGCGACGGTCGCAATTGCCGCATCGCTTGCGACAGCTACCATCGCTATGCCGAGGACATTGAGTGGATGCGCCAGATCGGCGTCAACGCTTATCGAATGGGTATTGAATGGTCCCGGCTGCAATCGGAGCCGTATGGGCCGTTGAATGAAGCGGAACTGGCGCGTTACGTCAACCAGCTTGATCGCCTAAATCAGGCGGGCATCGTTCCTATGGTGGTGCTGCATCATTTTTCCAATCCGCGCTGGATCGTTAGCCAAGGAGCCTGGACCAACGCAGATACGATTCCTGCCTTTGTTCACTTTGTCACCAAACTCGTAGCTGCATTACGCGGCCATGTGCGCTTATGGAATACCTTCAACGAACCCGATACCTATGCCTGCTGCGGATATTTAATCGGCGAATTTCCACCGCTGAAAAAGTTTCGAGTGGATTCTTTCCGCACGGTCATCAAAAACATGGCCGTCGCCCATCATGAAGTATGCCGCATGATTCGTGAGGCCGGTAGCGCGATGGGAACAGTCGAAGTAGGCTTTTCCAAGAACTGGACTTTTTTTAAACCACATTCCCCCAATTCCCCGTGGGATGCCGCCATTGCGGCATTCACTCATTGGCAGGTGAATAGTTTCGTGCTGGAATGCTTTGTCGGCGCCAACAAGAAAGGGGCTTCCACGTTTCTGGGTGTCAACTATTACGGACGAATCCGCTTCAGAAATCTGCAGCCGCTAGTGCCGACAAACGGATATAGCCTCGAGGAACTGGCGCGATTGGGTGTGGAGTGCGACGACATGCTCGAACGCTATCCCGCCGGCCTGGAAGCCGCTTTGCACGAGCTTTACGGATATTGCGGTCTGCCTATTTATTTGACGGAGCATGGTTCTTCTTCGAGCGATGAAGCTTTTCGCGAACGTGATTTGAAGGAAAACCTGGCGGCGCTGCATCGCGCCATCTCCGGCGGTGTCGATGTGCGCGGCTTTTATTATTGGTCCCTGCTCGACAATTTTGAATGGCAATTCGGCTACTCCAAGAAGTTCGGATTACTCGACGTCGATTTCAGCGACGCACGGCTGCCGCGCAAGATGAAGCCGCTGGCTTGGCTTTACCGAAAAGTCTGCCTGGAGAATGCCATTGGCCATGTTTGAAGGCCAATAATGCTGGAATTGGTAACTTTTCACAAAGAAAGTGCATCTTAAAGCCTAGATCGTCACACATGCCATTTTAGAATCGAGTTGTTATACACGAGGCTTGGCTCGGCCGGCCTAATACTTTGTTAGGCATGAAAACGATAGGATTACTGGTTTGGCCTGCTATTTGGCTTATACTAACCGTCCAGAGCTCCCAAGCCCAGGTCACGGTCACGGATGATTTCTCCACTTCGGTCAATTATCTCACTAACGGGGTCAACGGTACGGTTTGGGACGGAATTTATCTTGGGGCAGTGGCCATTAACCAGGCAACGGGCATTGGTGCCGCTCCCGGCTCCGTTTCAGTCGCAAACGCTAATATCAGCAGTAATAACACCTTAGCCATTGCCAGCGTGCAAACGGATTGGGAGAACGCAGCGGACGACGGGTTCTTTCTTTTCAAGGTCGTCACCGGTGACTTTGACATGAGCGTGCACATTTTGGGACCCATTGACAACTCTCCTTACAATTTGCCCGGATTAATGGTTCGGGCGTTTGCTGACGGCGGTTCTCCCGCGCCGAACGAAGCCGAAAATGGCTTTCTTTGGGCCAGGTTTGATGAATTCAGCATCGCCAACATGCTCAAAAACAATGTTAACGGCGGCAAAACCGACACCGGCGAAGGAACCTATCCCAACACAAATTATTGGCTTCGCGTCACGCGCTCTGACGACGTCTTCACTCTATTTGAGAAAGGCTCGGTGTCGGCGACATGGAATCAGGTGGGCAGTTTGACCCGGTCCGATTTTAACGGAATGCCCCTGGAAGTCGGGATTGAGCATTCTGATTATGCCGGGGGCACGACGCTCGCCGCTTATTACCAGTCGTTCAGTTTGACGCTCCCCGATATGGGGCCATTTTCGGCGGCGTCACCCGTGACAAGTTTGACTGCGGTGGCGACCTCGAACTTGACGGCCAACATTGCCTGGACTCCGGCCACAAATAGCAGCGGTACTGTCGTCGTTGTTTGGACTGGAAGCTCTGCCATGCCCGAGGCCCCGGCGAACGGTTTTACT
>Ga0302326_10012494_pt1 | contig 18097 bp, 17 predicted proteins | sample Palsa_T0_3_FD_202264 | JGI IMG/M metagenome (GOLD analysis project Ga0302326, IMG submission 202264) | Peat permafrost microbial communities from Stordalen Mire near Abisko, Sweden - Palsa_T0_3 | ecosystem: Environmental > Terrestrial > Soil > Palsa > Peat permafrost | place: Sweden: Abisko...
CAATAATGATCTGTCGCGGGCTCTGGAAGAGGATCCAATACGGGCTGAAAATCTGAAATCTTTTGAGGAGTCGTCGCCTCCCTCCGGGACCGCCGACGACCAGGAGCTGATCCGCCGCGAGATACTTGCAGTCAAGGCCAAGCAGGGTGAACTCGCACAGAAATTAATGGCCGGCCATCCGTCTCTGGTGAGACTGCAAGCCCGGATCAACCAGCTCAATCTCGAGCTTGACGCCGCGATCCAGCGGCGCGCGATTTCAGCGGTGCAGCGTGAGGCGGATCTGCAGCGCGCTTTTGATGAGGAGCAAAGGCGAATCCTCGATCAGACGGCGCAACAGGCGGAATATTCACAGCGCAGTGAGGAACTGCTGGAATTGCAGAAGACCATCGATGGTGTAAATCAGCGCATCGCCAAGTTCGACGTTGCCGATGCGACTGACACACCAACCGTGACGGTACTCGATCCCGCGATGGCATCGCCGGAGCCAACCAGCCCCAAACGCCAGCGCATCCTGCTTCTGACTGCGGGCGCGGGGCTGCTGCTGAGCAGCCTTTTGGCCTGCTGGCTGGAGCGCGGACGAATCGCCGCCTTTGGGCAGGATGGCGCCGGCCTGAACGTGCCGATTCTCGCGGAACTGCCGAGGCTGCCCACCGATTTCAGCCCGCTGGGCGGTGGGGTGCGCTTGCTTGCAAGCGAAGTCCCCGGTCTGGCCGAGATATTCAACGGGCTCAACGCCGTCATCGAAGGCGCCAAAGTGCGCGGGCGCGGCGCGATCGTTTTGATTACCTCTCCCTCTCGTGGCGATGGAAAGAGCACGCTGGCGAGCAATCTTGCGGTATCACTGGCGCAGACGCACAAGCGCGTCCTTCTGATCGACGCGGATTTACGCTCGCAGGCCCAAGCGAAAATCTTCGGCACCGGCAACGCGACCGGCCTTGCGATGCTCATGGAAGCCGAAGTTTCCATTCCGATCACCGCGATCCACCACACCGGCACGCACTCGCTGGATGTAATCCCCGGCGGCCCTGTGACGCGAAATCCGTCGGAGCTGCTCAACAGCCAGCGTTTCATCGACCTCTTGGGAGATATGGCAGAGCGCTATGACTACATCCTGATCGATTCGCCGCCCACCGTCACCTACACCGATGCCCGCACGATTTCGGCATCCTGCGATGTCACGATGATGGTGGCGCGGACCGAGGTGCTCAATCGCCGGATGCTTCAGATTGCCGCTGAAGGACTCACCATCGTTGGAGCCAATCTCTGCGGACTGGTCTTGAATTCCGGCCAGGACGACGAGCGCTCCGAGGAGATTTTCAACGAAGGTGACATGAGTCACGATCGCGCCAGCCATGATCGCGCCGGCCGACAGCGGACTGAAACCGCCGCGAAAAACAAGGTTGCCGACCTGTTGCTCGCCGCGGCAAGGGCGGTGGATCTGGTTCGGACCCAGCCGACCAATCAGCGTTTCGTTCGCCGGCGCGCATTGGAGAATGGACACAAAACTGCGCCGCGGTCGCAAGAGAAATTGCTTCCCAGTTCATTGCCGCCGCAACCCCAGGATCAATCGGATCAGCCCGGCTAATTCGTGGGAACCGTGGATAACCGCTGATAATCCCGTTCACCGCTTCTTGTAGTATGCGGCGTTTTTCTCGATGAAACTAACCCACTCGGCCGGCAAATCTTCCTGCGGAAATATCGCTTGGACGGGACACTCATCCACGCACAACCCACAGTCGATGCAAACCTCGTTGTCAATAAACAACTGATCGACGTTGGGAAAGTCGGCCTCTTCTTTGGTGGGGTGAATGCAATCAACGGGACAAACCGCTACGCAAGCGGTGTCTTTTACGCCGATGCAAGGCTGTGCGATAATGTGAGCCATGAGCACGTCGAAAGCACGTCGAAACCCGTAGCCTTTATTGTAGGGGCGTCGACAAGTGTATCTATCCGTTTCTTCCGATCAAATTGGCGTACCCTTTTGCGCGGATCGTCTCGTAGCCTCTTAGCACCTCGCGCACCCTCGCTTCAAACACCCTATGCTGCGCATCGAGCGGGAGTTTTGAGAGGAGTGGATTGGTGCTTTGGCAGGCACGCACTGCGGAGAGCCACCGGGCAGACGGTAGAGGATCACACGTTGCAACCGCTTTTGGAAACTCGTCCTGGAGCCTGCTAACCAGTTGCTTGTCGTTCCTCCCTAGCAGCACGGCACACACGCCCTCTTGCGTCGCTCCAATCAAGGCGCGTCCGAGACGAGAATCGATGACCACGTAGTGGATGCGCGCTCCCCGCCCTCCGCTGGCATAGATGGCCGGCGTCATGCCCAAACCCTTGCTCGCTCTTTCGTATAAGGCTCGACTCGAGCCGTAGCCCGCCGCGTAGATCGAGCGGATTACCGACTCGCCGCCTTTGAGATACTCCTTCAAGTGAACGAGGCGTCTGGCATCACAGAATGCCTTGGGGGAAAGGCCTACGATTCTCTTGAAGCTCTGCTGAAAATGGTTGGGGCTGACACCGGTCACTTGAGAGAGCAACGATAGTGTGATGCTTTGTTCGGTGTGCAACTCGATGTAATCGAGGGCCACTTTTACATAGATCTCGGCGGCCGTTAAGGAATTCGAGCGCGGACGGCAGCGGCGGCAGGCGATGAACGCTTCTCGCTCCGCGTCGTCCCCTGTCAAGAAAATCAGAGTGTTGCGTCGGTGCGGGTGTCGTGCGGGGCAGGATGGGCGGCAGTAGATGCCCGTCGTGAGAGCCGCATAGACGAACTTGCCGTCAAAATTGCGGTCGCGCCGCAACACCGCCTGCCAAACGGTCTCATCAATTTCACTTTGCTTCCTGGCGATTGTCACACGATTTCCTGCGTTCCGGCACAGTGTATCCCTCGCCAATGCCGCATCAATCGGCCCCTTCCTTCAATTTTCGATTTTGCCAGTACGAAACGGATAGAACGCCTTTGGTAAGCGGCAACAATATGGCGCGTAAGTGGAGGCTCAGTGAAAGGACTTGTTGATCATCGTGCGCGTGCTCTTTCCTTTTTCAGAACTCGTGGCATTAGCTGTTCTCATGACCTTTGGCCTGGGGTGCCAAAGCCATGCTCTGATCCCGCCATCATCGCTCAGCCCCACGTTTGGGCGAGCTTCCGTTTCGGCTTCCATTCCCGCGGCGGTCGCTGCGGCATCATCTGACCAATCGGAGCCCCAAACGACGGCGGTAGGTGCTCGGAGTCATCAAGCAGCGGCACAACCCGTTGCAGTGACTGTCGCGACGGCCTGTTGGATCGCTTCTGCTTATGGGTATCTGCGCGACTCGTGGAAGATCGGAATAGTGGGCGGAGTCTGGGGCTGCCTCGCCATCGGCAAATGCTGGCGGGAAATTAAATCGAACAACAACGGCGTGCAAAAACCTCAACACCTCCTGGCGGCCTGGCATATTCGATTTCTCGGCGTCCTCGCCGTGATCTCAGGAATCGTCCTCTTGGTTGTCGATTCTCCAATCTCCATGCACCTGCCATTCCACGTCGGCCATCGAGTTGCCGAAGCGATACCCCTCTTGCTCGTGGGAGTTGCTTATCTGGCTTGGTTGGCAGTCGACCGGCCGCCGATAATCGACCTCATTAAGCAGGCCCTGATCGCGATGGCTTTCATCCTTTGGGGGATCAATCTCCTGATGGAGATAGGTCCCTGGTCAACGTTCCTTGGCGCCGTGGTGATTTCGATTTATGTCTTCGACCTCGCGTGGCTAATGGAGGGAAACCTCCGCAAAACGATTGGTACAGCCAAAGGGACCAATAGATCCACATCTCCGGATTGTAGATCAGCGGGTATCTGCCGTTGCGACGGGAAATCAGTAAATGTTGGGACAACACCGATGGTGGCCAGCGGTCCCCGCGCTTCCACGCGAGGTGTATAACACGCTCTAGCGAAGCATCGCGAGAAGCTTCTCTCGTACGCTGTCAATCCCCACCATCTCCGCCTCCACTGCGTTCCGCTTCTTCAATTCGATCTTCCCTTCCTTCAATCCGCGATCGCCGATGGTGAGACGAATCGGGATGCCAATCAGATCGGCATCGGCGAACTTCGATCCGGGGCGGGCATCGCGATCATCCAGCAGCGTGTCGATGCCGGCGGCGTTTAGTTCGGTGTAGAGCTTGTCTGCTACCGTTTTCACTTCTCCATCATATTTGATGGGCGTGATCACGCAGGAAAACGGCGCGATTGCAACAGGCCAGATCAGGCCCTTGTCATCGTGCAGACTCTCCGCCGCCGCGATCAGAATGCGGCCGACACCGATGCCGTAACAGCCCATGATAATTGGGTGCTGGCTTCCCTTCTCATCCAGAAAATTCGCGCCCATCGCATCGCTGTATTTCGTCCCGAGTTTGAAGACGTGGCCGATTTCGATGCCCTTCTTGGCGATCAACTTTCCGCCGTCACCCTTGGGACTTGGATCGCCCGCCGCGGCGTTGCGGATGTCAGCGACGGCGACTTTCTTCAGATCGGCCAGCGACTGCCCGCATTCGCGGAACCAATTGAAATGCTTCACGTGATAATCGATCTCGTTCGCGCCGGTCGCCCAGAATCCGCCCTGGGCGGCATCGGGGTCCACGAGCACGGCGGTGTCGAGCGCCTTCACCGCCGCATCCGGGCCGACGAAACCTATCGACCAGACGCTGCGAACCTCCGGGGTATCCACAAGGCTGATTGAATCAACGCCAAATTTCTCCCGAGCCGCCTTGGCGAGCTTGGCTTGGTTCACATCATGATCGCCCCGCACCACGGCAACCACCCATTTCGGATTCGTCCCATTTTCCACAAGCGGGCCAGTGCTGCCCGTGCGGAAGACCAGCGTCTTGAGCATGTTCTTCGGCTTTACCTTCATGAACTTGCCGACGTCGTCGATGCCCGGCAGGTTGGGAGTGTGCACCTTTTCCAGCGCGCCGGTTGGATCACCGCCGAACGTCCATGGCCGATCACCCGTTTCGGCTTTTTCGACATTGGCCGCGTAGTTTCCCATGTCGCTGGTGACAATCGTGTCTTCCCCCGCATCACAAGACGCCATGAATTCATGACTCGCGCTCCCGCCGATCGGCCCACTCTCGGCTTCGACCACCACATACGGAATCCCGCAGCGGTCGAAGATTTTTTCATACGCCCGGTACATGTCATCGTACACGCGGTCGAGGCTGGCGATGTCCGCATGAAAGCTGTACGCATCCTTCATCACAAATTCGCGCACGCGCAGCAATCCAAAACGAGGCCGGAATTCATCACGAAATTTGGTCGCGATCTGGTAGAGCGTGAGCGGCAATTGCTTATACGAATTGATAAACGCCCGAACGATCTCGGTCACCACTTCTTCATGCGTTGGCCCCAGCACGGTGAGCCGGCCGTGGCGATCCTTGAGCTTAAACAGGTTCTCCCCGTAGCTGACATCGCGGCCCGTCTGTTGCCAAAGCTCCAGCGGCTGAAGCGTCGGCAAAAGCACCTCCGCAGCCCCAATCGCGTTCATTTCTTCTCGCACAATTTGCGACGCCTTCATCAGGCTTCGCAATCCCAGCGGAAGAAAGTCATACGCGCCCGCCGTCAACTGCCGGATGAACCCCGCGCGCACGAGCAACTGATGGCTGATGATCTGCGCATCCGCCGGCGTTTCTTTTTGTGTCGGAATAAGTGTCTGGCTCCAGCGCATAGTGATCCTTTGATTGCAAGACCCATCCAAGCTGGGCACAGGGTAATGAGATCACCTCCCCGGTCAAACCCTCCCTCGGCTATGAGCCGCCGCCGCTTTCAGAGCATGTGCCGATGAGCAGATCGCATCGAACGAGTGCGGTTTCAACCGCAACCGAATAGTAACGCGATCGCGAAATATTCTAATTTTTCTCAAACGCTCTGCATTGGCTCAAGGCGGCGAAAAGAATCTTGCGCGACAGTGCGCGACAAAGCGCGACACTTTTTAGCACAATTTGCCAAATTATTGCTAAAACCCGCGGGATTTGAGGGGTTTACGGACGCGGCGAACTGCAAATTTCGCTAAAAAGTCTACACGGCAGTGAGCACCCGGTGCTCATCGCGAGCATACTCAGGATGTTGGTGTCGAGGACCAATTCTTCACGCGCCAGACGATTCACGACCAAAACTATTCACGCTTAGGCTTATTCGCGACCGGGCAGGGGACGATCCTTGCGAATCTCCCTTTGCCATTCGACCGGGTCGGGTATATCACGGAAGGGGTCCATTGCGCGCAGTGCCGCGAACGCCTCACTGCGCCGCTTTACCATCTCCGGCGTGGCCCGCGGCGAGGCCGATCCCACCCCGGTGCCGGACTCCGACGCCGCCCGCAGTGTGGCGGTGACTTCCACTTTCCCGGTGCGCAACTCCGCGGGCAATGGCAGGTGCAAGGTTCCGTCGGGCTGCGGCTCCAAGATTGCGGTGATCGTGCTCATTTGCATGATGTTACCCCTCCCTGCCCACCGCATCCAGCCTCGTGTACTATTTACGCCAATCCGATTCTGGTGTTCACGTGAGCGTTGCCGACGAAAAGGCCCACGAGATTTCGCAGAACGACATCGATCCGACATACGCCTTTGCGCTGAATCAGGCGGCGAGTTGAAAGCGGGCGGCTGACTCGGGGCGCGATCAATTGACAAACAATCGCTGACGGCCCGGTTGCACGTTTCACGTCCCTGTTGCACGCTCTGTTTTGCTCCCATAGGCTACGTTCGCCTATGTCAGGGTTGCCCCGTTTGATTTCTTGCCCCCAACCATGTACCCGGTTCCTCACAGTCCCACTTGCTGGCGGCAGCCCATGCGCCAAACTGCAGGTTTAGGGCGGAGTCCCAAGCGGCGAAGCCGCATGTTGCGTCGCTGCACCGTGACTACAAACGCCTATGTCGGGGCCGTCCCGTTTGATTCTCTCTTCCGGCTATCCCTAAGCGGACTGTAATCTACCAAGTTTGGCGCCCAGCTCTCGCTTTATATTGTAGTTAATGTGGTAACGTTGCATCACCGCCGTCGTTAATGCTTCTTCAGAGACTGCGGCTTGGATCATCTGCAGCGGCCATTCCTTTGCACCCTGAAGGGCTTGCACGCCCATCACCGTTTCCACCAGGGCCTGCGTGAACCACGTTTGGACGACGTCTTCAACTGTCTTTAGGATCGATTCGCCACCGCCAAGTTCCTTGTGCCACTTTGCGACCATGTCGGTGAAGACGCGAAAGTCGGCATTGATCAGCAGAAGATTCTGGTCCATGTGGAAGCGTGCGGCGCGATCCTCAAGATCGCCAGCCTCCCTTGTCCCGTCAGCCGTCGAGATCCAATTCCATTTGGGGAAGGGATCGGGCTTGGTTTTCTCACCCGGCTTCCCATCTCGCTTCTCAAACAGCGAGTAGATATTGCCCGTCGTGCCGACGCTCTTTTTGGTTGCTCCGTCAGCTCCCCCGTCGCCGGTCGCTGTTGTGCCCGCGCGTAAGCGCCCTCCGCGCGTCACCGCTTGATCGTCAATAAGCAAATCTCCCGCCGCAGATGGCCTGTACCGACTCACCCGAAATAGGTCGAGAATCGGTTTGAGCCGATCACGAAGCGTTTGCGCATCACCCGAACTGGCACCCGCAGCCTTTTCATTAATGAGCCGCTCAATCTCCTCTGGCATATTATCCCGGAAGTCTGCCGCCCATTGCGTCCAAGGCAACGGCTCGCTCTTGATTAGAAGGGACGTGCGCGCGGTGTTTGTTGTAATGCCACCACCAATCAGAGGTGGCTCAACGTAAATGACGACTTGGCGCATGCCGAAGATGATCCCGAACTGTTGCAGTTTGGCGGTCCCGCTTCGGCCGGTGGACATCTCGTAAAGCTCGTTCTGGTACAGGGCCGCGATGTGACCAGACGACTCGATGTACCCCGAATTGTTCTTAATGGCGTCCTCGTCCTTCAGAACCCACCAATGGGCGACGGCGCCGTCCGACAGCTTGACCTCACCACTCGTTGCCGCGTGTTCTCGCAAATAACGCTCTTGCCCCATCAAGCTTCGGAGGGTGTTGCGGTCCTTATCCGATCGCGGATAGCTCCAGCCTTCGCGCGCCCTCAATGTAACGCCCGGTTGGAATCGAAAATAGCGAGTGTTTAGATACTTCGCGATCCACCTGGATGCTGCAGGTGCACCAGGAGGCGCGTCGATCGTGTTCTCCTCCTCCGACTTACCGTAGAGCACAATCATTGTGCCGTGCATGCCGATGATTTCGGGCTTTACCGCATCATCGAGTTCAAGGAAGTCGCCGAAGGTACCGTCCGACTTGGCCTGCTGCCGAAGTCCATAAGTTCCATCATCGGGGTTGCGCCAAAGATGAATCATCGCTCCATGGCCATTTTTCCACGACAGGTAGACCATGCCAGCATGGTTGCGAGTGGCGGCAGCGATCTTGGCTCCGACCCCGTAGTTACCTTCGAAGGATTGCTCCGCCCCGGAAGAAGACAATTTGTTGATGTGTTCAACCATTTCGGGGCCGGTCATGCCGACTCCGTTGTCGGTGATGCTGAGCCGCATCACGCCGGTGTCCTGCAAGTCGTAGCTATTCCAGTCAACGTCCCAACTCACTTGGCCAGGCTCGCCGGCTTTCGCGATGGCCTCCGTTGCATTCTGAGTTAGTTCCCGCAGGAATTGAAGGGGATGACAGTCTTGACCCAAACGATCAACAAGGAATCCGGTATTCTTAACCGTCATCGGAAGTGTACGATCCCCGCCGAAGGACGAGCGCGCAGACATGGTAAGCTCCTTTGTTCGAGCGATGGGTTATCGCGATCACTCGAAGATTGGTTGCCCGAATCCCCGGCGGCCCAGTGGGTGGCGCGATGCCAGCGACCAGTCCGCCGTTTGAAGGGCGAACATAATTGTGGCCAAAACAGATGGCATTGTCTAGTTCTTTGGAGCGGGCTTCAGCCCGCCGGCTGTCAGAGGCGGATGGGCTGAAGCCCAAACTACATGGGGGAATTCAAACAGACGGAAAATTCAGGGAGGCCAAAACGGTCGGGAGCCAAATCATTAACTTGCGGCCCTCTAGAATTTTCCGCCGACTCTTAGAGTTTTCCGACCCTTTAGAATCTTCTGGTGACGCCAGCCTCCTCGTCGACCAACTCGCCCCCAAGCTCCCGGACTAGCCCTGCTCCTCCTTTCCGGCAACGCCACCGGACGCTTTGAGTAATTCCTCAAGGATCTCTGTTTTCATCCACAGAAAGACGGCGTATCGGCATCCATGCCGACGAAGCGAGATGGGATTCGCCAAAAGGATTAACTAGAGGCGCGAATCCGCGAACAAATGGCCGGAGACCAAAGAAGCGAAGATCGTGAAAATATTCACAGCATAGAGGGGCAGCGATGGATGGTAGACGCCGCTCCGACGTAGGATATACTATCGTTACCCGCCCCGACGTTCCTACGCGCCGAAGCCGGTATTCTGGCTCGCGCCCCAAATGGGGGGAACTATGGCTATGCAACACGAAACTGATGCTCGCAACCACATCACCATCACCTGTGGCAGGCGGCTCCATTCTACAGACAGGACGTAAGCCTTTCGAGGCGACGTCCACCGTTTTTGTTTGTTAATAATTGAACGCCTGTAGCTTGGAGCATCCGTGAAAAAGCACGCCTATATTGATGAATCCGGTGATGAGTGCCTTGATCTGCAACAGGGCAATGCCTCGTCGTTTTATGTCGTCTGTGCGTTGGTTGTTGATCCCGCTCACCTCGACCAGGTCATTCAACGTTTTCAAGAGGTTCGTAATCGCTACTTCAAGAATCGCGAGATGAAGTCGAGCGGCATTAGCAGCGACGTGCTACGGCAGGCCATCGTCCAAGATCTGACGGGAGTTCCCTACTCGCTTCATGTGCTCGTAGGAAACAAGAAGCTGATCACGTCGCCCGGCCTGCGATACCCCAAGAGCTTCATAAAGCATCTTCATGGATTCCTCTACAAAGAGGTGCTCAAGGACTACTCCGGCGTCCACATTCGAGCGGACCAGGTCAAGAATCGCGCGTTCATGGACGAAATGTCCACCTATCTGACCAAAAACAATCTGTTCGGATTATTTGATATGAACTCGTTTGAGTTCGTGGATAGCAAATCTGACGTGTGCATACAGGTGGCAGACTTCATCGGTGGAAGCATTCGTGCCTGCTTCGAGCGGAACCCGCAGACGCCATTTACCGATCCGACGATGCAAAAACTGAACTGGCACATCAACCAGATTCACACGTATCCTGATAGCTATCGTCGGTACATCGCGAAGATTCCCGGGGTAGGAGAGTTCGATCAGAAAATTGAATCGCGAGCCGTACTTGAGGCGGAGGAGTTCCTCCGCAAGCATCGGGCGGACGAGGAACTGGACCGAGAACTCCAGGTAGAGGCAGTGCGGTCGCTGCTCCTCGCTCTTGCCAAGGGCGACAACTGGGTGCCGACGGGGACCCTAATGGAACGTCTGAACGTAATCGCGCCCGAGCCGTTAAGCGAACAGAGTTTTCGCGGCGTCATTGGGAAGCTCCGAGATGCCGGACTTTTGATCGCCAGCAAGACCACTGGCGGCTATAAATTGCCGACGTCGATGGCGGACATGATCGAATTCGTCAATCGGCAGAACTCCCAACTCACCCCCATGATTCATCGGGTGCAGGTTGCTCAACAGACGGTACGGCGAGCCACGGATAATGCGGTGGACATCCTCGCCGCTCCCGAGTTCCAGAACCTTCGTGCGGCAGTTATGGCAGCGTCTGGGTGGTCTCCGGCAGATATGCAGGTAGGATCGCCGGAAGCATCCGTTGAATCACCCGCGAGGCCATTAATGGCGCGTACGTTGCCGGTCGGCCTATTGGTAGGCGCATCCCACGCGTGATCGCCGTCCGACACTGAACTCTTTCATTCTTCGGGAGAATCATAGATGCCAGCCGATCTTGTGAAGATTCGACCGGCCACCTCGCGGGATGCAACGCGCATTGTGGATCGTTTGAAACGCGAGCTCACGCCCGAAGGCGGATTCTGGCACAATCGAGACCTCATCATCAAAGGCGTGAGGGCCGGCGAGCTCACCGTCATCACTGTGCGGGGCAGAGTCGCGGGGTTCCTACTTCATGGCGATCGCGAAATGGCAATTTTAGAGATATGGTCCACATACCGTCGGCGGGGGCTCGCTCGACGGCTGGCCCAATTCGGAATGTCGAGAATCTACAAAGCAGGTGCAGAACGCGTATGTATCCAATGCACACCATTCTCCTCCGTCCCCTTTTGGAAGAGCATGGGCTTTGTTCCAGAAAATGGCGATGAGTGGTGCAATCTGCTTAAACACACCCCGGCCGAGGTTCAAACTGGACAGCCCTGACATAGGCATTTGTAGTCCATCTCCTGCGGTAGGAGCCAGACGGCGCGAGCGGTTTTCCAGCGAGTCGGGCATTCCATCGCGGCGAGACCGGCTGGGGCGTTCGCTCCTTGCAATGCCGAGCGGTTAAGAGACTTGCAGGCAGCGAGCATTCGAATAAGCGGCGGGGACACGGCAAGCGGGAGACGCCGGGCCGGGACGGAGCCGATGTTGGTCGTGTCGCCGACGGCGGAGAGCCAACTAAGGGGTCATCAGTTCAGTGCGGTACTTCGGCGCAAGGGCCTGTGCCTTCTTTATAAAATCCGCCTGTTCGGCTTTGTTAAGTTTGGGCGGTTTTGTCGTGCGGGTCGCAACCCGGACACCTACATCGTCGAAGAACGTTTCCTGCCCGGCGGGTGAGCAGATGCATAGCAGCCGAACCGACTCATCGGACGCGTTGACGAAAGAGTGCGGGGCGTTCGCCGGAATGTGGAGGGTCTCTCCCGTCTGCAGCACCATTTTCTGGCCGCGAAAGATTGCTTCAATGGTGCCTTCAAGAAGGACGAAGGATTCTTCAAAATCATGACGGTGCGGCGGCGGGCCGCCGCCGGGCGGAATGAGCATGTCGATCAGGCAATAGCGCCCGTCGGTATCGTCCCCCGAGAGCAGGATCGTGTAGGTGTCTCCCACGAGGCCGATGTGAGGCAAATTCTGATCTTCGCTGGGTCGCGCTACGAACAGATTCCGTTTGAGATCGTCGGGTGGAATCGGCGAAAGGGGCTGCGAAGTAATCGAGTGTTTATTCATGATATTTCTTCGGCTGCCGCTTTCCTCTGGTTCAAGCTATCGCTCGACCGCAGTATCGGTAACGGACAATGTTCCGGGCTGCGAGCATTCGAGTGAGTGAAGGGGACACGGCAAGCGGGAGTTGCCGGCCGGGTGTGCGTCGATGTTGATCGTGTCGCCGACGGCGGGGGTTGCCATTGGTTCACGCCTTCTCCAACTCCGCCCGCAGTTGTGCCTCGGTTGGCAGCGCATTCAGTAGGTTGGGGGGAAGCGGTTTCCCGACAACGTAGTTGGCCACGCCGATCGGCTTGGTTGTGTCGCGCAGGGCGTATTCGACAACTACCTCTTTCTTCGTTTTGCACAAGAGGAGGCCGATGGTGGGACCATCGTGCGCGCCGCGGTATTGGTCATCAACGGCAGAGAGATAGAAATTCATCTTGCCGGCGAATTCTGGTTTGAAATCTTCCACCTTCAGGTCGATCACGACGTAGCACCGCTGGTAAATATGCCAGAAGAAGAGGTCGAGGAAATAATCATCACCTGAAACTTCCAAGTGGTACTGGCTGCCGATGAAGGAGAATCCGCGACCCAGTTCCAAGAGGAAATCGCGGATGCGCTCGATCAGCGAGCGCTCAAGGGCGCGTTCGTCGGCATCGTCGGCGAGCGTGAGAAAATCAAAATTGTACGGGTCTTTCAGAAGCTGATGGACCAGGTCGGAATCGGGCGAAGGGAGGGTACGGGTGAAATTGGTGATGGCCTTGCCTTGCCGGCCGTGCAGGTCGGTCTCGATCTGGTGAACCAGCACGGCGCGGGACCAGCCATGCTCGGTGGTTTTGCGGGCGTACCAGAGGCGCTCTTCGGCCGTCTTGAGCTTCTCCACCAATACGATGTTATGGCCCCAGGGAATGGCGGCGACATGAGGGTGCGGGCCGGTAAGCGGAGTGGGTCCCAATTGTCCCACAGGCTGTGCGACAAATGCTCCAGTGCCGACGTCCGGTAGTGGGTCAGTCTGAATATTTTCGACCGGGCTCATCTCCCGAACCAACGTCGTTTTTTTGCTTGATTTGTCCGCTGGTATCTTTCAGCCGAATCCTTCCATGCTTCGATGGATTGATAGGCGACGACGCTGTTGATTGCAGATAATGGAATATGGGATACCGTGCCCTCTGCCCAGTGCCCCTCTTTGGTGACCTGTGTTTTTCCTCTGATGCAGGGCACCCCGAAATAGTCTGAGAGTTCCATATCGGTTATGCAGAATGAGTTGTTGCTCGTGCCCCAGTAGACGACGTGGAGTGGCTTTGTTTCCATCGCCACATTCTACCAGCCGCACACGGAAAAGCCGCGCGGAGGCGGCTTGCCGATGCGACCCGACCTATTCAGCCTTTTTATTGTATGCTCCGCGCTTCATCGCGCCGTTTTCGATTGCCTTCACTTCGTCCGCTTCCAGCAACCCAACCAATTCTTCAATTTCCCAAACTTGATCCGTCAATCCCGCCTGCATCGCGGGTGTCACGCGGAGCGTCTGATGAATGCGGCAGAAGTTGTAATGCATGTAGTGAATCGCGATGGCATGTGCGTGGTTCTCAACCTTTTTACTGAATCCGTTGGTTAGCCTGGTGAATCGACGCATGCTCATTCGCATGGTGAGGTTCTGGCGCTCAACGTGGGACGTGCTCACGTGCTCTCGTTTTGGCGCGCCAGCGATGACGTGGGTTTCGCATCCCTTCACGTATCCGGGGCTGTAGCGGCCAGCGGGGATGCCCGGCTCTTGACCGTAGATTTTCACAAGCTGGGCATAATCAACGTCACCGACGAAAACGTCCTCGACCGCGTTGAGATACGCTTTCAATCCATCGGTCGTGAGTTGAACGCGAGTGGCTAACCGATCCGCAACGTCATTCATAAACGCATGGGCATAGTCGGCATCGCGCCAGCCAACCATGTAAGACACCATCAGCTTTGAGTCGGAATCGAGCGCGGTCCAAGGCCGCGCTGGAAAAATCCACGCGCCATATGGAATACGTCACGGTGAACAATGGCTCGCGTGCCGTATTGTGCTGGGTCGTTTATCCCGAGGTCAAGGACAAGGCCACGGCGGTGCTGGTGATCCATGACAGTTCCGGCCTGACGGATTGGGCCCGGCTTTCCGCCGATGAATTTGCGGCGGCGGGCTATATCGCCATCGTGCCGGATTTTCTTTCCGGTACGGGGCCGGGCGGCGGGGGGACAAGTTCATTTCCCGGCCAGAGCGAATTGGATTTGTCGCTCAAAAAATTGCCGCCGGAGCAAATTGCCGGAGATATCAATGCAGCGGCGGAGTATGTTAAATCGCTGCCGTCCGCCAACGGCAAACTGGTGGAAGCCGGTCTTTGCTGGGGCGGATCGCAGGCGTCCATTTCCGTGTGCCAGCGGACGGATTTGAAGGCGGCTTTTGTTTTCTATGGCTTTCCGCCCCCGACCACAAGCATAAAAAACATCCAATGTCCGGTCTATGGTTTTTTTGGCGAGAACGATGCGCGCGTCACACTCACCGTGCCTGATGGCCAGAAGGCGATGAAGAGCGCGGGCAAGGTTTTTGAACCGATTATTTACGCCGGAGCCGGACACGGCTTCATGGCTCACGGCGATCCAGCATATCCCGATGCGCGTGCTGAAGATCGGAAAGCGCGCGATCAGGCATGGGATCGCTTGAAAGATTTGTTGGGGAAAATTTAAGCGGGATGATTTGGAGAAGATAAGACCGCCATATATGAATCGGGCGGTAACGATTAGCGCATAGATTCTCTGTTGCGATCATATGCCGCAAAAAAGAGGCTCGCGGTCAGTGTGACGCGTCGAGGTCGCAGGTGCCACCTCTCTCGTTTTTAGCGATCACGTCTCGCCATACTGGTACATCAGGGGAGTGACCCCACGCTGCCGTATTCCCGGCGCGCCGGGATTGGTGATCCGAGAGAGCGTCAGGCTTTTTCCTGAGGCTTCTCGCCTTGGGGTCAATAGACGTTCTCGGCTCGCTGCGACCTGTCGGCTTCACGTGGGGCCAGTGGCCCCTGACGGCGGAGATTGTATCGTGCCGGCGCCCTGCTATTCATCCCGCTTTTCCGAGCTTCGGCGCGACGTTCACCTGAAATGAAAGCTGCTCCAGTTGGACCGCCAGATCGACAGCGTTAAGCGCCACCGTTTCCGGCACGGTCAGTGACACGGGTGCGAAATTGAGAATTCCTCGTACGCCTGCTTCGATCACTCGGTCGGCAACTTCCTGGGCAACGTCGGCGGGGACGGTGAGAATAGCCAGACGAACCATCAACGTGCGAATGGTCTCTTCGAGGGATTCCAGCGGCTGGATGACAATCGATCCATATTTCTTGCCGACCTTGGTTGGGTCGTTGTCCAGCACGGAGACGAGCTTGAATCCCTTTGCTTCAAAACCGCGATAGGCCATCAGCGCCCGGCCCAGGTTTCCGGCGCCGATTAAAATCACGTTCCACGTCTTGTCGGTGCCAAGAATGCGTTTCACTTGAGCGATCAAATCGTCGACGCGATATCCGATGCCCGGATGCCCAAACTGGCCGAAATACGCCAGGTCTTTGCGAACCTGCGCATCGGTCAGACGAAGGCTTTCACCGAGCTGCTTGCTGGAGATGGTGCGACGGTCTTTGCGTTTGAACCCCTCCAGTTGGCGCAGATACAAACTCAGCCGGCGGACGGCGGGGTCGGGGATCATCTCCGGCCTGATTTCCGGCCGAGCTTCCGGGCGGGGCGGCTCCATGTGTTTCCTCAAATGGAAGTTGAAGGCAACCAGCGGCATCCGAGAATAGATGAGGGATCGTTAGAGCGTCAAGCCAGAGCGTGACAGTAATTTGCGGCCGTGCCTCGGTTCTGGCATAGTGACGGCCAAGTGGTCCGGAAAAATTCAGAGGGATTTTTGTCTGGACGAACCAAATTCAATCTCAGGGAGCCAACCATGCGCAAGCGCCGCCATTCGAGACCAATGGGCCGATTTGTCGAGGTTCTGGAGTCACGCCAGCTATTGTCTGGTGCCCAAATCGACTACACCAATTTTTCATCGACCGCGGGGCTGGTGACAAACGGGTTTGGATCGGCGCCAACCACCACCAACAACACGCTTGAGTTGACCGATGGCGGACCCGACGAAGCGCGCAGCGCCCTTTACGGCACGAAGGTGCCGATTGATACGTTTACCGCGCACTTCTCGTTCCAGGTCGGTGTGGGTCAGCCGGGCGTTGACGGCACGTCGGAGGCCGATGGTTTCACCTTTGTGATTGATAACGGGACCACGAGCGATGTCGGGGCAAGCGGCTTTGATCTGGCGTATTCATCCGGAACATTCGGCTCGCAAAGTGTGGCGCTGGAGTTCAATACGTATAACCTAGGTGCGTTCGGCTCAACCTTTGCCTTCACCTCCGGTGGCGTGGGCCCTTCGAGCACGAATGATGTCTCCCCGCTCGATTATCATAGCGGGGACACGATCGCTGCAACGGTCACCTATGATGGGACCAACCTTGCGATCAGCCTGGTCGATACCACTGCGAGCACGAGCTATGCCACCAGTGAGGCGATTAACCTGGCCAGTGTTTTGGGTGGACACACCGCTTTCGTCGGCTTCACAGGCGCAACCGGCAGCGATGATTCGGTTCAGGAGATCAACAACTTCGATTTCACCGGCACCGGCGTCGCGCCGACGATCACCACCGCCGCTGCGGTCTCGCCGGTCGTCGTCACCGGCACCAAAGCGCATCTGAGCGTTGCAGCCGTCTCCAATACCGGCGGCACCCTCAGCTACAACTGGACGCTTCTGCACAAGCCATCGGGCGCCGCCGTGCCGACGCTCAAGCCCAACGACAGTGGCAGCGCCAATGACACCATCGCACACTTTTTCAAGGCTGGAACCTACATTTTCCGGGCGACCGTAACTGACAGTAACGGCGGAACGGCGGTCAGCGATGTGGCGGTTGTTGTCGAGCAGACGCCCACGCAAATCAAGATGCAGCCGCACAAGGCTCAGATTGTCAAAGGCACGACCGAGCAATACAGCGCCGCCATGTACGATCAGTTCGGCCATGCCCTGGAGGTTCAGCCGGCCTTCACCTTCGCGATAGTGACAGGCGCAGGCTCGATCGATGCATCGACCGGGCTCTTCTCGGCGAGCGGCTCGATTGGGCACTTGCTGATATCAGCCAGCGCCGACGACCTGACCGGCGAAGCCGGAGCGACGGTAATCTCGTAATCGGCCTCACGCTTGGGTGAGCGGTGCCGCCGCCGTTCACCCATCCGCCGACGCCGTTTTGGGGAATCTTCTACAGCGGGTTCCATGCCAAAGCCGATGGAGGCAGCGGCTGAACCTAAATGCATTATCAGCCTGATGCTTTCACCCCCCTCGCTTGACACATTTTTAAGCCTTTGATAACGTCGCGCTGTTCATCGACGGTGAGGGAAGCGCCGGATTGAAAACACCCAGTTTCGACACCAGTTTGCGCGGCGTTGGAGATCAGTTGATAAACCGTCGTCTACCTCTTGGAATTACCGGACGGCTGCTTCCACAATTGCTCCCCCGATTGCTCTGGGGATGGGGATCCGTCGTGACTTGCCAAACGCGAGTCCTGCTATTCGCTTTTTGCATTCTCCTTGCGTTCACCTTGCATCTCGCCACGCCAGTCCAAACGCACGCGGCCGATCTTTCCAAGGATATTCGGACCGCTGCCGATGTCGGGCCCTACAGAGCCGAGATCACCGCTTACGTCCAGGAGAAGATCGCCAGCATCGCTCTGGATCAAAGCCCCAAAGATACTTCCGATGCGCGCGAGAGCCTCATCGACGAAGTCCGCGGTCTTGTGGAACCCAGCGCTAGCTTCCTTGATGTTTACGAAGCGGAGTTGCAATCCCAACTGCCTCCGCTGGCATCCAGTCCGAGCGTTCGCGTTCGGCTCAACGCGGCGATTGTTGTCGCCGCCGTC
>Ga0302326_10012495_pt1 | contig 18096 bp, 13 predicted proteins | sample Palsa_T0_3_FD_202264 | JGI IMG/M metagenome (GOLD analysis project Ga0302326, IMG submission 202264) | Peat permafrost microbial communities from Stordalen Mire near Abisko, Sweden - Palsa_T0_3 | ecosystem: Environmental > Terrestrial > Soil > Palsa > Peat permafrost | place: Sweden: Abisko...
ACTTGGCCTTTTCGTATTCGGCTTGCGAGATTTGGCCTTGCCTGCGCTCGACTTCGAGCTGGAAGAGCTCTTCCTTCAATCCTTCGAGCAGCATTGAGGTGGGACGCGAGCGGGCGGGGCTGGTCGCAAGATTTTCGTCGGACTCGAATTCGTCTTCCTCTCTCATAAGCACGGACGCGCCAGTTTTTTGCCGAGCCAAGGCGCGTGCGGCTGACTGTTGCCGCGACGCGACGTACACTCCGCCGATGAGCAGAAGGGCGGCGAAGCCTCCCAGAATCCACCAGCGATATTTCTGTAGAGGGTCGGGAGCATCGATGGGCGGGCCGAGGCCGCCGCCGGGACGGTCCGCGGCTTGAGCGCCTTCGCTCGGAGCCTGCGCGCCTTCGCCTGGAGTCTGTTCGCCTTCCGAGCTTTGTCCCTGGCCCTGGCCGCCCGCTTCCTGCGGAGTTTCCAGCGTTCCTACGCCGGAGACTTTGAATGCCAGATTCTGGCCGGGGGTGGTATTGGAAGCGACCTGAACGCTGGCGGAGGGCTCATTGGGATAGCTAATCAGTTTGAAGCCGGATGCGGCCGGGGCGGCTGCGAACTGCATCGTCTTCGGGGTCATGACCACGAAGTGTTCCAGGGGATAGATCGACTTGGGATCCAGATTGGCGCTGCCGCTGTAGGGAAGTTGGTAGGCGACCTCGAAGCGCGTGAGTCCGGGGCGCAGCGGAAAGATGAATGAGAAACGGTTCTTCTCGCCTTCGGGTACGGGCGCGGATTTCAGCGGATTGCCATTTTCCGTGGTAGCCGTCGCCGAATCTTCGACGATCTGCGCTCCGTTGGGAATGTAGAACTCGAGGTTATGTTCGTTCATCTGAGTGCGGGGCGGCTTGGAGGTGTTCTGCACGCCGAACTCGCGCACTATGACGAGCTGTCCCTGCTCTACTTGCAGGCGCATGATGTCGGCGATTACCTCGATGCCTTCGATCTTCTTGCCGACATCGTAGACTTCGACCTCAACTGACGTGGTTCCGGGAGGGGCCATGCGATGGTAGGTGACGTCCTGATGGATGGCGCGCACCAGGTGCGGAGATTGGGTGTCGGCGAGCTTGAAACTGAATTGGCCTTTGGCGTCGGTCTTGGTACGGCCGGCTTCTTCCATGCCCTGGCCGAGCTTGAGCAGGACGACATCGTCTCCGGCGGCGGGCTTGCCGGTGGTCGCGTTCTTGACGGTGCCGGTGAGGGTTTGAGCGGCGGCCAGGGAGGTGAGGAGAAGGATGGCCGCGGCACATGCTGCTCGAACGAACGTGAATACAGATCGTGGAGAGAACGCCTCCCGAGGGCTCACGCGGCTGTTGCGGGGCAAGGGATCCTTCGACTGCGTGGCTGCTTCGCTTCGCGAGGTTTCTGCTCCGCTCAGGATGACAGGGGTTGGCTTCAAGATCGGGTTCCTTTTTGTGGGGCGGGATTTTCGAGGCGGGTGATTTCGGCCAGGATGGTGGCGGCTTCATCCTGCAGGGAAGATTTCAGCGACGCGAAGTCGGCGTCGGGCACCTTGCCGGCTTTGTATTCGAAGTTGAGATCGCGCAGGTTTTCATAGACCGCGTCTTTGCGTTCGCGCAGATAACCGGCGCGGGTTTTCTCCGGACCGAGAAAGAGTTTTCCGGGGAGGTAGAAAACGTAGAACAGCGAAGCCATGGCGAGCATGATGCAAATGAGAAGCCAGGTCATAAGTCGGTATCCTTGCGGGCCTGATCGCGAAACTGTTCCAGTTCGGCGCCGCGGACGGGCCGCAGGCCATCGGCGATCGCAGGCGCTGGACGATTCTTCCACGAGCGAACCAGCAGCACAACCAGGCCAAGGCCGAAGAAAAGAGCAGCAAAAGGAATGATGTACGCGGCGCGGTCGAAGCCTTGGGTGGTGGGTGCGGCCAGAACGGTTGGTCCGTATTTTTGTACAAAGCTTTGCTCGACCAGGCTGTCGCTGTCTCCACGTGAGACCGCAGCCATGAGTTCGTTGCGCATGCCGTCGGAATCAGGACAGCCGACGTGATTGCATTCCAGAAGAATCTGGTTGCAGCCGCAGATGCACATCATCTGGTGGCCGATTTCGTTGAAGCGTGAGGCGGGATCGCCGGCGCCGAGAAGCGAGAAGACGGACGCACAGAGCAGGAGGATCTGCGCGCCTCTGCGCCTCCGCCTGGCCGGCCTCGTTTTCGGGTTCGACTTTGTCATCGCTTCCAAGGTCTCAGGCGTTAGCTCCTGGGCCAAGTCCTAAGACCTGCACCTAGCACCCCTATAACATTAGTCTCCCGTTGTCACGGGAGCGGCCTCAGTTCGCTTCAGCCGTGCCGGCGCTGGAACGCGGGCCTGCGCTGGCGCGTTCGGAACCAGGGCCAGGACAGTTCCGATCAGCATGATCCATACGCCCATCCAGATCCACATCACCAGCGCGTTCAGATGTGCCTTCAGAATCGGACGGCCGTTATCCTGATTCACTCCTTCAAAGACCAGATAGAGATCGTCGTTGAGAGTGGAGCGGATATAGGGCATGGTCGAGGTTTGCTGGCTGGCATGGTAGAAGCGGCGCTCGGGACTCATGGTGCCAACCGGCTTGCCATCTTTGAAAACATCGAGCAGCGCCCACTGGCTGAAGTAGTTAGCGTTGTCGTCTTCGGTGGAGGAGCGGCAGATGAGAGTGTAAGGGCCGATGGTCATCTTGTCGCCATTCTTCATCTCCATCTCTTTGTCCTGATTGAAGGCAGCTCCGGCGAAGCCGATGATGACCACGACCACGCCGAAGTGCACGATGTATCCCCCGTAGCGGCGGGTGTTGCGGTGGGTGAGCTGCACCATCGACGCGAACATGCCCTGTGCGGTGTGTTTGGAAATAACGCGGCCGCCGCGATAGAACTCGCTCGCCACGGTGAGCATCACCAGCACCGAGAGCGCAATGGCCATGAGCGAATAGAAGTAAGAGACGTCCTGCCAGGGCCTGAGGCCGAAGACCGAGCCCCAGCTTTGCGGCGTGATCATCAGGAAGACTGCGACTACGATGGCTCCAATGGTCGGCCACATGAAGTTGCGCTTCAGGCTTTCAAGCGAAGTCTTGCGCCAGGCCAGCAGCGGGCCGACGGCCGTGAGGATCAGCAGCAGCAGAGCTATGGGGATGGCCTCGCGGTTGTAGAAGGGCGCGGACACTGTGACTTTCTTTTCTTCGACCAGTTCGGTGAGCTTCGGGAACCAGGTTCCCAGGAGCACGACAATGCAGAGGATGACAAATAGCAGATTGTTGAACAGGAAGCTGGACTCGCGCGACAAGAGCGATTCGAGCTTATGTTCGCTGCGCAAGTGAGACTTGTTCTTAAAGAAGAAAAAGCAGAATGCGGCGAGAGTGATAAGGAGGAACCAGCCGAACCATTCGCCGATGGATGATTGGGCGAAAGCGTGAACGGAGCTAATGATGCCGCTGCGAGTCAGGAAAGTTCCAAGGATGGCCAGCCAGAAGGTGGCGAAGACCAGCCACATGTTCCACATCTTCAACATGCCACGCTTTTCCTGCATCATCACCGAATGCAGGAATGCTGTGCCCGTGAGCCAGGGCATGAGCGAGGCGTTCTCGACGGGGTCCCATCCCCAATAACCGCCCCATCCCAGCACGGAGTAGGCCCAGTGCGCGCCAAGAAAAACTCCGCAGGTGAGGAAGGCCCAGGTGACCATGGTCCAGCGACGGGTGATGTGGATCCACTTCTCGCCGGGATATTTCATGATGAGCGCGCCCAGCGCGAAGGCGAAGGGCACGGTGAACCCGACATAGCCGAGATAGAGCATGGGTGGGTGAATCACCATCTCGGGATATTGCAGCAGCGGATTCAGGCCGCTTCCATCGGCGCGGAGCGAGCCTTCGATCAGGCCAAAGGGCCGGGCGGCGAAGTCTAATAGCAACAGAAAGAAAATCTGTACTCCCGCCAGAACTACCGAGGCATAGGCAAAGAGGCGGGGATCGGTCTTGTAGCGCAGGCGCAGAACAAATCCGTAGGCCGCGAGCAAGAGTGACCAGAACAGAAGCGAACCTTCCTGCCCCGACCACAGCACGGCGAACTTATAAGGACCGGGAAGGTCGCGGTTGCTGTGGTGGAAGATATAGGCGATGGAAAAGTTATCCTGGAAGGCGCAGATGACGAGGATGAGCGCAGCAAGAAAGACTGCGCCGAAGGTAGCGATGCCGGCACGGCGGGCGGTTTCGCCGATGCGCTCCGATCCGCGGCGGAGGGTTGCGACGAACGAAGCGTCGGCTACGGAAGGGATGGCGGCGCGAAAGGCCGCGGGAGTCCCCGTTGAGGCCAGCGAAGAAGGTTGATTCTGAAATGCCTGATTCTGGAAGACTAGGGCGATGATGCCGGCGAGGAACGAATAAACGCTAAGAGCCAGAGCAAGGAGAAGCGCGAAGCTACCAATTTCCGCCATGTGGGGAACCCGGGGCTATTTTTTCAGAAACGCTGCTGCGAGGCAACCCGCGAAGCAGAAGGCGGCAGCCGGAATCCGGGCCGCCGCCTGATAAAGTCTGAAATTCCTTTAGGCGCTCTGCTGATGGTAGCGCTGCATGACTTCGCGTTCGGCGGCCAGCCAATCTTCCGCTTCGCTGCCCGAGGCCGTGCCGCGCTGCTCATAGAGTTCGTAAGCGCGCCGGCGGATCTCGTCTTCCAGGTTGATTGGGACAATATTCTTGCGGGTTTCACCCTTTACCACTGCCAACTTACGAACTTCTGGCACGGTTGGGGCGGGCGCCGTTTCGGCCGCGACCGTTTTCACGTCGGAAACACTCGCCGGGCTGCTGACGCCGTTTTGCTCTTTACTACTACTCTTGCTGCCTGGGGATTTTGCTTTTGCCATATTCAGATACTCCTTGCATCTACCTAGATTTAGGAATGAATTAAGTTGCCAGTGAATTACATACACCTCGCCCCGACACGTTAAGAGAACATTAGAGTTTAGTGGCGGAGTTGACCCTAGTATAAACCTTCAAAGGCTGTGGAAAGCGGTTTTCCGGAAGAAATCGGCAGTACCTGCTTTGCTATAATCGAAGCTCTCCGGATGGCGCTATCGTCTAGGGGTTAGGACGGAAGATTCTCAATCTTCAAACCCGGGTTCGATTCCCGGTAGCGCTACCAACAACTTACAAGGGAAGCAAACAGTCCAGTTGCAATTAAATTGAGAATATCGCACTGGAGCGCACGGCAGAGAGCCGTGCAGGCTGCTTTATGCCAACTTGGCACAGGTCAGCGCTGATTCGCTTTCAGAATGCTGGACCAGCGGTCGACTTCTCCATCCTTCGGTTCTCGTTTTCCAGACATGGTTTTGTCGAACAACGTGCTCTCATCTACTGGCAGAGCGTTTCGCAATCGCTTCCGCTGACTCTTGGGGAAGAGTCGGTCCATCTTCTTTTCACCCAGGGTATCGTGATGTCCTACGCTTCTTTTCACCCAGGGTATCGTGATGTCCTACGCGGTCATGAGAGAAGGGGCCGCAATCTGGGCACGACGCCCTGAATCTCCGAACGACAAAGTGGACATTTTGTTCTTTCAAGTCGATTTCACTGATTCCTTCGACCATCTTGCCAATCGCAACTGCTTTATTGCATTTCGGACAGCGAGCCGAGTTCTTCAATCTCGTTTCTCCCGATACACTTCAGCGCATCACTTCGCCGTGGCGCTCTTTGCCTTTCGATCTACTTGATTGCATCTAGGAAATCTCCTTGCATAACTTTCCTGTTGGGCTGCGAATCTCAGGAAGAAAAATGAAAACTGGCTGATGGCAGTTCTATTGATGCTCTTGATCGCAGTCTCATCGCTTGCCTGGGGGCAGAAAAAACCGAGCGCGCCGGCTCCTAAGCCCGCTCCTAAACCAGCTGCCAAGCCAGCCGCGCCCCCTCACCCTGCCGCGGCAGGCCACACCACCACGGGCCATGCCACCACGCCCACCCATTCAACTACGACTGGTACCAGGAACGGAACGACGAGGAGGACCGGGACGACCAATAGGCCTGGTACGGCGGGCAGGCCCGGCACGAGTTCCAAGCCCGGGACGACTGCTAAGACCGGCGGCGGAACTATGGGCAAACCGGGAACTGGTGGCAGGCCTGGCAGCACTACGAGAGCCGCGAACCGAACGCCTCCCGGACGAACCGTCGCTCTGAAGGGCGGGGGCAAGGCAAGCATCCGCCCCAACGGCCAAATCCGTTCCATCGACCGGAACGGCATGCACATTGAGCATGGCATGCACGGCGGACGCACGGTTGTGAGCGAGCACAATGGAGCGCGCATCGTGACCACAGGCAGGCACGGCGGTTATGTGCAGCGCCCATACGCGGTTCGCAACGGCCACACTTATGTGCAGCGAACGTACGTCGTCAACGGACGGCCCTACGCCCGCGTTTACCGCTCCTATTACTATGGCGGCCATCCTTACTACGGCTATTACCCCGGCTACTATTACCATCCCGGATTTTATGGATGGGCCTACAACCCGTGGCCCGCTCCAATCGCCTGGGGATGGGGTTGGGGTGAAGCCCCGTGGTATGGCTACTACGGCGGTTACTTCGCGCCTTATCCCGTTTATCCCACGGCGGCGTTCTGGCTGACGGATTATTTGCTCTCCGCCAGCCTGCAAGCCGCCTACGCCGCCCAGGCTGAGGCCAACGCTGCCGCCGCACCTGCAGGTGGAGGAAACCAGACTCAAGCCGCCGATAATTCCAACGCGGTGACCTTGACGCCTGAAGTGAAGCAAGCCATTGCAGACGAAGTGAAGGCCCAACTCGCCGCCGAGCAGGCTGCGGCCGCAGCACCGGCAGCTTCATCGGGTGCAGCGTCATCGGGTGCAGCGCCATCCGGAGCTTCGGCGGGTGCTACGCAGGCTGCGGCGAGCGGCGGAGATGTCCCCGCCGCCCTCGATCCCGCTCACACCACATTTGTGGTGGCCAGCGATCTCGCCGTCGTTGCCGACGGCCAGGAGTGCGGCCTTACCCAGGGCGATGTCCTTACCCGGCTCGATACCACTCCGGACGCCGACCAGAAAGTGACCGTTCTTGTCACCGCCAGCAAGAAAACGGATTGTGCTTCCGGCAAACAGGTGGCAGTTTCCGTCGATGATCTGCAAGAGGTGCACAACCACTTTCAGGAGCAGATTGATGACGGCCTGAAGACGCTTGCCGAGAAACAAGGAACCGGTGGATTGCCGAAAGCACCGGATACCTCAACCTCGGCCGGAGAAATGCCCCCGCCGCCGCCGGATACGACCGCGGCAGCCGCCCTGCAGAATCAGCAGGCCGCTGCCGACCAGACTGAGGCCGCCGTTTCGAAGGAGGCCTTCAGCCAAGGTTCGTGAAGCGACTGTTTTACTTCACGTACTTTGGTCCGGCTGGCGTGTGCCACGGGTCATAGTGAAGCGAAAAACGGATTCGGTCTGCAATCGTCGGGTGGCTGTAGGACCAGAAGACGAGCAGGGGATTCGGAGCAGGGTAGTCGTAGCTCTTCTCCCCAAGTTTCTGGAACGAAGAAGCCGCGACTTCGCCGTTGTCGGGAAACAAGCCGTGAGTTATCTCTAGTCCGTAGATATCTGCCTGGTGCTCGATGTGGCGGCTGAAGGCGTTGCCAATCGGTTCGCCAACCAGTGTAAGCAGCGAAAGCGCCAGCATCAGCACAGGTAATGCCGCCAGATCGTTAATGCCGCGGATGCGCCACGCTTCACCCCATCGCGCCAGCATCGCGATCACGATCCTGCGTCCCAGCCAGAAACTAACCAATAACATGACCGCGAAGAACGCCAGACCTTTGTAAACGTGGTCCAGAACGTAATGGCCCATCTCGTGGCCAAAGACGAACAGGGTCTCAGGAATGGTCAGGTCGTGCGCGGTATTGTCCCAAACGACCACCCGCTTGGTTGCGCCGATTCCGGTGACATAGGCGTTGTAGGTCGTGACTTTTTCGCTGGCTTCCATCTCGAACATCCGGTCGCGCGGAATGCTGAGGCCACCGCGCTGCGTAACTTTCTCGATTTCGCTGACCAGTTGCGGCTGCTTCTTCTCCAGCGGTTCGAACTTGTTGAACATGGGGTCGAGGATCACAGGCGCGATAAAGATCAGAAGGACCAGGAACGGCAGAGTCAGCAGCCAGAAGTAGAACCACCAGCGCTGGGGGCTTTTGCGGATAATCCAGAACAGCGCAAAGACTGCTGGCACCGCGATCACTAGTGAAACTCCCTCAGCCTTGCACCAATCTCCTATCCATGAAGCCCAGCCTTGCACCGAGAGTCCATAGGCGCGTGAAATATGGTGTTGGTAAATGTCAATGGGTAGCCCGATCACCGCGAACAACAGAATCAGCAGCGGTACGAAAACCAGCGCCTGCGCGAAGCTGTTCATGCCGGCGCGCTCGGCGAGATCGCGGAACACAGGCGCAACCCGCAGCTTGAGCAGCGCCCACAGCACCACAATTCCGAATACCAGGTCGACGAGATAAAGCACCGTCTGCGTCTCGTAGAGCGCCTTGGCCCTGGCGAGCTTATCCGGAGGCAGACTATATTCCGTGACTTTCAGTTCGTGCGGCGCGGCGGCTTGGCTTTGAGTTGCGCCTGGCCCATCGGTATTGGGATTAGACTGCGCTGTGGCGGACGTGAGCGATGAGGCAACAACCGCGCAGAGAAAAACCGCACCGCAGAGACTTGGCCAGTAAGGAGCCGTCTTCAAATGACGACTCCTGGTTTGCTTTCCCTTCCCAATTCTCATCATGACTCGATATCTTACCGATTAACGCTATCCGATTAAGGCTATAATTGCGCGACACCGGATGCCGCTCACTTCTGGCACTAAACTCGGTCCTTACGAAATCCAGTCTCCGCTGGGCGCTGGCGGCATGGGCGAAGTCTACCGCGGCCTCGACACGCGCCTCGATCGCACTGTAGCCATCAAAGTTCTCGCTTCTCACCTGGCTTCTTCTCCGGAGCTGAAACAGCGCATGGAGCGCGAGGGCAGAGCGATTTCTTCGTTGAACCATCCCCACATCTGCCAGCTCTACGACATCGGATCGCAGAACGGTACCGACTACCTGGTCATGGAGTTTCTCGAAGGGGAAACTCTGGCGGAACGCCTGCGCAAGGGCGCAATGCCGCTCCCGGAAGTCTTAAAAGTTGCCATCGCCGTGGCCGAGGCTCTGGCGGTCGCGCACCGCAGCGGCATTGTGCACCGCGATTTGAAACCGGGAAACATCATGCTGACCAATGGCGGCGCGAAGCTGATGGATTTTGGTCTGGCGAAGCCGCTGGGTGTACAGACAAGGTCGGGGTCGGGCTCGGCGCCTTCGTTCACCGCGGAGGCCACCATGACTGGCCCGAGCCCTTTGAGCCCGCTGACTACGGCGGGCAGCATCATCGGCACCATTCAATACATGTCGCCTGAGCAGATCGAAGGAAAAGAAGCCGACGCGCGGTCCGACATTTTTGCCTTTGGCGCCGTGCTGTATGAGATGGCGGCGGGCAAGCGGCCATTTGCGGGCAAGAGTCAGATCTCGCTGGCATCGTCCATTCTGGAAGCCGAACCGGAGCCGGTTAGCGCCCTCAAGCCGAACACACCGCCTGCCTTTGAACATGTGGTGAGAACCTGCCTGCAGAAAAATCCGGAGGAGCGCTACCAGGCGGCGCACGACATCAAGCTCGAACTGCAATGGATCGCATCGGACCGCTCATCGCCCGCCGCTCCTGTGCCGCAATCGCCCGCACCCTCGCACGCCCGTGAACGTATTGCATGGGCATTAGGAGTTCTCATCGCGATTGCTATCGGTCTGGCAATCGGAGCGTTTATCAACCGCCCGGTGCAATCCGCACAGGCTATCCGCACCGTCATCGATGCTCCCGCGAATGTCACGCTCAGTCTGACCGGTGATTTCGGCGGACCTCCGGTGCTTTCGCCGGATGGCGCTTCCGTCGCATTTGCAGCTACAGGTTCAGACGGCAAGATCGCACTCTGGGTCCGCCCCATGAACTCTCTTGAAGCGCACAAGCTCTCCGGCACTGACGGCGCGATCTTTCCCTTCTGGTCGCACGACGGGCGCTCGCTGGCATTCTTCGCCGATAGCAAGCTCAAGATGATCGATCTCAGCGGCGGATACGCGGCTGTGATATGCGATGCGCCATTCGGTCGCGGCGGCGCTTGGGGACCGGACGGGACCATCGTCTTCGCCCCAGATACGCAGACTTCTCTGATGCGAGTCAGCGCGGCCGGCGGAACTCCCGTTCCCGTCACCGCGATGGACCACAGCCAGCACAGTTCTCATCGCTGGCCGTTCTTTCTTCCGGATGGCAAACACTTTCTCTACCTCGCCATTAACCACGACCCTTCCCGAGCGGCGAGTGACACGATCTATTATGCCTCGCTGGATGGCAAGGAGAATCGTTTGCTCGTGCACCTGCAATCGAACGCAGTTTACAGCAGCGGATTTCTTTTGTTCGCGCGCGGCGACCAGTTGATGGCGCAACCTTTCGACCCGGCTAATGGAACCCTCAGTGGAGAGGCGCAGAGTCTGGCCAGCGGAGTGGTGAACGACGCCAGTACCTGGCACATGGACGCCTCTACCTCCGAGAACGGGTTGCTGGTTTTTGGCAGCGGCGGCACCGCTGATTGGCAACTGGTCTGGATGGATCGCAGCGGAAAACAGATTGGCGCCGCGGCCGACAAGCTAACTAACCTGCAAGCCGCGCGCATCTCCCCGCAAGGCGACCGCATCGCTCTGGGCATCGACCTCGGCATGAACGACATCTGGGTGCTCGATCTGGCGCGCGGGGTCAAGACCCGGCTCACCTTCGGGCCAGTGCAAAACAACACCCCTGTCTGGTCGCCCGACGGCAAATGGATCGCCTACAATTCCGATCGCAACGGTCACTCCACCCTATTCCGCAAGCCTTCCGATGGCAGTGGCGCGGAAGAACTCCTGCTTACCGACGACCAGGTCACGATCCCCAGCGACTGGTCGCGCGATGGCAAGACCCTGTTCTACGACCGCGGGCCGATTGGCAACTCGGAGGTTTGGGCCTTGCCACTCGAGGGAGAACGCAAACCGCGGCTGGTCGTACCCCGCACTGCGAATTCGAACAGTGGCCAGGGCAGTCTTTCGCCCGATGGCCATTGGCTGGCCTACACCTCGAGCGAATCCGGCACGCTCGAAGTCTATGTGGTAGCTTTCGGTGGCGAACAGGGCAAATGGCAGGTTTCGACGAATAATGAGGGAGTGAACCCCCACTGGAGCGCGGACGGGAAAGAGCTTTACTACTTTGCCGCCGCCAACCGCGCCGTCACCGCCGTGCCGGTAAAGGAAGTCGACGGTGCGTTACAGTTCGGCGCCGCTCAGGTGCTTGCCATCAGTCCGGCGAGCCAGCAAGGCTTCTACGATGTTTCCCCCGACGGCAAGAAAATCCTCCTCGACCTGGTTTCGCAGCAGGTCAACCAGTCGGTAACTGTGATTTCAAACTTCACGGCGGGATTGAAGAAGTGATCAGTGGCCAAATCATCACGCCGGCTCAAGTTTTTACTGATCACTGCCCACTGACTACTGCCCACTGCTTCACGCACGCAACAGATTCCGCGCAATGAACAGCACATTGGCCGGGCGCTCGCCCAATCGCCGCATGAAGTAAGGGTACCACTCGCTGCCGAAGGGAATGTAGACGCGCATCCGCCAGCCTTCCCGCACCAGACGCTGCTGCAGATCGCGGCGAATCCCATACAGCATCTGAAATTCGAACGAGTCGCGAGAAAGCTTTTCGCTGGTCGCGAACGCCTGGGCTTGCAGGATGATGCTCTCATCGTGCGTCGCCAGGCCATGATAGACGCCACTCGTCATCAGAATCTTCATCAGCCTGACATAGTTAGCATCGACGTCCGCCTTGGCAGGGAAGGCAATGTCGGCAGATTCCTTGTAAGCGCCTTTACAGAGCCGGATCCGGATGCGCTCGGCCAGCAGCTTTTCGACGTCGCTCTCCGAGCGTTTCAAATATGACTGGATCACTGTGCCGACGGAGTTGGCGTTTCCCGGCATGCGGTGCAATTCGTGGACGAAATCGAGCGTGCGCTGGGTGTACGGCGAACCCTCCATGTCGACTCGCACAAACCCTGGAGAGCTCATCGACGCGGCCTTGGCGACCAGTCCGCTGACGATTTCGCGAGCCAGTTTCTCATCTAGATCAAGCCCCATATGCGTGAGCTTGAGGCTGATATTGGCGTTGAGCTGGTTGGCGACGATCGCGTCGAGAATCTGATGATAGAGCTGGGCACTGTGCCGGGCCTCTTCGGGATTGGTCACATTTTCCCCGAGGTTATCGATGGAGACGCTCATCCCGGCGCGGTTAACAGCTTGAGTGGCGCGAACGGCGTCCGCAATCTCAGTGCCGGCAACGAAACGTCCTGAGACACGCCGCCCGAGCGACGAACGCTCGGCAAATCGGCGCAACGATGGGTTTTCGGAAAGACGGACGAAGAACGTTCTCAACATGCCGCACCCGCGAAGTCACCACCGGCAGCGGCAGACTGGTGTGTGAGGAGCACAGAAATTTGTATCACACTCGGGGCAGGGCCGCGTCAGCGCGGCCAGCGGGCTAAGGATGAAATCTCAATTCGACATTCTCGTGGGTTTCGCGTGAACCAGCTTCCCACTTCCAGTCGCGAAGCGCGTCCTCGGCCGCGCGGGCCAGCAGGGGATGGCCACCTCTTACTTCAACGGACTTTACCTTGCCGCTGGGAGCAACGACTACGTCTGCCCGTACGACCCCTTCAATGTTCACGGCGCGGGCGAGTGCAGGATATTGCGGAATCACCTTGGTCACAACCTTGCGGGAGCCCTCCGAGGGTTCCTGGGCAGGGGCCAGAGCGGCAGCAAACATCAACCAGGATAAAAGAGCAAGCAGGGCAAACGCAGCATGCTTTTTCATGGGGATAGTCGTCCGGGATCGAGAATAAGAAAACTTTAAATCCGCGGAGAAGATCACTTCGGTAATCCAGAGGCGCAAACTTTCGTGGGGGAGCGTGCAGCGCAGAGCGGGACAGCACAAGCCGTTAGGCCGGTTGACCGCCGTGTTCCTCCAGGAACTTCTCGACCTCAATGGCAGCCATGCAGCCGGTTCCCGCGGCGGTAATGGCCTGGCGATAGCGGCGGTCCTGCACGTCCCCACAGGCGAAAACGCCGTGAACGCGGGTTCGCACGTAGTTGTGCGTCTTCAGGTAACCATCTTCATCAGTGTCGAGCTGTCCTGCAAACATTTTCGCGTTGGGATCATGCCCGATGCCGAGGAACAGCGCGCTGGTGGGGAAGTCCGAGACTGCTCCGGTCTTCAGGTTCTTCAGCTTGAGCCCGGTCACCTCGTGCTTGATCGGATCATAAACGTCTTCGACGACGGTGTCGGTGAGGAACCGGATCTTGTCGTTATGCTTGGCGCGATCCAGCATGATCTTCGACGCGCGAAAACTATCGCGGCGGTGAATCAGCGTCACCTTGGTGGCGAAGCGTGTGAGGAACATGGCTTCTTCCATGGCGGAATCGCCGCCGCCCACCACCACGATCTCCTTCCCTGAAAAGAAAAACCCATCGCACGTGGCGCAGGAAGAAACGCCGTGGCCGATGAGCTTCTGTTCGTTGGGCAGGCCCAGCCAGCGCGCCGAAGCGCCGCTCGCGATGATGAGTGCTCGCGTGTGCACCTGATGCTTGCCGAGATGAAGCAGGAACGGACGCTGGCTCAGGTCGACGCTGGTGAGGTGAGCCATGCGGTATTCGGCGCCGAATCGTTCCGCCTGCTTACGCATGTTCTCAACCAGTTGCGGTCCCAGAATTCCCTCGGGGAAGCCGGGAAAATTCTCCACCAGCGTGGTGAGGGAAAGTTGTCCGCCGGGCTCGTGGCCTTCGACCACAAGCGGCTTCAGATTGGCGCGCGCCGTGTAGAGCGCGGCCGTGTGTCCGGCGCAGCCGGAACCGATGATGACGACGTTGCGGGTTTCGCTCATGATGGTTAGCAGTTAGATTGCCGATTTCAGATTTCGATGCACGGTGTCTGTGTTCATCCTGCGAAGAACGAAGTCTCAACCACTAAGGAGACGAGGTCACGAACAGTCATTTCTTTTCTTCGGCAGATTTGGCGGATTTCCCCTTAGTCGCGGCTTTCTGTGCGGTCGGAATCTGGGCCAACTCCGCAGGCACCGTGCGCCGGACTCCGAGCAGACTGCGATAGTCGGTTAACACCTCGGAGGCGCTGTGGAAGAGCGGTTCGTAGGCGCTCTGGTCCGGCGCAGTTCCGTTTTCCGCGCCCGCGCACCGGGCCAGTGCGATCGACGATTTTCCGAAACGCTCGAGCCGGACCCGGCTGGCCGGAGTGTTGGCCGCCACCATGGTTGCCGCGCTGCTGATCGCCGACGCACTGTCTTCCACCGAAACCTGGATCAAGTCTTTGTCTTTGGGATCGCGCACGTGGAGCACCAGCGTCTCGACCATATTCTGACCATCGTCGCTGAACGAGTACTGCACGCTCGAAAACACGGTTTGCCCGGAGAATTCCCGCCGAATGCGAACGTAGCTCGCGACCGAGGGCTCGCCAGACATTTGCGCGCTCTGTCCGGGTGGAAGCGCAGGCTGAACCAGGTTCGCTGCATCAGTGAGTGTAGAGCGGCCATGCGAAATCTCGAAGTCGGGGCTGAACACCGGCTGTTTCGGGATACGCGCAAGAGCGGCAGCGATTTCCTTTTGCTCCTCCGCCGAGGGCGCACATACATTCAGCACATTGACTTTTACCGGAGGCTGCGTCGATGGAGTCTCGAGAGCTTGCTGAGATACGGAGGGCAGAGTTACCAGGAAGCCAGCCAGGATCAGAATGGGTTTTGGGAGCACAGCGGAATGATAACCCAGTTCTCAGTTCTCAGTTCTCGGTCAAAACCTTTGGGTTGTTGCTGAGAACTGGGACCTGAGAACTGAGAACTGGTTTCGATTAGAATTCAGGCATGGCGAATCTGACACTGGTTTACGGCATGCGGCTGCTGCCCTCTGAAGACGTCGCGGAAGTGGGCCAGGCTCCGGTAAAACTCACGAACGGACGCGAAGCGCACGTTACCATGCATGTGCTCGAAGGCAGTAAGGAAGAGATCGAGAAGCAACTGCGCACGAGTTTGGAGGCATTTTTCGATCTGTATCCTGAGATCTAGCGCCGGGCGTGTGGGCGGTAAAGCGGAATCATGAGGGATTCTTACTTGAAGCTGCGCGGACGATTGCTCGCTGCCGGCTGGTGGCCGCGGGGATGGATCGCGCGCGGCGCCTGCTACTCCCTGGGTTTCGCGATCGGGCTCTTTGTCCTGCAAATGTTGCCGCTCCCGTTTGCGCCGGCCTGGGCTGACAGCCTTCGAGGTTGGGTTAAATTTCTTCTCTACGACGCGGCTCTGCTGTTTTTCATCGTGGCTTTTCGCACGCTGCGCCGGAGAGTTCTGTGGCGCCTGCGCAACCGGCTCATCGTGACTTATGTCTTCATCGGGGTGATTCCCGCGGTTTTGCTGATCGCGATGGCGTTCATTACCCTCTACGGGCTGGCCGGACAGTTTGCCATCTTCGAAGTCACGTCGGAAATCAACTCGCAGTTACGTAGCATGGAGGCGGTGAATGCCGCTGTCGGCAATGAACTGGCGGCGCGGCTGGAGCGCGGCGAGAATCCCGGCGCCGAATCGCTGGCCGGACTCAGGAAACGTGATGCCGCCTGGAAACGGCGGCGGGTGTGCGCGTGGTATGGAGATCAGCTTCTTCCCCTGAACGAGGCGGAATCCAACGGGCCGCCGCTGACTCTTCCGACATTTGTGAAGGCAGGGTTTCACGACATCACGCGCGATCAGGATGGCCTGCACTTGCGCGTGGGAACCATGTTTTCAGTCGGGTCGAAAACGCTTCTCGTGGTTTCGGGCGAGCCATTTGACAAGCAGTTGGTGGCGAAGATTGCGGCGGACATGGGCGAAATCACTTTGTTCGTTTCGGACCTCCTGCCGAATAACCAGAACGCACAGCCGGACGCTGGGCAGCGAGGCCGCATTACAATCAACAACGGGCCGAGCGGAATCAACATCCGAGAGAACGGAAAGTCCGCTTATCTGCGCCAAGCCTTCAGTGTAGGGACAGTGCCGCCTGCCGCAAGCAACCTGGACCGCGAAGTCACGTTCCCCGCGCCCTTGTCTGTGCTGGACTGGAAAACTGGAGAACGGGACCGATTCGGCGCTCTGGTGCAGGTGCGCACCCGTCCCTCCGTTCTCTACAGCCATCTGTTTGCGGCGCTGGGAGATTTTGTTGAGGGAGTGGAATACATTCTGCTGGCCATCCTGATTTTCTTCGCATTGATCGAACTGATTGCCCTGATTATCGGGACGCGCATGACGCGCACGGTGACGCGGGCCGTAGCCGAACTCTATGACGCGACCAAGCACGTCGATCGTGGCGACTTCAGCCATCGCATTCCGGTAAATTCCGCCGACCAGCTGGCGCAACTCTCGCTGTCGTTTAACTCGATGACCGAATCCATCGAGAAGCTGATTCAGGAGCAGAAAGAAAAACAGCGGCTGGAGGGCGAACTGGCCATCGCGCAGGAAGTGCAGGCCCAACTGTTTCCGCGGCAAGTTTCGGAGCTGGAGTCGCTCGAGGTGCACGGCTTCTGCCGCCCGGCGCGCACCGTGAGCGGCGACTACTACGACTTCCTCACCGCCAGCTCTCAGAAGCTGATCCTGGCTGTCGGCGATATCAGCGGGAAGGGAATCTCGGCCGCGCTGCTGATGGCGACGATCCATTCGGCGGTGCGCGCTTACAGCGTGGAGAGCTTGCCCCAGTTTCGCGAACCAATGATGCGCGAGCCCGTGGCAGTCGGCGCACTTGCTGGCGCGGGTCGGGTCATGGCGGCGTGGCCCGAGGGCATTGAGATTTCTCCCGGAGCGCTGCTCGGCCTGCTGAACCATCAGCTTTACGAAAGCACTCCGCCGGAAAAGTACGCCACGCTGTTTCTGGGAATTTATGACGGGCGCTCGCACCAGTTGACCTACAGCAATGGCGGACACTTGCCGCCGATCCTGATTGGAAGAGATGGCGCGGTGCGACGCCTGGAGGCTGGCGGGACGGTGGTCGGGCTGTTCGAGAACGTGACCTACGATGAAGGCGCGGTGCAGATGCATCCCGGCGAAATCTTCCTCGCCTATAGCGACGGCGTCACCGAGCCGGAAAACGAGTTCGGCGAATTTGGCGAAGAGCGGCTGATCGACCTGGTCAGCGCGAACCGGCGATTGCCGCTGGTGCAGATCAGCCAGACGGTCACCGCGGCAGTCGACGACTGGATCGGAGACAACGAGCAGCCCGATGACATCACGCTGGTGCTGGCGCGGGCACGGTAGCAATGGCCAGTTCCTATCTAGATCTTCTGCTTTTTCCACTTGCCCTGTTTGAACAGGATTGCGCTGGCGGCCGCCATGGAGCCTTCGGCGATGGCGATGGAGAAGAAAACTCCGTTTGAGCGCATGTGCAGCGGGATCGCCAGCCAATAGGCCAGCGGAATCTCGAAGAGCCAGAAGCCGAAGAAATTCACGATGGTGGGAGTAATCGTGTCGCCGGCGCCGTTGAAGGCCTGCATCATCACCATGAAGTAGGCGTATCCCAGGTTGCCATAGCTGACGATGCGCAGGCAGGCCGCTCCCAGCGGCACGACCGCCGGATCGTGGGTGAAGAGGCGGACGATAGGTTCGGCAAAGAATATGAACACGACTCCCACGGAGCCGAGAAAAATCATGTTGTAAAGCCCGGTGCGCCAAACCGCTTTCTCAGCGCGTTCGGGATGGCCGGCGCCCAGGTTCTGACCGACCAGCGTGGCCGCAGCGTTGCTCATGCCCCACGAAGGCAGGATCACGAAGATGACGATGCGAATCGCGATGGTATATCCGGCAAGGGCGGCAGCGCCGAAGATGCTCACGATGCGGACCAGGCCAATCCAGCTGGTGTGAGCGATGGCGAACTGCAGGATGCCGGTCAGCGAAACGCGGACGAGGCGCAGGAGCACCCCGAAGCTCAAGCGAATC
>Ga0302326_10012498_pt1 | contig 18094 bp, 13 predicted proteins | sample Palsa_T0_3_FD_202264 | JGI IMG/M metagenome (GOLD analysis project Ga0302326, IMG submission 202264) | Peat permafrost microbial communities from Stordalen Mire near Abisko, Sweden - Palsa_T0_3 | ecosystem: Environmental > Terrestrial > Soil > Palsa > Peat permafrost | place: Sweden: Abisko...
ATCCCGATCAGCGCGATGAGCACGGCCAGGGCGAGCAGGGCGTAGACCAGCCCGAGCAGCTGGTTGACGCTGGCGGTCTGGGCTTGATCGAACTGGGTCCTGGTCTGGACCTGCACGTTCGGGTAGGAGGCCAGGGCGTTGGTGACGGCATCGTTCACGGTGCCGCTGCCGTTGGTTTGCAGCAGGAGCGCGGCCGGGGGCTGGCTGGCGAAGTGGGAGGTGAAGAACCCGGCGCTGACCAGATAGCTGCCGATCAGGGCGTTGGCCTGGTATATCCCGCCGATGTGCATCGTGGCAGAACCGGTCCGGGCGAACGTCACCGGGACGGTGTCGCCCACGGCCAGGTGCCTGGATGTGGCGGTCGTGGCGTCGATGAGCAGGTCCCCCCGGGCCAGGGCGGCGGAGGTACCCGCGGTCATCCGCAGGATCAGCGTGCCGGCCAGGTGCGCCACCGATACCGCCCGGAGCGTGACGAGCGAGTTCTGGACCTCGAATTGTCCGCCGTAGACGGTGGTGGTCGCGGTGACGCCCGGCACGGCCGATGCTTTGGCCGGCACCGAATCGCTGAGTTCTCCGGTCCCGCTGGGCGTGACGATGAGGCCGGCGCTGATCGCCTGGTCCGCGCTGCTGGTGGCCGACTTTGACAGCGAGGCGCCGAAGACCGAGATCGCGGCGACCAGGGCCAGGCCGACCATCAGCGCCGACGCGGTCTGGGCGGTGCGCCGCGGGCTGCGCATCGAGTTCTCCCGGCCGAGCTTGCCCGGCTCCCCGAACAGCCGGGCCAGCGGACGGCCGATCACGCTGGACAACGGGCGGGCGAGGGCGGGGGACAGCATGGCGACACCGACGAAGATGCCGACCGCGCCCACGCCCACCAGCGCGATGGCCGGCAGGGCCAGCCCGGTGGCCAGCAGGACCGCTCCGGCCAGGGCCACGGCCGCGCCCGCGGCGAACCGGCGCCGCATGGAGACGTCGGTGTCGGACTGGCGATCGCTGAGCGCGGCGATCGGGGAGATGCGCACGGCGTTGCGGGCCGGTCGGATCGCGGCGATCATGGTCACGCCGACGCCGACGGCGAGGCCGACCACGACGGTGCGCGGCTCGAACGCCAGCGGTCCGGCGGGCAGCGTGATCCCGAACCCGCGCAGCAGCGCCTCGAGCCCGAGCGCGGCCAGCGCGCCCAGGCCCAGGCCCATCACCGAGGAGACCAGCCCGGTGATGGCCGCCTCGGCCAGCACGGACCGGAACACCTGGCGGCGGCTCGCGCCGACGATCCGCAGCAGCGCCAGCTCCCGGGTCCGCTGCCCGACGGTGATCGAGAACGTGTTGAAGATGGTAAACCCGCCGACGAACAGCGAGATGAACGCGAAGACCAGCAGCGCGGTGGAGAAGAACGACAGCTCCTGGCTGACCGCGCTGGTGTTCTCGTTGACCACGGTCTGCCCGGTGACCACCTGCACCCCGGCCGGCAGGGCCGCGGCGATGGCCCGCTGGACCGCGGGCTTGCTGGCCCCCGGGACGGCCACCACGCTGATGTCATCGAGCTGGCCCGGCTCCTGGAGGACGGCCTGGGCGGTCGGCAGCGTGAACGCGGCCAGGCTTGCCCCGGCCAGGTTGCCCGCCGACCCGAACTCGGCGATGCCGCTGATGGTGAACGTCCCCGGCGCTCCGGCGAGCAGGATGCGGACCCGCTGCCCCACGGCGAAGTCGTACTTGCTGGCGGTCCCGGCGTCCATCACCACGTCATCGGAGGTCACCGGCGGGCCACCCGCGATAATGTGCAAGCTGGACAGCTGCTGATCCGTGTCGAAGTTCACGCCGAGGGCCGGCGCGCCGCCCGTCGCGATCGGCTTGCCGTCCCGGGCCACGAACTGGGCGTAGCCCTCGACCTCCCCTTCGGCGGCCGCGACGCCGGGCACCCGGCGGACGGTGGCCTGCAGCGACTCGGGCAGCTCGTTGCGGACCGCGTTCGCGCCGCTGCTGCCCAGCTGCGGGTCCCCGCGGACCTGGAAATCGATATTCTGGTACACGCTGCTGAACAGCACAGAGAACGTGTTGTGCAAGGTGTCGGTCAGGACGAACGTCCCGGAGATGAAGGTGACGCCGAGCACGATCGCCAGCGCGGTCAGGGCCAGCCGGAGCTTGTGGGCCAGCATGTCCTTCAGGGTCACGTTCCGCATGTCAGGTCCCCAGCGTCCGCATCCGCTCCAGGATCGAGTCGGAGGAATTGGAGTCCAGGTTGCCCGTGGGCTCGTCGGCGAAGATGAGGTCCGGCTTGTTCATCAGCGCCCGGGCGCACGCCACCCGCTGCTGCTGGCCGCCGGACAGCTCACCGGGACGGTGCGTCAGCCGGTCGGCGATACCCAGCTGTCCCACCAGGTAATCGAGCCACTCCTGGTCGACCTTGGCGCCCGCCAGGGCGACGGGCAAGGTGATGTTCTCGGCCGCGGTCAGCGTCGGGATGAGGTTGAAGTACTGGAACGCGAACCCGATCCGGTCCCGGCGAAGCTGGGTCAGCCCGGCGTCGTCCAGGTTCCCGATGTCCAGGCCACCCACGAACGAGTGCCCCGACGTCGGCCGGTCCAGCCCGCCATGCACTGCATCAGCGTCGACTTGCCGGAGAAGTCACCTTACTTTGGAATGTTGACCGGATGCACCGGATCCGCCGCGGAGCCCGGATCCACCGCAGTAACCGGAGACACCTTTCGTTTTTTCTGCTTGTGCGGTCCCTATGCCATCAAGTTCAAGGTGTCCTTCGGACCGCCCGCAAGGCGTCGGGCGCGAGGCCAACGCGTGCATTCAGAGAACACAGAACTCGTTTCCTTCCGGATCGGCCATCACCACATGGTCCGGGACGCCGTCCTCCACATCCTCGTGGATCACGGACGCGCCGGCCGCGGTGAGACGGACAACGGCCTCGGTCACCCGAGGCCACCGCACCTCCCATGGCTCGCTGCGGCCCCCGCCAGCCTGCACGTCCAGATGGACGCGGTTCTTCACCGCCTTGGGCTCCGGGACCTCGAGGAATGAGATGCTGGGACGCACTCCGTCGGGATCTTCGATGTAGGCACCTCCCTCACCGGGCATCTAACCGACAGTGAGTAAAGCATGCGCGTCAGGCATTCTTACCCGCTGGCCCAGGTGGACACCCCGCCCGCGGCGGGCGGCGCTGCCCAGGCCAGCCAGCCCCAAAGGCAAAGGCAAGGAGGCTACCCACTCCTTGCCGCCGCCAGGCCTGGCCTCATGCGGGGCGGACCTTGTCGGCCAGGTCGACGACGGCGGGCAGGGTCAGCAGGCGGCCGGCGGGCGGCGCCGGGATGCCCTCGCGGAGCGTCCAGTGGTCCAGGTAGACCCCGGCCGGCAGCCAGTAACCCTCGGCGGGCAGGTTGCCCATGACGACGACGCACCCGATTTCGTGCCGGGTGCTCCATCTATCCGGGGACGGTACCCAGAAAGCCTGCCCGGGGCTGCGGCTGACGAGGGGGGTGATGTCCACGATCTGGCCGCGTCGGGCGTACTCCCACAGGCGCACGTCGTCCAGGGGGCTGGCGGTGAACGGCGGCCAGTGCAGCGGGTCGCTGGTGCCGGCCATCGGCAGGACCTGGATCTCCGGTACGGGGACCGGGTCGTCCCAGGTTTGCGGTGCCCGGCAGTGCACCGTCAGCAGGGCGGTGACCTGGCGGCCGGTGACCCAGCCGAGCAGCGCGCCGTCGCGGGGGACCGGCATGCTGGCGGTGATGGCCTGGCCGGTGCTGCCCGTGACCGGTTCTGCGGGCCGGATTTCCTGGTGAACCCCGTCGCGGCGGTTCCATGAGCGGAGGACGAAAAGGTCGTCGCGGGCCTGGGTGAGGACGAAAAAACTGGTCGGTCCGGCCGCGCGGTTCACCAGGACCATCGACCGGTACCCGCCGTCCGCGCCGGGCGGCGTGACCGCGAGCGGGTAGCCGCCGAACAACTGCCGGCATGCGGCGAATAATGTGGCGCCGGGTCGGGCGTGAACTGTCACGGTCTGCTCCCTGCCAGGGATGAGATCAATGTGCGGCGAGAAGGCCCCGGTAGCGAGGGCACCGGCGGGCCAACGCCCGTCCCCGGTGACTCGCTGCCGGGACCCCTGACCCGCGTGACCCGGGGTCGTGCGTCCGGGTGTACGGCTGGGCGCAGGCGGCGAGCCGCCAGTGCCGGTTGCACGACACATCTTTCTGCAAGTTGCAGCAAAATACATCGGTCAGCTGACGTAGATCCAGCCAGTAGACGTGTCTCGAACGCACGCCCATCAGGTCGGCCAGCCAGCGGGTCGGATCTGGGGGCTGTTGGGACATCGAACTCGCCAAGATAGGCAGCCGAGTAGGACGGGCCGTCCCGCGCTCGCGGGCCGCGAGTCCCACCGATCGTCCACACGCTAAGGCCGATCGGGCCTGCCAGGCCCCCCTGTTTCCCACTCAATGGACACTGCCACCCCGGCCGGTTCGGTGCCCACGGGAATGGTGGCGGTCACGGTGCCGGTGGCCGCGTTGCCGCCGAGGCCGGCACCGCGGCGGCCGTCAGCGACAGCGCGGCCGCCGCGACGACGACGGCGGCGTCGCGCCAGCGGGCCAAGGTCCTGCCGCGCCGGCCGGCGCCGGCCTGATGATCCCGTCCTGCCCGCATATCCCGTCCCCCCACTGTGTCCCCTGTGTCCTCTGTGTCCTGGGGCCAGAAGTGAGGCCCGCAGCCCGGCTGGGCCGGTCACGGCGGCCCCGGTCCGGGGACGTTGCTTACCGTAGTCATTGGCTCACACTTTGTAAATAATGCGCGGCCGGATCGGCCAGTGCGGGTGCGGGCACCGCCGCCCGTTCGGAAAAAGATCAATAATGCCGAACGGGCCTAGTTTCACCCCTTGGTTCAGCCGCCGTGCCGCGCCGACCACGCGCGGTCGGGTCCCGGTGCCCCGCCCGCCCTCGGACCGTCCTTTCGCTCAGTGGAAGTTCAACGTCGACCGCGGGCGGGCCGGCTTCGCCGAGGGCCCGCTCTGCTAGCATTTCGTGCGTGCGTCCAGGCCAAAACGGCCTTATGTGCGGTGGTTCGACTCGCTTCTTTCGCCGCGCTACCGGTGCCGCCCTCTCGGCCTGATACCGGGGAGAGCAGATGCGCCATTCCGCGGAGCCTGCGGACGAAGCGAACGCGGTCCAGGCGTTCTACGCCAGCAACGCCGAGGTCCAGTGGACTCGATTCGACCGGTTCGCCCGCATCGAAGAATACGTCCTGCGGAAGGCTCTGGCGGAGAACCTGCCCGCCCCGCCCGCGCTGGTGGCCGACATCGGCGGCGGAAACGGGCGGCACGCCTTCCATCTGGCCCAGCTCGGCTACCGCGTGCGGCTCTGCGACCTAACGCAGAAGCTCGTCGCGGATGCGCGGCGCCGCAACACGACAGCGGCATCGCACCTCGACAGCGTGGACTGCTGCGATGCGCGCGAATTGCCCTGGCCGGATGCTTGCGCCGACGCGGTGCTTCTGCTCGGGCCGATGTATTGCCTGGCCGATCGCGGCGACCGCATCGCCGTGCTGCGGGAGGCCCGGCGCGTCCTTAGGCCGGAAGCGCCGCTGTTCGCCCAGCTTCTCTCCCGGGTCGCGGCCTTGCGCTCACTCCTGGAAGCCGCGCCTGGCGCCGGCGGTATTTTCGACTGGCAGGACTTCCTGCGTACCGGCATTTTCCGCAGCGAACGCATGCCGGATTTTTTCCGGATCCACTATTTCAGCACTCCGGCGGAAGCCCGGCGCGAGCTGGCGGACGCGGGCCTCGAGCCCGGCCTCGTCCGGGGCATGGACGGACCCGCATCCAGCTTCGGCCAGCGGAAACTCGCCGACGCGCCAGATCACATCATCAGGCAGTGGGGCGAGATCGCTTACGCGCTGGGCGAGGCCGCCGATTATCGGTCTACGGCGACCCACCTGCTGGCCGTCGCCCGCAGACCCGCGGCCGTCGGGGATCACGCCGTGCGGGCCTAGCCAGGCTGGTCAAGCGTGCCCGGCGGTGAGCTGTACCAGGCGCAGCAGCAATTCTGAGCTCCGGGCCGGAGCGCATAGTGTGCTATAGTTACGTATACAACACATAACGGGTGGTGTGTAGTTCGGGATTTAACGGGGCAGGACCGTATTATGCGCGCGTAATTCCGGTAAATATTGCCAATACGGGGCAACATGTGAATAAAAAGCTCGCGGAGCAGGCTGTGCTCAGCCTCCGAACCGTCTGCGCCCTGGCAGGCGCTTACCTGCCAAGTCGTCCCGATGCGGCCCGGGCCCACCACAATTCCGCTGCCGAACGTATAATAGGGCGCCCGCTAAAACCAGAGCCAGCGCATAAAATATTCCCGGTGCTCAGGGTGATCGCGCACGCCCCGGAGAAGGGGACGGCAGTCGCCGGGCTGACTTCTGAAATTCAGGGGCTTTGCCGTCATGGCCCGCCGGAATTGAACCTATTAATACTCGCAAAGGCTGGTGCCAAACAGCAGGTTCCGTTGCTGCCGGCGAACATCTCCGAGGCCGGCCGCACAACCTCACAGTACCTAGAGATCACCAGCTTTTCACTGGCGCCACCACCGTTCTGCATCGCAGGTGATCAATTCGCCGTCATGTACCGCGACGCGGACGGCGAGCGTAGTTCACCATTCATCATTGACTCGGCACTTCCGCTGACGGCCCTCATTAACGCCTTCGATATGCTCTGGCTGACCGCGCGGCGTGCGAGCAAGGCCGACGGACCACCGGGGCATCTGATCCCGGTTATTAATCGGCTCGCATCGGGCGTGACCGACCTCGCCGCACAACGGGCGCTCAATTTGTCGCCGCGGACTTTCAACCGAAGGTCGGCAGAGATTATGGAGATCCTGAACGCCAGGAGCCGTTTCCAGGCCGGCGCGGAAGCGGCGCGCCGAGAATGGATATGACGGCTCCCGGCGGCGGCGCGCCCGGGCTACTGGCCAGGCACCCGGGCTAGGCGTGCGGCAGCGGGACGTAGTTCAGCTGCTCCTCCGCCAGCGGGCTGGTGCGCCAGCCAAGACCGATCGGAGCGCGCTGCGCTGCCTGCCGGCCGAGGTAGGGGAAACCGGCGGGGAAGTTGGGCACCAGGCCAGGCACCAGCGTGCGGGCGACTTTCAGGCCCGCGCAGTTTATATCCGGAGTGGTGATATCTGCATAGAAGATCTCGTACCCGCGGGATTCAACCGCATTCTGGTACACCACAAGATCCTCCGATGGCAGCCGCGGAAGCTCGTCGAAAGAAAGCTCGGCGGGTACATCCACCCACGGCCTGACCAGTTCATGAGCTCGCGGATCAAGATGTACCTGGGCCTGGCAGAGCAAGCTGATGACATCCCGGAAATCGGTACGGTAAGAATCGAGATACCGGCGATCAGAGCGCCACGGCTTGATATCTTGGCCAGGTAGCCGGCCACGGCTGATAGCACGCCGGTAAGCCCCCTGCGGGTCTAGCAGATCACGGCTCAGGTCTTGCAGGACCAAGGCTTCACCCCAGGCCTTGAGGGTCGCCGCCTGGCCGTCAGAGCGGGCGGCGAACCCGATCGTCAGCAACGAATCCGCGACATTCTCAACCACTCCGGCGACGACCGGCACGGCGAACTCGTTTTCCAGGTAAATGAGCCAGTTCCGCACAGCCGTGCCGTGCCATATCGATTGCAGTTCCGCGGTGGGCCGCAAGCCACGCAGCGGATGCGCGTTTAGCCACCAGATCATGGTGGCATGACGCTCGATGACTTCCTGAAGGCCGGACTTAATGGCCGCCTCGAGGGTCGGTCCAGCCGCTATCCCAGGGTAGAACGTGCCATTCGTCGGTGCGTCGGGGGAATCGTGCGCGCGATACCAGTTGACATATACCATGCTGGCAGGCAGCCATGCTGACCGTTGCCTGGTCAGCGAGCGACCCCGATACCAGTGAATCACCGAGTCTCGCCGCAAGGGCACGAACGGAAAACCCCTGCTCGCATACTGCGACGCCGAGAAAAGCACCAGGCTAGCTGGGTCAACCGCGAGTTCTCCCGAACCAGCCAGCTCTTCATAGGATGCCTTAATTATCCGGCCGTGCTGCACTATATTGCCGCAATATCGTTCTACGGCCTCGCCGATAGCGGCTCCGCGCGCCGCCTCGGCGTCCCCGAAACTGCTGCCGCCGCCGACGGGATCGTTCCGCCAGGGACGGACCCGGCTCATGTCGCAGGCGCTCGCCTGCACCATCGTGAAAAGACGGGGCGCGGTCGGATGGATAGCCACTTCCCTGACTCGGCCGACGATGCCGCAACGCTCGTCAACGATGAGATCCTCCGGGGCCGGCGCCACCGGCCCGAGCCCGGCGATTTCATGGGAAGAGTCCGGGAGCGGCAGTACGGGGTGCCGGCGTAGGACCTGCCGTACCGGGTCAACCTCCACCTCGTGCCAGCCGCCCTGCGCCTGCACGCCGGCCAGCCAGCGTTCCACATCGACGAGGAACGCCGACAGCATCCAGATGATCTCAAGAGCCGGCGGAACGTAGTCGTCACGCACGTCGCTTTGCTGTTCCATGGCGCGAAGGACGACGGGGTCGGCGGCCACGGCGATCCGGCGCGCGCAGAGATCATCGAACGAAGGTCCGCGGCCGGGTTCCATATGCGGGCCGAACCAGCCGCATTGGCCGGCGTAGTACAGGTAGGACCACCGCTGACCGAGTTTCTCGCATGCGACGGCGGCGGCCTGGAGGGTCTTGACGTCGAAGCGGTCAAGCAGGACGACCACGACCACATCCGGTCTTCCGCTCAGGTCCTCAAGCTCAGCGACCTGCCGCAGATAGGTAATGTCGCGGAACGGCGCCGAAGCGACGGCACCGATCAGCCGCTGCCCGGCCGCAGCCAGCTGGCCGTGCCCGAGCACGACCAGGCTCGTACCAGCCGGGCGCTCCGGCTCCAGTCCTGCTGTCGTGAATCGCACCCAGTCCGCTGCCCGGGCCGCCGGCAGCGTGCTGAAGCACCCTTCCGACTCAAGCCGGAGCAGGAACGCGAGAAGATCCTCGGCCCGAGAGGACTTGGCGGCCACCTCGCTCAGCGGCCGCCGGCCATCGCACCGCGCCAGGATGGCCACCAGTTCAGCCTCGTCCAGGTGGACCCGCAAAGCGGCGCCGCGGGGAGTAGACACCACCAGGCCGCCGTCCGGGTGTCGCACAATGTCGGCACGCACGAAGCGCGGATGCAGTCTGGACTCAGTCATACGGTCCGGTCAGCAAGCCACCGGCCCTTCGCGGGGACGGGCCGCGAGCCGGACTCGGTTTGATAGGTCGTCCAGCTCACCTGCTGGATGTCGATCTCGAACATCGCCACATCGGTGGCTATCCGTACGTTCGCGGGAGCGAGCTCGATCAGCCTGGCGACGTCTTGTGCCGAGAGCCCGCGCGCAGTGCCGCTGACGCAGATCTCCGCATCGTTGGGGCCAGGCAGCCCATGGATGGCGCACCGGCCGTCGCGCTCCAGATCACGGCGCTTTGGCGTGTCCGGTATGATCCCCAGAATCATCCTGTCATCGACGATCGCCGGGCACACCGGATGTATCCGGGGCGCTCCGTCGATACGGGTCGTCGCGAGGTACGCAATCCCATACTTCGCAAAAATACGGCTTCCGAGCTTCGCCATCTCTGGTTCCGCGCGGGCGAACTCATGCCACGTGGCCAAGACTCACCTTCTGACTACAGGGGACGCAGCCCGTCAGGGTCGGCTTGTGGTCAGCACAGGAAATGGGAGTTGCGCGCTCTGGCCACTCGCAAAAAGCGTCACCCTAACGCGCAACTCGACACATAACACAGCGGGTCCGGTTACTAGCTAAGATCCCATGCGGCCCGGTCGTCGGTCGCGTCCCAGACGAAAGACACGAACGGATGAGCATGGTTCTGCGGCGCCAGGATCTCGTCCTGCCCCTCGCTCGCCTTTTCGATGTCCTCGAACATGCGCACCTGCCTAAGGGTCGATATTCGGATAGCCGATTGTAGCCACGGTAACAGCCAGGGCATCTTGGCCGGAGAGCGAGCGCGCAGGATGGCGACTTGTCGCCATCCTGCGCGGCAAATAGGCCGGCTAGGTTCACGATAGGTAAGCTACGGCGGTTCGTATCTCGGCCATTACCTGGTCCGGCCGCGGCCAGACCTCGATTGGTATCAGGGAAACACGAATTCTTCCTAGTCAGCCAGCTCAGGATCGGACCACGGGAGGCGGAGCCGCAGATGATCAACGAAAGTCGCGTCCCCGGCAGCCCGGCCATCCAGGCGCCACCCGGCGCGGGTGACGGTGTCTTCTACATCGGCAGGCCGGAATGGCTGACCGAGGAATGGCTGTCTTCGTTGCGGCGGGAAGCCGCAGCAGCCCGGTCCGGGGCAATACCACTGCGGACGGAGTTCTTTGCCCCGGTCGGGCCGGCCGGCCGGGCATTTTCGACCGCCCCCGAACTACTGGCGCTCATCGCCGCAAGAGCCGTTCCCGCGGCCCCGAGCGGGTCGGCAAGTTACCTGTACTACGACCAGCCTGGTAGCGAGCTCGGGCCGCACCTAGATGACGAGAGATTCGTTCTTAACGTACTGATGAACCTGGAGCATCACTTTGAGTCGACCCGGTGTTCGGCTTTTCTGCTGTTTCCGCATGGTCCCGCTCCCATCAAGGTGTTCCTGGACCCTGGAATGTTCATTCTCTTTCACGCGGGCGCGGTGATCCACGCTCGCTCCCGGGTGTCCGGCGACGGCCGGGAGCACGTTTGGAATATTGGCACCGGCTTCGCGCCGCTTGCGCCGCTTCTGAGTACGCGATACTGGCGTCCGAACGCTAACGGCACTGGCGACGACTAAGGACTAAAATACAGTAGGTCGGCAAGAAGAAATAAGGTATGCTCTCCGGATGAGCGCAGACACGGCCGGTGAGCCCGCGGCCGCGCAGCTGGAACCGGCGATCCGCTTGCTCCGAAATCGCGATTTCATATCACTCTGGGCAGGTCAGTCGGTTTCCCTGGTCGGCTCGTCGGTGAGCTTTATCGGCCTGCCGCTCGTGGCGGTGCTTATCCTGCATGTCAGCCCGTTTCAGCTTGGCCTGATTTCCGCCGTCGAGGTGCTGCCGCCGGTGGTCGTTGGTCCATTTATCGGGCCTCTGGTCGACAGGCATTCCCGGCATCGGCTCATGATCATCGCCGACGTGGGACGTGCCGCGCTTCTCGCGACCATCCCGATCGCGGTCATTATCGGCCTGCTGGCGCTCTGGCTTATGGTGGCAGTGGCCTTTCTGACCGGAATCCTCACGGCAATCTTCAATGTTGCGTTTCAAGCTTTCCTGCCGAATCTCGTGGCCGCCGAACAGCTTGGTAACGGGAACGCTAAGCTGAGCGCAAGCCAGTCGGCTTCCGAGGTAACAGGCCCCGGGATAGCTGCCGGACTCATCGCGCTCGGGGGATCATCCGCAGCCGTGGCTGCTGATGCCTTCAGCTATGTAGTCTCGGCCTATTGCCTGCTTCGGATAAAGGTGCGAGATACCGGATACGGACGTTCGGCAGCCGACCGCGGGCGGTCGGGGCAGTTGTCGGCTTTCTGGCACGAGATCCAAGTCGGGTTCAGCTTGCTGCGCCGAGACGCCGTGCTTGGGACCGTTACCCGCTCCAACGCGATCTTGACATTCTTCGCTCAGATGCAGTCTGCCGTCTACTTTCTCTTCCTGACAAAAAGCCTGCATTTCGGCCCTAGCATGATAAGCCTGGTTTTTACTGCCGCCGGAATAATCGGGCTATTGTCCGCATTTGGATGCAATCGGCTCGCCGCACGTATCGGATTCGGCCGCCTGCTCATTTTCGGTCAGCTCATTATGGCACTCGGTGGCACCCTCCTCGCCTTGGCGAAGGGCTCTACGCTGGAAGCTGCAACCTTTATCACTGGCGGCGAGGCTTGCTTCGGGATCGGGCTAACGTTGTTCGGAGTGGGGTATACCACGCTCTTTCAGCTACGTACAGAAGATGAGGTCCGTGGCCGGATTATAGGAGCGGCCCGCTTCATTACTGCTGCTTCCGTGCCATTTGCGGCAATTATCGCCGGGGTGATAGGGTCATCCTTCGGACTGCGGGCCGCGTTGATTGTCGGCGCCGTGGGAATGGCACTCGGCCTAGTTGCCGTCCTTAGCCCGAGGGTCTGGAAACTAGACCAGTCTAGGCCTGATCACGCAAGCTATCGAACATCCCGCTAATCGCTTGCAAGTCGATCTGACCCGGGTTTCGTCGCGCGAGTGCCGATAGCCTCGCTGCCATCATGCCCAAGCTCTGACATATGTCATCGAGAATTCCCGGCAGGTTCTCCGGACTAACTTCCGTCCCGTCCGAACGATCAAGATAATCGTAGATTCCCTTCACGACACTCGTCCGGACTTCGCCCGCCGACATACCCTCGAGCGCGAAAGAGATGTGATACGAGTAGGCTGATTCAGCCACCGCGCAGTGCGCAAAGCCGTGCGGCAGGTAAAGTACATCCCCAGGTTCCAGGGATAGTTTGAGGCTTTCAGCGGAAGGCTCGACATCCGCAAGCGAATCCCAGGGGCCCGCCGGGGGCGGGCCATCGAGACGCCACCGCTTCCGGCCATCAACCTGGAGCGCGACAACATGAGCCGGGTCACGATGCGAGGGGAATGTCATCTCCCCCCGCGGTGACAGGAAGCCCCAGACCTTAACCTGCTTGCCGCTGGCCCGGCCGAATTCGCGGGCCACGGCGGCAGCCAGCGGACTCCACAGTTCCATGCGATTGAACTTGACGGCGGCACCAGCCTGCAGTTCAGTCGCGACAAGATCCGGGTCGAGCACCTGCTCGGGTGTTCCGCCCATGAGCACTTTCGCCGAGCGGCAGTATCGCTCCCTGGCCATCGGCTTACCCCCGGACAGCACCACCGCGTAGGGCGGACGGAGCAATGGCGTGCCGATAAGCTCGGCCGCGGCCGGCAGCCAGCGGGCCAGGTCCGCGTTCCGCACGATTGCGTGCTGCTGACCCCAGGACGAGCGGATACACCCGCCCTCGGCTAGCAGCCTCGACACGGCTTCCGCGGCGGTGTCCGTCTTTTGCCCGCTCTGCCGTACCGAATCAATATCGGTCATGAGTCCCTCGGTGACCGGCGTTCATGTCCGGCCATCCTAAGGCGCGGTAGGAAGACCCAGAGTTGTGTCCGCGCCATGATGGCGACTTGTCGCCACCGCCTCACCTGTCGTGAAGGACCGCCCCAGCCGGCCTGTGCCGCTCGCTAGCCTCACCGCCCCATGGCACTGTGGCCTGGCCGAGTGCCCACTGGCCAATTGGACTGTGCAGTGGCGGATATGAACGCAACCCCGCAGCGCTGACAATCGCAGGGAGGCAAACGCGAAACGCAGTGGCGGAGGAGCGATCCCGTGAGCAGCTGGCTGAACACATCCTTCGAGATGCGGTTCCGGGTCATCGACGGATTGACCGTCCGGTACGCCCAGAGCGAGGACCGCGGCGACCAAGCCCTGCTGCTGAGCCCGTGGCCGGAAAGCCTGCTGGCCTTCGAGCCCATTTGGTCCCGGCTGGACACCCATGCCCACCTGGTGGCCATCGACCTGCCCGGCTTCGGTCATTCCCAGCGCCGCGACGCGCTGCTCTCGCCGCGGGCGATGGCCGAGTTCGTCATCCGCGCCGCCGATGCCTTCGCGCTCGATCACCCGCATCTGGTCGGGCCAGGCACCGGCACCGCGGCCGCGCTGTTCGCCGCGGCCGTCTACCCGGACCGGCTGCGCAGCCTGGTCGTGGGCAGCGGCGCCGCCGCGGTTCCGCTGGCGCTTGGCGGCCTGCTCAAGGACTGGGTCGAGGCCGAAGACGCCGACGAGTTCCGGCACGCTGATCCGCGGCAGCTGGTCGCGAGTGCCCTGGCCGGCCTCGAACGGCATGTGCTGCCGGATTCGGTCCGCGAGGACTACCTGCTCGGCGGCCAGGGCAACCGGTTCGCCGCGTCCATGCGTTACGTGCGTTCCTACCCCGCCGAGCTTGGTGTCCTGGCCGGCCTGCTGCCGCGGATCGACACGCCGGTGCAGATCATCGCCGGCGCGCACGACAGCGTGACGCCGCCGGTTAACGCCGGGTTCCTTCATGAGCGGCTGCCCCGCAGCACGCTCGACATCATCGACGCGGGCCACTTCGTCTGGGAAGACGCCGCGGCCGACTACGCCGCAGTCATCACCAGCTGGTGGGCCGGCGGCTACAAATCCGCCACGAGAACACCCGCAGGGTCTGCAGCAGCTGACGTCACATCGAAGGAGTGAGTACGCATGTACGCCACCCTGCCCGCCGCCGCGCCTGTCGCCGCGGGCCGCGTACGGCCCCCGGGCCCGAGGAGCAACGCTCCCATGGACCCGCTCAAGGCCGCCATGCCGCCCGCGCTGGCCGATACGGCACCCGCCGGACGAGGGCTGGCCGGTGCGGTACCCGCCGGACGAGGGCTGGTCGGCCCGGTGCTGGCCGGTGCGGTACCTGGGCCCCGGCTGCGAGGGCGGCGCAGCGAGTGCGAGGCGCTGGACCAGCTGGTGGCGGACGTGCGGGCGGGGCAGAGCCGGGCGCTGGTCTTGCGCGGTGAGGCCGGAGCCGGCAAGACCGCGCTGCTGGAATACCTGCTCGAGCGCGCGGCCGGATGTCGCACCGCGCGAACGGCGGGCGTCGAGTCCGAGATGGAGCTTGCGTTCGCTGGGCTGCATCAGCTGTGCGCACCCTTCCTGGACCGGCTCGGGCGCCTGCCCGGTCCGCAGCGCGAGGCGCTGGCCACGGCGTTTAACTTGCGGGACGGGGCCACTCCCGATCGCTTCGCGGTGGGTCTGGCCGTGCTGAGCCTGCTGTCGGAGCTGGCCGGGGAGCGACCGCTCGTCTGCGTCGTGGACGATGCGCACTGGCTTGACCGGGCCTCGGCGCAGGCGCTCGCCTTCGTGGCGCGCCGTCTTGCCTCGGCCGCGGTCGTGTTCGCGGTGCGCGAGCCCGGCGACGAGCAGGCCCTGATCGGGTTGACGGAGCTCGCGGTCCGCGGGCTGGCCGAGGGTGACGCGCGAGCGCTGCTTACCTCGGCCGTCGCGGGTCCGCTGGACGAGCGGGTGGGCGACCGGATCGTGGCCGAGACGCGGGGCAACCCCCTGGCGTTGCTCGAGGTGGCACGCGGGCTAGCCCCTGAGGAACTCGCGGGCGGGTTCTCCTCGTCGGACGCTCCGGCCGCGCCGAGCCGGACCGAGGAGAGCTTCCGGCGGCGGCTGATGCCGCTCCCTCCGGCCACGCGGCTGCTCCTGCTGGTCGCCGCGGCCGAGCCGCTCTGGGACCCGGTGCTGGTGTGGCGGGCGGCAGACCGGCTCGGGGTCGAGGTCGAGGCCGCCGCGGCGGCGGCCACCGCCGGACTCATCGAGTCGGGCGGGCAGGTGAGGTTCCGTCATCCGCTGGCCCGCTCCGCGGTCTACCGGGCGGCCTCACCGGTGGAACGCCAGCGCGCTCACCGTGCCCTCGCCGAGGCCATCGACGCCGACCCGGATCGCCGTGCGTGGCACCATGCGCGCGCCACCCCAGGACTCGACGAGGGCGTGGCGGCCGAGCTCGAGCGCTCGATCGGCCGGGCCCGGGCCCGCGGTGGCCTGGCGGCGGCCGCCGCCTTCTGCGAGCGCGCCGCCGAGCTGACCGCCGAGCCGGCCCGCCGGGCCCGCCGTGCGCTAGCCGCGGCGCAGGCCAAGCATCAGGCCGGCGCGCTCGACGCCGCGCACCGGCTGCTCACCATGGCGCAGGCGGGACCGCTCGACGAGCTGGGGCGGGCCCGCGCGGAGCTGCTGCGCGCCCAGCTGACGGCCGACTCTGGTCGTGGCCGGGACGCGTCGGCATTGCTGCTCGAGGCGGCCAAACGCCTCGAACCGCTGCACCTCGGCCTGGCCCGCGACGCCTACCGCGCCGCGTTCGGCGCGGCGCTGACCGACGGCCGCCTGGCGATCCGCGGCGGGATGGGCGAAGTCGCCGCGGCCGCGCGCGCCTTGCCGCCTGCTCCGCAGCCGCATGCTCCCGACCTGCTGCTCGATGGACTGGCCGTGCTGGCCACCGACGGGTACGCCGCGGGCGTGCCGGTACTGCTCCGGGCGCTGACCGCATTCCGCGACGAGAGACCGCGCACCGAGGAGGAACTCCGCTGGCTGCCGCTCGCGTGCCGGGTATCCCACCATGTCTGGGACGACGAGAGCTGCTATCTCCTGTCGGCCCGGCTCACCGGGCTAGCCCGCGAAGCCGGGGCTCTGGCCGTGCTCCCGGTCGCGCTGGGCCTGGGGGCCGGGATTAAGCTGCTGGCCGGCGAGTCCGCCGCGGCCGCCTCGTGCGCCGCGGAGGCCGAGGCCGTCACCAGGGCGACGGGTCATCCTGTCGGGCCATGCGGCCGTCTGATGCTCGCCGCCTGGAGGGGCCGCGACGACGAAACCCGCCAGCTGCTCGCGAGCACCACGAGACAGCTGATGGCCAGCGGAGAAGGACACGGGCTTACCGCGGCCGGATGGGCGACGGCGGTGCTGAGTAACGGCCGGTGCCGTTACCACGAGGCGCTGGCCGCAGCCGAACAGGTCAGTGACTATCCGGACGAGCTGGGGCTGGCCGCCGGGCCAGCGGTTGAGCTGATCGAAGCGGCCGTCAGGGCCGGGCAGCCCGAGCGCGGGATCGGCGCCTTGCGTCGTCTCTCGGCGGCCACCAGCGCCGCCGGCACGGACTGGGCGCTCGGCATCGAGGCGCGCTCGCGGGCGCTGCTGAGCGACGGTCAGTTCGCTGAGCGGCTCTACCGCGAGGCGATCGAGCGGCTCGGCCGGACCCGCGTCCGCGTGGAGCTGGCCCGCGCGCATCTGCTCTACGGCGAGTGGCTGCGACGCGAGAGCCGCCGCGTTGACGCGCGCGAGCATCTCCGGACGGCCCACGAGATGCTGACCGCGATGGGTATCGACGGCTTCGCCGAGCGCGCACGGCATGAGCTGCTGGCCACCGGTGAAACGGTGCGCAAGCACACGGCCGAGACGGCCGCCGAGCTCACCGCCCAAGAGGCGCAGATCACCCGGCTCGCTTGTGAAGGGCACACCAACCCGGAGATCGGTGTCCAGCTGTTCATCAGCGCCCGCACGGTCGAGTGGCACCTGCGCAAGGTGTTCACCAAGCTCGGCGTCGCCTCCCGCAAAGAGCTCCGCCGTACCCTGCCCGACCTCGAGCGGGCCGGCGTGCTGGCCTAGGGGCACCTGCTGACTGCGACCTCGGCCAGGCACTGAGCGACGGAAAGGATTTCCTGCCGCGCACCCGGGAGCTATGCTTGCCCGCAGGCAACACCTTAGTTCGCGGCTCTTTGCCTGGGAGGCCGTGTGAACGTGCATGCTCGGCGGGCCGATACCGGCTACCTAGGCGCAGGGTTAGCGCCGGGCCGATGGCTACACCTCACCCCGGGCGGGGACGTGTCGCGCCGCTGAGGGGCCGGCGCGCCGAATCGGCCGCGCTGGACGGGCTGCTCGAGGCGGTCCGGGCGGGGGAGAGCCGGGTGCTGGTGGTGCGCGGCGAGCCTGGGGTGGGCAAGACGGCGCTACTGGATCGTCTGGCCGGGCTGGCCTCGGGCTGCCGGGTGGTGCGTGCGTCCGGGGTGCAGTCGGAGATGGAGCTGGCGTTCGCCGGGTTGCATCAGCTGTGCGCGCCGATGCTGGATCACCTGGAAGAGATACCGGTGCCGCAGCGTGACGCCATCAGGATCGCGTTGGGTGTCGGTGCGGGTCCGGCGCCTGACCGGTTCCTGGTCGGGCTGGCCGTGCTGAGCCTGCTTTCTGAGGTGGCCGCGGAACGGCCGCTGGTCTGCGTGGTCGATGACGAGCACTGGCTCGACCGGGCTTCGGCGCAGGCCCTGGGGTTCGTGGCCCGCCGCCTGGTGGCCGATCCGGTGGGCCTGGTGCTGGCCACGCGGGTACCCGGCGACGAACTGGCCGGGTTGCCTGAGCTAACGGTGGAGGGCCTGGCGGCCGACGATGCGCGGGCGCTGCTTGACTCGGTGCTGACCGGGCCGCTGGACGCGCGGGTCCGGGACCAGATGGTGGCCGAGAC
>Ga0302326_10012499_pt1 | contig 18093 bp, 15 predicted proteins | sample Palsa_T0_3_FD_202264 | JGI IMG/M metagenome (GOLD analysis project Ga0302326, IMG submission 202264) | Peat permafrost microbial communities from Stordalen Mire near Abisko, Sweden - Palsa_T0_3 | ecosystem: Environmental > Terrestrial > Soil > Palsa > Peat permafrost | place: Sweden: Abisko...
CGAGTTTGGAACAGGATGACCCGGCGGATTATTTCAACCGGGCCAATATCGCTGCCTCCCAGTATCAGTGGGATGAGGCGACTGCCTGTCTGCGCGCCGTCGTCAAGGCCAAACCGGATTTCTGGCAGGCGCGTTACCAGCTGGGCGTTCAGCTGGCGGCAAAAGGCGAAGCTGAAGAGGCGGAAAAACAATTCTCGGCGGTGATTTATTATCGTCCGGATTTTATCCAGGCGCATCTGGACTTGGGAACCGCCCTGGCCACGCAAGGAAAGCTGGACCGGGCGCTGGCCGAGTTTCAAACAGTTTTGCAGCTTGACCCCGTGAACACTTCTGCAAAGCAACAGATTGAAACTGTTGAAGATTCGTTGCATCACACCCATTGACATCGGTCGCGCACGATCAGAGACGGAGATATTTCGCAACGGCTTCAGTCCGTGACTGGACGTGGAGCTTCTCGTAAATATGACGAAGATGGGTGCGGATGGTGTTGATGCTTATGCCGATTTGATCACCAATCTGTTTATAAGCCAACCCTTGGGCAAGACAATCAAGCACTTCCTGTTCGCGCGTCGTAAGCAGGTTTTGTTTCTCCCCGGCCACATTGGCCTTCTGGAATGAAGCAACCACCTTGCGCGCTATAGAGTTGGACATCGGAGAACCGCCCGAATGAACGTCTCGGATGGCCTGCAACAACTCCTCCGGTTCAAGCCTTTTCAGAAGGTAGCCCGTTGCCCCGGCGGCTAATGCCTTGAAAATCTGTTCGGTATCCTCATAAACCGTGAGCATCAATATCTGGATTTGCGGTGCCAGGGTCTTAAGCCGCTTCACACATTCAATCCCGTCCATGCCGGCCATATTGATATCCATCAACACCACGTCAGGCCGGTCCGCTGGCAGGTGTTGCAACGCCGCCTCGGCGCTCCCATAAATGCTGGCGCAGCGAAATCCCGCCGAGCCGTTAAGAAAAGTGGCAATTGATTTGCAGAGTTTTTTTTCGTCATCAACGATGGAAATCGAAATCATTTGGTATCCCTACTTTATTGGGTTGTCGAAGAAAAGCACAAACTGGATCGTCGTCCCGTGCCCGGTTCGCGATTCGATCACGCAATGCCCGCTCAGCTCCCCCAATCGGCGGCGCATGTTGCCCAAGCCATTACAAAACCCGGCGGCTGAACTCGGCGAGTTGGATTCGATGGACACCGGGTCGAAACCGATGCCATTGTCCGAAATGTTAATTTCGAAATCGGTGGAACGACAGACCATGGCAATCGAGGCGCGGGTAGCCCCCGAATGCTTGAGAATGTTGGCCAGCGCTTCCTGGACTGCCAAAAACAGGTGGTGGCGAGACTGCGACGAAAGTGGCTGAACAGGCACCCGCTCAGGAATCTTTAAATCAAATTCGATGCCGGTTTTCCGGAAATATTCCTGGGCATACTGTCCGACGTAAGACATCAGGTGGTCGAGCGTGTCATTTTGTGGGTTGACCGCCCAAACCATTTCGTCAAGAGACTGAAGCACCTCACGGGAATCGTCGGATATGGAACGCATCTCCTCCTGATGTTCAACCGTAACCACTTCGCAACGCCGGGCGTGCTCGCTCAAAAAGGAAATTCGACACAGCTTGGCACCCATTATGTCGTGCAGGTCTTGCGCGATGCGCGTGCGCTCGCGTTCCAATACTCGTTCCTGTTCCAGGCGTTTGAGGTGTTGCTGCAATCTTCGCTTTTCCACGACACGGACACATCCCGCAACCATTGTTATCACTCCTAGAGACAGCATTCCGATAAACCACCATGACTGCCAATAATGGCGGCGCACTGTCAGCGACAGGCTTGCGCCGTTCTCATTCCAGATTCCATCCCCATTGCAGGCGATCACCCGAAAACGATAAGTGCCGGGCGGCACAAAACTGTAAAAGGCCACGCGTCGGGTTCCCGCCTCAACCCAGTCCTGGTCCAACCCTTCCAGCCGATAGCGGAAACGCACACGATCTGGCGTGTCGAAACTCAAGCCGGTATAACGGAATTCGAGCACATGCTTGCCAGGAGCTAAACTGAGCGATTCAATTGGTGATTCTCCCGTTTCGTGCCCGGTCATCACGATGCTGGCATTCCGGCCAAGAACGGGGATTTCAGGTACTCCGTCCACCAATGTCTGCTCCAATACCACGGCGGGAGTTGGCGAACTCACGGCATGATGCGGGTCAATCACCACGATGCCCTTCAGGGTTGGAAACCAAAGCAAACCGTTTTTGCTCCTCAACCCGGCTGGGGAAAAGCCGCCTGAACATTCCTCGGACAACATGCCATCAGCACGGCTGTAAACCAGCGGATAGACTGCCGGAATCTTATGTGCGACCAGATCGTCAAAATCGAGTTTTTTTACCCGGGCGATTCCCCGGTTGCCGCCCAGCCACAAATTGCCGTCGTCGTCTTCAAAAATCTGGGAAATTGTATTATCAGGCAGTCCTTCACGCATGGTAAAAGTAGCAATGTGCTTGTCTTGCAACCGGCTTAAGCCCCCTCCGGCGGTGCCAATCCAGAGCGTTCGTTGAGAATCCAAGCATAATGTGCGAATCCAACCACTGGGCAGGCCGCTAACCTTCTCACACTGCACGCTCGCTTCTTCGTCAAACCGATACAACCCATCGCCTTCCGTGCCAATCCACAAAGCCCCGTCGGCATCGGATACAATTGCCGTAATGGCGTGACCGTGTGGGCAATTGGTCTGGGCCTGCCATTTTCCATTTGATAAATGCCAAAGCTCGCCTTCGCGTGTGCCCGCCCAAACTCCACCTTTTAGATCCTGCCCCAATGCACTTATGCTCAAATTCGTCAAGGCTGGCATTCCACCCTCCGTCTCGGCGGCCAGTGGATTTTTGAACTGAAGCAACCCACCTGCTCCTCCCACCCAGCAACTGCCATCTCGGGTCAACAACAGCGCACCGACGCGCGGATCCTGCGACGACAGGCCACCGAGCATCAGCCGTCTGAACTTCTGGCCATCCCAGCAATACACACCTTCATTTGGAACAGCAGCCCAAATTACACCAGGCTGGACTTCGGCCAATCCTTGCACCGAACCGTAACCTAGTCCTTCATTATGGCTTAATACAGACAAGTTCCTGGGACTGATACGATTCAGCCCTCCATGCGTGCCGACCCACAATTTTCCTTCCCGATCCATCAATAGCGATTCAACAAGATTGTCGGACAATCCGCTGCTGGCGTTGATTGCCACCAACTTGCCGAACTTGAACTGAAACAAGCCTTCGCCTACCGATCCCGCCCAAACCGTTCCATCCGGTTCTTCCGCCAAAGAACTGATGTAATGCGTGGCCAGATGGCGAGGCATGCCAAAGCGCCGCCATTGGTCGCCTTCCCGGCATAGGACAAAAGCGTCTCCCGCCCCGATCCAGATTCGCTCCGCTTGATCCACCAGCAGGCAGTGGGGGTCTTGCAGCAGGCTGTCCAATGATGGGTATTGAAGCTGGGTGAATTTATCTCCTGAATATGAAAAAACTCCCGCCCCGAACGCGCCCACCCACATCTTGTTTTTGTGGTCACGGAAAAGCGTCGTGACGGGCTTTCCCGAAAAAATCTCCGCACCACTTAACGTCGTAAACCGCCCGTTTTGCAGTATCACCAAACCGGCCTGCGTCCCTACCCATAGCCTCCCCTGGTTATCTTCAGCCAGCGCAGTAATTGAGTCGGATGGCAACCCACCACGCACAGTAAACGCAGTCAGCTTTCCGCCCTGCCAACAGTTCAAACCGCCGCCCTCACTTCCAATCCACAAAGCTCCACGGCTGTCACCAAACAGGACCTTCACCGGTCCGCTTTGAAATCCTTCCTGTAGGCCAAGGGAAAAAAAACTCACGCCGTCAAACCGGCTCACGCCGTCATCGCTGCCCACCCAGAGATAGCCGTCGCGCGTTTGCGCAAGTGCGCGCACGTAGTTCTCCGGCAACCCTTGTTCCCGTTGCCACGAACGAAATGTAAACGGCACTTCCCCATATCCGATGCCGGGACTGCTCGTTTCCGTGGTTGATCCATTCCCATTGACGAAGTCGTCGAAGGACGTGGCAATGGCCATTTCACTGAATATCCACCCAGCGCCACCACCGCCATGGCGAAGGTGAATCTGATCAAAAGAGGCGTTGGCCTTAAATTGCGTGGTCAGGCTTGGCGGTTGATTTGTTTCAGAGGCACCCGGGCGCAAGTCCGGATCCAACCACACTGTCACCAAGTCGTCGCCGCCCGCCACATACTGAACCTTGAAAACTATGGTTCGTTCAATGCCCGAGTGGACCAGCTCATAGATGAAAAAAGTCCCAATGCCGGATGGCTCGGGCTGCGACGATTTCAGATCAATATATTCGACTACTCGGTTGGACTGCCCGGTTTGTCCTGTGGAAAAGGCGCCGTAGGCAAAAGCTTCCAAGGCATTCCCCACTGCCAGTCGTTCGTGATTTCCTTCAAACAACTGGAACGCTGCAAAGTATTTCTCGGTGCTGGCGTCCGACAGGGGATCCACATGAAACTTAAAATAGAGGGTGTCGGTGGACGAACTGTTCCGCCGCAAAACCCCGCCCAGAATGTCAGCACCCGGCCCGGTCTCATGAACCTGCGTGGCTCCCAAGTCGCTCCATAGAAGAACTGCCTGACTCGAATCGGTCCATGCCAACATTACCAATGTCATCAACCCGAAAGTCAAACTGCGGCAAAGATTGTGGATAACTTCGCGCAAAATTATTCCTGTTCGCCTCATGAGCGGGTGCCACTGAAGAGCATTATCCAAGTTTTGCGCCATTTATTATGAATAAACAGATTTTCTTGATGGCACAAGTATGGAGTGAACCATCACGATCCGCTCTCTTCGGCAAGTGTGAGCAAACTAAATCAGTTTAATCCGAATTGGGGCGGAATAGCAAACTCCGGCAACTGCAGGCACTGTCCTAATTTGGATTACCCGAAACGACATTGGCAATGTTGAATATGTGAGAAGCTAGTTTCAAGCTGGCCGCTGGCTGTGGTGCGGCGAAGATTTTCGCGTGACGACGAAAGATACCGCTGCCATCGCCAGTGCGACAATCGCTGTTCCGCCGAAGATTACGTTCAAGTCCAATCCCGCCCAAGTTTGCAATGGGCCGACACCAAAAGCGGCGATGCCGTAACCAATCTGGTAAAACGCAATCAGGCCGCCCGCCGCCGAAGCGGCGATGGTCGTCAGTTCTTTCTGGCCGAAACTGATGGTTAGCGGCAACAGAGCGGAACAACCGAGTCCCGCCAACGCAAAAGTTAAAATGCCGAGGAACGAACTGGTTTTCGGCACGCACGCAGTGGCAACAATAGCGGCGGCGACCACGAATGGCAAGACCCGACAAACCATTCGTTCGGGAAACCATTTTTCAATGGCGGCAAACAGGATGCGTCCGGCGGTCACCATGCTCCAAAAAATGGCCAGGGCGAGCGACGCAATAGCTGCACTCGCACCAAAATGTTTTGTCATGTAAGGGACTCCCCAATTGCCGTTCATGGTTTCGCACACGCCGTAGAGCATCGCAAAGGCGGCGAAAATCCAAAACCGTGCGGGGAATTTATTTTTGCCTTTGTGCGCGCGCGCGGCGGGTGCGGTTGCGCCTTCGTTTAAAGTCAGGGTGACACTGAACAGCAGCAATCCGAGAATCAACGAGCCGACAAGCACGGGAAGTCCCCACCAGATTCCGAGTCCCACAAACAGCGCGATAAAAACCGGCGCGAGCGCCGTTCCCAGACCTAAAAGCGCGTTGAGCACCAACACCGCCCGATCTACTTTCTTGGGGAAGAATGCCGCTGCAAACGTATTGACTGCCGGCACGGTGAAGCCAAAACCAATCCCCATACAGGCCGTGGCGACCAGTAGAATTACATAAGCCAACGAATGTTCTCCCATCACAAAGCGGCTTGCGACAAGTAACGTCATGGCCAGCAGATTGGCGAACAGTCCCATCATATAAATGCGTTTGGTGCCGAGACGCTTTCTCAAAGCTGCGCCAAGCAGTGATGAGATAATGGCCATGGCCGCCTGCGGCACAAACATCCCGCCGTATTCCATGCTTGACAGACTATAGTCGCTGGAACTCGTGAACACCGCGCTCGCTGCCGGAAACGTGACCAGCGCCACGCCTTGAATCAAACCTGCGGCATACACGGTCAGGATTTCGCTGCGTTGCGCCATTTCGATTTTTTATTTGAGGCGTTGGAGCAGATGGTCGCCGACCCGCAGCGCATTGGCGATGGCCGTCAGCGAAGGATTCACCGCGCCGATGCTGGGGAAAAAACTTGTGTCCACGACGTAAAGATTGTCGAGTTCGTGCGCCTTGCAATTCACGTCGAGAACGGAATTTTTTGGGTCGGTGCCGAAGCGACAAGTGCCGGATTGATGGCCGACACCGGCGATGGGAATGTGTTTTCCCATATAGAGATTATTTGGGATGAGATGCGGGTGCATATCTAGGTGTTCCAGCATGGATTGCAATTTCTGCCGCAGACGATTAATTGGCTCCTGATTGGTAAATTCGTAGTGCAATTGAATTTCACCTTGGGAATTCAGCGTGACCCGATTCTGTGGCAATCCTAAATCTTCGCCCATGAGCCAGAAATCCACGGCGTGCTTTGCCATTTGATCGAGCGTCCAGCCCGGCGCAAAACCGTGCGAGTCCTCGCGGAACATCGGCCCTTTGGTCTTGCCGATCATCTGGATGTTTCCCAGCGGAAATTCATAGTCGGGCGCGCGTAGATAAAAATCATTCACCGTCAGCGTTTTTTGGAAAACGGTCGGATTCTCGCGCCGCGAAAGGGCGACCAGAGCGATGGAATTGTGAAACATATAATTGCGGCCAACCAGGTCCGAACCATTGGCCAGACCGCGCGGATGTTTCTCGTTTGTGGACATCAGCAGCAGCCGCGCCGAGTTGGCCGCGCCGCAAGAAACGACTACGATACTGCCAGAAAATTCTTCGCGCTGACCGTCGCGCTCGACGATGACGCGCGTGATTTCATTTCCGCTCGCGCTGGTTTCAAGTTTCTGAACGTGAGTATTTGTCAGCAGCGTTACGTTCGGATATTGCAATGCTGGCCGCACCGCGATGACTTCGGCGTCTGACTTGGCGTGGACGAGACAGGGAAATCCGTCACAGGTGTTGCAGCGGATGCAGCGACTTTGCGGCATGTCCGTTTCGTTCAGCAAAATTCCGGTCGGTGCAAACGACGGATGATAACCCGCGCGCTTCAAGTTGTCGGTCAGTTCCTGAATGCGCGGCTCGTGGCTGACGGGCGGAAACGGATACGGCGCGCTCGCCGGCGGATCGGTCGGGTCATCGCCACGCTGGCCATGGACGTTGTAAAGTTTTTCGGCCTGCGTGTAGTAAGGTTCCAATTCGTCATAGTTGATCGGCCAATCCGGCGTCAGGCCAGCAGCGGTGCGATGCGCCGTGAAATCCTGTTGCCGCAAACGGAACAATGCCGCGCCAAACACCTTGGTCGCACCGCCGACGAAGTAATGAACACCCGGCTGAAACGGTTTGTTGTCCTTGTCATGCCAGATGTCTTTCGAGACGTAGCGGTTCTTCACGAATACTTCCGTCGCATCCCAATTTTCTTTTTCACGCGGCAGATAATTGCCGCGTTCCAAAATTAAAATGCGTTTGCCGGACGGCGCGAGCTTGAGCGCCAGCGTGCCGCCGCCTGCGCCGCTGCCGATGATGATGACATCGTAGTTGCTCATTGCATTTTTCTGCGCTTGATTAATTATTTGCCATTGCTTGGTTTGCTTACCGTGACGGAATAATTTTTGCCTTCCCAGCCCTGGTCTTTTTTCCAGAAGAAAGTGAATTCAATCACTGAACCGTCCGGGCATTTCTCCGTGAGCAGATCGACGAACCACACATTCAGCGCGCTGATATGAGTGGCGTCCGCTTTGTTAGTGCTTGCCCAACCGTTGATTGACCAGACGATAGTTGCGTCTGCTGCAATGATGAGACGCAGGATTTTGCCATGAGGTATCCGGCGAATCGAATGACGTGCACTCCACATTTCATGAGAATTTTTTACCGGCTTGACAACATAGCGTTGGAAAACCGGTTCGATTCGATCAAAACACACGCCGTCGTTAGCGCTGCGCACGAGCGAAATGTATTCCGCGTGCGCCCAGCACAAAGGCATCGCTGAACCGGTCGGACCGCCAAACTTCATGTGTCTTTCCGGTAAATCGTCCGCGTCCCACAGCTGCTCCGGAAACATGCCGCCCGCATTCGCGAATTTTTCCAGTGATTCAATGAACGGCATGGGATCGCGTCCGGCGGCCAGTTCGTAATGGCCGCGTTCGCCGGTTAAAATCGGCCACGAACGGCCGACACCCGTTCCGTCGTAAGCGCTGCCATCCACTTTTTGCCCGTAACCATCGTGATTGTAACGACGCCAACATGGGCCTTGCGGCAAATCGCGTTTGAGCACTTGATCAATGACTGTAATGGAATCAACGATCAGTGGATCATTTGCCGCCCGCACTCCGAGTCGAACCAACTGGAGAAAATCCCCGCCGACAATATTCCGCGCGGGATGCTCACCACCGCCGTTGGCAATCTCGATGACAGCAGTGTTGGGATCGGCCGTTCCATCGGCTTGTTGCGGGATGGCGGGGGTGATGCGCACATAGTGCCGTGGTTTTTTCTTCACGAGTTCACCGCGATCGGTAACCATCCAGGCTTCGATGTTCGACGAAAGCCAGTCCGCGTAAGCGAGCAGGAAATTCGCCACGATTTTTTGCTTTCGGTCATGCGCAAACTCCGCCGCGCAGACTAGAGCCGCAATGATCGCCGCCAGCGTCGAAGGCGAGTAACCGGCATTTTCCTCCCACCGTTCCTGCGCAGTCACGGGTCCGTTGAGAATCAAATAACCCGCCGCGCGTGAGATCAGTTTCCAAGGATCAAATTCACGGAGCGCGTTCGCGCGCCGCAAACGCCACGCGAGTAGAATCGGCACGGCCACTTCGTCGAGTTGAATGCCCTTCCAATAAGGTTTGCCCGTAATCGAACTGTTTTGCGGCTCGCTGCCGTCGGCCTCCTGGACGCACGCGAGCCAGATCAGCGCGCGCAATGGCGATTCGTTTCGCCCGCAGGCGAGCAGCGCCGTCGCGGATTGCACCATGTCGCGTGTCCAGACCAGATGGTATCCGCCGCGATCACTGTCGTCTTTCGTCTCGCCCCAGGGAATGCTCAACGACGCCACAAACGCGCCGGGAAAAGTCTTATCTTCATGCGCCAGCAAAATACACTGGCTCAAGCGCACCATGTGCGCGCCGTCTTTGGTATGCGCGCTCAAATCATTTTCGGGACGGGTGCGTTGCCATTGGCTGACATACTTTTCGCGCTGCTCCGCGAAAGGCGTGGCCAAGGCTTGCAGTAGTTGCGTCGAAGCGCTTTGGGCGCTGCGCCCGAACGCGACGGCAACGATGAACTCCAGGCCGTGCGACAAATCAATCTCGCCCGTTAATGCGATATTGCCTTCGTCGGCCTGTTCAAATTCCCAGTCCATCTTGAAATTGTCCATCAAGTCCTGCCAGCCATCGCTGTGACCGACATAGCCGACGGAACGCCGTGTGAAATCGGGCGTGCAACCGAAGACCATGTGGACATCCTCGCGTTCGGCACGGAAAAACTTTCGGCCTCCTCGGTTGCACCACCGCGCCGAATTGTTTTGCCCGGTGCCATCCAGGTGCGGCGCGAGCAGCGCAAAGAGACGCAGCTTGCCGCGCAGTTTTGGATCCCGAATTTCCAGCCGGGTTTGCATCAACAAAACCGACGAGTGCGGGTCGCCGATTATTTCTTTGATGATGCGATAACGGCCTTTGCGATCCGAGTTGGTGAGCCGGTAAAGCAACACGTTTTTCTCCGGGTATTCGGTCAGGTGGTCGAGGTCGCGCCGCTCCTCATGGCAAAAAGTCTCGCCGTCGGTGATGAGAAATTGCAAATCACGCGTGTTAGGCGTATCCACATGGGGATAATAAACCTCGTTGACGATGCCGTGGCTCAAGGTGAACCAAAGTCGGGAACTGGTGTGATAGGCGGTGCCAATGCCGTCCTTGGCGCTGGAAGTCCAGTGTGGCGCGATGCCGGGAGCACCCGGCGCAATATGATTTGATGTTGGCATAATATATTTATTTCTGAATCAACCGCCATGAGCAAAATCGGGATAATCCGTCATGCCGCCATCTACGAAGATTGTGCGTCCGGTCACATAAGATGCCGCGTCGGAAACGAGCACCACGACCATCCGGGCGATTTCATCCGGCTCGCCAATCCGTTTCAACGGGATTTTCTCCAACAGGTCTTTCATGTTTTTGCGATTGCTCCATACAGAGCGATTGATCGGCGTTTTGATCGCGCCCGGACCAACCGCCAGCACACGCACTCCATGCGGCGCAGCTTCCTGGGCCAGAGTCTTGGTCAACATACTGACGGCCGCTTTGCTCGACGTGTAGGCACTGTATCCAGACCAGGCGATTTCTTCATGCACCGAAGTGGTGCTCAATACGACGCCACCTTTCTGCGGTACCATGCGCTTCAAGGCTTCACGGGCGCAATAGAACGCACCAAACAAATTCACCTCGATCACTTCTCGCCACGCGACAATATCCGCCTTCCAGCCGACGGCGCTGGGACCGTCAATCCCGGCGTTGTTAATGAGAATATCTATCCCGCCCCACGCCGTATCCATTTGCCGGAACATTTTCCCGACTGCCTTGGGATCGGAAACGTCCGCCTGAATTGAGATTGCTTCGCGGTGTTTCTGTTTGATTGTCTTCACGAGCGCGTCGGCTGCTTCGGAATGTCCGACATAATTGATCGCCACTTTTGCGCCTGCTTCGGCCAGAGCCAGCGTGATCGCCGCACCGATGCCGGAATTGCCGCCCGTGACGAGCGCACGTTTGCCTTCAAGTGTGATGTTCATGATCGTCCTTTGTGTTTGTCATTTGGTTTCTGCGAGTTCACCGCCAGCATCCGCTGATTGTTTTTTCGACAGTCGGAGTTGAACAATGTTCGGCGGAAAGGGAATGTTACAGGCCCAGCTTAAGGCCACTTCAAGTTTGCGACTGAACGTCGGTAACTTTGCCAAATAGATTCCCCGCCATAAAAACCAGGCGATGAAGCCGGACAGCTTGACTCCATAAATCACCGCCACCGCGTTGCGATGGCCGATGCTGGCGAGCATTCCGCGTGGATGAAAATTAAATTGCTTTGTTGCCGAGCGTTGCGAGGCGCATTTAAGATTCTCCGCCAACTGCCGAGCCTGCTGCACCGCGAATTGCGCGGTCGCGGGGCTTGGCCGGCCATCGTAGGCGTTGGGAATAAACGCACAGTCGCCAAGACCCCAGAGATTGGCCGTGCCTGTCACCTTCATGTCCGGGTCGGTCTTCAGCCGGCCTTTTTCCAACGTGAGACCCAAGCCTTTGATCAACGGATGCGTTTCCGTGCCGATCGTGCAGACAATCATTCCCGTCCCGATCCGCTCACCCGAAGTCAGATGCACCGCGACCGAGTCAACCTTTTTAGCCGATGTTTCCAATCGCACCTTGATTCCGTTTTGCCGGAGTTTCTGCAATGTAAATTTGGACAATGACTCGTGCTGCAACTCCGGCAACAGTTGCTTGCCCTTCTGCAACAAAACAACGTGCGGGGTTTCATGCTTCAACTCTGGATAGAACCGGCGGATCGCCCGCATCAAGTCCGCAATATGTCCGGCAATTTCCACACCGCTGAAGCCGCCGCCAATGACAACAACGGTGAGCAGCCGCTGGCGCACCTCCGCATCGGATTCGGTCGCGGCGGTTTCAAAGTTGCCGATCAAATCATTGCCCATGACGATTGCATCCATCACCGTTTTCAACGCATACCCCCGCGCAGCCAGTCCCGGAATCTCCGCCAGATTTGCCGCCGAACCGCAAGCCAGCACCAAATGCGTGTAACGCATTGAAGCCGCCGTTCCGTCCCGGCGAAGACAGTGCGCCTCGTTTTTTTCGCGATCAATCCGGCTGACACGCGCCTCCAGCCACTTCGTGCGCCGGGTCAACTGGCGGCCTGCCACGACGACGTGCAGAGGAGAGATGGTTCGCCCCACTACTTCGGGGAGCATGGGCGTGAAGACCAGATGATTGTCAGCGCTGAGGACGATGATTTCCGTCTGCGCTGGCAGCGAGCGTTCGAGGCGTTGCGCCAAGGTCACTCCGGCAAATCCGCCGCCCACAATCACAATCCTCTCGGAAAGATCTGGCGCGCTGGCTTCTTGTTTCTTCATGTTCAAGCGACCGTGGCGAGTCCAACCACGCGACACCCTAAAAATTTTATCTTTTGAACGCGCGAAAATGAATGGGCTGAACCCCCCATGAAAATTTCAACCGCAGCTAATGCGAATTGACGTTTATAATTGTTTTACGCAAAGGCGCAAAGATTCTGACACGAGTTATTTATTCATGGCCGTAATGCACTTTAAATGATCCTCCACAACCGGAATGGATTTATCGAGGAAGCTTTTGATGTCCGCGTCTTGCGTTGCGGCAGCTTCGGCTTTGAATGCCTTGGCATCCTTTTTGTGGGCTTTGATCATGCCGGCAATATAGGCGTCGTCGAATTCCGGACCGGTCAAGGCCGTTAATTTATCAACCTTCGCCTGATGTTTTGCATCCAGACCGTCGGGCAAGCTCACACCTTTTTGCGCGGCCAATGCCTTCAGATCATCATTGATGGCTGTATGATCCTTCACCATCCTCTGACCAAACGCCTTCACATCGTCGCGCATCCCGTTTGTGGCAGCCAGTTCGCCCAATTTCACCTCGGTCATGCCGCCTTGCGCTGCCGCAAGGATAAAGTTTGTGTCGGCCATGGAGACTGTCGTTTCCGCGTTTGCACGTGGAACCAAGAGTCCCACCGTTAGCAACGCCATGCCGAGCGCGGCTGATGCGGATTTGGAAATGATTTTCAGGAACGATGTATTGTCCTGTTCTGCCGTGTGCCTTTTTAATTCTGTATTGGTATTCATAAGTAAGTGCTTGGTTAATTTTTTTTGTTGTGAAATCCGCTTTAGTCAGGTCACTGAAAACTTGAGAAGACCTCATCACATTGCTTGGCGAGCGAGAAATCTTTTTCGGTGATGCCGCCTTCATCGTGTGTGGTGAGCGTCAATGTCACCTGATCAAAACGAACATCCATATCCGGGTGGTGATTCATTTTCTGGGCTTTCGCGGCGATCCGGTTGACAAAATCAATACCCTTCAAAAATCCCTCAAACTTGAATGTCCGAAGAATGGTTTGCGCGCGCTTCGACCAGTTCGGGACGGCCCGTAAGTTCAGCTTGATTTGTTTTGTGTGTAAGGCTGGCATAATGGTGAATCAATTCTGGTTCCGACCGGAGCCGCTTTTTTTGCCGCCGCCGGAGAGTTTGTTCACCGTGGCCCAAGCGCGGGCCTCAGCGGTTTTCGTGCTGACACCTTTTTTTTCGTAACCGGCTTCGATGTGTCCGGCTTGACGTTTCTGCTTGTCAGTGTAACTGGATTTATCGCCTTGAGGCATGGATACCCTCTATTTGGTTTCGGCCATTTTCTTATTCACAGCGACCAACGGCGGACTCTTGGACGGCTGCACGGATTTCGCCGGTGTGCTTCCGAAGCTGCCCCAGCAATTCCTCGGACTTGCCTTCGACGTATTGAAGTTTGTCGTCCGTGAGCTTGGCTTTCGTCTGTTTTAATTTGCCTTTGATGATGTTGCGGTCGCCTTTGACTTCCAGTGTTGCCATAAAATTTTGTGATTTCGGTGTTAAATGATCAGTCGTGTGGTCTGGCGACTGCCTTTCATTTTTTGACGGCAATTCTTTCGCCTTCATTTACTAATGTTACGTTACGCAATAGGCCGCACTAATCCTATGGGGTGAAACCCTACTGTGGATTATCTGTTTTTGATGGTCTTTCGGGTGGCCGAAAGACGGTTACCCCAAAAGACGAATTTTTTACGGATGTCCGTCAAACTAAAGAACTCGCCCGGTCCTCACCCCACGGAAAAGGTGAACCATTCGCCACCCCTTGAAAATTCGCGCGATTAAAAAAGCGGCCTCCGTTGCCGAAGACCGCTTTGCTTTTTCTTAAATCGCCGCCGACGGCGAGCATTCGAGAATCAGGGGCGTTGGGTTTTACGCGATTGCAAAAACGCCACGAGCGCGTCCATTTCTTCGGGCGTGAGATTCGCGGCATACGCGGGCATGTTCACGCCGCCGTTGGCAATTTTCAAAATCATCTGGTTTTTCGACAAGTGGTCGGCGACGGCGGTTAAATCCGGTCCGCGACGACCGCCGTCGTTTGCGATCAAATGGCAGTTCAAACAGCCTTTGTCGTGAAACAATTGCGCGCCGATGAAGACAGGACCATTGGTCGCGCCCACGATAGACGCCGACAATGGCGGCGCATTGAAATTGGGGGACCACGGTGATTTCACGCCCGCCACCCACAATGTTGCGATCATCACCACGGTCATCAATACGATGGCGATAGCCCATGGACGCCGCCACGGGCTGCGTTCGCCGCGATTGAAAACAAACGGTAGCGCGATTAAAATAATCCCCACAATCAGCGGGCCGAAAACCAAGAAATATTGTTCCGTTCCGTGCGGCATCAGGGCGAGCACGGCAAAATACCACATCAAATACCAGTCGGGCCGTGGACTGGCCGTAGTGATGCTGGGGTCGGGTGGTTTTCCTAATTGAGGTGCGCCATAAATCAACGCCAGCGCGGCGATGACCACGATCATTACGACGCAAAAGACCACATCGCGCCAAGCCGAGTCAGGCCAGAACGGCTTTCCTTTTTTTTCAATCAGTATCTTGTATTCCGCACGATAGGTTTTGGGGTCAACTGGTTTGCCGGCTTTGGGCGGCTCGGAAATTCCGTGGCGCAGGACGAGCCAGAGATGCAGCCCGACAAAAGCAAAAATAAAGCCGGGCATTATGAAAACGTGAATCGCAAAAAACCTAGTAAAGGTTGCGCCGCCGACCGTGTCGCCGCCCAAAATAAAATGCGCGAGCCATTGGCCGATGAACGGCGCACGCCCGGCTTGTTCTGCCGCGACGACCACAGTCCAAACAGCGTTTTGATCTCCTCGCAGGAGTTGTCCGGTAAAACCCATGACCAAGGTGAAACCCAACAGCAGCACGCCGGTCGCCCAATTGAGTTCGCGGGGAAATTTATAGGAGCCGGCCAAAAAAACCTGCGCCATGTGCAGGCCGACCATCAAGACCATGGCCGATGCGCCGAAGTAATGCAGGCCGCGCAAAAAATGTCCGAATGGCGCTTGATCGCTGATGAAATGAAGCGTCGAGTAGGCTTCGCTGGCCGAGGGGATGTAAGAAAAGGCCAGAGCAATGCCGGTGATCACTTGAATCATGAAGGCGCACAGCGTGGCGCTACCGAAGACATACCACCATTTGGCGTCCGGCGGCACGAGATGCCGCGCCGTCTTGCCGATCATTTCGGGAAGGCCGGTGCGGTCGTCCACCCAATCCCAGACCCGATGGTAGATTTTTTTCAACATCAATTATTTGGTGATGGGAATGGGTGCCGTTTGAATCTGCACGTCGCCATCTTTCACGCGCACGGGATAGCGCGGCAAGGGCAGCGGCGGCGGCCCGGCGGCGACGGTTCCATCTTGATAATAAACGCCGCCGTGGCACGGACACATGAACAAGTTGGCTTTGGCAAGCCAGCGAACCGGACAACCGAGATGGGTGCAATTGATGGAAAAGGCGATGAAAGTATCAGCGTTCACGCGGCGCAGCCACGCCGCGCTGCGCGCCGTCACGCCCGCCCAAGGCAACGGCGAAGCGTCTTCATATTGCACCGCCGTCGTTTCGCCGATCTTGAAGGATTCGACTTTTCCGACTGAACGCCAGACTTCCTGCCTGCGCTCAAAAAACGGCGCGAGAATAAAACCAACCGTCGGCACCGCCAGAATCAACGCGCCGACTCCGCCAACGGTGAGACTCAAACGCGCGAGAAATTTTCTCCGCGAAAGTTCCGCTGGTGAAGCCGGACAGCCAGTTGAATTATTTTCAGCGTTGGTTTCTTTCATGACGAATATCTCGAATCCATCCGGCCAGCGCGACGGCAAACAGCGCTAGGCCGACGCCGGTGATTATCAGTGAAGTGACCAGTCCCCACACCAAAAAAGTAATTCCCAGCGCCAGAGTCACGGGCCAGATGCTCGGCTCCGGCAATTTCTGCGGCGGCAGGACAGTCCATCCCGGATGCGATTCCGGTGGCGCAGGTTTTGAAGTTTTAATGTCCATGAGGTTTTTCAATGAGAATTTTTGCAGCTTGCGATTCAGGAACTATGGATTCGTCGCCAGTCTCACCATGCCAGCGGGCGAACAGCCCAAAAATTCCGCAGAAATAAATCAGGCACGCGGGAACCCACATCAACAGGCCGCCGAGTTGCTGGTCTTTGGCGGGCGTCAGTCCCCATTGATTTTGAATGAGCGGCAGAATGCCGAGCCGGTCAACTGGATGAAGATAGATCGAGCAAACTTCCACGGGCGCGAACGTGATGATGATTCCCAGAATGGTGCAGCCAACACAGGCGCTGAACAGATAAATAATTCCCGCGAGCGGCGACAACCGTTGTTTGCTCCACGGCCCAATGATCGGCCACCAAAAGGCAAAGCCCATCAAAAGCAGCGAGACATATTGCAGACGATGAATCCACACATTGGTTACGGCGGCATTGCAAAGCAGGGACGCGTGCCACAGCCACATTCCGCCAATGCCCAAAAACCAATTGGCCAATGGATGACGCAAAATCCAGTTTAACCATTTCCAACGACCGTTTTGAAAACGGTCGGGAACCGGCGCTGACGGCAGGCTCAATAAAATAAGCGGCGGCACAATCAACAGGAGCAACAGATGTTGCAACATGTGCGCGCTGAATAAATATCCGTCCGCCAACGTGTCAATCGGCGACACCAATGTGAGGAAGAACATGATTGTGCCCGCCAGCAGCCAGCCGATTTTTCGATTGAAACGGAAACGATTCCGCGCGCTGTAAATTAAAACTGTGGCGACGCAAATTGCGATGACCCACGGATTCCAATTCCAGGCGGATATTAAAAATTGTCGTGTGGTCATAAAAGCAGCCTTAAATAAATCACCGAAAACACCACGAGCCAGACGGCGTCCACAAAGTGCCAGTAAAGCCCGATGGATTTTACGGCCTCAATGCGCCCTTGCTTGAAATCACCGGCCAAGGACAGTCCCATGAGGATCAGCAACGCGATCAATCCGACGCATACATGCAAACCGTGGAAGCCGGTCAAGGTGAAAAAAGTGGTCGCAAATAAATTGGAATTGACCATGACACCGGCGTGGAAGATGCGGAGATATTCCCGGCCTTGGCCAATAATAAAAACGGTTCCGAGCAAGATTGTAAGCGTCAGCAGCCAGCGAAATGCGGAATGTTTTTTGGCCTCCAGTTTTTTCCCCGCGAGCCAGATGGTCAGGCTGCTTGCCAGCAGGCACAGCGTGTAAATCCCAGTTCTTTGCGGATTCAACATACTCGTGGGTGTCGGCCCGTTCATGGCGTGGTTGTTGTAATAGAGATAGGCCAAAATAAGCATGAGAAAGAAAACACTTTCCGTAATCAAAAAGCTGATGATGCCTACGCGATTTTTTTCCAGCACGAATCCGTCGCGCGCGGCGATGCCGCCGACGATTGGATCAGAATTTTCTGGATGCGCCAAATCCCACAATGGTCGCCGGCTGCGAATGAGCGGCACGCGATCAAAATTATGCGCGGGCGGCGGCGAGGTTGTGGCCCATTCCAGCGTCCACGCCTGCCACGGATTGGCACCCGCCGGTTTGCCATGACGCAGGCTTACAATAATATTCCATAACAAGACCAGCACCGAGGCGCCGAGCAAAAACGCGCCGATAGTGGAAATCATATTCAGCAAACCCCAGCCGGGCAGATCGGGATAAGTATAAATGCGCCGCGCCATTCCCATCAGTCCAAGAAAATGT
>Ga0302326_10012502_pt1 | contig 18091 bp, 11 predicted proteins | sample Palsa_T0_3_FD_202264 | JGI IMG/M metagenome (GOLD analysis project Ga0302326, IMG submission 202264) | Peat permafrost microbial communities from Stordalen Mire near Abisko, Sweden - Palsa_T0_3 | ecosystem: Environmental > Terrestrial > Soil > Palsa > Peat permafrost | place: Sweden: Abisko...
ACCTCGTGGGCAAGCAGGTGGACGCCGGCCGGATCCCCAGGCGCATAAAAGCCCTTGCCGAAGTGTATGTCCTGGCCCACGGTGTAGGCCTTGGCGCCGACGGCCGTGGCTGCCTCTGCGGATTCGCTGCCGGTGTGGACGCGGACGCCCGAAAGGTCTGCCCCGAGCGAGTTCTCGAAGCGGCCGCGAATCTCGCCCGGCAAAGCCTGCCCGCTGGATGCTCCGGCACGATCGACGGCGATGTCGGCGCCCGCGGCCACGCCATTCGCATCGCGAGGTTCCTGCCCCAGCCGGCTGGCCAGCAGACGTTGCACGGCCCGATTCCCAATGGACCGCTGCAAGGCCAGGATATCGGCCGGTCTTACCGGCGACGCGGGAGCCCCCATGGTTTGGCGTAGCGCGACGGCAGGGTCGATCCGTGGCGTGAAGGCCTCAGCATTGCGCCGCGTTCGAATTGGCACTTGCTGCTTCGGAGCGATCCACTGGCTCTCTCTCTTGCAATTCGCAGTACCCATAATTCCCTGCATGAATTAGATCACAATCAGGTAGTGACCGGCAAGGCGAATTCGTATCACCGGGAATCGACCTGATGGGGGCGGAAACCTGTCTGCGAGAGCCCCCAGGTGCCACGCTGTAAGTCGGGCTGAGCGCATTCCGCCAAAACGCGATTATCTGTCTTCCTGGTCAACAGTCGCCGGCATGCTTTTCACTCGTTCCGCCGGGTCGCCTCCTTCTGTTGCCGGTCATCGGGTTGACTAACTTCGAGTTCTGCCTGAATGAACCGCCATACGTAACTCCCGTAAGTCCGCTGCATAGCGAGTAACAACCCCTTCGCATCTGAAGGATCGCGAGCGGCGAAATACCATAGCAGTTCACTCTTCGCCGCCTCGATGCACTACGGGATCTCTAGAAGACTGCGTGACCGTGACACGCCTTCGAATCGTATCCACCACCCGCTCGACATGCCGTTCGATGTGTGCGGCCGTGGGTACCCGAAAGGGGATTACGGCATGAATGCTCTGACTTGGGCGGCGCGGGTGGAGTCCGGCACGCTTAACCGCGGTTCACGCAAGTGAGCAAGGTTTAACTGACCGCTGGTCACAAGTAGTCTCGATCTCCTGCCGCTGCTTCCTTACTATGTGTCCGCTGGGCCCCACTACTGAGCTTTTTGAACCGCTGCGGTCGCCGAGGCGCCGCTGATAAAGATTTCAACGACACGATCTTGATCAGTATCGGCTGGCTTAGGATCATGGAAGTCGCCATCAGCTTCGGCCTGGATCTTGACATCCTCGCTGCCGAGAGCGCCGCCTTGCGTGCGGCCTCCCCCCGCAGCCGACGCTGCCCCTTGTAAGGCTAGACGAACGGCCTCGACGCGTCGCTGAGACAAAGCAAAATTGTGTGCCGCATTCCCTCGCGTGCTTGCCTTGCCTGTGATCACGACCGGGACCTGCCCCGAGCGAATTGCTTCTCGCAAATGCGCCTGACCCCCGACATCGTTTCCATGCACCCAGCTGAGCAGCTTTGTCGTTTCGTCGGAGGTGAGCGTTGAAGAATCATTCGCAAAGCCCACGAGATAGCGCAGGTCGGAGATAGTTGGCGTGGAAGGTCCACCCTGCAGACTAATGTCGGCATTGAACGCCAGGCTGTATGTCGGGGCGGGTGCGTTGCGCTGCACCGCCACTTGGGGAACGACTGCGGAAATGACTTGGCTGATGGGATTGGGCGAATTCACATTCGCCCCTAATTGAAGTTGCCCGCTCGTGCTGGTCGCGGTTATCTGACCGGTAGCTTGTATGCTCGCGGTCGTACCCGCAAATGGCGCTACAGTCCCCGAAAGCGGACCCAGCACAGATGTGGTTCGACCCGGCACATTCGGGCTGACGGGCATGGTGCCGCCGGGCTGCGGTCCCATCGGGTCCAGACGGCTCACGCCATCACATCGCCAAAAGAAAGATTGTGAATCGGTACCGCTCGAAACCCAAATCTCGAGAATGACAGAATCCCCAGAATGGATATTTAAGTGGACCGGAGGGGTGAAGGTCTCACCCCCGGCTCCGGGTACGTCTCCGGGCAACGGCAAGGGAGTGGGTTTGAACTGTTGAGAGACAAGGGGTGTCCCGGAAGTGATTGCCCAAGTCGTCTTATCGGCTGTATAGACTCGAGCGACTGCAACAAGTTTTACCCCGAGCGGCTCGTTGACCGGAGGCGCTGCTGGCGTAGAAGTTCCGGGTGCCGGAGTGGTGCTGGCGGTGCCCGGAGAAGCGACAGCCGCGCCGGCCGTCGCGGGTGCGCCGGGGGTCGTACCTGCCGTCGTGGGCGCGCCAGAGGTCGTGCCAGCCGATGCGGGCTGAGTTTTTTGATTCACGCCGTCGGCCTGGATCAGCTTGGCCTGCACCGCGCGATGGCTTCCCTGCTGTACTGTGTGCACCACTTCGTGAGCCAGGAGACGCTGCCCCGCTGAGCTTTCAGGGTCGTATTGGCCCTGATCGAAATGAATGTCGTTGCCTACGGTATAGGCTCGCGCACTGATGGATTTGTTGGCCTCGACGGATGGCGAACCCGTATGCACGCGGACGGTGCTGAGATCGACCCCGAGCGTCTGTTCGAATCTGCCTTGCAAAGCGGAGGGTAAAGGTTGCCCGGCGGAATTTGATGCCGCGGACACAGCCTCTTGGGCGTGCGGTAAAACGCCATTCTGCGCGTCCAGATCCGCGCCGGTTGGCGCTTGCCCTAGTTCGGATTCTCTGTCTGCCTTCTCCACAGCCGCTGGTGGCTGCGTGAGCCGCCCCTCGGACAGAGGCTGCGCGGCCGCGGCGGGCGTGCCCATCATACGCTCCGCCACTTGGTCTGCCTCCCGCTCAGCCGGGTCCCCGGGATGACTAACCTCGAGTTGCGCCTGAATGAACCGCTGTACTTGACGGTTGCCATAAGTCCGCTGCATCGAGAGCAACAGCGCCGCCGTACCGGAAGGATTAGAAGCTTGCGAGCAGCGGAACGCCATGGCAGCCAGCCGCCCGCCTCCCCGGTGCATGACAGGGTCTAGAGGACTGCGGTGAACCGACCCGCCTGCCGCCAGTTTTTTCTTTTCTTCTTCACTTATTTCCGCTGGTTTGCGCGACAAAAGCCCGGGAGAACTCGGTTTTTCTTTAAATTCGCTTGTGTGCATGGTACGCGCTCCGAGATGCCGCTATTAGATCACAGTCAGGTAGTGACCGGCAAGACGGCTTTCTTATCGCGGAGTTTGGCTGTATCGATCGACGGTGGCGCGTGGGAGCGCGTTAAACTCTATCAGGAGGCGCTTCGACACGCGCTCGATCGTATCCACCAGCCGCTCGACGTGTCGCTCGGTGTGCGCAGGCGCAGCACCGGATTAATATAGATATCTTCCTCGAGCAGGGCCTTAGATCTCGCCTGGCGAATCCTTTAGCGATATGGTTAGTCGTATGCCAAACGGAGGCTGGTTTGCGACGCTGACCGAAGCGCCGAACAACGAAAGAATGCGGGATGCCAGCGGGGGCCCCAACCCCAAGTCGCCGCCAGGTGTGATGGAGTCCCCGACCGAGAAAATATCGAAGAATTTCGCCAATGCAGAGCTAGGAATCGTCCTGCCCTGACTCTCGATGATAACTCTTCGTGAATCGGCTACGAGGTCCGATGATACCCGCACAGTCTCGCCCTTTTCCGAGAATTTGACGGCGGTCTCAAGTAGTGCGTGCAACGCTCTTACCAGTAAGTCCTCGTCTCCCAAGAGGAAAAAGTCCAGGGCCTCCGATGGTGGGGCGAGCGCGACGTCGCGGGATTTGGCGAACGCGGCCGCACGCTTAATAGCCTGAGTCGCCACCGCGTCGAAGGAGACTGGAGCAGCAGATAATCTGAACTGCAACTCGTTGACGTCGATTCGAGTCAGAAGCACTGCATCATCCAGTATCGAGAGAATCCTTCGGCGACTTCTTTCAAATATTCCTTGGAGTTCGTTGTTCTCCGGTGTGGATGCCAATCCATCCAAGATGAGCTCACCGACAGCGACAAGTCCGTAGAGTGGCGTGCGGAACTCGTGCGAGATGAGGTCCAGGAACTCGCTCTTTGCATGATCGAGGATGGTCAGCCGCTCGTTTGCCTGGGCAAGTTCAAGCGTGCGCGCAGCCACCGCCTTCTCCAGGTTTTCGTTTTGCAGCTTCAATGCTTGCTGAAGGTCGTGGACTTTGAGATGGGTTTCGACTCGGGCTTGCACTTCTTCGAGCTGGAAAGGCTTGGATATGTAGTCCGCCGCGCCAGCCCGGAAGGCCTTCACCTTGTCTTGTGTTTCGCTGAGGGCGCTGAGGAAAATGACGGGAATGCCTGCAACCTCTTCGCTGGCCTTCAGCCGTTTGCACACTTCGAAGCCGTCCATCTCCGGCATGTTGACGTCCAGCAGAATCAAATTTGGCGGATCCTCCATCGCCGCCGCCAGCGCCAGCCTACCCAGCGGAAACGAACGCACTTCATGGCCTTGCTGTAATAGCATGTCTTCCAACAGGCGTAAGTTGGCCGGATTATCATCCACGATCATGATGTCGCCGGGATGAGACAGCGACGGCTCCGTTAGCGATGGCATGCTTCCTCCAGCAATCGCCTAAGGGTGTCGTAGTCATACCGGTCGGCCAGCCCCTGTAAAGCCTGTTCGGATTCGGCATCAGCCGCGTGCACCTTGAGGATCAGCTTGTCCAGAAGTCTCTTGTTGCCCCTTAAAGTTGCGCTACGGAGCTCTTCTACTAGCTCCAGTGGCAGCCGCCCGAGCCTTTGCACGTTCAGAGCCTCGCTGGCGACAGATTGATCTCCGGTTTGGCTCATTTCCTCGTAGTCATAATCGATGTTCAGCAGGGCGCGCACCCTTTCTAGTAGATCGTCCTCACGCCAAGGCTTCGCCAAGAAATCGTCGGCCCCGCTTTGAAAGACGGCTTTGCGGTCATCGGCCATGGCGCTGGCTGTCAGAAGGGCGATGACGGTTTCCTTTCCCCGAGGCTCGGCCTTTATTCTTCGAGCCGCTTCTAACCCGCCCATAACTGGCATATGTACATCCATCAGGATCAATCGGGGGTTCCATTCCCTCCAGCTTCGGATCGCGCCCTCGCCGTTATCCGCGCTTCGCACCGGGAAACCAATGGCAGTCAGCAGTTTCGTCAGCCAGTCGCGGCTCTCAAACTGATCGTCCACGACCAGGACTCTGGGAGCATTCGTTCCAGCGCGTAAACCAATGACGCGGCGATGAGTGCGCTCCCTGAGGGCTACCCGGGCGTCGCCGCATTCAATCGGGATCTCCAATCGAAATACGGATCCACTGGCCGTACTGCTGGTAACCGTTATATCTCCTCCCATCAGGCGAGCGTATTTGCGGCTGATGGCTAGTCCCAAGCCGATCCCCTCCTCCGTGTTAATAGTACCCTTGGCGTGCGTAAACGGCTCGAACAACTTCTGTTGTTCCTCATCCGAAATACCTGAACCGGTGTCCTCAACGCAGGCTGATAGCCATAGCCCGGCTGCGTCCCTATGATTCAATGTGACCCACAGTCTAACCCGGCCGAGTTTGGTAAACTTAATTGCGTTTCCGAGAAGGTTGATCAGGGCCTGACGTATCTTCCCTTCGTCCGCCATAATGTACGGCACGGATTCGCCATCGACCAATATTTCGAATCGCAGCGCCTTCGCCTCGGCGCGCAATCGAAACATACGTGCGAGATCGCTTATCAGCTTAGGAAGACTGAATGTCACCGGATTAACCTCGGTGCGGCCAGCCTCAATCTTAGTCATATCCAAAACATCATTTACCAGGACTAACAATTGCTCGCCGCTTCGGCCCATGATCTCGAGATTAGCTTTCGCGCCTGCTTCCAGATTGGAATCCCTCAGCATCAACTGAGCGTAACCGAGTATGGCGTTCATCGAGGTACGGATTTCGTGAGACATGTTCGATAAGAATGCGCTCTTGGCCCGGTTGGCAGCCTCGGACTCAGCCGCCGCGACTTCCAGCGACCGGTTTAGATCCATGATTTGCTGTTCCACGCGCTTCCGGTCTCCGATGTCACGCGCGATTGACGAGGCCGCCGTGACATGGCCGCGTGAATTCTTGATGGGAGAAATGGTCAGCGCGACGTCAATCAGCCCGCCGTCCTTTCGTCGCCGCACGGTCTCCTCATGGATTATTTCTCCTCGCTGGAGCTTGAGTATGATTTCGGACAACTCGTCGGCGCGCTCGGGCGGAAGCAGGATGGAGATGGGTTTCCCCAAGACCTCTTCGGCGGAGTATCCATAAAGTCGCTCTGCTCCTTCGTTCCAATTGAGGATAATTCCGTCCAGCGACTTGCCGATGATGGCGTCATCCGAGTAGTCTACGATGGAGGCAAGTTGTTCCCGGCTCCGTTCCGCGCGTTTCCGTTCGGCAATGTCTTGTTGCAGTAGCCGGTTGGCCGATTCGAGCTCGATCCCACGCTGCTCCGACAACTTTGCTGTGCGAATCAAGGTAATGCTCTTCGGCACCAGCGGAGGCAGCGCCAACGCAGTGACGACGGAGGCCGCCGCCGTCACTAGTTTCACCCCGCCGGAGAGCCAGTAAAGGGGTGTCCAGAGCGTCCAGATTTCCATGAAATGGGTGGCCGCGCAGGCGGTGATGAACAGCCCGAAGCAGACAAAGATCCATGAAAAGGCAATATCTCTTTTGGCCTTGATCACGAAAAAGATAAGCGTGGCTGAGATGACGATATAGGACACGCCGATCGCCAAGTCCGTGAACAAGTGAAGGCGCAGCAGTTCGGGGTTCCACATGTAACAATGACCGTGCGGCATGAAACCGCCAGGGTCGAGCCAATTCGGCCAAGTGTGGAATTTCGCTGGCATGAATTGAACCTTCAGGGCCCATCGGCGACACCGTCTGATGTCATATTTGTCATCGCGCCGCAGGTGGCATGTCTTCCAAACAGTCTTAAGTTGGCGGAATTGTCATCCACGATCATGATGTCGCCGTGATCCGACAGTGGCCGCTCTGTCAGCGTTGACAAGCTTCCTCCAGCAATCGCGTCAGGGCGTCATATTCGTATTTGTCGGCCAGCCCCTGTAAGGCGTGTTCGGATTCGACGTCAGTATCGTGTACCTTGAGGATCACCTTATCCAGGAGTCTTTTGTTACCCTTCAAGGTTGCATTACGGAGTTCTTCGACTAGCTCCAGCGGTAGTTGACCGAGCCTTTTCGCATTCAGAGCAGCCCCGGGAAGCGCTTGGTCTCCGGCCTCGCTGACCTCCTCGTAGTCATAATCGATCTTCAGCAGGACGCGCATCTTCTCGAGTAGTTCGTCCTCGCGGCACGGTTTCGTCAGGAAATCGTCGGCTCCGCTTTGAAGGACGGCTCTGCGGTCCTCATCCATGGCGCTGGCTGTCAGAACAGCAATAACCGTTTCCTTTCCCCGGGGATGCGCCTTTATTCTTCGAGTCGCTTCTAACCCGTCCATGACTGGCATATGCACATCCATCAGGATCAATCGGGGGTTCCATTCCTCCCAACTTCGGATGGCGGCCTCGCCGTTATCCGCACTTCGGACAGAAAAACCGATGGAAGTCAGCAGTTTCGTCAACCAGTCCCGGTTCGCGATCTGATCGTCGACGACCAAAACTCCGGGGACACTCGTTCCAGCACGCAGGCCAATTACGCGGCGATGAATTCTCCCTCGAAGGGCCACGCGGGCGTCTCCGTAACAGATCGGGATCTCAAGCTGGAATATCGAGCCGCTGCCGGGGCTGCTGGAGACCGTGATATCCCCTCCCATCAATCGCGCATATTTTCGGCTGATAGCCAGTCCCAGGCCGGTTCCCTCCATGGCTTTAATGCCACCCTTAGCTTGGCTAAAGGGCTCAAACAACGTCGCTTGTTCCTGGTCCGAAATGCCCAAGCCGGTGTCCGCAACGCTGGCTGACAGCCATAGCCCATTAGGGCTTCTGGTGCTTCCCGGATTTAAAGTCACGTGCAGTTTGACTTGGCCGCGCTCGGTAAACTTAATTGCATTTCCGATAAGGTTGATCAGCGCCTGGCGAAGTTTCCCTTCGTCCGCGACAACATATGGCGCGGATTCTCCATCGACCAGCATTTCGAATTGCAGCGCCTTCGCCTCAGCCCTCAAGCGGAACATCGCGGCGAGATCGTCCAGCAGCCTGGGGAGGTTGAATGTCACTGGATTGAGCTCCATGTGGCCAGCCTCAATCTTGGACATATCCAGAACGTCATTTATGAGGACCAGCAGATGCTCGCCGCTTCGGCCGATGATCTTAAGATTCTCTTTCGCGTCAATTCCCAAGCCCGGATCTCGCAACATCAACTGGGCATAACCGAGAATGGCGTTCATCGGCGTACGGATTTCGTGAGACATGGTCGAGAGAAACGTGCTCTTGGCCCGATTGGCAGCTTCCGCATCCGCCTTGGCTCGCAGTAATTGCGCATTGGAGTCGTAAAGCTGTCGGTTGGCGGTCTCCAACTGGGCTGAGTTTTGGAGAATCTCGGCCTCCATCTGCTCCGTACGGGTGAGAGGCTCGACGGCATTACTCCCGCGATCCGACTGTTGCCGTACGAACTCGGTTACGTCCACCATGCGAAGAATGAAATACTCGATGCGGCGGTTCGGCCCGAGCACGGGGTAGTTCATCGGGCTCCAATAACGCTCCTCGTAAACGCCGTCGGGCCGCCGAAGGTCGTGCTTCTGGACGGCCATGGTGTCTGGGGCGCTTGTCTGGCGCACCCGCTCGAGGGATGCGCTCCAGTTAGACAAGCCCGTGCCACTCGGATCGTCGGGGTTTTGCGCGAAGATCTCGAAGACGCTGTGGCCGAGAATGTCTTCGCGCCTGGTCATAGTGGCCTCGAGGAAAGCGTCGCTGGCGCCGACGATCTTTACGTCGGTGGTGAAGATCAGGAAGAGCCCGGGCAGGGAACCGAAGACTCCCTCCAAAATGACACGGCTGCGGCTCAATTCGTCTTCTATTGCCCGGCGTTCGGTGACGTCGCGAATGGCGCTCGAAACCAGGCCTTCCTCCCCGGTCTCCAGTGGGCTGAAGCTGATCTCAATCGGGAACTCAGTGCCATCCTTGCGCAGTGCGTACAGCTCCACGCCTGCCCCCGTGGACCGCGCCCGTGGATCGCCGAAAAAACCCGCGCGGTGCCCCGGATGTTTGTCCCGGAAGCGTTCCGGGGTCAACATGTCAGTGGTCTGCCCCAATAGTTCTTTCCGTGCGTACCCAAACAGCTTCTCCACCTGGGCGTTGACCAGGACGATCTTTCCCTCTTGGTCCACCACTACCATGGCATCTGGCGCTGCTTCGAGCAGCCCTCGGAACTTCGCCTCCGCGTGCCGCATCTCGCCGATCAGGGACTGGCGGCGCGCAATCTCTTTTTGAATGGCGATGGTTTCGCCGAACAGGAGCAGGAAGAGACCGGCACCCCCGAGGATAGAAACCAGGCGACCTTCGTTTCCCCTCGATCGCTCTCGCTCGGAATATCTGGCCAGGCGATCGACAGTCACGGTTTGGATTTCCACGCAGATCCCCCGCACTTGATCCATTAACCCCCTCCCGCGGTCGGAACGGACAACGGCGAGAGCAGCATCGAGGCCTACGGTCTGCCGGAGCTCAATGGTCCGCGCCAGTTCCTCCAGTTTCTCGTTGACCAGGACCTTTAAGGCTTCGACGCGTTGGGCCTGGTCAGGGTGAACCAGAGTCACCGTTCCGAGAGACTTCAATAGCACCGGGATATCCGCGAGCGCTTTGCGGTACGGCGCCAGGTAGCGATCTTCTCCGGTCAGCAGAAACCCGCGCTGTCCCGTCTCTGCATCCGTGAGGCTGGCGCAGAGTGCGTTGGCTGCGGCCACGGTTCGCTGCGTCATGTCCCGTTGAGCTTCGTGACGGCTGTATGCAGTCCATCCTCGATACGAGAGAAAGGTGATCAGGAGCACGATCGCAAGACCCAGCAGCAGCGCAGGCCCTTCGGCCGAGTGAAGGTTGATTAACTTAATCTTGTATGTCATCTCCCGTCCTCTCGCGGCTTCCGGTCAGCGATATCCCGAATTCGAACACTGCCGGTGACGAAGAAAGCACGGCCTGCACGATTGCGCCGATTGGGCGCACTGATGCCCACGCCTACATAGAGCGTCTGGTTAACTCATAATCTCAAAATTCGCCGCAGAAACAGCGGCAGTTGTTCGCGGGTGACAGATTGAGGCGGGCCGAGCCTGGCGGGCCGCGCGGAACACGCAATCGCTCGGCGTCAGAACTCGATATTCATCCGCTTGGCCACGCGCTCAATGGTATCCACCAGCCGCTCGACGTGGCGCTCGGTGTGCGCGGCCGTACACGAAATGCGCAGTAAATTTTGTGCCGCCGCAGGGCGCAGGACGGGGTTGATGTAGATACCTTCCTCGAGCAGCGCCTTGCACAACCGGCACAGATCGATTTCATTCTGCACCACCACCGGCACGATGGCAGTTTCGCCATCCAGCACCGGGAAGCCGCGCCGCCGCAGTTCCTGGCGCAATCGTTTGGCGATATGCAGCACTCTCTGCTGACGCTCCGGCTCCTTGCGCATCACGTCCAGCGCGGCGCCCACGGCGGCCACCGAGGCGGGCGGTAAACTCGCTGAAAACACAAACGGCCGGGAGGTGTGCTTCAGGTAATCGATCACTTCCGTGGTGGAGGCCACAAACCCGCCCACCGAAGCCAGCGATTTGCTGAAAGTGCCCATGATGATATCGATATCGTCGAGCACATCCAGGTGCTCGGCCGCGCCCGCGCCGGTAGGTCCCAGGACGCCGATACCATGAGCTTCGTCGATGTAAATGCGCGCGCCGTGAAGTTTGGCCAGTCGGACGATGCCGCGCAGGTCGGCAATATCGCCTTCCATGCTGAACACGCCTTCGGAGACGATCAGGATGTTTTCCTGCGGCGGGCAGTTCTGCAGGCAGCGCTCCAGGTGTTCCAGATCGTTATGCCGGAAGCGCACCGTGCGGGCCGTCGAGCGCAGCGCGCCCTCCACCAGGCTGGCGTGCAGGTTGTGGTCGCACAATAGCGCGTCGCCCTTTTCGGTGAGGGCTGCCAGCGATGCGTAATTGGCCTGAAAGCCGGTGCCGAAAATGATGGCGGATTGCTTGTGTACAAAAGCCGCCAGCTCCGCTTCCAGCTTCACGTGCAGATCCAGCGTGCCGTTCAGCAGGCGCGAGCCGCTGCATCCGCTGCCATACTTGCGGACCGCCTGCGCGGCCGCTTCCATCACCTTCGGGTGCGTAATCAGGTCCAGGTAATCGTTGGAGCCGAACATCAGCACCTTGCGATTGCCCATGCTGACCTCGCCGGGGCCGCAGCCGTCGCGATCGCTGAAGACTTCGAAATACATGTAGAGCCCGGCGGCCTGCAGTTCGCCTGGACGCGTGAAATTCCGGCATTTGTCGAAAAGGTCGTTGGATCGACCGGGCAGTCCCGCGGCCTTTCTGCCTGATGCAGCGGTAGTTATAGAGCTGCGCATCGTCCTCAGTTCCATTCGTAGATTCGGTACGTCTTGTATTTCCTGCACCCTAACGCTTTCAGTGACCGGTTCATCAGAACATTATCTTCCAGTATCCAGGACATCTCGCTGTGCCCGAACCCCAGACGCCGGGCATTGCGAATCAGGGCCGCGTAAAAACCGGCCGCCACGCCGACAGTACGATACTCCTCTACAACTCCCAAGGCGAGCACCCGCAATTCTTTGATCAATCGTTGATGATACAAAATTTTCAGCAGGCCGAATGGAAACAATCTGCCCCCGGCGTGTTTGAGTGCCAGGTTGATGTTGGGCAGCGCCAGCGCGAAGCCCACGGGGCGGCCTTCCACCTCACCCACCAGCACCAGGTCCGGCTTCAAAATCTGCTTCATTTCGGCGGCTTCGTGCAGAAACTCTTCGCGCGTCATCGGGACGAAACCCCAGTTGCGGGTCCAGGCCGAGTTGTACAGCTTCCAGATCAGTTCGACCTCCTCCGCGAACTTTTCCATGCGCAGGCTGCGTATCACTACGCCCTGCGAAGCGGCTGCGCGTTCCGCTACACGCTCCACTTTGGCGTCGTTCACTTTGCTGGGCGTGGACCAGTAGGCCAGCAGATCTTTGGCTTTGCGCAGTCCGACGGTCTCCAGCATTTTCCCATAAGACGGCGGATTGTAGGGCATGGTCACGTTGGGGCTCGAATCGAAACCTTCCACCAGCAGGCCGCATTCGTAATTCGTCGAGGGATTTACCGGCCCGCGAATCACCTTCGTGCCGCGCTCCAGCAGCCACTTCCGCGCGGCTTGCATCAGCGAGCGGGCCACTTCTACGTCGTTCACGGCTTCGAAGAAACCGAAAAAGCCGGCCTCTTCCTCCTGGAAGGCATTGAAGTTCCTGTCCACAATCGCGGCTACCCGGCCGGCTACCTGCCCGTCGCGGCGCGCCAGGAAGCACTGCATTTCGGCATGCGCGTAGAAGGGATGCTTGCTCGTGTTCAGCAGCTCCTTCTGCGCCATGCGCAGAGGCGGCACCCAATACGGATGGTTACGGTACAACCGATAAGGGAGATCCACAAACTGTCGCCAGGACTGCTTATCCTGAACTGGAACGATTTCCACGCCTTCCAACTATGCGGCCCCTTTTTCCAAAGTTCTATACAAATGCGGTGCAAGCAGTACCAGAAGACCTGCCACGGCAGCTCCGGCCAGGATATCGATCGTATAATGGTATCGAAGATAAACTGTAGCAGAAATGATCGACAAGGTATAGGCGCAATACACCCAAAACAGGCCTTTTGAAATCCTGCTGCTGCCCCACCACGCCAGCATGGTGAGTTCGGTGTGCCCGCTCGGAAAGCAATCCCAGGCTTTCGATTCCAGACGGTCGAGGGTGGCTTGCAGCGCGCGCGTCACCCACAAGCCCCGCAGATCGATGCTCTGCAGATGGCGCAGAAAGAACCGTGGGCCGCGCGCCGGCACCAGCAGATAGCCCACATACGAGACCAGGAATCCCAGGGCGATGAGAAATGCATAATAGCGAAAGTCCGCGTAACGCCGCTGCCGCCACAGCAGGAATGCGATAAATAATACGATCGGCACGAACAGCGTATACACAATCTGTAGATACTCGGTGAGAACCGGCGTCGAGAGGCGCTCCAGCCAGACCGTGGGGTTGGCGCCCCAAATTCGGTAATCCAGGCGCGCCAGTTCGGCATCCGCATCTCTTCCGCGGATGGCGGGGATCAGCAGCGCCATCTCCCGATAACACCACGCCACATAGGGCAGCGGGTACCAATGTCTGAAAATCCAACTGGCGCCGCCGGGATGCCGTATGGCCAGCACGGCCACCAGGATTGCGACGGCATTCAGAGCCGCCAGCCATCCGGCGCCCGGCAGGCGGTTCCAAAGGCACGCGTTGGCCGCGCCCATCACCGCGAAATAGGGAAGCACCACCCAATCCACCGGCCACGGGCCGCGGCTGGCCTGGGCAGTCAGAACTTCAGCCAACCTGCCTCCCTGTACCACGTAAGCGTTCGCCGCAGCCCGTCTTCCAGGCCCGTTGGAGCGCAAAACCCAAGCTCGCGGCAGGCGCGGCCGCTGTCGCATACCCAGCCGTCGCAACAGGCTTCCGCGACCTTATCGCGCGACAGAATGCCCGGTCTTCCGGTGAGCCGCGACCACCATTCGCCGCACAGACCCACGGCGTACGCGGCCTTCTCCGGGATCGCCAGCGTGCGCAGCGAACGCCCCATGAGACGCGCGGCGGCGGCGCCGAATTCGCCCCAGGAGACGGGCGTCCGGTAGGCCAGGTAGTAGACTTTGCCGGCTGCGTTTGGGTTATCGGCGGCGGCCATGAGCCCGGCCACCAGGTCTTCGACATAGATCAGGCTGAAGCGGCGATCCACGCTTCCGATCTGTATCATCCATCCCCGGGCGGCCGCGCGCAGCACCTGGTAGACGTCCTTGTCCCCCGGCCCATAGACTACCGGAGGGCGCACCAACGCGGTCCTTTCCCAAAGCACGGATTTCCGCACCGCTTGCTCGGCCTCCAGCTTCGACCGGCCGTAATGCGAAACGGGATGCGGCGGGTAGCCCGGCTCGGCGTCTTCGACCAGCGGACGCCCTGGCGCGCTTGGACCGGCCGCCGCCATGCTGCTGACGTGCACGAAGCGCCCGACCGCGCCGGCCGCCCGCAGCAGGTTGGCGGTGGCGCCGGCGTTGCCTGTATAGTATCCGGAAACCGTCGTCGCCTTGGTGGTGCCGGCCAAGTGAATCACGATATCCACGCCGCGCACCGCCTCCGGCAGACCATCGCCGCTGGCCAGATCGCCATAGGCCAGATCGATGCCCGCGCGCGGAAGGTTGTGGAGAGAACTGCTGCGCCGCACCAGGCAGCGCACCGCCCGCCCCTGCGCTACCAGACGCTCGACCAGGTGACTTCCAATAAAACCGGCGGCGCCGGTAACCAGGATCATGACTGCGGGGCGCTGCGGAAGGCCACTACGCCAAAGCAGCTCTCCGCAAACGTGCCGGTGTGTTGCGTGTTGATCTGCAAACGGATGCCCTTGACGCGCGGAGCCGGACGCCCGTAAGCCTTTTCGTAGTCGCCCGCCAGGTTGTGCGTCTCCGTCAGCCATTGGTTCAGGTCTCGACTGCCGGACCGGCAGACCACCACGTAAATATGGATCAAAGGAATCGAGCCGGCGCTCTCCATGGCGCCTTGCGGAGCGGAGGTGTCCCAGATATAACTCAACACCCGCCGGTCGGAGAAAGCCACCAGGACCTGAGCGGCTTGATCATCGGTCTTGGAGCGCCGGAAGTCGCCGCCGGCAGGCAGTTGTTTAGCCTTCCACTTCCAGGTCAGATAAGGCGCTTCCCGCGGATCCACATCTACTTCGTGTTCGAGCCCATAGGAAGAATTATGACTCTTCAAATCGAGATACTTGTCACGGCCCTCTTGCACTGTAGCGATTTCAGGTGCGCCGCTGTTTATTTTCACCTGCCAGCCGTCGGGCAGATGGCCGGGCGGCCAGTTCAGCGGATTCAACACCAGCAAAGAAATCTGGGGAGCATCCGCCAGCGATACCAAAGTGAGCATTATGAACAACAGGAAAACGCGCCTCAAAGAGCCTCCGATTTATCCATGATCGCATCATTTTGGAGGGTTTTGCGTAACAGGTCAGGCGGCTTAGTCGATTTTTCTGGACAACTCTCGCCGCATCCGTCACTGGATGGCATACGAGTGCGCCGACCGCAACCCGCAGTATCGCCGATCTTCCAGGAACGCGATCAGCGCGGCCTAATCCGTGGAAACGTCCACGGGAGCATCGGGCAACAGCACTGAAGCTGTCAGTTGCCCTTCAAAGTTCGAGTCTCCAGCGTCGCCGCAGTCGCGTGCCAGTTAGTGAATGTCTCTCTGACGACATGGAAAGCCGCGCCCCGGTTTTCCGAGCCTACCTCGGATGGCTGGCGGCAAACATCGCCGGAGGCCCAGGATGCAGGATTTCCACCGGCGGGAGAGTGGCACCGAGTCGCTCCGGAAAACGCTCCCAGGTCCAACGGCTGCGTTGACTGCGCCGTCGAAGCGACGCTATCCACGCTCAAGCGTGCGCCACCAAGTCTAGTCCGGCAGTATAAACAGATACGTCACCAGGTGATCCATATCCTCGCTGGAAAAGCGGTAGGTCGGCATGATGCTTCCCGGCGATAGAGCCTGCGGATTGGCGAAGTGCCGCACCACCCAGGTCCGGGTGCGCCGCCGCGCGAGGCCATTCAGCGGCGGGCCGATGGGCACCCCCCCTCCGTTCGCCACATGGCAGCTTCCGCAGCTATTGGCCTGAAACAGCAGCGCCCCATCCACCGCAAAGTCCGGCGCATTAGCGAGCGCCTCCGCGTTGCGCGGCGTCAGCTTTAGCAGGAACGCCGCCAGCGCATTCAGCTGCGAGTCGCTCAACTGAATCGACGGCATGGACGTGCCGGGCACCATGGCGGCCGGGCGCTTGAAGTGCGCGATCATCCAGGCGGCCGATTTGCGAATGGTCCGGTTCGCCAGGTCCGGACCGATCCCGGGCTTGCCTTCCACCACCGCGTGGCAACTGTCGCAATGTTCCTTCCGGAAGTAGCCCACGCCAGCCAGTTCCTGCGGCGAAAGCTGCATCCAATCGGTCGGCTCGCCGAAGTCGATCTCCTCCGCGTTGTCGGCCTTCGGCGTGGTCGCCATGGCGGCAACGGTTAACCCGGTCCACCCCAGCGCGGCCAGCGCCACCACACCGATCGCGACAGTCCGGCGCGTCACCTTCATGACTTTGCCGCGGTCCACGAACGGCACTATCATCAGCGCCAGCACCGCCAGCCCAGGCAGGACCACGCTGCCCACCATCTCCAGCGGTCCATTGAAGAACTTGAGCGTTTGAAAAAGAAACAGGAAGTACCACTCCGGGCGCGGGATATAAGTCGTATCGGTGGGATCCGCCAGTCGCTCCAGCGGCACGCGCACCACCACCGCCATCACAAACAGTATGGCGAAAGCGATGAAGATGGCGACGGTATCCCGGAACACCTGCTCCGGATAGAACTTCTTCCTGGGCTTCAATTCATCGCCGGGCGCGGGCGCCACGCCGTGCTTGCGGACCAGGTAAATATGCGAGGCAATCAGTAGCACTGTGGCTGGCGGCAGCAGCAGTACGTGCAGGCCGTAGAAGCGCGCGAAGGTCACCACGCCCACCGCATTATCTCCGCCTAGAAGCCGGCCCAGGTATGGCCCCAGCAGGGGAATTCCGGTGGCGATGCGGGTAGACACCACAGTGCCCCAGTAAGCCCGGTTGTCCCACGGCAGCAGATATCCGGTGAGGCCGTAAGCCATGGTCAGCAGCAGCAGCACCACGCCCACCATCCAGGTGGCCTCGCGGGGCTTCTTGTACCCGCCAAACAGGAACACCTGGGTCATGTGCAGCACCACGATCACGATCATCATGCTGGCGCCCCAATGGTGCAGCCCGCGGATCAGGTGCCCGCCGGTCACTTCGGTCAGAATATAGCGCAGGCTGTTGTAGGCATCCCCGGGCGTGGGCGCGTAGTTGAAGGCCAGCAGCGCGCCGGTGAACGACTGCACCAGAAACAGGAAGACGGCCATGCTGCCGAACACGTGACGCCATCCGCTCGAATCCGGAATCTCCTCATAGAGAAAACTCCGTATGGCGGTCTCGATTCCGGTGCGGTGATCGAGCCAGCTCACGCCTGCCCCTTGGACTCGTGCAGCGCGCCCAGGAGCAGCTTGCCGCCTGTCACCTTCGTGTCATAGCGGTCCAGAGGCCGCGGCGCCGGACCGGAAACCACCGCGCCGTCGATCGCAAAAATCGAGTTATGGCACGGGCACAGAAACTGGCTGCGGCTGTCGTCCCAGTGATAGGCGCAGCCCAGGTGCGTGCACTGCGGCCCGAACGCCACCACCTGGGAATCGGAACTTTTCACCACCCACGCAGTGCTCTTTTCGCTGAGTATCTTCCAGCCGTCCACGCGGTTCTGCCGGAAGACCATCTCCACCGGCACGCCAGCCTGGAGTTTGGAAACGTCGCCGGCATCCACCCAATCCGGCGTCTTGCGCAGTTTGGGCGGCAGCAGCAGATAGACTGCTGCCGGGACGGCCAGTGCGCCCGCGATGACGCTCCACAGCCCGTAGATGAACGCGATATGGAATCCCCGCCGGTTAACTTCGCTTGGGGCGCTGCAATCCTCCGCCGTGTGCATACCTCCACTTTACGAAGGACACCTGGCACCTGTGTAGCGGAATTGTAAAGTTTTTTTAAAAGATTTCACGCCGCCTGGAAGCTGGTTCGAGTGGTTGCAGTGCCGCCGGGTGTCGTGTTCCTGAGCGGTCCGGAGGTCGCGCCCGGCGGAACGGTGCGGCGGAATCGGACGTGATTGCGGCACTCAGTCGAATCGTCGCGAACTTCCACCGCGTGGACCATCTGGTGAAACGCCGGCATAGCTCTGGACAAGGGAATCGAAGAATGTACGGCGGAACAGTGGTCAACATCGGGTCGGTTTCCTCATTCATCGGCCAGCAGCGCACGCCG
>Ga0302326_10012504_pt1 | contig 18088 bp, 16 predicted proteins | sample Palsa_T0_3_FD_202264 | JGI IMG/M metagenome (GOLD analysis project Ga0302326, IMG submission 202264) | Peat permafrost microbial communities from Stordalen Mire near Abisko, Sweden - Palsa_T0_3 | ecosystem: Environmental > Terrestrial > Soil > Palsa > Peat permafrost | place: Sweden: Abisko...
GGTGCCGGCAAACGATGCGTTCGCGCATCGAACCCATGAAGAAGATCGCCCGGTCGCTTCGTCAGCACCGCGAGCTGATCCTTAACTATTTCCGCGCCCAAAAGCTCCTTTCCAGCGGCGTCGTGGACGGCCTGAATAACAAAGCCAAAGTCACCATGAGAAAATCCTACGGCTTCCGCACCTTCCGGGTCCTCGAACTCGCCCTCTATCACTAACTTGGCAAGCTGCCCGAGCCCGAGTCTACCCACGATTTCTTCTGACGAATCCTTTTTTTAACGCCTGCGGCAGATATGAGTGCGGCTATATCTCCCTCCACAACTTCGGGGGTTATTTTAATATCGGAAGTCTTAACCCAAAATGGGGCGAACACAACCGGCCGCATTCTCAGCGGATCGAACCGATCATCGTCGAATGGTCCTCTATCTGGCGATCCGTAGTCCCAGATAAATTTTCCGGCTGTATCTCGTTTGGCCGAGAATCGAGCACTTTTGTGCAATTCCGACAAAGAGGTCCATCTTCTAAAGAAAACCGTAATATCGACGCGCAGAGAAACCAATTCCGATCCGAACCTAGCGATGAAGTCACAATCGGTACTGGTTGTTTCTTTCCAATTTATTACAGGGATATGAGGCGTAACGGGGATCATCACCATAATAAAGCTATTGGCTTTTGTGTCTGCTTCTGCGCGGCTAGCGACAATCGCAGTTACAGCACACGTGTAGTGAACGTCCTTGACGGCAAGCGGGCCGTGGTTAGTTATGACAAATCGTTCGCTAATCGGCGGGATCGTATGAAAGATATGGATCAATCGCAACTTCCTGACGAAGTCCGAGATAGGCTACAGACACAGTTACAAGGGTTCCCAGTATCCCAATCGTGGTTATTAGGTTTTGGCGAAATGGTGGTAATTGTTGCCACCAGTGCTTTAGTCGCAACTGTATTGGCACTTGCTTGGTTTTGGATGGCTCTGCGACTGGCGGAGTGGATGCAAGGGACGATGTAGTGGTTTCAACAGAGCGAGGTAATGGTCTCCCGTATGCGTCAAACAGCGGCAATCTATACCTCGCTTTGCTTAGCTCGTTTAATCGGTGGTGCTTCTCTGAGGGTAGTATAGCATGGTTAGCTATATTGTTGCAGGCGTATCCCCCCTGCACTCCGTGCAGGGGCAAATATTGCGCAAGTGCTCCCAGGAGTACAGGCCGGTCGAATGGCCGTCGCTCCAGTGAATGCGGATGGCGTAGTTGCCCACCGGCTCGACGCTCAACATCTTCAGCGTAGGCTTGTACATTTGAAACGGGGAGGCGGCCTCCGGCTGGCGCGGCGGCGTGCCGTGCGCGCCGGTGCAGGTGGCGCAGGGACACTTGTCGCGCAGATAGCCGATACCGTATTCGCTCGAATGCCGATCCTTCCAGTCGATTTTGATGCCCTTCGATTTCGAAATGGCGATGTGCTCGGGGTCGCTAACGGTGGTCATGTCAGTTTCTGCTGGCGCTCGACGTCGCGCACGCCGGAGATGCGGCGCATGGCGGACACCAGCTTCTCCAGGTGCTTTTTGTCGCGCACGTCCACGGTCATTTCCACCAGCGCGCCATCCATGGTCTCCTGCTCGGTCTTGGCTTCCAGGCTGCGAATGTTGGTGTTCTCATCGGAAAGCACGGAGGTGAGCTGGTTCAACATGCCGGGACGGTCGTCAGTGTGGACCACGATCTTCACCGGGAAGGCGTCCGAGGCGCTGCGGGCCCATTCCACTTCGATCTTGCGTTCCACGTCGTACAGCAGGTTTTGCACGTTGCTGCATAGCTTGGAATGCACGGCCACGCCCTTGCCGCGGGTGACATAGCCGACAATGGCTTCGCCCCGAATCGGATTGCAGCACCCGGCGCGGTACACCATCAGGTCGTCCATGCCTTTGACGCGGATGACGGCGTCGACATCCGGACCACGCGGCGTCCTGGCTGGAGCGGGCGCGGTTTCGGGCTGCGCCGCGGGTGCCTTGGGCGCCTCCACCGGCTCCGGTAGCACTTGTCCGGGCGCCAGTTTTTGCAGCACCTGGCGCGGGGAATACTTGCCGTAGCCCAGGGCGGCGTGCAGATCTTCGATCTTGCCGTAGCCGTAGTCGCCCGCCACGGTCTCGAGGCTGCCCTTGGAGATTTTTCCCAGTTGCACACCGAGCCGGCGGGCTTCCTTCTCCAGATATTTCTCGCCGATCTCGATGGCTTTCAGCCGCTCGCTGGTGTTGATGACGTGCTTGATCTTATTGCGGGCGCGCGCGGTTTTGACCAGCGCCAGCCAATCCTTGCTGGGCAGGTGGCCGGTCTGGGTCATGATCTCGACGATGTCGCCATTGCGCAGCGCATAGCGCAGCGGCACGATGCGGCCGTTGACCTTGGCGCCCACGCAGGTCTGGCCGACGTCGGAGTGGATGGCGTAGGCGAAATCGATGGGGCTAGCGTCGCGCGGCAGCACGATCACTTTCCCGCGCGGCGTGAAGGCGTAGACCTCGTCCGGGTAAAGATCCACCTTGAGCGTGGACATGAACTCGGCGGGGTCCTGCATGTCGCGCTGCCATTCGACCAGATGGCGCAGCCAGGCGATGCGCTGGTCGTCGGGCGCGGGACCTTTCTTGCCTTCCTTATATTTCCAGTGCGCGGCAATGCCCTCTTCCGCGATGCGGTGCATTTCCTCGGTGCGGATCTGCACTTCGAATTGCTGGCCGCGGGGCCCCACCACGGAGGTATGCAGGGACTGGTAGAGGTTGGGGCGGGGGATGGCGATGAAGTCCTTGATGCGCCCGGGAATGGGGCGCCATTCGTTGTGGATCACTCCCAGCGCGGCGTAACAGTTCTTGACCGAGTCGGTGACGATGCGCAGGGCCATGAGGTCGTAAACCTGCTCGATGGCGATCTTCTGGCGCTTGAGCTTCTGATAGACGGAGTAGGGCCGCTTGAGGCGGCCTTCCACGCGCGCGGGAATGCCTTCGCGGCGCAGTTCGCTCTCGACGGTGGCGCGGATCTCGGCCAGGAATTCTTCGTTGGCGTGGCGCTTGGATTCGATGGTCTGCGCGATTTCTTCGAACGCTTCGGGGTCGAGATGACGGAAGGCCAGGTCTTCCAACTCGCCGCGCACTTTGCCCATGCCCAGGCGGTGCGCGATGGGGGCGTAGATTTCGATGGTCTCGGTGGCCACGTGGGCGCGGCGTTCGGCGCTGAGGTAGCCGAGGGTGCGCATGTTGTGCAGGCGGTCGGCCAGCTTGACGATGATGACGCGGATATCGTCCACCATGGCCAGCAGCATTTTGCGAAAGCTTTCGGCCTGGCGATCCTCGGCGTTGAAGATGTCGAGCTTGCTGAGCTTGGTGACGCCATCCACGCAGCGGGCGACTTCGTCGCCGAAGCCCTTGCGGATTTCGTCGGGGGTCATGCGGGTGTCTTCGACGAGGTCGTGCAGGAGGCCGGTTTCGATGGTAACCAAATCCATGCGCATGCCGGCCAGGATGTGGGCGACCATGAGGGGATGCACCATGTAGGGTTCGCCGGACTGGCGCAATTGACCTTTATGCAGTTCGACGGCGAGGTGGAAGGCTTTTTCGACGGGGGCGAGGTCGTCGCGCGGGCGGTACTCGCGGATTTTGTCTTCGAGTTCCTGGAAGAGCTGCTCGATGCGGTCGGGGGGCGGGGGGACGGCTGGGGCTTCGGGGGTGGTGGAGACTTCGGGGGACACTACTTTGATTGTAGCTGAGACGGGCGGGGCGGGCGGGTGGTACGATGGCCAAAGGTTCCCCTTTTGGGCGGTTAGCTCAGTTGGTTAGAGCGCCTGCCTTACAAGCAGCGTTGAGGCAAGGATCGTCTTTTGCCTTCATTCTGAACCGCCTGCGCCGCCCTCAAAGAGCGATTTTCGAGATGTGTCGCTTCCACGATTGGGTGTTCTGGCGGTGCGATCGATAAGAGCATGTCCATTTTTACAAAGCCCCCGTCCGAGGCTGAGGCTGCCGACTTGCAGGAGTTGGTGAAGGGCAGAGCCGTGGAGAACATCCGCCTGGAATTCAAGTCGATGGTCCCCGATAAAGACGAGACCCTAAAGAAGCTCTCGTCCTTTGCGAACTCGTTTGGCGGCTTCATGGTCATAGGCGCAAAGGCGAACAGCGACGACGGTCGGATTGAAGACTTGCCAAGGCGTCGAGGCACAGCCCGGATACAAGCAGAAGGTGGTGCAGTGGTGCTACCACGCGGTTAGCCCGCCGTTGGTAGCTGAGGTCTCCGACCCAATTCCCGCACCTGGCGGTACAGGAAGATTCTGCTACGTCATTCATGTGCCCGAGAGCGACGTCGCACCGCACTTCCTCAACGGTCGAAAAGGCGTTTGGGTCCGCACTGACGAGTTCAGCCAGCGCATCGGCTTGGCCAACGAAGGCGAATTCCGACACCTGCTTGACCGACGCAGGCTGGTCCGCGAGCGCCGACGGGAATCATGCCAGCGCTCTCACGCACGGTTTGAACAATTTGTCTATCACGCAGTTGTCGAGTCACAGCGCAGCACGAAAGGGGCGCATCTCGAATTAACCTTGGGGCCGCGTTTTCCCGCCCGGCCCCTTTGCACACATACGGTGCTTGTCGCGGCGTTCAAGAATTGTTCCATCAGTTGGCGCGGAAGCTGTTTCCCAGCGCTGCGCGCCAGTCTCGTCACCCAACATGAAAGCGCTCTTAGCCTTGCGCTGGGCGAAACTGAAATGATGGTTGAGGCCACCATCTGGGGCATGCTGTTCTACGGCGCCGGGCTCATTATCGAGCGCGGGGGCGGGCGCGGCTCCGCTCAGGGATCGACGGTGCCAATGTCGCTCCCCTTCCACGCATTGCGTCGAATGCAGGCATACGCGAGGTTGTCGGAGTCCGAGGATCCGCCGTGCTTACGACTAACGATATGGTCGATTTGATGCGGCGCGTACGAATCGTCTTCGTGGAGAAGGCAATACTCGCAGCGATACGCAGCGCGTTCGGCGACGAATCTGCGCAGTGACTCGTTTACGTCAGTTGGCAAGCTGTGTGTGTTGCCGTGCCCGCGCTTTGGCCATGATCATGATGTGCTCAAGCTGCAGGTAGTCTTCAAGTTCAGATTGCTCTTCGGCCGAGGCGCTGCCGTTGTGAGAGCGTTCGACCAACTCCGCCACGCGTTGCTGCACGGTATCGGAGGGGCGGAACGCGACCACAGTCTCCGGGGTGGTGCCCGCGGCGATGAAATCGATAATTTCCTCGTAGGATTTGGCCGCGCTCATCGTTCTCCTATTCAGCTAGCTTTCGGCTGGAGAGTGTCGCTCCAGCTCTTCAAGCATACCGCCGCATGCGGCCCTGGGGCGATCCGGATTTTGGGTTCCAGCCAAAGGCGGCACCGCCCGCAAACAACTGGCTGCAGTCCGGGTCACTCAGACCTTGCGCCGTTGCTTCAAGCCGGCGCTCTTTCGGTAGAGGCCGTGGCGTTGATAGACATCGCTCCTGGGTCCAATGGCTTTTATGATGACGCGCCGCTGTTTTGTCGACACTTGATAAACGGCCCGGTGTTTTCCGGAGCCGAAGTCGAAGCACCAAAGGTTATGTGCTTCCGCTAATTGCCGGGAATAAGGCGGGAATGGATCTTCCTCCAGATCCAGAGCTTCCTGGAGATCCCGGGAGGACGTGATCCGATCCAAGGATCGCTTACATTTTGGAGGGATCACAACATCGAACTTAGGAATGGCCACGTTGCCGTCTGTACTCGCTTGGGGTGATGCCCTGCGCTTCGCGATTGGACCTGGCCAGTTCGATCCAAAGGCGGTCTTCCTCTTCGCTGTGCGGCTCTTGCTGCCCACGCGTTTCCGTATATATCTTGGACACGACGCGTTCGGCTTGCGCGCGGGTTTTCCCAACGAAGCGAATTTCGGGGGCTTCGGCAATCTCGGCAAGGTACCTGCCATCGTCTCGTTGGACGCATAGGATCGTGTACCGCTCGCCCCCGGCCGTAGTCTTCTCTTTGGGGGACGCCGGATGCCGGGCGGCGCCGTTTGCGGTCGTCTCCGTGGTCAGAGGATTTTTGAGGCGCTTTGCTCCTGGCAGCGATTCCGTGATGCGCCTCCTTTTGTCGCGGGTTGCCATTCCACCTCCAAGTATAACGGGTTCAGGTTGGGCCGGCGGTACTGGGTTTGAGCCTCTTCGGGATGCAAAACTGGCTGGCACCTAAAGGTGTTCGCGACTCGCCTCCGCTCCCGGCGCCAAGCGTGCGGTAGGCTTTTGGCTCAAGGGATTCAGCCCTATTCTAGCCAGCTTGACGATGATGACGCGGATATCGTCCACCATGGCCGGCAACACTTTGCGAAAGCTTTCGGCCTGGCGATCCTCGGCGTTGAAGATGTCGAGCTTGCTGAGCTTGGTGACGCCATCCACGCAGCGGGCGACTTCGTCGCCGAAGCCCTTGCGGAGTTCGTCGGGGGTCATGCGGGTGTCTTCGACGAGGTCGTGCAGGAGGCCGGTTTCGATGGTGACGAGGTCCATGCGCATGCCGGCCAGGATGTGGGCGACCATGAGGGGATGCACCATGTACGGTTCGCCGGACTGGCGCAATTGACCTTTATGCAGTTCGACGGCGAGGTGGAAGGCTTTTTCGACGGGGGCGAGGTCGTCGCGCGGGCGGTACTCGCGGATTTTGTCTTCGAGTTCCTGAAAGAGCTGCTCGATGCGGTCGGGGGGCGGGGGGACGGATGGGGCTTCGGGGGTGGCGGAGACTTCGGGGGACACTAGTTTGATTGTAGCGGAAGGGGCGGGGCGGGATGGTACGCCATGAGAAAGGCCGCCATCGAATCAGCCGGATTGCCCATCTACGGCATCTCCAAATCGCCGCCGCAAACGTGGGGTTGGCGTACGCGATTTTCCGCAACCCTACGCGCCTTGCACGTCCGAGGCGAGCCTCTCTTTCGTCTCTTGCGCCTTTGATGGCAACTGTGTTTACATCATAACCGTCCATCGATACGATGCCGCCAAACGGCACGATCCATGGGCCCGAAGGAGGGAACAGCCCTATGTTCAATCCGACCATCTGCGCCCGTTGCGGAGGGTCTCTGGAGCGTAAAACCATTACGCATCAGCAGCCTTGGGGCGATGAGCTTTATGAATTTGAGAACGTGCCTGCGCTGGTCTGCAGCCAGTGCGGCGAAGTCTGGCTGGAGGCCGAAGTGGCGCAGTTGGTTGACAAGATCATCCAGCAGCACCCGCAGCCAAAGCGGTACCATCGAGTGCCGGTTTTCTCGTTGACGGAATTCAGTTTGTGAGAAGTAGGTCGGTGCCTGTTCCTCGCCGAAATGCGCAGCCAATACTGGATCGTCCTCTAGCGCACGTTCTGGGGATGACAGTCACTGTACAGCGAAATCCGTGCATAGTGACTACCTTGATGCGGGAGCTATTTTTCCTCCTGCCCGGCCGACACCAACTCCAGCAGCCCGCGGCCGGTAACGATCCTGGTGTTCTTGTGGGACTTGGTGAAGTGCCTGGTGTTGCCGTGACGATGTAGTCGGCCTGGGCGGTATCGGCACACTCGTAGAACCGGTTGTCGGAATCGTGTGTGGAGACTTCCAGGCGGGTGCTGGGCGTAACCATGGTGGCCTCGCTCTGGATCAAAGCCAGCAGGGCGGCAACCTCAGCGGAAGGAAGACGGGCAAACTTGGGGCGGCTGAAGACTTCCCGATATTCGGCCAGGACTGCCTCGGAAACGAACAATTCGACTGCACGGAAAGCCACCAGGGTATCGAGCACGATTCGAAGACGCTTCATCTGGCAGCGTGTTTAGTTTTCTTGTCGCGTTCCCCGCGGTAGGCGGTTACCTCGGCGTCAATTTCCCGTTCGCTCAACTTGTCCAGGCCGGCCCTTTTGGCGCTTTCCTGGAGCGCGCGCAGGGCGGCGATTAAATCGTAGTTAATGGGGGCCTGCTGCTTCTGCTCGTAGTGGCGCAGAGCTTCCCGGATAAGCTCGCTCAGGGTCCGGTTTTCCTTTTTGGCCAGGCGCTCAACACGTCTAAACTGGGCCGGGGGCAAGGAGACGGACAGGGTTTTGGTGGTTCTCATGTTGGTTCGTGCTTGTTAGCACTAAGTGCGATCATACTGCCGGTATCATAACCGGACGGACCTGCGCCTGTCAATGGGGCAGGGTGCCTTGGAAACGGCGACGGGTAGCCCGCGCCCGGCCTCGCGGGAAGCGTGCGGTGCGCCCGATCTCAGCGTGGGTACCGGCCGGCAGCCGTCAGGAGCCGCCGCTCCACAACGCGCTTGTCGAGGTTGAGCTTCAGTAGCCGTGCGGTTGCCACGCCCTCAGGCGTGAGGGGTTCGATTATGGCGCCTCGAAGCAGGAAGTGGTCGTCCCAGCGCTGACGCCGGGGGTGAAAGAAGCTCACGAGCGCTCCGCTCCGGGGATCGACCGTGCCAATGTCGCTCCCCTTCCACGCGTTGCATCGAATGCAGGCATACGCGAGGTTGCCGGGATCCGAGGATCCGCCGTGCTTACGACTAACGATATGGTCGATTTGATGCGGCGAATACGAATCGTCTTCGTGGAGAAGGCAATACTCGCAGCGATACGCGGCGCGTTCGGCGACGAATCTGCGGAGTGACTCGTTTACGTCAGTTGGCAAGCCGTGTGTGTTGCCGTGCCCGCGCTTTGGCCATGATCATGATGTGCTCAAGCTGCAGGTAGTCTTCAAGTTCAGATTGCTCTTCGGCCGAGGCGCTGCCGCTGCGGGAGCGTTCGACCAACTGCGCCACGCGTTGCTGCACGCTATCGGAAGGGCGGAACGCTACCACGGCCTCCGGGGTTGTGCCCGCGGCGATGAAATCGATAATTTCCTCGTAGGATTTGGTCGCGCTCATCGTCCTCCTCTTCAGCCGGCTCTTGGTTGGGAGTGTCGGCCCCAACTCTTCAAGCATACCGCCAAATCCGACCCAGGGGCGATCCGGGTTTTGGAGTTTGCGCTGAACGCCGCGCCGTGCGGGAACGCCTTCGACTGGCGCAACAGACCTTTGGAAAGCTCGACGGCGGCGCGGAAGCCTTTTCGACGGGCATGCTCGATGGTGGCGCTGGAAACCTCGGGGGACGCTACTTTGATTGTAGCTGAGACGGGCGGGGCGGGCAGATGCTACGATGGCAAAAGGCCCTCTTTGGGCGGTTAGCTCAGTCGGTTAGAGCGCCTGCCTTACAAGCAGGAGGTCCGCGGTTCGAGCCCGCGACCGCCCACCATACAAGGCCGCAGCAGGGTTTAGGCTTTGCGCCGTGGCCTTAAGCCGGCATGCCTAATAGCCTCGAAACAACAGGTCTTCAAGAGCCATGCGCCGCACCTGCCACACTTCGCGTTCCTCCTTATTCACATTCAGCTTGCACTCGCCGTGGTCATTAAAGGTCAGCGTCACCTCGAACACCGTGCCGCCGTCATCGCTCCGCACCAAAATCGCGTGCTGGGCAAGGGTGAACGTTACCGACCTTTGCACATCTTTGGCTTCCAGAAGCACCGTAAAGTCGCCGCCATTCTCCGCCACTGAAAACTCATAAGGGGAATTATTGGGGCGCAGGGCGTTGCGGGTCTTAACGTCCTCTTCAACTTCCAATCTGAGCGTCTTGAATATGTTCGGCAGAGAGCATAAGGAACGCTTGGTCACCCAGTCGAACTTCGATGTATCCTTCTCCGCTTTGTCGTCCACGCTCACCTCCAAAATGGGCCGATTGACAATCGGCCCGCAGGTTGCCAACCTGCCCTACAAGATTATAACGTTAGAGCTTATAATCGGAAACAAGTGAAAACGAACTTGGTCGCATCGCTAGCCTTCTGGCTGGCGATCGCGCCGGCGGCGGCTCCACAGAGCTTCTCGCCCGCTCCGGAAGTATATCGTGCGCTGGCCTCCATCTCCGCCGAGTCGCTGCGCGGCAACTTATCCTTCATCGCCGCGGATCTGCTCGAAGGGCGCGACACGCCCTCGCGCGGGCAGGACATCGCGACACTCTATATCGCGGCGCAGTTCCGCCGCGCGGGCCTCGAACCAGCCGGCGACGACGGATACTTCCAGACCGCGAAAATGCTGCGCGTCGCGCAGGCCGCCGAGGGTTTCGAGCTGCGCATGCAGAAGGGCTCGCGGACGGTGACGGTTTCGAGAGATCAGACGATAGTGGTGAGCCGGCAGCCGCTGGAGCTTACCGGCGCGCTGGTTGCCGTCAAAGGGAACGTGGCGGTGCTGGACTCTTCGCTCCGGCCGGCTGCATTTCTCGAAATGGCGGATGACGATAGCGGGCAGGCGGCGCCTGGCTTGATCGATGCCGACGAAGACCGGTTCGGCGGTGTTCCGCGGCTCATCCTGCGCGACCCGGAAGCCGTCGAGCTGTTGAAAGAGGCAAAGGCGGGCGGGCAGGGAATTACGGTTTCGATCAAGCTGTCCGCGCCTACCGCGACGCCGGTGACGGTGCGCAACGTGGCCGGGTTGCTCCCAGGGTCGGACTCCGCGTTGCGCGGCCAGTACATCCTGCTGACGGCGCACCACGATCACTTGGGCCGGAACGGCGCGGGCGAAGTCTTCCCCGGGGCGAACGACGATGGCAGCGGAACCGTGTCGGTGATCGAGATTGCGCAGGCGCTGGCCCGTTTGGCGGTGCATCCCAAGCGGAGCATCGTGTTCATGACGTTCTTCGGCGAGGAAGAGGGCGATCTGGGATCGCGCTACTATACTTGCCATCCGCTGTTTCCGCTCTCGAGCACCGTGGCCGACTTGAATCTGGAACAACTGGGGCGCACCGATTCGATCGCCGGCCCGGGGATTTCGAATGCCACTCTGACGGGTTTCCAGTACTCCAGCGTGGCGCGCACGCTGCAGCAGGCGGGCGAGTTGACCGGCATCAAAGTGTATGAAACGCCGAATGGCGACGATTTTTTCGACCGCAGCGATAACCAGACGTTCGCGGAGCACGGCATCCCGGCGCATACCCTCGCGGTGGCGCTCGAGTTTCCCGACTATCATGGCACGGGCGACGTGTGGCAGAAGATCGATTACGGCAACATGGCCAAGGTGGACCGCATGATCGCGCTGGGCGTGGTCATGCTGGCGGACAGCCCGGGGGCGCCGCGATGGAACAGGGAGAATCCGAAAGTGGAGCGGTATTTGGGAGGCGGGGCGTCCCCATGACGGGAATGGCCGATTGCCAATCGGCCGCAGGATGCCATCCTGCCCCACAAGGATGGCGCGGTAAACTGGTCGATAGAGGATATGCGGCGGGCCATCATCGCGCTGTTTGTGCTGACCGTGGCGGCCTTCGCCGCCAACATCAAACTTTACCTGAAAGACGGCGGCTTTCACCTGGTGCGCGAATACCAGGTGCAGACCGATCGCGTGCGCTACTACAGCGTGGAGCGCAGCCAGTGGGAAGAGATTCCGCTGGACCTGGTGGACTTGAAGCGCACCGAATCCGAGATCGCCGAGCGCCAGGCCCAAGTCACCGAGGAGACTAAGGTGGTGGTCGAAGAGGAGAAGGCCGTGCACGAGATGCGGGCCGAGGTCGCCAGTATCCCGCAGGATCCCGGCGTCTATTATGTGGAAGACAAGACCGTCAAGCCCATCAAGGTGGCCGAATCCAAGGTGCATAACAACAAAGGCCGCTCCGTCCTCAAGATCCTGACGCCGCTGCCGGTGGTAACCGACAGGGCCACCCTGGAACTGGACGGCCTGCATTCGCAGAATGTTTTCAGCAATCCCGAGCAGGAGTTTTATATCCAGCTCTCGGCCGAGGAGCGTTATGGAATCGTCAAGCTCACGCCGGAACACGGCGTCCGCATCGTCGAGAAGATCAGCGTGATTCCGGTCAGCAAGGACATCATCGAGGAGCCCATTGAAGTGCAGGTCTTCCGGAAGCAGATGACGCAGGACGGATTATATAAGCTCTGGCCGATGAAGCCCATGGAACCCGGCGAGTACGCGGTGGTCCAATACACGCCCGGCAAGACGAATATGCAGGTGTGGGACTTCGCCGTCACTGCTGCCGCCAAGAACTAGAAAGGCCGGCTGAAAGCCGGCTGCGGCCAAGATTGGCCGCCCCACGGTGCAACCGAGCTGCCAGGACGATGTACTAATCGGGTGCCGCCGCCGTAGGCTACGCTAATAGTGGGAGAAACGCGAATGCAGCTTGGGATGATCGGCCTGGGTCGGATGGGCGCCAATATGGTCCGCCGTTTGATGCGCGGCGGGCACCAATGCGTGGTGTGGGATCGGGATCGCGCGAACGTGGAGAAACTGGCCGGCGAGGGCGCCACCGGAGCGGCCGCGCTGGACGACTTCTTGAAAGCGCTCAAGCCGCCGCGCGCGGTCTGGTTGATGGTTCCCGCCGCCGCCGTGGACGGCGCGCTGGCGGATCTTTCCGCCCGCATGGAAAAGGGCGACATGGTCATTGACGGCGGCAATTCCTATTACATCGACGACATTCGCCGCGCCAAGGAACTGGACGCCAAAGGCCTGCACCATGTGGACGTGGGCACCAGCGGCGGCGTCTGGGGGCTGGAGCGCGGCTTCTGCCAGATGATCGGCGGCCAACCCGAGATCGTCCAGCATCTCGATCCGATCTTCAAGACGCTGGCGCCCGGCCGCGGCAATGCCGACCGCACGCCGGGGCGCGAGAAGGCCGGCGGCACATCCGAAGAAGGCTACCTGTATTGCGGTCCGTCGGGCGCGGGCCACTTCGTCAAGATGGTGCACAACGGCATCGAATACGGCTTGATGGCCGCTTATGCCGAGGGACTGAACATCTTGAAGCACGCCAACGCCGGGAAGCAGAGCCACACCGCCGACGCCGAAACCGCGCCCATGCGCAACCCCGAAAACTATCAATTCGACTTGAACCTGCCGGACATCGCCGAGGTGTGGCGGCGCGGCAGCGTGATTGCCTCGTGGCTGCTCGACCTGACCGCCATCGCCTTGTTCGAGAAGTCCGATCTGGCCGGTTTCTCCGGCCGTGTCTCCGATTCCGGCGAAGGCCGCTGGACCATTACCGCGGCCATCGATGAGTCCACGCCCGCGCCGGTCCTGAGCGCCGCGCTCTATCAGCGCTTCAGCTCGCGCGGCGAGGAGGATTTTGCCGATAAGCTGCTTTCGGCGATGCGGTTCCAGTTCGGCGGGCACGTCGAACGCAGCGCGGGGAGTTAGCGCCCGTGGCGCACGCGCGCATGCGTGCCGTGGCGACGCTCGTCTCGGCGCCGTGCCTGGCAGCTTGCCTCCTATGGTCAGCCGCGGCCCAACCCCCGCCCACCGCGAACGTGACCGGGGGGGCCGTGCGCGGCTATCTATCTTCGCCGGGAGCGGTGTTCAAGGCGATTCCGTTTGCCGCGCCGCCGGTGGGCGCGCTGCGTTGGCGCGCGCCGCAGCCCATTACGCCCTGGCGCGGCGTGCGGGATGCCACGCGATATTCGGCAGCCTGCATGCAGAATCCTCTGGGCACGGGCGCCTTCCTTGCGCCGCTGGCGCATCGCTATGGCGCGAGCTATCCAACGCCTAAATGGGATCTTTCCGAAGACTGCCTGTACCTGAATATCTGGACGCCCGCATGGCCGGTGAAGGAGCCGCGGGCGGTGATGTTCTGGATACACGGCGGGTCCAACCGCATCGGCAGCGGCAACGAACCGGGCTACGATGGCGCGGAACTCGCGAAGCTTGGCGTGGTGGTGGTGACCGTCAATTACCGGCTCGGCGCCCTGGGTTTCTTCGCGCATCCCGAACTTACCCGCGAATCGCCGCATCGGTCCGCGGGCAACTACGGATTGCTCGATCAGATCGCGGCGCTGCGCTGGGTACACGACAACATCGCGAATTTTGGCGGCGACCCCGCGCGCGTGACAGTCTTCGGAGAGTCGGCCGGCGCCATCGACACGGGTATGCTGATGTGTTCCCCGCTGGCGGGTGGACTGTTCGCGCACGCGATCATGGAGAGCGGGCCGGTGCTGGGCATCGCCTATGCGCACAGCCTTCGCCAAGGGGAGCAGTGGGGCGAGCGGGTCGCCAGGCTGGCGTTGCGGACGCAGCCGGGCGGTTCGGCCGGCGATTCCCCGCTGCGGCGCTTGCGCGCGCTCCCCGCGCAGGCGATTCTGGCAGCCGCCGGCGCCGCCGCCAGACAGCAACCGGATCCCGAATTTGTGCTGGATGGCTGGGTGCTCCCGCGAACCCCGCAGGCGGCGTTCGCCAAAGGGACCGAGCAGCCGGTCAGCTTGATCATTGGCAATAACGGGCGCGAAGCCAGCGTATTTCGCGGCGCATCCGGGGCTCCCTTGCCCGCCGATCAGGGACCCCTAAAGACGCTACGTATCAGTTACGGAAACCTGGCGCCCCTTGCCATGGCCGCCTACACGATCGACGCGCACACCGGCCGCACCGCCGCCGCGGACGAGTGGCTCAACGACGCGCTGATGACTTGTCCATCGGCCGCCATGGCCACCCTCAATGCCGCCGCGGGGCGCCCGTCGTTCCTGTATCGGTTCCTCCGGTCCATACCCGGCAAAGGAGAAAGCGAGCTGGGATCCTTTCACAGCCTGGAACTGCCCTACGTATTCGGAGCGCTGCGCCATCCGGTCTGGAGTTGGCTGCCCTTCGCGAAGCTGGACGATACGCTGGCCGCCGCGATCGGAAGCTATTGGACCAATTTTGCCAAAACCGGCGACCCGAATGGCGGCGGCCTTGCGCAGTGGCGCCCGTACACCCGCGCCTCCGAACAGTACATGGAGTTTGGTAACGATGGGCGCGCGCACCCGCGGCAGGGTGGCCGGCCGACCTTCTGCAGCTTGGACATTCCGAAGCTGAAGCAGAGACTGCTGGACAACCAATAGGCGACTAGCCAAGGCTCCGCCTTGATCCGATGCGGATGGAAGTCAGGAGTCAGGCGTCAGAAGTCAGAAGGGCAGCGTTCCGACCCGGGGAGCAGGGCGACACGACCGAACGATTTTAGTAGTATATTTGTCTTGTGAGAGTCAAGACATCAGTCACACTCCCGGAGGATCTCCTGGCGACCATCGATCGGGTCGATTCAAACTGTTCTGCCTTTGTGGAGCGGGTGGCACGAGCTTACCTCGCCCACTTGGAAAGGGGCAGGCGCGAGGCTCGGGACGTCGAAATCATTAACCGCAACGCCGAACGATTGAACGCGGAAGCGCGTGACGTGCTCGGGTATCAGCGCCTTCCATGAGCCGCGGCGAAATCTATCTCGTCAGCTAGCCTGGGAGGAACGATCCCAGGCGGCAGAGAGCATTCGTGGTTGTGAGCCGGCAGGCTCTGATTACGACCAAATTCTCAACTGTAACGTCGGACACCTCAGTCGAGCGGGCATCGACGAATTGAGAAGCGCCCTGCTCGCGGCGCTGGATCTCACCGAAACGTCGGACTGGCCGTGAGCGGCGCCATCGGTTCAGGCCGCCCGGTTGGCAGGCGAAAGCGCCTGCCCCACCACGCAACCGATCAGGCAGGTTCTCGCAGCTTGTCCAGGAAATGAAAGAGAGTCACGCCGACGACCGCGTTCAGTAGTCCGAGCACCAGCGTGCGCTGGATTTCGAAAGGAATCTGGCGGCCCAGCAGGCCGCTCGCCAGCACCCAGTACAGGAACTCGTTGAAGAAATAGAAGAAAAATGTCAGCAGGAGCCGGATCACGGAGTGCTCCACGTCGATGCGCAGGCCGACCGATGCGGCGAAGTATCCCACCAGCGTCTTGACGATGCCGTACATGCCTAGCGGCTGCTTGATGGAGAGGGAGTCCTGGGCCAGGCCGATGAAGGCGCCGATAAACAGTCCGGCGATCTGGCTGCGGCGCATCAACGCAAAATAGATGGTCACGAGCAAGGGCAGTTCCAGGTATCCCAGAACAGGGATAATGCGCGGAACATAGACCTGAAAGAGGATGGCGGCCAGGGGCACCAGCAGCATCACCCGCGCGCGGAAGCGCGAAACCTGCTCGCGCTGGCTGCCGACCAGGTAGCGATCGCCGTATTCGGTCATTGGCGCTGCGGGTCTTGCGACGCGGTTTGCGACGCGGCGACACGGCGACGCGGCGACACGGCGACCCCGGTTTTCGTGCCGTCGGCGGGATTCGGTATGCTCGGTGGTTTAGTGGCGGCTGGTTGAGACACCTGGGCGGGTGGACTCGCCGCGTCGCCGCGTCTCCGCGTCTCCGCGTCGCTCCCCCCGGCGCCGGGCGGCGGCACTTTGATATTGAAGTCCGGCGGCTTGGAGCCGGGGGCACCCTCGCCGAATGTATGGTTCTCGGCGGCGCCGATCTGCCGGTATTTTTGCAACAGCTTGTCGGCATCCGTTCCCGCCGGGCCGGCCGGCTGAGCGGCCTGCTCCCCGGGAGCCGCGGGGGGCGGCGTGCCGAGATACACCGGCGCATTGGCCGGCGGCACTTCGGGGATGGCCTGATGCACGCCCTCCAGCACAATCAGCACCGCCTCCAATCCGCGCTCGAGGCCGCTCGGCTCAACCAGAACTTCCTGATAGGGCGAACTGGGGCGCACCACGCGCACCACACCCACTGGAAAGCCTTTGGGAAAGATGCGGTCGTCGCCCGAGGTGAAAAACATTTCGCCGGCCTCCACCTTCTCCTCGCTGGGCACGTAGTCTACCTTGCAGGTGGATTGGCCCTGTCCCTTGAGCGTGCCCACGACGTGGTTCTTTTGGGAAACCACGCCCGCCGCGAACTCGGGATCGGTGATCAACATGACTTCCGAAGCCGTGGGGTAAGCCGCGATCACTTTGCCGACGATGCCATCCGGCGTCACCACGGGCATGCCCTTCTCCACGCCGGCGGCGGAACCGCGATCCACGAAAACAACTCTCGAATTGGCGCCTGCGCCGGCGGCGATCACGCGGGCGGCAAGGGTCCTGGATTGCGTGCGCTGCTGGAACGCGACCAGCGCCTTGGCGCGATCGGCGGTCGAGATCTCGCTCTTCAGAAACTGGTTTTCCATCTTCAGGCGGTCGAGATCGGCCTGCAGGCGGCGGTTATCCTCGCGCGCGTCGTGCATCAGAATATAGTTGCGGAAGAAGCCGGAAGTCCCGCCGCGGACCGTCTCCAGCACGCGCGCCAGCGGCGTGATGGCGGTAACGGACCAGACGCGCACCATACGCACGTCCCGATCGTTGCGCACCTGCACCGCGATCAGCACGAGCTGCGCGAAAATGACCAGCAGCAGCACGGTGATATTGCGGTAGCGGTTGAGAAACGTGTCCATTTGCCAAAGCCGGCTGCGGCCCGGATTGGGCGCGCCACGGTCCTAGTCGATCGATATCTTCCTCAGCAGCCTGAAATCGCTGAGCATCCTGCCGGTGCCGAGCACCACAGAGGCCAGCGGGTCGTCGGCGATGGAAACCGGCAGGCCGGTCTCCTCCCGAATGCGCTTGTCCAGGTTTTTCAGCAGGCCGCCGCCGCCGGTGAGCACGATGCCGCGGTCGCTGATGTCGGCGCTCAACTCGGGCGGCGTGCGCTCCAGGGCCACACGAATGGCGTTGATGATGGTGGCGACGCACTCGCCCAACGCCTCGCGGATTTCGCCGTCCTCGATGGTGAGGGTCTTGGGCACGCCCTCAATCAGGTTGCGGCCCTTGATTTCCATCGTCAGGGGCTTATCCAGCGGATAGGCGGAACCGATTTCCATCTTGATGGCCTCGGCCGTGCGTTCGCCGATCAGCAGGTTGTACTTGCGCTTGAGATACTGCATGATGGCATCGTCCATCTCGTTGCCGGCGACGCGCACCGAACGCGAGTAGACAATGCCGGACAGCGAGATGACCGCCACATCGGTAGTGCCGCCGCCGATATCCACCACCATGTTGCCGGAGGGCTCGGTGATGGGCAGTCCCGCGCCGATGGCCGCCACCATGGCCTGTTCGACCAGGTGCACCTCACTGGCTTTGGCGCGATACGCGGAGTCCATGACCGCGCGCTTTTCGACTTGGGTGATCTCGCTGGGCACGCCGATGACGATGCGCGGATGCACCAGCACCTTGCGGCCGTGCGCCTTCTGAATGAAATAATTCAGCATGCGCTCGGTGACCTTGAAGTCGGCGATGACGCCGTCC
>Ga0302326_10012505_pt1 | contig 18088 bp, 15 predicted proteins | sample Palsa_T0_3_FD_202264 | JGI IMG/M metagenome (GOLD analysis project Ga0302326, IMG submission 202264) | Peat permafrost microbial communities from Stordalen Mire near Abisko, Sweden - Palsa_T0_3 | ecosystem: Environmental > Terrestrial > Soil > Palsa > Peat permafrost | place: Sweden: Abisko...
TTCGCGGTACTCGAGCCGCTGGTGGGCGCCATGCTCGGGCTCGCCATCTACCATGAGCGGGTCGGCGGCGGCGGCATCAGGATCACCGTCGAGGTGCTGGCTGTGCTCGCCGCCCTCTGGGGCATCGCCAGGCTCGCTAACTCGGTCATCGCGGAGCTCGCCCGGCTGGCGGCAGCCGCCGCGCCGCCCGCTGACCCAGCCGCCTGACCAGTTTCATCATGCGGAGACTGAAATGCCGAGATTCATCCTGACCGGTGCGCCCGGCACGGGGAAGACCGCGATCCTGCGGCAGCTGGAGTGCGACGGCCTGCCGGTCGTGGAAGAAGCCGCGACGGACGTGATCGCGCTCTGGCAGGCCCGCGGGTGCGGCGAGCCGTGGCTGGCGGCCGGGTTCACCGACGCGATTGTCACGCTGCAGCGGCAGCGGGAGCAGCTGGCCGGGCCGGCAGGCTCCGGTGAAGCCGTGTTCTTCGACCGGTCCCCGGTGTGCACGCTCGCGCTGAGCCGCTATCTCGGTCATCCGGCGTCGCCGCTGCTCGCGGCCGCAGTGGACCGGGCGGTGGCGGAGCGCGTGTATCACGAGGCGGCGTTCCTCGTCCGGAGCCAGGGCTTCGTCACCCCGACGGCCGCCAGGCGGATCAGCCTGGCCGAGGCGATCGCCTTCGAGGAGATTCACGTACAGACCTACGCTGAGCTGGGCTTCCGGCTGATCGAAGTGCCAGCCGGGCCGCTGGCGGACCGGGCCGAGCTGGTGCGGCGCGCAGCCGCGGCCGCTGTCGGCGCGGCCGGGCGAGTGTGATAATCCGGTAGATACCAACTCAGGAGGTGCAGATGGCCGGACCGCTGGCGCAGGGCGCGACGGAGTTCGAGGCGAAGGTGGCCGCGTTCGTCAGGGACAACCGCCTGTACGGCGCCGCCGCCGGCCTGGTGCACGGGGACGAGCTCGCCTGGTCCGGCGGCACCGGGCTCGCTGACCTGGCCGGCGGCCGCCGCTCCGGGCCTGACGTGCTCTACCGGATCGCGTCCATCACCAAGACGTTCACCGGTACGGCGATCATGCAGCTGCGGGACGCGGGCACCCTCGACCTGGACGATCAGGTGGTCAAGTGGATCCCGGAGCTCTCGGACAGCGCCAGCCCGGCGACCATCGGCACGGTCACGATCCGCAGGCTGCTATCGCATGAGTCCGGGCTGGTCAGCGAGCCGCCTGGCACCGACTTCCTGGCGAGCCAGCCCAGCTATGAGGGCGTGGCGGCGCGGAACCTGGAGCGGGTCACCGAGATCTTCACCGCGGTGCCGCCGAACAGCCAGCTCAAGTACTGCAATCTGGGCTACCAGCTGCTCGGCGAGATCGTGCACCGGGCCAGCGGTACTGCCTACCCGCAGTATGTGGCCGACCGCATCCTCTCGCCGCTCGGCATGTCGTCGACCGCATTCGAGCCGCTGCCGCCCGAGCTGGCCGGCCGGCGCGCCGTCGGCTACGCAGGCCGTGCCTTCTCCGACGAGCTGGCGGTCGCTCCGGCGATGCCGCAGCTGTGGGCGGAAGGCGGCCTGTGGTCGACCGTGGAGGACCTCGCCCGGTGGCTGTCGTTCCAGCTGGCTGCGCACGAGGAAGATCACGGCCACGGCGCCGCGGAGTCGCCGGTCCTGGCCGGGGCCACCCGGCGGGAGATGCACAAGCCCAGGTACCTGAGCGATGAGGACTGGTCGAGCGCGTGGGGGATCACCTGGTACTCCGTCCGCAAGGACGACGTGACCTGGGTGCAGCATTCCGGCGGGCTGCCCGGCTTCACCTCGAACGCCTGCTTCGACCGCGCCAGCAAGGTCGGGGCGATCGTACTGGTCAACGGCTCCGCGGACGCCTCGGGCCTGGCCATGACGCTCGCCGCGGCGGGCCGCGGCCTGGCCGGATCGGCGGCGCCTGAAGTGCGCGTTCCCGCCCCGACTCCGGCGGATCTGGTGCCGCTGCTAGGCCTCTACGCGCCGGCCGACATGAGCTTCCTGATCAGGGTTGAGTGGCGGGACGGGAAGCTGACGCTCGTCGACGTGGCGGAGCAGGGGGAGAAGGTGCCGGTCGAGCGCGGCAGCCAGCCGGGCAGCTTCGTGGTGGCACCGGGCTACCGGCAGTCGGGCGAGCCGGTCAAGTTCCGGCGGCGGCCGGATGGTGCCGTGGTGTCACTGCTGTTCGGCGGCGGCTCGCTGCTGCGGCTCGATCCGGTGAGCTAGCGGGGGTCAGACGAAGGCGCCGAGGCCCGTGATCGCCCGGCCGACGATCAGCGTGTTGATCTCGCGGGTGCCCTCGTAGGAGTAGATCGCCTCGGCGTCCGCCACGAACCGGCCGACCTGGTTGTCGAGCAGGATCCCGTTGCCGCCGAGCAGCTCGCGGGCCCAGCCGACGGTCTCGCGCATGCGCACCGTGCAGAACGCCTTGGCCAGGGCCGAGTGGTGGTCCTTGGCCTGGCCCTGGTCCTGCAGCTGGGACAGCCGCACGCACAGGCAGGCCGAGGCGGTGATGTTCGACAGCATCCTGACCAGCAGGTCCTGGACGAGCTGGAATCCGGCGATCGGCCGGCCGAACTGCTGACGCTCGGTGGCGTAGGCGAGCGCGTACTCATAGGCGCCGCGCGCGCAGCCAGTCGCCTGCCAGGCAACCCCGGCCCTGGTGAGCCGCAGCACCTTGGCCGTGTCACGGAACGAGGTGGCCTCCTGCAGCCGGTTCTCCTCCGGGACCCGGACGTTGTCGAGTGTGATCTGCGCGTTCTGGACGACGCGCAGCGCGATCTTGTTGTGCATCTTCTCCGGGCTGAAGCCCTCGGTGCCGCCCTCGACCACGAACCCCTTCACCTGGTTGTCGGCGACGTCGCGGGCCCAGACGATGATGTGATCGGCGAAGGTGGCGTTGCCGATCCACTTCTTCTGGCCGTTGAGTACCCAGATGTCCCCGTCGCGCTGCGCGGTCGTCGTCAGGCCGCCGGCCACGCCTGAGCCCACGTCGGGCTCCGTGAGCGCGAAGGCTCCGATCTTCTCCATCCGGGCCATGGCCGGCAGCCAGCGCTGCTTCTGCTCCTGCGATCCGCACAGGTAGATCGAGCCCATGGCCAGGCCGCCGTGAACGCCCATGAACGTGGCGATCGACGGATCGACCCGCGCGAGTTCCAGCGCGATCATGCCGTCGAGCAGGCTGTTGCCGCCGGGGCAGCCGTGGCCCTCGCAGGCCAGGCCGGCGATGCCGAGCTCAGCCAGGCCCGGTACCAGACCGTGCGGGAACTCCTCCCGGATCCAGTAGTGATTAATGACCGGCGCGACAGACTTCTCCATGAAGTCCCGCACGCGCAGGACAAGCTGCCGGTCGTGGTCGTCGAGCAACTCCTCGAGCTCATAGAAATCGGCGTCGATGACTGAGTCCATGCCAGGCCCCTTACCCGCAGATCGCAACGTCGTGCACGCTCGCTAACGCCGGCCGGCTGGCCTGGCGTTCGCGGCGTGCGCCGGCCCCGGTCGGCTCGGCCAGGAAGTCGCTGATGACCGGCGCCAGCTCGGCCGCCTCGGTGACCAGGCCCAGGTGACCGCCGCTGAAGACATGCAGCCGCGCGCCCGGGATCAGGCGGTGCATGATCCGGGCATTCACCAGCGGGATGATCGGGTCGTCGTCGCCGGACACGATCAGCGTCGGCTGCCGCAGCAGCGGCAGGAACGGCAGGCTGGTCCAGCCCGTTCCGGCCGCAAGCTGATACAGGTAACCGCGGGCCGAGCCGACCCTGCTGCTCTCGTGCATGGCGCCGGCCACGCGAGCCGGGTCGGTCCGGGCGCTGCCGCCGTACAAGTCGGCCGCGATCTGCTCGAGGTGCCCGCGATCGGTGTACCGCCTCGGCGTGATCATCCTGGCGAGCACAGCCGGCCGTGCCGGGACCATTAGCGCGCCGGTCGCGGTGCTGACCAGCACGAGCCGCCGGCACCGGGCCCGCTGGACGGCGGCGAAATGCTGGGCGACACCGCCGCCCCAGGAGATGCCGAGAACGTCAGCGGTCTCATGCCCCAGTTCGGTCAGCAGGCCGGCGATCAGAGTGCAGAGCCCGGAGAACCGGTACGGGCGGTCCGGCAGCGGAGACCCGCCCACTCCGGGCACGTCGAACCTGATCACCTCGATCGCCGGATCGAGCGCGTCCACGAACGGCTGCAGCAGTTCCAGGCTCGCCCCGATGCCGTTGATGAGCAGCAGCGGCGGCTGGCCGGCAGCGGCCGTGATCCCGGCCCGCGCCGGCGGCGGCACGGGCGCCCGCACCGACGTCCGCAGCGGCTGGCCGCCGACGGCCACCACGCGGAGGCTACCGGCCATGGACATAGGTACCAGGCGCAGCTGCCAGCACGTCGTAGCCCTTCCGGCCGGCGGCGGCCGGCTTCCTGCGCTCGCCGCCGCTGCGCGCTGCCAGCCAGTCGCTGTAATGCGGCCACCAGCTTCCGCTGACCGTGTCCGCAGCGTCGAGCCAGGCGCGCGGGTCGGCCGGGTTCTCCGCCGCCGTCCGGAAGGTCGCCTTCGGATTCCCCGGCGGGTTGACCATGGAGGCGATGTGCCCGCTGGTGGACAGGACGAACGTGACGTGCCCGCCGAGCAGCTGCGTGCTGCGGTAGCAGGACTGCCAGGGGCACAGGTGATCAGCGATGCCGGCGATCACGTACGTGTCGGCGTCGACCTTCGACAGGTCGACCGGCGATCCCAGCATCGTCGCGGCGCCCGGTCGGGTGAGCGCGTTGTCCAGGGCCAGGCGGATGAAGTCACGGTGCAGGGCGGCAGGGAGCCGGGTGGTATCCGCGTTCCAGTACAGAATGTCGAAGGGCTGCGGCGTCCGGCCCTGCAGGTAGTTGTTGACCCAGTAGTTCCAGATCAGGTCGTCGGGCCGCAGCCAGGCGAACACCTCGGCGAGCGCCCGCCCGTCCAGGTAGCCGCGCGCTGCCGAGGCGGCGACCGCTGCTGCCGCCGTGGTCTCGTCGATCATCGCGCCGGCCGTCCCGGCCCGTGCCTGGTCAAGCACGGTGACGCCGAGGCAGAGGCTGGCGACGCGGTCGAGCCCGCCGATCTCGGCGAGGTGGGCGGCGACCATGGAGGACACGATGCCGCCCGAGCACAGCGCGCAGATGCTGACCCGGTCGGCCCTGGTGACGGCCAGCGCCGCGTCGAGCGCGCCGGTGACCGCGGCCCCGTAGCTGTCGAGATCGAAGGCGCGGTGCCGGGCATCGGGGTTGCGCCAGCTGATCGCGAAGACCTGATGTCCCTGGCTGACCAGGTACTCGATCATGCTCCGGCCCGGTGCCAGGTCGGTGATGTAGTACTTGTTGATCATCGGCGGCACGATCAGCACCGGGTATTCACAGACCTGCGCGGTCACCGGTGCGTACTGGATCAGCTCGAGCATCTCAGTGCGGTACACCACCGAGCCAGGCGTGACCGCCAGGTCCCGGCCGACCTCGAACGCGTCGGGTGCCACCATCGCCGGAACGCGGGGTGGCTGCGCCAGGTCGGTGACGAGGGCCCGCAGGCCGCGGACGACGCTGAGGCCGCCGGTGTCCACCAGCGCCTTGACCGCTGCCGGGTTGAGCAGCGGGCTGTTACTCGGCGCGGCCGCCGCGATCAGGTTCGACAGCACGAACCGCAGCCGCTCATCGTCGCGCCAGTCCAGCTCAGCGGTGGCCAGCAGGTCGGTCGCCGCCTGACCGGCCGCGAGGTAGGCCTGCACGGTGCGCCGGAGCAGCGGGTTCTGAGCCCAGGCCGGGTCGGTGAAGCGGCGGTCCTTGCGGTCGGGGGCCAGCTCCGAGCTGCCGGTCGCGATGCGGCCAAGCTCGGAGGCGAGGGCGGCCAGGTGCAGCCCGGTGAGCTGCGGTCGGCGGGCCAGACTGGCCGCGAGGCGCGCCGCGGCGCCATCGGGCCGGAAGCGGCGAAGCACCCCCAGCGCGCCGTCGGCCAGCAGCATGTCCAGCGCCGCGGCGACGTCGCCTGCGGATTCCTGCCCGGACTCGCGGCCGGGCGCGCCGTCGTCGCCGGTCATCGCACGTTCCCGCCGTGCGGCGGCGGCGCCGCGGTGAGTTGCCTGAGTAGACCGGAGGCGAACCCGGGCACGGTCAGCTTCATGGTCGCGCGGCTCCCTTGCCTGGCCTTGCGTCGCGGCAGGTTCCAGTATCGGCTCGCGGCGCTGCATTTGGCCAGGTGCCGGCCGGCTGCCTGCTCCGCGCCGCCTGCCGGGCTCCCTGCCCGCTGGCTCCATGACCGGGGGCAGGAAGCCACGGCCGCGGAAAAGCGTTAGCTCACCAGGGCAGGTTCACGCCATCCTGAAGGGCTGGCCTGCCGTCACGTCGGGGAGGCTGGCTGGCCGGGCCGCCAGCCGCCCAATCTGGAGAAACTGCCATGACCGCCACGCTCGCCCAGCTGCGGGCACGCCTGCCGGGGCTCATGCTGCGCGACCAGCGCCGCCTGGCCAGGCGTGCCGACCGGGCTGCCTCGCTGCGGGAGCCGGTTGACCGCGATCGGGCCGTCGCCGCGCTGGCCGGCGAGGTGGCAGCGGCCGAGCAGCGCATGCAGGCGAGGCGGACCAGCGTCCCGGTGATCACCTATCCGGCTGAGCTGCCGGTCAGCCAGCGCAAGACTGAGCTCGCCGCGGCCATCAGGGACAACCAGGTGGTGATCATCGCCGGAGAGACAGGCTCGGGCAAGACGACGCAGCTGCCCAAGATCTGCCTGGAGCTCGGCCGCGGGATCAGCGGCCAGATCGGGCACACCCAGCCGCGCCGGATCGCGGCGCGCACGGTCGCCGACCGGATCGCGGCGGAGCTGAAGACCGAGCTCGGCGCCGTGGTCGGGTACAAGGTCAGGTTCGCCGACACAGCCAGCGACGACACGCTGATCAAGGTGATGACCGACGGGATCCTGCTCACTGAGATGCAGCGGGACCGGCTGCTGCTCCGGTACGACACCCTGATCATCGACGAGGCGCACGAGCGCAGCCTCAACATCGACTTCATCCTCGGTTACCTTCGCCAGCTCCTCCCGCGCCGGCCGGATCTCAAGGTCATCATCACCTCGGCCACGATTGACCCGGAACGATTCAGCCGGCATTTCGCGCCTGCGCCGATCGTCGAGGTGTCCGGCCGGACCTACCCGGTGGAAGTCCGCTACCGGCCGCTGGCCGATCCGGACTCCGAGCCGGGCGCAGAGCCGCGCGATCAGATTCAGGCCATTGCCGACGCGGTCACCGAGCTGCGCCGCGAGGGGCCTGGTGACGTTCTGGTCTTCCTCAGCGGCGAGCGCGAGATCCGCGACACCGCCGACGCGCTCGCGGACGAGCCGGACCTGGAGATCCTCCCGCTGTACGCGCGGCTGTCGGCCGCTGAGCAGTACCGGGTGTTCCAGCCGCACTCCGGCCGCCGCGTCGTGCTCGCGACCAACGTCGCCGAGACCTCGCTGACGGTGCCGGGCATCCGGTACGTGGTCGACCCCGGCACCGCCCGGATCTCTCGCTACAGCCAGCGAACGAAGGTGCAGCGGCTGCCGATCGAGCCGATCTCGCAGGCGTCGGCCAGCCAGCGGGCCGGCCGGTGCGGCCGTACCTCCGACGGCATCTGCATCCGGCTGTACAGCGAGGAGGACTTCGACTCGCGGCCCGAGTTCACCGAACCGGAGATCCTGCGCACGAACCTGGCGTCGGTGCTGCTGCGGATGGCCGCGCTGGATCTCGGCGTCATCGCCGACTTCCCGTTCGTTGACCCGCCGGACGCGCGGAACGTGGCCGACGGGCTGCGCCTGCTTGAGGAACTCGGCGCCGTCCGGCCGGGCAGCCGGAGCGACGGTGCGGCCAGGCTCACTGACACCGGGCGCAAGCTGGCAGAACTGCCGGTCGACCCGCGGCTTGGCCGGATGATCCTGCAGGCCGGCCGCAACGGCTGCACCCGCGAGGTGCTGATCATCACCGCGGCGCTGGCGATCCAGGATCCGCGCGAGCGCCCCGCCGATGCCAGGGACGCCGCCGACGCGATGCACCGCCGGTTTGCCGAGCCGGGCTCGGATTTCCTGGCCCTGCTGACGCTGTGGGAGTACCTGCGCGAGCAGCAGCGACAGCTCTCTTCATCGGCGTTCCGCCGCCTGTGCCGGCGCGAGTACCTGCACTTCCTGCGCGTGCGCGAATGGCAGGACGTGTACAGCCAGCTGCAGCAGGCCGCCAGGGACGTGGGCCTCGTGGCTGGCCGGGACCGGGGCTCGCGGCCTCAGCCAGCCGCTGGCACCAGGCGACGGCGCCAGGCAGGCTCCGCCGCACGCACCGCAGACCCAGTGCGCGCCGCGGGGGCGGCCGAGCCGGCCGGGAGGTACAGCGCCGACCTCGCCGACCGGGTGCACCAGTCGCTGCTGGCCGGGCTGCTGTCCCACATCGGCATGCAGGACACCGAGCGCAAGGCGGCCGACCGCAAGGCCGCGGACCGGAAGGCCGGCGACCGGAATGCAGCGGACGGCGGACGGCGGCGCGGCCCGGCGGAGTTTGTCGGCGCCCGGGGCGCGAGATTCGCGATCTTCCCCGACTCGCCGCAGGCCCGCAAGCCGCCCGCCTGGGTCATGGCCGCGGAGCTGGTCGAGACCTCGCGACTGTGGGCCCGGATGGTCGCGCGGATCGAGCCGGAGTGGGCTGAGGAACTGGCAGGCGATCTGGTCCGCCGCAGCTACAGCGAGCCGCGCTGGGACGCGCGCCGCGGCGCGGTCATGGCAACTGAGAAGGTCACGCTCTACGGCCTGCCGATCGTGGCCGCACGCCAGGTCAACTACGGCAGCATCGACCCGGCCGCGGCCCGCGACGAGTTCATCCAGCATGCGCTGGTGGAGGGGGACTGGCAGACGCATCACGCGTTCTTCGCCGGGAACCAGCGCGCCCGCGAGGAGGCCGGCGAGCTCGAGCACAAGGCGCGGCGCCGCGGCCTGGTCGCCGACGATGCGGCCGTCTTCGACTTCTACGACCAGCGGATCCCGAAGACGGTGACCTCGGCCCGGCACTTCGACACGTGGTGGAAGAAGACCCGCCCTGCTGACCCGGGCCTGCTCGACCTGAGTCTCGCCGACCTGGCCGGGCCGGCCGCGGACGAGTTCAGCCCGGCTGACTACCCGGAGCAATGGGGCCCGTTCCCGCTCTCTTATGAATTCTCGCCGGGGGAGCCGGACGACGGGGTCACGGCTGACGTCCCGCTAAAGGATCTTTTCGACGGGAACGAGGCCGACCTGGGCTGGCAGATCCCCGGCCTGCGCCAGGAACTGGTGACAGAGCTCATCCGCGGGCTGCCCAAGGACCTGCGCCGGCATTTCATCCCGGCCCCGGACACGGCCAGGGCGGCGCTGGCTGCGCTCGGCGCCCCCAGCGGTGACCTGCGCGACGCACTCAGCGCCGAGCTCGCCCGGCTGACCGGCGTACGGGTACCGCGGTCCGCCTGGGATGTTGAGCGCCTGCCCGCGCACCTGCGGGTGACCTACCGGGTGCTGGACGGGGACCGCGTCCTCGCGACCGGCAAGGACCTGGCGGAACTTCGCCGTCAGCTGCGGCCCGAGCTGACCGCGGTGCTTGCCGAGGCGGCGGCCGGCCTGACCAGGACCGGCGCGCGGAGCTGGGACTTCGGCACGCTGCCGCGGGTGTTCAGCAGCGGCCAGGTGCGCGGCTACCCGGCCCTCGCCGACACCGGCGACGCGGTTGACGTCCGGATTTTCGGCACCGAGGCCGAGGCGAACGCGTCGATGCGCCTCGGGACTCGCCGGCTGGTGCTGATCGCGGTGCCGTCGGGCGTGCGGTCGATCGCCGGCCGGCTGCCGATGAACGCGAAGATGGCGATGAGCCGCCATCCCTACGCGGGCGCCGCCGCGATGCTGGATGACTGCGCGGCGGCCGCGGCCGACCAGGTCATTGAGGACGCCGGCGGGCCGGCCTGGGATGCCGAGGGGTTCGCGCGCCTGGTCGCAGCGGCACGGGACGGCCTAGCTCCTGCGACCGCGCGGGTACTTGACGCGGTGGCCCAGATTCTGTCCGAAGCGCACGAGGTCGAGATCCGGCTGACCGGCGCTAACCCCGTGCCCGCGGTCGCGGCGGCGCTGGCTGACATGCGGGCTCAGTTCGGCCGGCTGATTCACCCGGGATTCATCTCGGAGGCGGGCGCCCGGCGGCTGCCTGACCTGGTCCGCTACCTGCGCGGAATCGTGCGGCGGCTGGACAAGCTAGCCGGGGAGCAGGCCAGGGATGCCGAGCGGATGGCGGCCGTGCACCGGATGACCGCGGCCTACGAGGCGATGCTCGCCGAGCTGCCGCCCGCCGACCGGGACCTGCCGGGCCCGCAGTCGATCCGGTGGCTGATCGAGGAGCTTCGGGTGAACCTGTTCGCGCAGGTGCTGGGTACCTCAGGACCAGTATCCGAGAAGCGGATCATGACTGCCATCGACGGCTTGCTCACCCGGTAGCGCTTCCTAGTCACAGTGTGGCTGGCAGAGCCGGACGGCGGCTCGCAGCGCGTCGAGGCGGGGCCCGGTGGATGGCCCTGGCGCGCTGCCCTGCACACGAGCCAGCTCCAGCGGCGTCGCCAGCCGCCGGAGCGCCTCCCGGATGAGGCCCGCGGGCCAGAGCGACTGCTCAGCCGCTGACCACGGCCTGGCCGCGTCCATGGCGGCCAGGCTGGCCTGCAGCCGGCCGAGGTCTGGCGTGGCCGCGGCGCGGACGTGATACCAGTACAGGGCACCGCACGCGGCGAACAGCACCGAGTCCCAGTACGGCGTGAAGTCGATGACGGACACCACCTCGTCGCCGTCCATCAGCACGTTGTCCGGGCCGAGATCACCGTGAACGAGCTGACGGGGCAGCGCGGCGAGGCTGCCGCGGGCGCGGTCGAGAATGGCGATCGCCCGCTGCGTGTCAGCTGACGCCATCCCGAGCTCCGCCAGCTGCCGTGGCAGCGTGGTGACGAGATGCTCCGGGTCGGCCACCCGTACCCACAGCGATTCGGGGTCTGGTGCGTACCGGACCGGCAGCCGGCCGAGAGCCTGGTGGAACTCGGCCACGTGCCGCATCGCGGCCGCCGTCTGCGCAGGGCTCGGGTGCAGCGGCGCCGAGCCCTCCAGGTACTCGAGCAGGACATAGCCGTTGCAAGTGACGAGCGCGCCCGCGCTGGTGGGCATGACCCGGGCCTGCCGCAGGCCCTGAGCGGTCAGCAGGCCGCTGATACGGGCCTGAAGCTCGACGTCCGCGTGCCTGGCAGCGGGCTTGAGCACGAAGGTGCCCGCGGCCGCCAGCACCTTGCGCCCGGCCAGGCTGCCGGCCGGCAGCTCTTCCAGGCCGGTCAGCTCGCCGAGGTCATACTCAGCCAGCGCGGCCAGCGCCGCGGCAGCAGGGTCGGCACCGGGCTGTGGCATCAGCTCATGATCGCCGGCCACGCGCCGCCGTTTACACTTCCGATGGCATGAAATACGTGCTGTTCTACGAGTCCGGCGAGAGGGTCGCGGAACTGGCGCCACTGCATTTTCCGGCGCACCGGGCCCGGTGGAGTGACTACGCCGAGCGCGGCCTGCTGCTGGCCATCGGCCCGTTCACGGACGGCGCGGCGGCCATGGGCGTGTTCACGACCAGGAAGGCCGCCGAGGAATTCGCGGCCGGGGACCCGTTCGTCCAGCACGGGGTGGTGCGCGGCTGGTCCGTCCGGGAGTGGAACGAGGCGCTGCTCTAGCTGCCGCGGTAGCCGCTGTTGTTGCGGCGCAGCCAGATGAACGCGATCAGGCCGATGATCAGCCAGGCGCCAACCGAGTGCGTCAGCGCGTGGAGCACGAGGAACGCCGCGACCGCCACGGCCACGATGAGCACGATGACACGCAGCGACCGGGTCCGCTGACGGCGCTCGGCCTGCCGGTGATGGTGGCGCTCGTGCCGGAGCCTGAGCTGCTCGCGTTCAAGCTGGACCCTGGCCAGCTTGCGCTGCTGCCGCCGCTCCACGGGCGGCGGCGCTGGCGTTACCGCATCGGCGTCCGGCAGGTCGGCGAGCAATCCGGTCAGGTCAGCCATCGTCTTCGCCCGCATGGCCCGGTCAAGCCGGTCGCTGAACTCGGTCTCGTCGAGCCGTCCGTCACTGAAGTGCTGAGCCAGGCGATCGGCGATCGCAGTCCGTTCGGTGTCGCCGACCCGCATGTCTGAGCCGGGCCAGCTAGCCCGCCGCAGGGCCGGACCGGCTGGCTTCGGCGGGCTCACGGGAGTGGACATAGTGTGCAGGGCCCCCTTGGTCAGTTGCGCCATGCCTGCATGTTGCTGGAGAACTCGGTGGCGATGGACTGGGCGGTGTCCTCATCGGGAACCAGCACCCAGCACGCCAGGTACAGCGGAATGCCGAGTCCGCCGACCAGGGTGAGCACGACGAACGCGATCCGGACGAGGACCACGTCGACGCCAACGTACCCAGCAACGCCTGACGCCACCCCTGCGATCATCCGGCCGTGCCGGGTGCGGACGAGTGTCCCGCGACCGCCCACGCCGGCGGCATCGCTCGTCGTCGGCTGCGTCTGCTCTGAACTGCCTGCGGTTGTAGTCATGCATTCAGCGTGCCCGCTCGCAGCCAGCCGGACTATCGGGATCAACCCTGAGCCGACCCTGAGCACCCCCCGGCAGGACCAGGGACTGCCCGGATGGCGGCCAGGCCGCTCATCAGGCCATGATGGGCACATGGGGGATCAGGCCAATCCAGCCGCCCGCGCCGGCACCGCCGCTGACCAGGTCAGCCGCTTCGGCGTGCCGCCAGCCGCCTGGCCGCCGGGGGACCCGGCGCTGGTCGGCGGGCCGCCGGAGGGAAGCCCTCAGCCCGGCCGCCCCGCTACCGCGGCGCCCGGCGATACCGCCGGCAACTCAGGCACCGCCGACTCCGGTGACAGGCAGGCGGGCAGTCACTGGACGACCCGGCTGGAGAGCCACGGCCTGCGGATCAGCCGCGGACCGGGCACGGCCGGCCCCGTCCGGCGCGCGCGCGAGGGGCAGCTGCTCGGCGGCGTCGCCGCTGGCCTGGCGCAGCGGACAGGCTTCTCCGTCGGCGTGATTCGCGCTGCGATTGTCATCGCCACCCTGGTGAGCACCGGGTACCTGGCCATCGCCTACGTCCTGGCCTGGCTGCTCATCCCCGCTGAGGGCGCGGACAGCAACATCGGCTCGAAGGCGCTCACCGACAAGCGCGGCATCAGCCTCGCTGCCGCGCTCGCGTCCGTGCTGGTCGTCGCCCTGGTGATCGCCTCGGCCCTGAATGCCCCGTGGGTCACCTCCCTCGCCGTGCCGCTCATCGTCTGCGCGGTGGGTCTCGTGCTGATCTCGCGGAACGCGCCGGAGGAGGAGCTGGAGTACCTCCGCGGCCTGGCTGACCCCGCGGGCATGAGCAGGACCGCGCCGCGGTCCAGGCGCGTGCTGCGGGTGATCCTGGGCGCTGTGCTGCTAGTTGGCGGGCTCGGCGTGCTGCTGCAGGGCCATGAGCGCCTCGCGCTGCTGAAGCCGCTGGCGGGCATCATTCTCCTGGTCGGCGGCATCGTCCTGACCCTCGGGCCGTGGCTGCTGCGAACGGCGAAGGAAGCGGTCGACGAGCGCCAGGCCAGGGTCCGGGCCGAGGAGCGCGCAGATATGGCATCGCGGGTGCACGACTCGGTGCTGCAGACGCTGGCGCTGATTCAGCGCCGGGCGGGCGACCCCAACCAGGTGATCCAGCTGGCCCGCGCACAGGAGCGCGAGCTCCGCTCGTGGCTGTTCGACGGGCGGGCGCCCGGCTCGATGGAGGGCCAGGCGGAGACTGTCGCCGACGGAGTCCGCCTCATCCAGCAGGAGGTCGAGGCGCAGCACGGCACGCCAGTGGACGCGGTCACCGTGGGTGACTGCGAGCTCGACGACGATCTGAGCGCGCTGCTGGCCGCCGCGCGAGAGGCGACCGTCAACGCGGCGAAGTGGTCAGGCGCGGACGTGGTCTCACTGTTCGCGGAAGTCGAGCCAGCCTCGGTATCGCTGTTCGTACGGGACCGCGGGCGCGGGTTCGACCCGGCCACCGTGCCCGGTGACCGGAAGGGCCTCGCCGAGTCAGTCCAGGCCCGGGTGGCACGCCGCGGCGGCACCGCGACGATCCGCAGCGCACCCGGCCAGGGAACCGAGGTGGCGCTGACGATACCGAGGCTGGCGGCCGACCGGCAGCCGAGGCGGTCATGAGCATGCCAGGGCCGGGCGGCAGGCCGCGGGTGTTCCTGGTCGATGATCACGGCATGTTCCGGGCCGGGGTGCGGTCCGAGCTAGCGGGCGCGGTCGACATCGTGGGCGAGGCCGCTGACGTGGCGCCGGCGATCGCGCAGGTCTCCGAGTGCCTGCCCGATGTCGTGCTGCTCGACGTTCACCTCCCGGCCGGCGGTGGTCAGGACGTTGTCGCGGCGGTGAAAGCCGAGCATCCCGAGGTCCGGTTTCTGGCGCTGTCCGCCTCCGATGCCCCGGAGGACGTTATCGCGGTCATCAGGGCCGGCGCGCGGGGGTACGTGACCAAGACGATCTCCGGCCCTGAGCTGGTCGATGCCATCCGCCGGGTGGCCGCCGGCGATGCCGTGTTCTCACCCCGGCTGGCCGGCTTCGTCCTGGACGCTTTCGCGGCCGGCGAGGCCCCGGAGGCCGGGCGGCCGACTTTCGACCCGGAGCTTGACCAGCTCACCGGCCGGGAGCGGGAAGTGCTCAGGCTCATCGCGCGCGGCTACACCTACCGCGAGGTCGCGAAAGAGCTGTTCATCTCGGTTAAGACCGTGGAGAGCCACGTGTCCTCGGTGCTGCGCAAGCTCCAGCTCTCGACCCGTCATCAGCTCACCCGGTGGGCCGCCGAGCGCCGCCTGACCTGACGGCCCCGCTGCCTGCGCGGCTAGACGTGCGGGCCGAGCCGTGCCTCCGCGCGCAGGACGGCCGCGAGGTCAGCGGGCTCTGGCGTTCCGGGACTGAGGCCGGTCAGGCCGCGCGCGGCGAACCACCTGGCGACGTTGGCGGCATCCCGGTCGAGGTACTCACCGCCGCGGGGGCTGGCGATGATGTCGACGACCTGCGGCGTGTCGATCAGGACGAGCTGGCCCCGGTGCAGCAGGAGGTTGTAGGCCGACAGGTCGCCGTGCGCCAGCCCCAGCCGTGCCAGCACGATCAGCGACTCGACGAGCTGCTGCCAGAGTTCTGCCAGTGCGTTCCCGCGGCGGGAGGTTTCGGCAAGGCGGGGTGCGGCGGTGCCGTCCGGCTCGCCGATGAACTCAAGCAGCACCTCGGTGCCGAGCACCTGGACCGGGTAGGGCACCGGCACGCCTGCCGTGTGGAACTGGCAGAGGGCGGCGAACTCGGCTCCGGCCCACTGCGTGGCGATCATCTCCCGGCCGACCGCGGTGCGGCCGGCCATCGCGCGGCTGGCCCGCGATTCGCGCACCCGTCGCCCTTCGAGGTACTCGCTGTCCCGGTGGAACAGCCGGTGGTCAGCGGAGCGGTATCGCTTCGCGGCCAGCAGGCAGGAGCGGTCGGTCCCCGGCACGCCGCGGCGCACCAGGTAGACGCTGGCCTCCTTGCCGGTCTTCAGGATGCCGAGCTCGCTGTCGGTGGCCGCTAGCTCCGTCACCAGCCAGGCCGGATGCGGCCGCGGGCCGCGCTCGCTGGGCGTCGACTGGTCCCAGGTGGACCAGCGGTCGCCGTCGGTCAGCCCGTCGGTGGCATCGATGTCGTCAAGGGAAGGCAGCGCGGCGCGGTGGCGATTGCGCCGGGTGAAGACGGGCTCTTCGTCGTCGAATCGCGGCTTACCGCGACGCTGGTTGTACGCCGGATCGCGCACGGGCGGAACTCCTCAGGCAGGAAGGAAGGGCGGGCAGCATGAAACTCGTGACGGTCGTCATCTGCGTCCTCCCTTCTGCCTGTGGCTCGCGTGAGCCGGGCTCGTCGCACGCTCTCACGCCGCCGGGCAGGACGGCAACTGGTTTTCCGTCGCAGTCGCCGGCTGGTCTGCCGGTTTCCGGCGGGGTCTTCCGGGCCGGGTCTGCCCTGCTGAGGCGCCCGGTTACAGCTGCGCCGCCGCGATCGTGGCGCGGGCCTGATCCTGCGTGAGCACCCTGGCGATGCCGACGGTGGTCCAGCCGCCGCTCTCCTCAAGCTCGTCCCGCAGGATGGCGGCCTGGTACTCGATCGACACCGGTCCGATCGCGACGAGTTCGGACTTCTCGTTCCGCATGACCAGGATGAAGTTCACGTCGTTCCCTCTCGGTCGGCTCGTGGCCGAATCTAGCCGCGCGGGCCGGCTACGTCGACCGGTCTTCGTGAGGTTGCGCCCGCCGCCGGCGTGCAGAAGGATCACCGTGTGCGGATGGATGAGCTGTGCCAGATCGCGTCCAGCCGGCTACCGCCGGCAGTAGCTGCGTACTACCGCCTGGGCTCGTCGGAGGGCATCAGCGCGGCCGCGGCTGTCGCGGCCTGGGACCGGATCCGTTTCCGGCCCCGGATTCTGCGGGACGTGTCCGTGGTCTCGACGACGACGACCGTACTCGGCCAGGAACTGGCCACCCCCGTGTGCGTGGCGCCGACGGCGCTGCACCGCGCGGCCCACCCGCACGGCGAGGTCGCGACCGCCGCCGGGACAGCGGCCGCGGGCTCGCTGATGACGGTCTCGACTAACTCGGGCATGCCGTTCGCGAGCATCGGCGCGACCGGCGTGCGCTGGTGGCTGCAGTCCTACGTGATGCGCGACCGCGGTCTGACCAGGGCGATCCTGGAGAGGGCGGTCGAGGCGGGCGCGAGCGCCGTGGTGCTCACGGCCGACACTCCCGTCGTCGGCCGCAAGCGCGACGCGGCGGAGAAGGTCTGGGACCTGGTGCCGGGGGAGTACCAGCTGGCGAACATCGATACAAGCGGCCTTCCGGCGGATGCGACGGAGAAGGCGGCCGACCTGACCCCGGACACGATCGGCTGGCTCCGCGAGGTGACGGGCCTGCCGGTCGTCGTGAAGGGCGTGCTGCATCCCGATGACGCGCGCATCGCGGTGGCGGCGGGGGCGGCGGCGGTGCAGGTGTCCAACCACGGCGGGCGTCAGCTCGACCAGGCGCTGGCAACGGCCGATGCGCTGCCGGACATTGTCGCGGCCGTGGCGGACAGCGGCGCCGAGGTCTACGTCGACGGCGGCATCAGGCGCGCCGAGCATGTGCTCGCGGCGCTGGCGCTCGGTGCCAGGGCGGTCTTCATCGGGCGGCCGGTGCTGTGGGCTCTCACCGCCGGCGGGGCGGCCGGCGAGGGCGGCAGCGACGGCGTCGCCACGCTGCTGGACGGGCTGACTGATGGCCTCGCTCACGTACTGACGCTGGCCGGCGTGCGCAGCCCGGCCGAGATCAGCGCCGACCTGCTCGGCTAGTTCCGGCGGCTGGCTCAGGCAGGAACGTCCAGCCAGTAGTTCCGGCGGCTGGCTCAGGCCGGAACGTCCAGCCAGGCGGTGGGGTCTGGCGGGTAGCCGGGAACCCCAGATCCGCGGCTGCGTCCCGCGCACGCGAATCCGAGGTCGCGCAGGATGTCTGCCGCCGTTCCGCCTGCTGCCGGGCTTGCCCCGTACTCGCTGACCAGGAGCCGGCCGGTGGCAGGCCGGCAGGTGCTGACGAGGTGGTGGCGGACCAGATCGGCCCGGCGGTGCCGGGGCACGCAGTCAAGCAGGATGTGCACGTAGTCGAACCGCAGGCCATCCGGCGGCAGCCAGTCAATGGCATTGCCGGTCCAGATCCGGTCGGCCCATCGCGGCAGCCTGCGGCGGGCGAGGTCCGCGAGCCCGGCGCTGAGATCGACCCCGTAGGGCTCGACGGTCAGCCCGCGCTCCGCGCACCAGTCTGCGACGGACTCCATCAGCAGGCCGTTCGCGCAGCCGACATCCAGGAACGTACCGCTGCGGGTGATCCCGTCGGTGATGTGGTGCCGGGCCTGCCGCCAGTCAGCCTCGCTGCCGCCGAAGCCAGAGCCCGCCGCGGCGGTCACCCCGCGCAGGTAAGCGTGCTCGAGCCGGCTGACGTTGCCGGCGTAGAAAGCCTGGTCATCGAGGGATCGGTAAG
>Ga0302326_10012506_pt1 | contig 18088 bp, 16 predicted proteins | sample Palsa_T0_3_FD_202264 | JGI IMG/M metagenome (GOLD analysis project Ga0302326, IMG submission 202264) | Peat permafrost microbial communities from Stordalen Mire near Abisko, Sweden - Palsa_T0_3 | ecosystem: Environmental > Terrestrial > Soil > Palsa > Peat permafrost | place: Sweden: Abisko...
TGGCTGATGCTGAAGGAGGCCAAGCACGGGCCCGACGACGAGTCAACCCCCGGCGCCACATCCGGGCCGAGCGCTCCCGCTACCGCCCCCGACCTCGTCATGGCCTACTGATCATGCATCACAGTCCCGACTTCCTGCAGGCGCTCTGGTTCATCCTGCTCGGCATCCTCTGGACCGGCTTCTTCGTTCTCGAGGGCTTCGACTTCGGCGTCGGCATGCTCGTCCGTGGACTTGGCCGCGATCAAGTCCAGAAGCGGATGATCATCCACACGATTGGCCCGGTCTGGGACGGCAACGAGGTGTGGCTGATCGTCGCCGGCGCGGGTACCTTTGCCGCCTTCCCGCAGTGGTACGCAAGCACGTTCTCAGGCTTCTACCTGGCCCTGTTCCTCGTCGTGGTGGCGATCGTCGCCCGGGGCGTCTCGTTCGAGTTCTGGGGCAAGGTGGACTCTCCGCGCTGGCGTGCTACGTGGGAGTGGACGCTCGCGATCGCCAGCGGCGCGGCCGCGCTCCTGTTCGGCGTCGCCTGGGCCGACTTCGTCCAGGGCGTGCCGATGAACGCGGCGTACGTTGTCCACGCCTCGCTGTGGGATCTTTTGCACCCCTACGCGCTCCTCGGTGGGCTGACGTTCGTCGCCCTGTTCCTGACCCATGGCGCGATCTTCCTGACCCTGCGGACGAAGGGCCAGGTGGCCGACCGGGCCCGCAAGCTTGCTCGCCGCACCGCCCCGCTCGCGGCGCTGCTGACGATCGCCTTCTTGATCTGGACGTGTTCCGATCAGTCTTGGGGCGCCGCCGTGGTCGTGCTGTCCGCCATTGCGGTCGCCCTCGTCCTGCTCACCCCCGCGCTGCTGAGCGGCGGTACCGGGCGGGCATTCGCGACCAGCGTCGGGACGATTGTGGTGCTGATGGTTGCGTTGCTGGCCGCGCTGTATCCGAATGCGCTGCCGTCGACCACGAACCACGCCTTCGACCTGACCCTTGCTGCTGCCTCCTCAACGTCGTACACCCTTACCGTGATGACGGTCGTCGCGATCATCTTCGTGCCGATCGTGCTTCTTTATCAGGGGTGGACGTACTGGGTCTTCCGCCATCGGCTCGGTCGCGATGACTTCGAGGGCCCGTTCACTCCAATGGCCGTGCTCGAACGGCATCCGGTGTTCGGCGCCAAGGGCGTCGCGGGCACCGACGAGCAGCCCTCCTCCAAGGTCTGATCGTGGCCTCGCCGGTCGATCGCCGCCTCGTCAGGGAGAGCCGGGCGGCCCGGTCGCACCTGGTGATCGCGGCGACCCTCGGCGTCGTCAACGCCGCGCTGATCGTGGCGCAAGCGGTCCTGCTCGCCTACGTGATCACGCGCTCAGCTGTCGATCACGCGTCACTCGGTGACCTGCGCGGGGAGTTGATCGCGCTGGGCGCCGTGCTTGCCTGCCGCGCGGCGGTCGGCGCCGGCTTCGAGCTCTCCGGCCGGCTCGGCGCCACGCGGGTGATGTCCGAGCTCCGCGGCCGTCTTGTCGCTCATCTCCTGCTCGCGCGCCCGGGCGCCCGCCCGGCCGATCAGCGGACGGGTGATCTCGCCGCCGCCGCGGTTCAGGGCGTCGACGCTCTCGAGGCCTACTTCGCCGGCTACCTTCCACAGCTGGTCCTCGCCACCGTCGTCCCGATCGCCGTGCTTGGATGCGTGGTCACCCAGGATCCGATCTCGGCCGGGATCCTTGCGATCACCATTCCGATCCTGATCGCGTTCATGATCCTGGTCGGGAAGGGAGCGCAGTCGAAGGCCCGTGATCGCTGGCGCGCACTGTCGCTGCTGAGTGCGCACTTCCTCGACGTCGTCCGCGGGCTGCCGACGCTCCGCGCGTATCGCCGCGACCGGGCCCAGGAGCAGATCCTGGCTGAGGTCGGCGAGCGCTACCGGTCAGAGACGATGGGAACGCTGCGGGTCGCCTTCCTCTCCGCGCTCGTGCTCGAGGCATGCGCGATGATCGGTACGGCGATGGTCGCGGCGACGGTAGGCGTCGAGCTGGCCGCGGGGGCGCTCGCGCTGCAGGCCGGGCTTACCGTGCTGCTGCTCGCGCCGGAGCTCTACGCGCCGCTGCGTCAGGTGGGCCAGCAGTTCCACGCGAGCGCCGACGGCACGGCCGCCGTCGAGCGGGTGTTCGCGGCGCTCGGCGAGCCCCCGGTCGTCATCCCGGCGCGCCGATCGGCGGCCGCGGTGCCGGACCCGCGGCGTCAGCCGATCCGTCTCAGCGGCGTCGAGTACGAATACCCGGGGCGCGACGGTCGCGTCCTGCACGGGGTCGAGCTCGAGTTGCGGCCCGGCGAGCTGACCGCCCTGGTCGGGACCAGCGGCAGCGGCAAGAGCACGATCGCCCGGCTGCTGCTGCGGCTCGCCGACCCGACCGGCGGCCAGATTCTCTGCGGCGATACCGACCTGCGCGACGTCGACGTCGAGCGCTGGCGTGAGCAGATCGCATGGATCCCCCAGCATCCGGTGATCTTCGCCGGCACCGTGGCCGAGAACATCCGGCTTGCCGCGCCAGATGCCGGCGACAGTGATGTACGCGCGGCCGCCGACGCAGCCGGCGCGAGTGAGTTCATCGACGCTCTGCCACACGGCCTCGCAACCGTGATCGGCGAGGGCGGGCGCCGGCTTTCTGCCGGCCAGCGCCAACGCATCGCCCTCGCGCGGGCGTTCCTGCGCGACGCTGCACTCGTCGTCCTCGACGAGCCGACCACCCACCTCGACTCCGACAGCGCCGCGGCGGTCAGCGACGCGATCGTGAGACTTGCTCGGGGGCGCACCACCCTGTTGATCGTCCACCACGAATCGCTAGCGCGCCGCGCCGATCGGCTCGTGACGCTCGAGGCCGGTATGGTCTCGCCGCGCTCGCCCGGACGTCAGCTGGAGCTGGTCGTAGTGGCATGAGGGCCCTGATCGCGCTCACCCGTCCGATTCGCGGCGAGCGTTGGCGTCTGTCGCTCAGCGTCGTCCTCGCCACCGGTGCGATGGCGGCCGCGATCGCCCTGCTGGCGACGTCCGGCTATCTGATCTCTCGCGCCGCGCAACAGCCTCAGATCCTTTCGCTGATGATGGCGATCGTCGGCGTCCGGGCACTCGGGCTGATCCGCGCGGTGCTCAGGTACTGCGAGCGCCTGACCTCTCATGACCTGGCGCTCCGCCAGTTGGCCCGCCTGCGCTCCCGGTTCTATGAGCGACTGTCGCCGCTCGTCCCGGGCCAGCTTGGCGACCATGGCCGAGGCGACTTGCTCGCGCGCTTCGTCGGCGATGTCGACACCCTTCAGGACGCCCATCTGCGGGTCGTGATCCCGGCGCTCGTCGCGGCGCTCGTGATCCTCGGCGCCGCCTTCGCCGGGTGGCTGATACTGCCGGCCGCCGGCGTGGCGATCCTCTGTGGTCTCGGCGCCACAGCAGCCGTCTCGACGTGGGCCAGTGCCATGGTCGCCTCCACCGCTGCCCGCCGTCAGGCCGGCGCGAGGTCGAGGCTTACGGGCGAGCTCGTGGAGGCGATCGACGGCGCCGCCGAGCTGGCCGTCGCGGGACGCGCCGCCGACCACGTGGCGCGGTTGGCCGCGACGGACGCCCAGCTTGCGCGCCTCGGGCGCTCCGACGCAGTCTCCGCGGCGCTCGCATCGGGGCTCGGTTCGGTGCTTACGGGCGCCGGGCTCGTGGCCGTGCTGGTCGTCGCGATCCCGTCGGTTCGCTCCGGTTCGCTCTCGGGCGTGCTCCTGGCCGCCGTGGCGTTCCTGTTCCTGGCCTCGGGCGAGAGCGTCCAGCCGCTCCCCGCGGCGGCGCGGCGCCTGCGTGCGTGCACGGCCGCGGCGAGGCGGCTGGAGGGCGTCTGCGATGCCGAGCCGGCGATTGTCGATCCCCTGGCTCCGCTGACTCCGCCAGGCAACGGTGAGCTGGCCGTGGAGAACGTCGAGCTCCGCTATGGCCCCGACGAGGATGCGGTCCTGCAGCGCGCCTGCCTGAGACTGGGCCCCGGCGAGCGAGTCGCGCTCGTCGGACCGAGCGGCGCCGGCAAGACGACGCTCGCCGAGCTGCTCGTCCGCTTCCACGATCCCGACGCCGGCCGCGTGACACTTGACGGCGTCGACGTCCGCGAGCTCGCGCAGGACGACCTGAGGCGCGCCGTTCTGCTCTGCGGTCAAGACGCGCATCTGTTCAACACCAGCATCCGCGAGAACCTCCTGATCGCGCGCCGTGATGCACATGACGCGGAGCTGTGGGACGTGCTCAGAGCCGTCGAGCTCGACGACTGGGCCGACTCGCTTCCGGCCGGTCTCGATACGGTTGTCGGGCAGGAGGGTGAGCTCGTCTCCGGCGGACAGCGTCAGCGTCTCGCGCTCGCTCGCGCGCTTCTCGCCGACTGCCGCTTCCTGATCCTCGATGAGCCGACGGCCCATCTCGATGAGCGCCTCGCCCGGAAGGTGACGGGCAACGTCCTCGAGCGTGCAGGATGCCGCGGACTGCTCGTGATCACTCACGCGACGGGGGAGCTTGACGGCTTCGACCGCGTGCTGCGGATCGCCCACGGCGCGCTTTCCGAGGAGGGCCGCTCGGGCGGGGAGCCCGCGCAGCGGCGGCCGTCAGTCGCGGTCAACTACTGACCCAGGTCAGCGGCGATCTGCGGATGGCGGATCGACGCCCGGGAATTACCTTTACCTACCGGCAGCAGAGCTAGGTCCCTTTCGAAAGCTCGGCCGGGACGCCGGGAGCTGTGTTTGGGCGACGTCAACGAGCCTGTCGTCCACACCCTCTCCCGGCAAGCGGATTCCGGCCCGCCGCGGTTCTCCCACCGCGGCGGGCCGGTTTCAAATTCACGTCGCGGTCGGACATCCCCGGGCGGTGGGAATGTCCGGCCCGGCCTGGTCAGCCGACTGACTTCCAGGGCGCGAACGCGTTCTTCGAACCCTCGAGCGCAGGTGCGAGCTCGGGATGGTGCCTCAGCACGACGTCGCCGAACAGGTTTCCCTCGACCCATTCGATCCCCTCCGGCGTGTAGATCTCGGGGGAGTAGTCGTTGGTGAAGAAGCGATCGGACTTCAGCCGCCGCGACGCCATCAGGATGAAGATCCGGAACGCCGTGTCGCTGAAGCCGAATCCGGGTGGCGGCGTCTCCCCGAGCATGCCGACATGCGTGTCGACCGCGTCGATGTCGCCGTTGTAGACCTCCTTGATCTGCTGCGCCCACTCCTGGTTGGCCGTCAGATCCTCGAACTTCGTGATCCGGCGCTTTCGCAGCTTCTCGCGGAAGTCGTTATAGCGGGGGACGCCGCGTTCCCGATCACGCAGGATGTCGATCGTGCCGATGTCGACGTGATCGCCGTTGATCCGGACCAGGTTGCGCAGCGCGTTCGGGTGGTTGTGGAGCGTGATCGCCCCCGGATGCGCGAGCCCGAGCGAGTAGATCCAGTCGGTCATCGAGTGCTCGTCGATCGCCTTGCGAGTGCCGTGACCCTGGATCGGCGTGAGGTCGGTCTCCGCGAGCACCTCGCCCGTCCGGTGCCAGCGGATCTCGAAGTCGTCGGGGATCAGCGGATGCATCCGGTAGACGGCGACGAACTCGCTGGTGATCGAGTACGGAGCGGTGTGATGGTCCAGCGGTGACCCAACGATGCCGCTGATCAACTCGCCCGAGCCGATGTGACCGAACGTCCGCTTGACCCATTTCGGCAGCACGCCATACCAGTTCGCGTTCATGCCGATGTGGAGCGCCGGGTGGTCGAGGATTCCGGGCGTCCACTCGACCGTGTGGATCTTCGCGATCAGGGCGGCGTTGATCAGCCGCGCTTTCAGGAACAGCTGTTCGTCGTCCCAGCTCGGATGGTGGCCCTTCAGCATGTCGCAGATCGCGTTGTGCTCACTGGCGAACAGGTTGTGCATGATCGACAGGCCGACCCAGTAGTTGTCGCTGAACCCGGTCAGGTCGACACCCTGGAGCGCCTCGTTCGTCTCCTCGGGCAGCCGCCCATCCGTCATCGCCAGCTTGCCGTCCTCGCCGGACCGCAGCTCACGGTTTCGCTCCTCGGTCGAGCCGTAGAGCTGCGAGCCATCCCACCACGGGGTGACCTTGTTCACGTATGTGGGCGGCAGCTCGCCGCCTGAGTTCGTTGAATCGGGGTTCGTGCGGCGAACCTCCATCACACCGTCGGACCACTCGTCGCCTTCCTCGAGGGGAACCTCGATGAACTCGGTCTCGGAGTTGTCGCCGTGGCTGAACCAGTCGTGGTTCTGGAACTGCAGCCAGCATGCCGCGAGCACGTTGAGCGAAGTGGCGGGCTTGAAGGTGTCGCGGTTCAGCAGCTGATTGCTCACCTCGCGGGGGCTCGGGTTGAGCATCGTCTGTTCCTGCGGCTGGGTCACCTCGGGCGGCATGTTGCGTCCGAAGCGCATCCCCGTCTGGCCCATCCGGGGGTTCGCGGGGTCCGTTTGCGAGCCGTCGTAGGTCCGGTAGGGCGGCGGCTCAGAGATGACGGCTGCGCCGTTGCCGTTCCCCGGCGCCTCGGCGGCGGCGGCCTCCGTCTCAGGAGCTTCCGTATCGTACAAATTGAACCGTCGCAGGTCCTCGCGGAAGTGGGCGAGCTGAAGGAGCTGGGCGGGGAGCGGGAGCTCCCACCAATCCTTGCCGCGATCGACGACGTCGAGTGCGCCGCGGACGACGCGCTGGGCAGCGCCCGCCGCGGCTCCCGTCACCTTGCTCACAGGGTTGTCTGGCATGTCGGGGGTTCCTCTCCTTCGAAGGTGGCGGCGCTACGCTACCGCTGTGCGCAGGGCGAAGTAGCCCCAGTTGTCGTACCCGTCGCCGCGGCGGTACAGAATCCGGCCGAGGTGCGTGCCGGGGACGATCTCCACCAGTTCGTCTCGGATGCTCCGGATGATCAGGCCGGGGTTCTCCTCGACAGGGGCGTAGTCGATCACGAACACGTCCACCGCCGGCTCGATCCCCCCCCGCTCGATCCGGGTCTCGAAATCGAACGCAAGCCTGCCGCCCGGTGCTGACCGCGAGGAGTACAACGGCCACAGGAGACGGCCGACGAACGCGAAGCTGCCGACCATCCGGTTGTCGCCGTGCTGAGCTTCGGCATTGAAGCGCTTCCCCTGCCACGGCATCCACACGCGCGTCAGCGCACGGGCGACGGCATCGATGCGGGGGTGGATCATCGGTGCCACCAAGATCCCGTCGGTCGGCCCGTCGAGGTCCCGCGACGGCTGACCGCACGCGAACAGGTCGGCGAGCTGCTCGGCGGCGCCCTCCCGGTCCCGGCGCGCGGCGCGCCCGAGCCGCTCGAACCAGGCCCACGCTGCATCCTGCGCGCCGACCGGGTCGGTCTTCGCGAGATCGCGCAGGACCGCAACACGTTCGGGCGTGCTCAGCGCAGCGCTGCCAGACAAGGTGGTGGAAACGGCGGCCATTGGTACTCCTCCACTTTTCAAGAAACGGATAGTCAGCCCCAGGAAGCGGATTATGCATATCCGATTGCTCAAACGGCAACCGTCTATGCCTCACGCGGTACTGCCCGGACGGCTCAGAATCCGTAGCCGCCGCCGGGGTACCCCCCGCCGTAGCCATAGCCGCCGCCATAGCCGCCGCCCCCATAGCCATAGCCGCGGCCGTAGCCGCCGCCGCCGCCGCCGTAGCCGCCGTAGCCATACCCGCCGCCAGACCCGCCCTCACCCGCACCGCTCCCGGCCGCGGCGGACGACTGCGGGTCGCTGGCACTCCACGCGACAGAGAAGGACGACCCGTCGCTCGACAGGGTCGAGGGGGAGGCCGAGGCCGACGACTGCCCAGACGCCGATCCGGATGCGAATGCAGGATCGCCGAACCCGAGACCCTCGCCCGCATAGCCGCCACTCAGCTCGACCGGCTGCGCCGACCAGTCAGAATCGGAGATCGTTCCGGTGCGACCGCCGGCGGTCGCCGACGCACTCGTGAAGGTGACGCTGCCGAAGTCGGCCAGCGGCAGCGGCTGACAGTCGCTGGTTCCGCCGCCGCCACACGTCGACGGTGCCTCCGCGATCCATTCTGCGGACGAAGTGTCCGGGTCGTTCATCTGCAGCGTCTTGGTCACCGATTGTCCCGATGTCTGGTCAGACAGCGACACGGTCACGTTGTTCTGACTCACGGCGACGCGGGCCGAGATGTGGTCGCCGGGCTGGATCGTGAGGCCGAGCCTCACCGGCCCGGACGGGACGAGCTCGTACCACGCGAAGTAGTCGATGCTGCCCGCCGTGGCGCAGTCCGCTTCGGTGCCGACCTGCTCGAGCGAATCGGACTGCTCCGCGGTGCCGCCGAGCCCAACCCAGAAGGCGGCGTCGCCCTGGCTGTCGGTGCAGCTGTCGGTCGGCTCCACCCAGCTACCGGAAACGCTCGAGAACGATGACGACGTGTCGCCGACGGCGTAACCGGCCCAGTTGGCGCTGGTCGCCTCCTGCGAGCTGGCGCTGACGAACGACCGCTGCCCGGTGGACGGGGACGAAGTGCTCGTGGGCGAGGCCGACGCAGGCCTGCCGGGTGACGAGCTCGTGTCGGCGATAACGCCGGCGCCGGCGACCGCGATGGCTCCGGCAACGATTGCGGCGGGAAGTGTGCGGCTGAATCTCATGGTGCTCGGGGTCCAATCAGGTGGCGTGAGTTCCAGGCTCCTGGAAAGGAGCGGACCCCTAATGTGCAACCCCGGCGTAAGAGAATCTTCGAAACTCATGAAGAGCTTGCTCTGAACGCGAGCTCGCCGCACCCGCCCCTTACGCGGCCTCCCAGAGGGCGCGGCCGCGCCCCCCCGAACTAGAAGCCGGTGATGCTGTCGGGCGTGCCAAGCCCGGTCGGCCCGTCATACCCCACGCCGGCGGTGCACAGGTACGCGGTAGAGCAGCTTCCGTTCGAGCCGCTGGTGACGTCGAACAGCGAGGACCGATGCGAGTACGGCCAGTTGCCATAGTCGATCGACTTCGTGTTCCCGGCGAGGGCGTAGACCGAGGCGATCAGCGGCGACGCCAGGCTCGTACCTCCGACCTTGGCCCAGCCGTCGAGACCCTGCACGATCCCGAGCTCGATCAGCAGGTCACAGAGCGAACTGCTCCCGCACTGGTTGTAGGTGTCGTAGACGGCGAGCCCGGTGTTCGGGTCCGCGTCGGCGGCGACATCATTGTCCGTCCGGTACGTGCAGCCCGTGTCCTTCTGCCAGCCCGGCTTGGGCTCGTACGCGGAGCAGCCACCGCCGGTGTCAGCCCACGCCGTCTCGGTCCAGCCGCGCGCGTTGCTCGCGGTGTCAAGCGTGGTGCCGCCTACCGCGGTGACGTACTGCGATGCGGCCGGCCACTCCACCCCGTATCCCGAGTCGCCCGCCGCAGCCGTGATCGCGATGCCCGCGTGGTCGAAGGAGGCGTCATCGGTGAGCTCGCTGGTGTCTTCGGTACCGCCATAGCTGTTGGAGATCGCGACAACACCTGGTACTGCGGCGGCGGCGTCCTCGGCCTGGTCGAGGTCCGAGGTGTTCGCCGAACTCGCCTCGACCAAGAGGATGTGGCAATCCGGGCAGGTCGCCGAGATCGTGTCGAGATCGAGGCTCTCTTCCTCGGCCCATCCGTAGTCACCGCTCGGAAGCGGTGCGCTCGCGCCGCTCTCGTTGATCTGCTTGAAGCAGCCGCTCGCCGTCGTGCACGGAGGCAGGCCATAGTAGCTGCGATACGTCGCTAGGTTCGCCGCCGCGTCGGGGTCGCCGTAGGCGTCCACGACCGCTACCGTGCGCCCGCCGGACGCCAGGCCCGTGAGCTTGTAGGCCGACTGGATCTGGGTGGGGCCGTAGCCGGTCGGCCCGGAGGTGATCAGAGGACCGGCTCCCTGTGAGTATTCGATCGCGGTGGCAAAGCAGCGCAGCGCTCCGCCGGCGCGAGGCTGGACCGCGGCAAGCACCTGCCCGACCAGGCCGTGATTGGCCGGGTTCGCGCATGGCAGGTCGACGAGCGACCCGTGGGCAGGCGACACAGCCCCGAGGCCGAGTCCGGTCAGCGCCGTAGCGGTACCCGTCGACGCGGCCAGGGTCACGCAGGCTGCGATCACTGCCACGGCCACGAATCGACGCGCGAGGACCGGCGGCATTCGAGAGTCCCTCTGCACCTCAACACCTCCCAACGGGTACCGATGAGGTCACGGACGAGCACGTACCCGCCCGAACCGAAAACAAGAGTAATCCTGGCGGCATGGCTCGGTCAAGCCCGAGCCTTGCTCGTCGACCGATAGGGTGGCGGCGGAAAGCCAAGGCGCCGGCAGAGTCTTAGGGCGCGAAGCGCCCCCCGGCCAGTGAAGGAGACGGGAGATGACCAGCGCGATCGTGGTAGAGGACCAGGGGCGATCGACCGCCTTCACGTTCGAGGACATGATGCGGTATCACGGACCGGGCTCACCCGGTGGGGTCGCTCACGCGTTCAAGGTCCTCGAGCGGGCCCTCCCGCTACTCGAGCCCGACGGCCCGCTGGAACGGCGCGAGATCACCATCCGCACGGCGTTCGGCGGACCCGGAGCGCGTGATGCGTTCGAGTTGGTGACGCGCGCCGTGACCGAGGATCGATATGTGATCGATCCTGAGCTCGCGCGACCCGAGAGGGGTCGTGCGCTCGCCCGGTTCGTGTTCGCGCTCGGTTACCGGGATCGAAGGGTGGTGCTATCCGTCAGAGAGGGCTTCGTGACGGATGAGTTCATCGATCTCGCGCGGACGAGCGACCGGACCACGGAGCAGGAGGACCGCCTCACGGCGCTGAAGCGCGAGATGGCCGACCACGTGATGTCGTCGACCGCCGTCGACGTGTACGACATCGAAGCCGGAACTTGAGCTGCAGCACGCTCCGCCCCACTAGACTCGGGCCTGTGGGCGCGCGCCTGATCACGATCCCGATAAGCCACTTCTGCGAGAAAGCTCGCTGGGCGCTCGACCGGGCCGGGGTCGATTACGTCGAGCGGCCGCACCTGCAGCTCATCCACATCTTCGCGGCGCGGTTGGCCGGGGGAGGCAGGACGGTACCCGTCTTTGTGACCTCGGACCGCGAGGTGCTGGCCGAATCGGCGGCCATCCTCCGCTGGGCCGACACCCAGGTGGCACCCGAGCGACGGCTCTATCCCGAGGGCGACCTTGGTGTGGAGGCGGCCGCACTCGAGGCGCGGCTGGACCAGGGCTTCGGACCCGACGGCCGGCTGTGGATGTATCACCAGACGCTCCCGGTGGTGCAGGAGATGGGGCCGTGGGCACTCGCTGGGATCCCGTCCTGGGAGGCCTTCATGTTCCGTCACGGGGGCCCCTTCATCAGCATCGCGATTCGACGTTATCTGGGCATTGACGCTGCCACCGCCCGCGTGGCGCTGGAACGAGTCAATGGCGTGTTCGACGACATGGCCGCACGCTTGTCCGACGGCCGTCGGTTCCTCCTCGGCGACCGCTTCACGGCCGCGGACCTCACGTTTGCGGCGCTTGCGGCGCCGATGCTGCTGCCCGCCCGTTACGGCTCGCCGCTGCCTCCGCCCGAGGCGGTTCCGGAAACGCTCTCGCGCGAGACGAGACGCCTCCGCGCGCACCCCGCCGGCCTGTTCGCAGACCGGCTGTATGCCGAGGAGCGGGTCCGGCTCGTTCCAGCGCTCGCCTGAGTTCCGCAGGCGCTCGGGCCCCGCGATCTGATCAGCCGCGCGCGGTCTCCTCGGCGGCCCTGGGCGCCGTCCATCCAGGATCCATCCAGCTCAACTCCGGGTCCTGCCGACCGACTACCAGACTGCGATGCGTCGAGCGACCCCTGGCCCATGAATAGCCGCGCCGTATCGCTCGCAATCACACTCTCCGCCCTTTCACTGCCGGCCAGTGCCGTGGCCGCGACGGATAGCGGCACCGTCCTCTCGGTCGATCGTGTCACCCACGTCGTGCAGATCGTCGACGCCGGTCACGTCGTGCACGCCTACGGCTACGGGAAGACGATGCGCCTCAGGGACCGCATCCGCATCCGCTTCCGGGTCTCCGGGAACCGGATCACCTTGGTCAAGAACCTAGGAAGAGCTTCGGTGGTGTCCTTTGACGCCACAGTCGTTAGCTCCGGAGCGCATGCGCTCGTGATCCGGCTCTCTGATGGCAACGACCTCACCATCGACGGCAAGCGGCTCGCTCATGCCAAGGTGAGTGCGCCGAGTGCCAAGCGCCTGACGCCGGCGGGAACGGTCGCGATCACCGTTCAGGCGCTGCAGCCAGGCGAAACGGTTCTGGTCACCGAGCGGACCGCAGCCAGCGGTAGCGTGACGACACTGATCGAGCTTACCGGCGGAACCGGCGGCGGACCGGCGTCCGAGGAGCGGGTGACCGGCGTCGTCACCGACATCGAGAGCAACACCTTTCAAGTGACCACCGGCAGCGGTTCGGTCCTGACGCTGCGCATGGCACAGGCCACCCTCGCCAACCTCAACCTGAACTACTGTGACCAAGTGACGGCCTCATACCATCAGGACGCGGGCGTGTTGGTCGCTGACAGCGTCAACGACAGCGGGCCCTCCAGCGCCGGTATCTGCGCCGGTGACGGTTCATCGGGCTCGGAGGAGGAAGCCTCCGGCGCGATCACGCGCGTCTCGGCCTCGGCCATAACGATCGATCAGGGCCCCGGAGTGGGTCCGCTCACGTTCACCGTCGACGACCCGTCGATAACCGAGGGGTTCGGCATCGGCGACGTCGTTGACGTGACCTACAGTGAGGACACGAACGGGACCCTTGACGCGAGCGATGTCGAGTACGTCGAGGATGACTCGACTGGGGTCGTCATCGCCGTGAGCGCCGGGAGCCTGACGATCACCGATGATTTGACCGGCCTTCCTGACCTGTTCGCGGCTGACCCGAGCGACGATATGTTCGACGGGATCCTGGTCGGCGACGAGGTCGATGTCAGCTATCACCCCTCCCTCGGCGCGGAGATCGTCGACAGCGTCGCAGACAGCGGGCCGAGCAGCTAGTGCACGTCGGCGATCTCGGCGGCAGGACCTTCCTCGTCACGGGAGCCAACACCGGCATCGGACGCGAGACGGCGCGTTCGCTGGCAGCTCGCCAGGCTAAGGTATTCCTTGCCTGTAGGTCAGAGGCGAGGGCGAGGCCGGTGATCGACGAGATCGTCGCTGAGACGGGCAACGAGTCGCTTTCGTTCCTGCCGCTCGACCTCGGCGACCTGGGGTCGGTGCGCGCGTGCGCGGCGGCCTTCCTCGCCACGGGTGAGCCTTTACATGTGCTGATAAACAACGCCGGTCTCGGCGGCCGACGCGGCCTCACCACCAGCGGCTTCGAGCTTGCCTTCGGCACCAATTACGTCGGCCCCTACCTGCTCACCGGCCTGCTGCTCGATCGGCTTCGGGAGAGTGCGCCCGCGAGGATCGTGAATGTCTCCAGCGGGGCGCACCACGATGCGTCGGGGATCGACTTCGACGCCGTTCGCAGGCCAACCAAGAGCATCACCGGGCTAACCGAGTACGCCGTGTCAAAGCTCGCCAACGTGCTCCACGCCCAGGAGCTCGCGCGCAGGCTGGACGGCGACGGCGTCACTACCTATGCGCTGCATCCTGGTGTCGTCGCATCGGACATCTGGCGGCGCGTCCCGTGGCCCGCGCGGTCGCTGATGAAGCTGCGGATGCTGTCACCGCAGGAGGGCGCGACGACGTCGCTGTACTGTGCGACCGCGCCGGAGCTCGCGGAGCAGAGCGGTCATTACTACGATGACTCGAGCCGCAGGCAGCCCGCGGCGGCGGCGACTCCGCAGCTCGCGGCCGAGCTCTGGGCCCGCAGCGCCGGTTGGGTCGGCTCAGGCTCGGTCTGAGTCGCCGGGACGGACCTCAAGTTCCACCATCGTCCGCCGATCCCATATGCGATGAGCTTTGAGGCCGCGATCGGTCGCATAGATCAGATCCTCCAATTACAGCAGCAGGTTCAGGACCCGGCCGGCGCTACCTCGTCGGCCAGCTCGGGCGGCGCCGGGCTGAGTACTGCCGCTGAGACGAGCACTCCTTCCACGAGCTTCGCTGACATGCTGTCCGGGGCGCAGGAGGCATCGGACGCGTCGGCGGTGAGCGACATGGATTCCGCCGACACCAGCGGGGATGGCCTCGCTGCAGGCGCCGATCCGCTGGCCGAGCTCACTTCGCTCGACTCGCTGATCCGGTCGGGCCTGTCGCCGTCCTCGACAGCCGGCGGCCTCGCCGGCCTCACCGGTGGCGCGCCGACGGGCGCGGCCGGGCAGTCCGTGCAGGCGATGGTCGACGAGGCCAACTCGCTGGTCGGGAAGCCCTACGTGTGGGGTGGCGGCCATGGCGGTTGGGGACCGCAAGCAGGTTACGACTGCTCCGGCTTCGTATCCGCTGTGCTCCACGCCGGCGGCTACCTGAGCGAACCCGAGGACACAGCCACCCTGCCGACAGCGCCCGGGATCGAGGCCGGACCTGGCCAGAACGTAACGATCTATGACCGCGACGCGGCGGGGCAGCAAGGCCACGTGATCATCGACATCGAGGGTCAGTTCTACGAATCTGGCGGCGAGGCCGGCGCCTGGGGCGGGGGCGGCGGCGTCGAGAAGATCGCGACCCCGTCAGCGGCCTACCTGGCGACATTCAACGACGTGCTGCATCCCGAGGGTCTCTGACGGTAGCCATTTGAGCGATCGCTTTGAGCGACTGCTAAAATAATGGCAATGACCGCTTCGCCGCATGCCGGGGCAGGTGCTGGGCACGAGCTCCACGGCACCAAATCCAGGATCGCCGAAGCGGCGATCGAGACCCTGAAAGCGAACGGATTCGCCGGTTCGAGCGCCCGCGAGATAGCGAGCGCCGGGAGCTTCAATCAGGCGCTGATCTTCTATCACTTCGGTAGCGTCCAGAACCTGCTCCTGGCGGCGCTTGACCTCGTCAGCGAGCGCCGGATGCAGGCGTACAAGCCGGGATTCGAGCGCGCTCAGTCCGTTGGCGAGCTGGCGATTCTGGCCCGGCAGATCTACGCGGATGATCTGGAGAACGGCTACGTCACCGTGCTGGGCGAGATGGTCGCCGGCGGCGTCTCGAACCCGCAGCTCGGTCGCGAGGTGGTGGCCCGGATTCAGCCGTGGATCGACATGGTCGAACGTAAGCTGCGCGATCTGATCGCAGGATCGCTGTTCGAAGCGCTCGTCCCGCCGCGGGATGTGGCGTTCGCGATCGTCGCTCTGTATCTCGGCATCGACATGCTCAGTCACCTTGAGGGAGACCGCGTCCGGGCGGAGTCGCTGCTCGACCTCGGCGCGCGCTTCGCGCCGTTCGCCGCCGCCCTATTGCCTTCCCAGCGGCCGGACGGGCAGCGATGAGCAAGGACACCCGCATCGACCTCGTAACCGGCGCGTTCAGCTATTCGGGGTCCTGCATAGCGGGGCGGCTGCTCAACTCCGGGCGGGCCGTCAGGACGCTCACCTTTCATCCGGAGCGCGAGCATGCGCTACGCGACCGTGTGCAGACCTTTCCTTACTCGTTTGACGATCCGGTCGCGCTGGCTCGCAGCCTCGAGGGCGTCAGCACCCTCTACAACACGTACTGGGTGCGCTTCGACCACGGTCGAGCGACCTTCGCCAACGCGATCGCGAACTCGCGGACGCTGTTCCACGCTGCGCAACGGGCGGGCGTCGCGCGGATCGTGCATGTCAGCATCGCGAACCCGTCGATCGAGTCAACGCTTCCGTATTACCGAGGGAAGGCCATCGTCGAACGGTCCTTGGCCGAGCTCGAGCTCCCGTTCGCGATCGTCAGGCCCACGTTGATCTTCGGTGGAGACCGCGATGTTCTGGCCAATAACATCGCGTGGATCCTGCGGCGGATGCCGATCTTCGCGCTGCCGGGAAGCGGCAACTACCCGGTTCAGCCGGTCCACGTCGAAGACCTCGCCCGGATCTGCGAGCGCGCCGCTCAGGCCGACGGCGACCTGATCGTGGACGCCGCCGGACCGGAAACGATGACATTCGACGAGTTCGTAAAGGCGATCCGCAGCGCCGTCGGTGCAGGCTCGCCGATCCTCCATCTTCCGAGTCTCGCGATGGCGGCCGTCTCGCGCGCGCTCGGCGTGTTCGTAGGCGATGTGGTGCTCACGCCCGATGAGATCAGCGGCCTGACCTCTGGGCTGCTCGTCTCGCATCACGCTCCGCTCGGACGGATCGCGTTCAGTGAATGGCTCATCGAGCACGGGGGCTCGATCGGCCATTCATACGCAAACGAGTTGGAGCGTCATTTCTCGCGTCTGGCGGCCTGAAGGGGAGCGGCGCACGGCCCGACCTCCCGCCGGCGCGAGCGAAACTCAGTTTCGGGACGGAGGCCAGCGCAAGACGCCCGGCGAGCTTTCGCTCGACCCGTCGTCCGGCGTCGAGCTGACGGCGACAGATTCTGCGGCTACTGAGCTCGCGGTGACCGTCTGGCTCGGTACCGAAGACACTTCAGAACCCGGCGGTTGGCCTCGTAGCGCCGCCACGATGCTGCCTGCGAACTGCTCGATCAGGTCAGCTAGCTCATTCGGGCCGGGAACCGTGCTAGATGTCATGAGGACCTCTCTCGATGCTTTGTAAGGCGCCTTCGAACTCTACCTGAACTCCTGTGGTTCAGACAGATGTTGCGACGGTTAATTGGAGCCGAGGGCGTTCTTGACAGCAGTGGTTGTCAAGAGCTAGCATCCAGGAAATGACCGTTGTCAGGAATGTGGAGTGGCGTTGTGCCTGAGCTGGTCCGTCCATGGCGCGGGGTCAGCCCCGAGCAGCGCGTCACCGACCGACGGGAGCGGCTGATCGAAGCCGGTCTCGAAGTGTTCGCGACCCGTACTTTCCAGGGGACGAAGGTCCGCGACGTGTGCGGCGAGGCGGGGCTGACCGAGCGCTACTTCTACGAGTCCTTCTCCGACAAGGAGGCGCTGCTCAGGGTCCTCGCCGATCGGATCGTCGCGGACTTCGTTGCGGCGGCGGGACCGAGCATCGCGCTGGTCGCGACCGACTTCGACGCTGCGATCCGAGGGGCGATGACGGCGCTCGTCTCGTCGCTGACCGATGATCCGCGCCGCGCCAGGATCCTCTTCATCGAGGTGGTCGGCGTCAGCCCCACGATCGAGGACAAGCGCCGGATGGTGATCTCCAACCTCGTTGAGGTGATCCGCGTCGCTGCCGCACAGGCGTTCGGCGAGTGGGTGCGCGAGTCTGTCGAGATCGAGCTGATCGCGAGAGCGCTGATCGGAGCTGCCTCGGAACTGCTGGTCGCGCACGTCCGCGGCGAGCTGCCACTGGACCGCGACGAGCTCGTTCTCGCGCTCTCGCGGCTGTTCCTCCGCGCTCGTCCGATCGTCGTCGCGATCGCGGCCGAGCGTGCGACGAGCCGTTAGCGCCGTGATCGGCACGAACCGATTCGGCTCCGCCGATCACTTTGAGACCCAAGCCACCAGGAGGCATCTATGAGCGTGTCCAGCTCACCCCGCGCAGATTTCTTCGGTGAGGAATACCGAGACCTGCTGTCGACACTGTCTGAGGGATCGGTGAATCGCCATTTCGATCCCTACCTCGACATCGACTGGGACTCGCCGGAGTTTGCGATCGACCCGGACGATCCCCGGTGGGTCCTCTCCGCCGAGCTCGATCCACTGGGTGCCACCCAGTGGTACCGCGACCTCCCCCAGGAACGCCAGATCGAGATTGGCCGCTGGCGCGTGACGAACGCGATCAAGGTCGGCGCGGCTTTCGAGAGCATCCTGATCCGCGGGCTGATGCAGTACGCGATGAAGCTCCCCAACGGGTCGCACGAGTTCCGTTATTGCATGCACGAGATGACCGAGGAGTGCAACCACATCCAGATGTTCCAGGAGCTCGTCAACCGGATCGGCATCGATGTCCCCGGAATGCGGCCTCTGTTCCGGGTGCTGTCGCCGGTCATCGGTGTTGCCGGCGGCTACGTCCCGTTGATCCTGTTCATCGGGATCCTTGGCGGTGAGGAGCCAATCGACCACTACCAGAAGGCGCTGATCCGCTCGGGTCGCGCCGTCCCCGAGCCGGTGCTCCGCGTGATGGAGATCC
>Ga0302326_10012511_pt1 | contig 18083 bp, 12 predicted proteins | sample Palsa_T0_3_FD_202264 | JGI IMG/M metagenome (GOLD analysis project Ga0302326, IMG submission 202264) | Peat permafrost microbial communities from Stordalen Mire near Abisko, Sweden - Palsa_T0_3 | ecosystem: Environmental > Terrestrial > Soil > Palsa > Peat permafrost | place: Sweden: Abisko...
TCACGGCACTCGAAACCGCCTCGGCCCGCGAGCCGCTCCCCGACGCCTTTGCCCTCACCGCCATGCTGCGCGCGGAGAGCGCGTCGGCCATCGATCGCGGCGAGTTCTCAATGGTCGAGCCGTCGCTGAGCGGCCCGTCGGGGGCACGGATGCTCGGGCGACTGTGCGACGGTGATCCCGAGCTCACCCGGCGGGTCGCTATGCACCTGCGCGCCGAGGAGGCGTGCCGGCCCGAGGCGCTGTTCGCCGAGCTCGTGAGCACGCCCGACACGGAATGGGGGGCCACGGTGAGCTACCGCCCGGTGCTGCGGGAATGGGAGATCGAGTGCGGCGCGCCTTCCGGGGCCGCGCCCGACCAGCGGTTGGAGGCAAGTGACCTCCTCCTGGCGCTTGAGGACGGCGAGCTCGTGGTGCACTCCCAGCGGCTCGGGCGCCGCCTGCTCCCCCGCGCCTCCGCGGCCGTGAACCATGTGTGGGTGTCCCTGCCGGCGGTGCGCCTGCTGCGCCTGCTCGAGGAGCAGAGGTGCGCGGGTCACCTGCGCTGGTCCTGGGGTAGCGCTGCCGGCGCGCCAAGGCTGCCGCGGATCCGCCGAGGACGGATCATCCTCACTCGGCGCCGATGGTCGCTGCCCATCGACGGCCTGCCGCCTCCCGGCTCGCGCTGCGATCCGGCGGGCTATAGGGCCGTGGAGGATTGGCGCCGCGCCCACGGACTGCCGGTGCGGGTCGCGGTGCAAGGGGGTAAGGGCGAGCTCGCCGTCGACTTTCGCGCCGTGCTCGGTGTCGAGGCGTTCCTGGCCGCGTTGAAGGGCTCTCCTCGCGCCCATCTGGTCGAGCTCGCCGGAGCCCACGAGAGCCCCGTCGAGGGCCCCGACGGGCGCTACGCCCACGAGATCATCGTGCCCTTCGTCATGGACCGCCGCGTCCTACGCGCGAGTTCCCCCCGGACGGCGGCGGTCACGGCAACGACGTCCGAGCGCCGCTTTGCGCCGGGCTCGGAGTGGCTGTACGCGAAGCTCTACGGGCCCCCGGCCACAGCCGAAGCCGTGCTCCGTCATGTGATCGCCGCCCTCGAGCGCGAGGTCGGCCTCGGGCGCTGGTTCTTCGTCCGCTTCGCCGACCCCGACCGCCATCTGCGACTGCGCTTCCAAGGAGAGCCGCGGGCGCTGTGCTCCGAGGTCTTGCCGGCTCTCCACGAGGCTACGGGCCCCGCTCTGCGCGACGGGCGCCTGCACCGGCTGACGCTTGACACCTACGAGCGCGAGGTCGAGCGCTACGGCGGCATCCGGGGGGTCGAGCTGATGGAGCGGGCGGCGCACGCCGACTCGGTGGCAGTGCTGGCCATGCTCGCCGACCGCGCCGGCGGGATCTCGCGCCGGCTCCTCGCGGTCGCGAGCGTGGGAGCACTCCTCGCGGACGCCGGCCTGGAGGTCGGCGAACGCGAGGAGATGTGTGCCGGCGCCCGGGCGCGGAGGACGCCGCCGGGGAGCTCGCTCCCCGAGCTGCTCGGGAGCGCCGAGCGCGCGGAGCGCCCCGCCGTGGAGCGCGTCCTCGAGGCGGTCGAGAACGGGGCACACGACGAGATGCCGGCGGCGCTCGGGGCTCTGCGGCGGCGCTCGGATGCGCTCCGAGAAGTGGTGGCCGAGCTTGGCAACCTCGAGTTAGGCCAACCATTGACGGCCGTGCTCGCCTCGCTCGCCCACATGCAGATCAACCGGGTGCTCCGCGAGAGCGGCGGCCTCGAGGAGCTCCGAGTCCACGACGCGCTGGCGCGCGCTTACCACGCGCGCCGGGTCCGACTTAGCGGGTCCCGTGAGTAGACTCACGCGACAGAACAGCAGCCGAGACCGGGGGTTTCATGCCACATTCTGACGAGCTCACCGAGGAGGTTCGGAGCCTCTTCTGTAACAACGTTCTCGATGATCCCTACCCGCTCTACCGACGGGTGCGGGAGCAATCGGCGTTCTTCGAGATCGACGACTTCATCATCGTCACGCGTCACCCGCACGTGCGCGAGGTCTACAGCGACTCCGGGCGCTTTCAGAGCAACCACTGGCGGCCGGGAACTCCCGAATACGAGTCGATTCGGGGCTACATCGAGGCGCTCGACGACGACGATCGCCGCCGCTACGACGAGATCTCGGCGTTTCAGCGGCTGCTCCTCACGCAGAGCATCGACCCCGAGCACCGCCGCAAGCGCGACGTCTTCCGCCGGGCCTTTGAACCTCGGGCGTTAGCCTCACTCGAGGACCACGTGCAGGACGTCGTCGACCGCTTGGTGGATGCCATCGCCGAGGATCCAGACGCGGACCTGAGGAGCCAATTCGGATTTCGCGTCCCCCTGCTCACCCACATGTACATGCTCGGCGTGCCCGAAAGCGACCTCGGGCTGCTGACGAACTGGTCAACACGAATGACCGATTTCTCTCAGCGCACCCGCGTCGAAGTATTGCTACCGCTCCACGAGATGATCGGCGAGCTCCGTGAGTATGTCCGCGAGCTGGTCGACACCCAGCGGGACTCTCCCGGCGAGCTGACCTTCCTGCCCACCTTGATCGCCGCTCTCGACGCGGGCGAGATCGACTTCGAGGAGCTGCTCGGGATGTGCGCCAACGTGCTGCTCACGGGCAGCGGCACCACGATGAGCCTGATCGCCACTGGCATCGTCACCTTCATGCGCAACCGCGACCAGTGGGTCCGGCTGTGCGAGCAACCCGAGCTCGCCGCCTACGCGGTCGAGGAATGCCTGCGCTTCGAGCCGCCGCTTCAGGGGACGGGACGCAACGTCATGGAAGACGTCGAGCTCGGCGGCCGGGCCATCCCGGCCGGCAAGCGCCTGCTGGCGATCATCGCCGCCGCCAACCACGACCCAGCCGTCTTCGCCGAGCCCGACCGTTTCCTGATCGAGCGCAAGGACGGCAAGCACAAGCTCACCTTCGCTCCCGGCGAGCACGGATGCCTGGGCGCCGTGCTATCACGCATGGAGGGGCGAGTGGTGTTCTCCACTCTCGCCCGCCGCCACCCGGATATGGAGCTCGCCGACGAGCCCGTGGAGTGGCTGCGCAACACAATGCTGCGCACGCCAAACGTCTTACATGTCTCGCTCGGTGCGGCGCGTCAGTACGCCGCGCGCTGAGGAGTGAAGCTGCCGCGACCGCGTCGAACACGACGCGGTCGCGCACGCGTCGACTGCTAGGCCTCAGTGGCGGACATCAGGTTCGTGATGCTTGCGCCACCCCGAACGTTCTCTTGCGTCTCAGCCGGAGCGTCAAGATCCTCGACGAGGGTGTCGAGCTCCTCGTCGTTTCCTGCGTCGGCCTCTACATTGGTGTTTGGATTGCTCATACCGTGAAACCCCCGTAATTTGATTTACCAACTGTTCGTAGACTAATCGCGACCCTTCCGCAATGCAAGGTCTTGGACAGATGGCTAGGGTCCTAGGGTGCCGGCTCGTCTATCGCCCCGCCAGTGCTCGCCTGGCGAGCGCGAGTCCATCGGAGGCCCACGACTCGAGCACCGGAAGCACCCTCGCGGCCATGTCTTGCCGCATCGTGTGGTGGCCGGACGCCACCGCGAAGAGCTCCACGAGCGTCGCGTCCGAGAGCGGTGCGCAGCGCTCGCGATAGGTCGTCACTGCCTCCCCGGCCAATCCGCGCCTCGAAGCCAGCTCGAATGCGAGCAGCGTCTCAGCCACCTGCCCGACGCAGTCGAAGGGAATGTGGTCCTCCAAACCGAGCATCTGCCGAAACCAGAGTTGGTTGGCCGGGGTGTCCGCCGGGTTGGTCCGGAACATCCCCTCGAGCGCCGCTTCGGAGAGGAAGCCACGGTAGTTGATCCAGACGTACGCGCACTTTGCGCACGCCTCACACCATGGCTTGCGTGCGCTGCACGAATGAGTGTCGCGAACGGCGTTACCGCGACGCCTGAGCGCCGAGAAGATCACCGGGTCATAGACGGGCTTGAGGACGCTTGTATACGTCAACCCGCGGATGAGCTCGGTCTCCACGTAGGCCTGGAGCAGACGCTCGGCTTCGATGCTCTTGCCCCACTGATGGTTGATCTCCTCACCCGTCAGATCCCAAGTCAGGTTCCCGGCATCTGCGCTTCGCTCATGAGCGAAGACGACGGTGTCGTGGCCATGTTGGAGGACGACCGGGAGCACGCCGAAGAGCGAGCTCGGCGTCTCGGCCGCGAGCAGCCCATTGCTGCCGAGATCGGGGCGAACACGAGTGACCGGGCTGTCCAGGAAGTCGTCGAACACCCACTGCTTGCGATGGACATTGGCACGCACGCCGTGGCTTGCCAGGCGCTCGATCAGCTCGTGCTGGAAGGCGGCGGTCCCGTACGCGGAGTGGCTGTAGCTGTAGGTGTCGTATTCGTACCCCGCGGCGTCGAGGACGCTCATGGCCACGAGTGAGTCCTTACCCCCACCCACGAAGAGCAACGGTCGCGCGCACAGTGCCGGCGACTCGACCGCGATCTCCGATGGCGCCGCGAGGTCGTGAGCGAGCCGGGGTCCTGGATAGTCCGAAAGGCCCTTCTCGAAGCGCCATTGACCCCACACGCTGCGCCACACCGTCGACCACAGCTCCCAGAACGCCGGGGTCACCAGGTCACGGTAGACCCCGAAATCGACGACGGCCGGCTGCAGGGCGGTGAGCTTGGCGGCCTCGAAGGCGACCACGTGAAACACGATCGAGCGCACCGCATCGGCTCCCTGAGCAGCCTCGAGTGCGTCGAAGTCGACGTCGTCGTACCAGTAGGTCGTCGAGAAGGAAAGGTCGTCGACGCCGAACTGCATGGCGATGCGGTTGGGGGTGATGCGCGCCTCCGCGACCCACATCGTGCCCGTTTCGTCTCGTGTCCGGGGTGGGGCGGTCGCCGCGCCGAGACCGTGCCGCGGTCGCCGGCCGTCCTGGACGGCCCCCGGGCCCAGGCCTCTATCGAACACCTAGGAGCACACGAACAGGTGTGCTACGACCGTGCGCTCGGCGCCATGGCCGTCGCTCGGACGGGCGCTACCGCCGCTGACCAGCTCGGCCTGCTCGGGTAGAGGCTCGAGGTCCTCGATCCCGTCCGCCAGTTCCACGAGGCCGCTACGCCCCTCGACGCCGAGGTGACGGTAGATGCGCGTCAAGTAGGCCTCGACCGACTTGACCGAGTAGAAGAGCCGCTCGGCGATCTCGCGGTTGGAGGCGCCGGTGGCAACCTCGCGCACAACGTCGTATTCGGTCGCCGTCAGCTCGGCCAACGCCTCCCGGTCGGCATCCTGATCGTTGGCGTCGACGAGCACCAGGTGCCCGCGGCCGCCGCCCAGGCAGCGCTCTAACTCGTCCGCTCCGGCAAACTCTTGCGCGATGCCGCCAGGGAAGACGACCGTCCCCTGGAGCTTGCCGTTGCGCAGCCCGTACTCCACTCGCGCCCGTCGCAGACTGGGCTGCGAGAGCCGCTCACCTCCGAAACGTGCCGATGCTGACGTAGCATGGAGCCCCACAACGGGAACATGCTACCTCGCTCCCGAAACCGTTGCAATGGGCTCGATCGGCGGCGGCCGTCTAGGCTCCATGTCATGTGGCTCCAGCGACAGCTCCGGCTCGCAGCGCGGCCGCGGGGATTCCACCTCGTTACCGGCGAGGTGCTCGAAGCGCTGCCCGAGCTCCGATCGTTCGAGGTCGGGATGCTCCACCTGCTCATTCGCCACACCTCGGCCTCGCTGGCTCTGCAAGAGAATGCCGACCCGAGCGTGCGTCGCGACTTCGAGGCGTGGTTCAACCGTGCGGTAGCCGAGGGCGCGCGCTACTGGACGCACACGCTCGAGGGACCCGACGACATGCCCGCCCACATCAAGGCCGCGCTCCTCGGGCCGTCGCTGACCCTGCCGATCGCCGGCGGCCGCCTCGCGCTCGGCACCTGGCAGGGCGTCTACTTGTGCGAGCACCGCGACCACGGCGGCTCGCGGTCGCTGGTGGCAACGGCGTGGGGGCCCGAGAGCGGAGGAGGGCTAGCCCGGGGCGCTAGCGCCCCTTCCACTCCGGAGGACGCTTCTGCGCGAAGGCAGTAGCGCCCTCCCGTGCGTCCTCGGAGCTGAACACGGGGCCGATGATCTCGCCCTGGCGGTGCCAGAACTCCGCTTCGGGCCAGGTGGGGCCCTCGGTGAGAATGCGTTTCGTCGCCGCGAGGGCGAGCGGGCCGTTGGCGGCGATCGTGGTCGCCAATTCGAGCGCCTGATCGAGCGCGCCGCCGGGATCGGCCAATCGGTTCACCAGCCCGAGCTCGTGTCCGCGCTCGGCCGAGATCGGATCGCCGGTGAGCGCGAGCTCCATCGCCACGCCCCGGGGAAGCGCTCGCGGGAGGCGGAGCAGGGCACCACCGGCGGCCACGAGCGAGCGCTTGACCTCGGGAATCCCCAGCCTGGCCCCGCGCGCGGCCACGATCAGGTCGCACGCCAACGCGATCTCGAGTCCGCCCGCGACGGCGAATCCTTCGATCGCGGCGATCACGGGCTTGACCGGTGGGCGCTGGGCGATCCCGGCGAAGCCGCGGTCGCCCACGTAGGGGCGCTCGCCGGCGACGAAGGCCTTGAGGTCCATCCCCGCGCAGAATCCCTTCCCGGCGCCGGTGAGCACTGCCAATGACAGCTCCGCGTCGCCGTCGAGCTCGTCGAGGGCCGCCGCGATTCCCTCCGCCACCGCCAGATTGACGGCGTTGCGCTGCTCGGGACGGTTGATGGTGACGACGAGAACGCCCTCGCGGCGCTCGGTCACGAGGACGCTGTCCTCACTCACGCCGCGAACAATCGCAGCTCCGGCTCTCGCTCGCCGCGGAGCACGGCGAGGTCGACCTCGACCCAGGTGATGGCGCGCGACTCGGCCAGCACCCGTGCCTGCGGCTTGATCACCTGCGCCGCCAGGACCCCTCGGCACGACGCGAGGGCGGGGTCGAGCCGGATCCGCTCCAGGTAGCGCGTGAGCTGCTCGACGGCGTCGATCCCGGCGACCCGCTTGACCTCGACCGCCACCCACTCCTCCCCGGCATCGCGGCACATCAGATCGACCGGCCCGATGTCCGTCGGCCATTCGCGGCGCACGAGCCTGAACCCCTCGCCGCACCACTCGGGGGACTCGGCGAGGAGCTCCTGCAGGTGGGCCTCCACCCCGTCCTTCTCGAGCCCTCCGGCCGCATCCGGCGACCCCATCTCGTGCGTCACATCCGAGAGCACCTCGGAGATGGTGATCTCGAGCCGATCCTCACTCGCGCCCATGCGCTTGCGCACGACGATGAGCTCCTCGGACTCCTCGATCACCGTCGGGGGCGTCATCCAGTTCAGGGGCTTGTATCCGCCGGCATCCGCGTGCACGAGGACCGACCCGTCCGCCTTGACCATGAGCAGCCGCAGGGCATCGGGGAGCAGGGCGTTGAGACGGCCCGTGTAGCGGACCTGGCAGCGAGCAACGATCAGGCGCACCGGCGGCAGGCTACGCGGCAGATCGGACGTCCGGACGCCCCCGGCCCGGCGCCCAAAGGGCCGTTGGGCCAGGGGCGGGGGATGCCCGCCCTACCCGGTCAGCGAGATCGTCACCGTGCCCGTCTTGCTGAGCTGCACGTTGGCGGATGCGATGCAGCTGTTGGACGGCGCGGGCAGGGGCAGGGTCTTGCTCGCCGGGAGCTGCAAGGTCGAATGGCCCTCCTGGCGACCCACTCCCCCGCTCTTCTCGAAGCAGACGACGTTCCAATCGACCGACCCCGCCTGCGCAGGAGAAGCCGAGACGTTGAGCACGATCTGGGAGGGATGGTGGAAGGTGCCGCTCGTGTAGGCGACGGCGTACTCCCCGCTCGCGTGCCCGGCTACGACCTGGGTGGACGGTGGTGGCGGCGCCACGCCGGCGGTCCCCGGCGTCGTCGTCGCCGTGGCCATCGTCGCCGCTGCCGCTATCGCCGCGGGGACGAAGACGGCGTCGCCCACCGGCGAGGCGGCCTGAACGGCGTTGCCCGCGATCGCGGTCGCTGCGAACGTGCCCGCAGCGGCGGTGGCGCCCGAGCTCGGCGCCGGGGCGGGCTTGGGGGCCGGGGTGGACACGGTCGCGGGACGCGTGACGATCTTGGTCACGACATGAGCGCTTCCGCCGCACCCGGCGAGTGCCAGCAGACCTCCTGTCAGCATCACGCCGGCTCCCGTCCTCACCCCGCGCAGGATAGTGGCGTCAGCGCGTAGATGTCCCGCTCCACCGGGGACTGCCCTACATTGGTGGCAGATGCGCCAGCAACTTCGTCCCCTGTTCGATCGTATCGTCATCAAGGAGCTCGACCCGGACCGCGTCCGGCGCTCGGGCCTGCTCGTTCCCCCCGGGAGCGACGAGCCGCCGCCCCAGCACGGGATCGTCCTCGCGGTCGGGCCTGGGCTCGACTGGTGGGACCACGTCGGCGTGCAGATGCCCGTCCAGGCCGGGGATCACGTCGTCTTCCCCGCTTCCGCGGGGGTCTGGGTGGAGGTCGAGGAGGAAAAGCTGCTGGTGTGCCGCGTAGCGGAGCTACTCGGCGTGCTCGACCGGGTCGAGACCTGCCCGGGCTGCGGCGGGCGCACGCTGGCTCCGAGCGAGTCCTGCCCGGTGTGCGGGCGCGAGGGCTCGCTCGCCAGCCCCTGAGCGCAGCGCTTGCATTCTCACGGTCCCGAGACGAGCACCAGCTTGTGCACGCCGTGCGGGCAGGACGGAGAGACCGCCCGGCCTGAGGCACCGCGGACCACGGGCGCGCCGCGGATTATCCCGGTGGAGGATTGCTGCAATACCGCGGGAGTGCTCGCGAACTCCTGACACGGGACCTCCGAGCAGCGCCCGGCACCGGCGACGAAGCAGGTACCGCCAGCCGCGGGAATCAGCGGCGGGTGGGATTTCGAGGGCAGCACGCGAACCGTCTTCGGCTGCGCACGACGCAGGGTTGTGATCTCGGCCTGGAGGATCCGCTTCAGGCGCGGAGTCGGCTTCACCGCCGTAGCAGCCGGCCGCGGAGCACGCGGGCTCACGGCACCCGAGCCACAGCCGGAGACCATCCCGATCGCTCCGATCATCGCGATTCCCGCCAGGAGCCGGCTCATGAGCACACTACGCCGCCGCCGGCCAGCCGTCACACGACATTACGCCGCGCTGCGCTCACCGAGCCCGCGGGGGATGGCCGAGCGTACGCGCTCGAGCAGCTCGGCGACTTCGGGGTCACCGCCGATGGCCAGCGCCCGCTCGCACGCCGCGATGCACTCCGTCGTCCTATCGGTCCGCGCCAGCGCGTGGGCGTAGCGTGAGAACGCCGTGGACGAATCGGGTTCCAGCCGGGTCGCCGCCTCGCAGGCCGACACCTCGGCACCGAGGTCGCCGGCGAGGTGGTAGGCAAGCGCGAGGTCGAGCAGCCCTGCCACCGACGGCGCGATCAGGCGAGCCCGCTCGAGCGCCGCGAGCGCGCCGGAACGATCCATGAGCCGCAAGCGCAGGCGCCCGAGCCGCTCCCACGCCGAGGCATCGGTGGGGGCTCGCTCCGCCGCTCGCAGTGCCGCCTCGGCGGCCAGGTCGATCGCGCCCATATCCGCGTAGATGCGCGAGGCAAACCGCTCCGGCGCCGGTCGTTCGACGTCCACCCGCGCCCAGTCGCGAACCGTGCGCGCCGCGGCGGGAAGGTTGCCTGCTTGCCAGAAGGACTCCGTGAGCAGGCGTAGCACCGTCGGATTCGACGGGTCGGCATCACGCGCGTAGATGAGCCGTCGCGCCGCCAGCTCGGGGTTGCCCTCGGCGAGCGCGTGCTGCGCGGCGGTCATGAACCGCTGGGCCCGGTCGGCCGACGCGTCCGGCGTCGAGAAGTCGACGAATTCGAGTGACCCCGCCGGGATCGTGCGCACGCCCACGCTGAAGGTGACCCGTGCCCACTGCTTGACATCGTCCTCGTCGCCGGAGAAGTAGATCCCGGTCACCGTGCCCACACCCCACTCGGGATAGGACAGGCAGCGCGCGTAGCTGTGCACGACCGAGTGATCGGGAACCCGCGAACCGAAGGGATCGTTGCGCGAGCGGTCCTCGGCCGCCGCGCGACCGCGCTGCTCGGCCTCGTAGGCGCGCCGACCCTCCTCGGCGCGCGCCCGCCGGGTGGCGGCGACCGAAACCTTGACGGCGCCGCGTGTGACCCGTCCGCCGCGCGAGGTCGCGGCCAGCCGCTCGAGCTCGTCGGCGGCCTCGTTGATCGCCTGGAGGTGGCGCTGGTGCTCGTGCTGGCGTCCCGGGGGCGCGATGTCCGGATGCCAGCGCTTTGCCATACGCCGGCGCGCCAGCTGGACCGCGCGCTTGTCGAAGGGCGGCTCGAGCTCGAGGAGCAGGAGCGCCTGCTCGACATCGAGGATTCGTGGCATGACCTGACTACGTTACCGGGACACGACGGGGTCGGGCGTGGCGGCGATCGACCACCGTCATCGCTGGTCGTGCACTCGGAACGTGAGGCTCGCCGGCCCAAGGTCAGAACCCCCCGCGTAGACCGCGTGTAGAGACCGGTTCGGGCCCTTGGCGAGGCTGAAGGAAGCACTTCCTGCGCGACCCGTGCGCACCGTGAAGGTGCGGCTCCCGTCCGTGATCGCGATCGAGGCGCCGGCGACGGCGGCGCCGTTCGAGCTCACCAGATAGAGCCTGCCGCGCGCCACGTCGCCCGAGCGCGTGGTTACCGTCTGGCCGCGCGAGGCGACGTAGGAGCACACCTGGTCCTTGACCGTGACCACCGACCCCTGGGTACTGACGAAGAGCCGGAAGTGCCGATCACCCGAAACGAGCTCGATCTCATCGGCTGAGCGCACGAGGGCGTGGAGGCCGCCGGTCGCGGCGATGACCGCGCCGAGAACCTTCCGCCCGGCGCTGATCGTCACCGTGGTACCTGAGAGCTCGACCGACACCAGCCTGCCGCGCGCGTCGCTGACCCGCACCGAAGCGCTGCGCAGGCTGCCGGTCAGGCGCAGCGCCCCGGCCTGACGAGTGACCCGGCGCCGGAGCTCCACCCCACACCGGGCGAGGGGGGGCGAGCTCGAGAGCACGGTCGGATAGCTGATCGTCCATCGGAACGATGTGCTGCTCGTCCTGCCCCCGGTATCCGTGGCCTCGACCACGGCGGTCGATATCCCGGCCTGCGTCGGCGTCCCCACGACCACCCCGGTCCCCGAGTCGATGGATAGGCCGGCCGGCAGCCCGGTGGCACGGTAGGTCAGCGTCGCGTTGCCGGCGTCGGTGGCGATGACATGCAGGCTCACCTTCCGGCCCAGCGTGGAGGTCTGCGCCCCCGGGTTGGCCACCGTCACCGTCTCGCACAGCTCGACCGCGAGCGTCGAGGCGATGGGGGTACCGAGCCCCGAGCCCAAGTCGTATCCGGGGCCGGCAGCGTAATTGCCGCCGCTGGTGCCCGTGAAGTCGTTATTGCCGGCGGTCACGTCGTTGAAGTAGCTCGCGTACTGGGCGCTGCCGGCGGCGCGGTACAGGGCTGGATTCGCGAAGCCCACCGAAGTGCCGGTGCACGGCGGCGAGGCATTCGCCAGCGCGACGATGGCGGCCCAGACCGGCGCCGCGGCGCTCGTGCCCCCGATCCCGGTCCAGGCTCCGTCGTAGTACACCAGGTAGCCCGTGTAGGGATCGGCGTCGGCCGAGACGTCGGGGACCTCGCGGCAGTAGCCGCTCGAGGCTCCGCACGGCGTCCCCGCCGAGTGGGCGTTGATCACATCGAGCGTGGCGGGCGAGGCGGACTGGTAGGTGGGCATCTTCCACAGCGTCGAGATCCCACCGCCGCCGGCGCCCGCGCTGGAGCCGAGCAGGGCGCCGAGTCCCCCACCGTTGTTCCACACCGTCTCCGACGGTGGGGGCCCCGCCGCCGCCATGCTGGTGCCGCCGACCCCGGTGACGTAGGGCTGGCTCGAGGGATCGTCGACCGCCGCCGCCGTGTTGAGGTTCTGCCCCGCGATGAAGCAGTCCTCGGAGCCGTCGTCGCCGCCGGCCGAGATGATCGTCTGGCCCTGTGCGGCGGCCTCTTCGAAGAGCGTGTTCTCGGCGGCCGCGTCGGCGGCTCCCTCCATCGGTTCGCACTGGCCCCACGAGGTCGTGACCACCTGCGCCCGGTCCTGGCTGACGATCGCTTCGTAGACGTCGTACGGTCCTGCCCCCGGCGAGCCTGAGTTCGAGTTCGGGCCCTGGTAGACAATGACGTTGGCCGCGGGCGCGAGGCCGATCACGTCCTCGATGTCGAGCGCCGCTTCGCCGCTCCCGGCGCCCGTTCCCGCGCCGCCGTCCACCGGAATGTAGGACACCGACGCGTCGGTCCCGTAGCACGCCTGGTACGCAGCGATGTCGGTGGGATCGTCGGGCTCGAGCTCATAGACCGCGATCGTCTGGCCCGCGCCGAGGTCGCCCGCGGCGTACAGGCCGGGGAAGCGGTAGGCGGCAGCGATCTCGTCCGCCGTGTACGCCTGTTGACCAGGAGCGGCAGCGGTCGCGGCGGCGCACGGCTGCGGACCCCCGGTCACCACGTGGTGAGCACTGAGCGGGACGCTGTCGCCGGTGGCGTGGGGGCGCACCGCGAGGGGCTGGGGAACCGACAGCGTGTCGAGGCCGACGACGCCCTGGACGAGACCGGCAACGCCGGCGTCGAACAGCGGCGCCGCCGTGCTCGCGAAGGCGATACGCCCGCCCGGCACCTGCAGGCGCGAGAACGCGATCGAGAACGCGTCGTCGAGCGCACCCGCGCTGGCCGTGACCGGAATGGCAAGACCGTTCGCGCTCACCGCCCCGGGGTCGAGACCGTGGGCGCGCAGCGAGGAGCGCACCGCGGCGATGTCCGCCTCGGTGGGACCGAACCGCTGCGCGAACTGCGCCGGCGTGATGTAGTCGCGGTAGGCGTCCGACCCCGGGGTCGAGACCGCGCTCGCGAAGGCCGCCAAGGCGGCTGGGTCACGTGGCTCGAGCGCCACCGTCACGTTCAGCTTGGTGGTATCCGGAAGCGCACCGATCACATGCGCCGCGGCCGGCACGAGCGCCGCCGCTCCGACGCGAACCGCGCTGCCCGAGGCCGCTGCCACCGGTCCCGGGAAGAGCGCAGCCGCCATGGCAATGGCGCACGTGGCCAACGCAAGCGTGCGTGGCACGCGGGACATCGGAACCCTCCAGAGCATGAAACCGACGCCGCAGGGTAGCGGCTGCTCGGCAAGCAGGCGCTGATGATGCTCGGACCCCGAGCTTGGCGCCGATGGACTCAGACCCCGAGCTTGAGCCCGAACTGGGTGGCGACCTTGCCGGAGTCGATCGCGTCGAGGACGACCACGAGCGACCGGACGCGCCTGTGTGCGACCCGACGCCTGAGGCTCCTGCTCACCGAGAGCTCGACCCGCGAGACCGTCACCGCCACGCTCGGCCGCGGGGACCGCAGCTCGATCGTCAGCCCACCGTGACTCACCGTCGCGGTGAAGCTCACCCGCCTCCCGCTCTGATCCCTGAGCACGATCCCCTGGGCGAGGCGCGTCGCCCTGCTCGAGAAGCCAAGCCCCTTCGGCAGTCCGATCTCGACAGTGGCGATCGGAGCCGAGCCGCTCCTCGCCGTGACCGAGAATGTCAGCTTCGCCTTCCCCTTGCCCACGCCCGAGAGCGAACCGCGCGATACGCTCGCCGCCGTCGCGATCGTCCACCCGAACGACGCGGTGGCGGAGGGTCCGCTCGCGTCTGTCGCCGTGACGGTCACCTTCGAGCGTCCCACCTCCTCCGGGGCGCCAGAAATCAGCCCGCTCGCGGGCGCGATCGTCAGCCCACGCGGCAACCCTGTCGCGGCGTAACTGAGCCCGCCGCCGTCGCTGTCGCCGGCATGGATCTGCACGTCCACCGGGTTGCCAACGGTCCCGCTCTGATCACCCGGGTCGGCCAACGAGACGCTGGCCGCAACGACGACGGGGCTCGTCGGCGCCGCCAAGACATTCCATATGAAGGACGTGCTGCCGCTGGCGTCGTCGGTCGAGGAGACGACGATGTTCACCCCCGTGATGCCAACCGCGGTCGGAGAGCCCGACACGACCCCGGTCGAGCGATCGAGCGACAGGCCGGCCGGTAAGCCACTCGCCAGGTAGGTGAGCGACCCCCCGCCGGAATCGGCGGCGGTGACCTGAAGCTGCACCGAGGTTCCCACCGTCGTCGTCTGGTTCCCGGGGTTGTCGACGGTGAGGGTGGCGTCGACGGTCCACGTGAATAAGACGATCCCGAAGGACTCGGTCGAGTCGGTCGCGGTGATCGTGACGCTCGAGCTGCCCGGGGTCGTCGGTGTACCGGAGATGAGACCGGTGCTCGAGTCGATCGAGAGGCCCGCCGGCAGTCCGGTCGCCGAATAGGTGAGCGACTCCCCGGACGAGGAATCGATGGCGGCGATCTGGACGCTGATCGGAATTCCGGGCGAGCTCGCCTGGTCGCCCGGGTTGGTGACCGTGACCGTGTTGGCGGGCGTACCGGCGCCTCCGCACAGCGCGGCAGGGAGCGCAGAGCCGTCCGGGGTTCCGAGTCCCGAGGCCATGTCGTAGCGAAGCCCGGCCCTGAACAGGCCTCCGTCGGTGCCCGTGATGTCGTTGTTCCCCGAGGTGATGTCGTTGAAGCTGCTCGCGTACGCGGCGGCTGCGGCCTCGTACAGGTCGGGATTGAGGAACCCGATCGGCGTTCCGTTGCACGTGCTCGAAGCGTTCGAGAGCGCGATCAGCGCCGCCCACAGCGGCGCGGCGGCGCTGGTACCACCGATCGCTCCCCAATCTCGGTCCCAGTAGATCAGGTAACCGGTATTGGGATCGGCGTCAGCCGACACGTCAGGGACCTCGCGGCAGTCGCCGTCCGACGCTCCGCACGGCGCCCCGGACGACTGCGCGTTGATCACGTTGAGCGAGGGCATGGCATCCGACTGATAGGGCGGCATCGACCACAGGGCGGAGATCCCGCCGCCGCCCGCGCAAGGGCCGTCCGAGCAGGTGTCGTTCCATACGGTCTCGCTCTGCGGCGGACCGACGGTCAGGCTCGTGCCACCGACCCCGGTGACGAACGGCTGACTGGCGGGATCGTCGACCGCGAGCGAGTTCGTGCCGCAGTCCTCGGCGCCGTTGTCGCCCGCTGCGGCGACGATCGTCTGGCCCTGGGCGGCGGCCTCCTGGAACAGGGTGTTCTCCCCCTGGGCCTCGCTCGATCCCTCCTCGGCCTCGCACTCCCCCCAAGAGGTCGAGATCACGTTCGCGGTGTCCTGGCTGATGATCGCGTTATAGGTGTCGTAGGGCCCCGAGCCCGAGTTCGGTCCCTGGAAGACGATGATGTTCGCCGTCGGCGCCAGGCCGATCACGTCCTCGATATCCAGGGCAGCCTCGCCCTCGCCCGGGCCCGTCTGCGCGAAACCGTCGACCTGGTCATAGCTCACCGACGTGCTCGTCCCGTAGCACGCCTGATAGGCGGCGATGTCCGACCTGAGGTTTGGCTCGAGCTCGTACAGCGCCACCGTCTGTCCCGCGCCCAGGTCTCCCTCCCCGTAGAGGCTCGAGAAGTCGTAGGCCGAAGCGAGCTGGTCGGCGGTGTACGCGCCCTGACTGTGAGCCTCGTCCACTGCGGTCGAGCACGGCTGCGGGCCGCCGGTCACGACATCGGGAGTCGAGACCCGCGGCGCAGCATCAGGTCGGGCCCGCGACATTGACACCGGCTGGGGCACGGCCAGCGTGTCGAGACCCACCGCCCCCTGCACATACCCAGCCACGCTCGCCGGCAGCGATGGCGCCGCCGTGTTGGCGAATGCCGTCCGACCGCTCGGTAGGGCGATGCGCTGCAAGCCGATGGCGAAGGCGTGTTCGAGCTGCCCGGCGGTCGTGCTCACCGGGATCGCCAGACCGTTGGCGCTCACCGCCCCGGGATCGAGGCCTTCCGAGCGCAGCGCCGCCTCGACCGCCTCGATCTGGCCCGTGGACGGCCCGAACTCCTGCGCGAACTGCGCCACCGTCAAGTAATGGCGATAGACGGCCGACCCCGGCGTCGCTACTGCCGTTGCGTACGCCGCGAGCGCAGCCGGATCACGCGGCTGGAGCGTTACCGCGATCCGCATACGGGTCGGGGGCGCCAGCGTGCCCACGGCCTTCGCGCGCGCCGGGAGCACCGGCACCACCCCGACGCGGACCGCCCGTGGGGAGGAGGCGAAGGCGGGTGCGACAGGCACGCCCGCGAAAGCGGACAGGCAAGCACCCAACACAAGCACCCTTGACCAACGTGACATCAGATATCTCAGCCCGGCCGCCCCGGCGTGAATTGACCCGTGCCTACGGTACCGACATCGCAGCCAGATGGCGGCACGCCCCTCCGATCAGAGCCTGAGCTTCACTACCACCGGGGTCGTGATGTCGCCCGAGCTCGTCGCCCAAACGGCGCTCGAGAGCGACTTGATGTGCTTCTCGGCGACCTCCTTCTCGAGGCTCTTACTCTCGGACAGCTCGGCGTTCGAGACCGTGACCGTGACGCTCGGGGCGGCCGTCTTAAGGGTGAGCGTGAGCGCGCCCTGCCTCACCTTGGCGGTGAACTTGACTCCTCTGAGCGAGACGCCCTTGACAAGGAGCTTGGCCGCGCTCGAGAACTTCAGGCCCTTCGGCAACCCGACTACGATCGTCCTGATCGACGGAGCACCCGTGGCCGCGGTGACCTTGAACGACAGCCTTGGTTCGCCCTTGCCCATCCCGGAGAGCGAGCCGTTCGATACGGTCGCCGCCGCGGCTATCGCCCAGGTGAAGGTCGTCGTCGCCGATGGCGCGGTCGCGTCGGTGGCCGTGACGGTCACCGGCGAGCCCCCGAGCGTGGTCGGCGTCCCGGAGATGATGCCGCTCTGCGCTCCAATCGAGAGACCGGCCGGCAGCCCGGCCGCCGCATAGCGGAGCGCGCCGCCGTTGTTATCGGAGGCGTGAATCTGCAGCCCGGTGACGGGAACCCCAATCGTCCCGGCCTGATTACCGGGACTGGCGACCGCGACGGAAGTCGTCCCGGCCTGATTGACGGGACTGGTGGGCGTCCCGCCCTGATTACCAGGACTGGTGGGCGTTACCGGGGTCGCGACCACCACGTTCCACGTGAATGAGGTGCTCGCCGAGAGATCGTCGGAGGAGGCGACGTTGACGGTCGCGCTCGAAGCGCCGACCGTCGTGGGCGTGCCCGTAACCACGCCGGTCGAGGCGTTGATCGACAGGCCGGCCGGGAGCCCGGTCGCGGTGTAGCTCAGAGTCGCACCGCCGGTGCTCGTACCGGTCACCGGCACGCTCACGGATGCGCCCACGGAGAAGGTCTGCGAGCCCGGGTTGGCCACCGTAAGCTGATCGCACAGATAGCCGCCGAGGGTCGAGGCGATCGGCGTCCCCAGGCCGCTTGCCATGTCGTAGCCCGTACCTGCGGGGTACAGGCCGGTGTTGGTACCGAACTCGTCGTTGTTCCCCGAGGTGATGTCGTTGAACGCGCTCGCGTATGCGCTGCTCCCCCCCACCCGGTACAGGGCTGGATTCGCGAACCCGATCGGCGAGCCATGGCATGGGCCGGAGGCGTTGGCAAGCGCGGTGAACGCGGCCCAGAGCGGAGCGGCGGCGCTCGTACCGCCGATGGCCGTCCAGCCGCCGCCGTAGTAGACGACGTAGCCGGTGTCCTCATCGGCATCAGCCGAGACGTCCGGATCCTCGCGGCAGTAACTGCCCGCCGGCGCATGGGCACTGCACTGCGACTTCGAAGAATCTGCATTGATTACGTTCAGCGACGCGGGCGCGCCCGACTGGTAGGAGGGCATCGGCCAGAAGCTGGAGATCCCGCCGCCGCCGGATCCCTCGGAGGGGCCGTCGTTCCACACCGTCTCCGCCGGTGGAGGACCCACCGTCGCCAGGCTCGTCCCGCCGACGCCGGTGACGAACGGCTGGCTGCCGGGGTCGTCGACCGCCAGCGCGGTACTGCTGTCGTACCCGTAACAGTCCTCCGAGCCGTCATCGCCCATCGCTGCGAAGACCGACTGGCCCTGGGTCGCGGCCTCCTGGAAGAGCGTGTTCTCCGAGCTCGCGGCATTAA
>Ga0302326_10012512_pt1 | contig 18082 bp, 17 predicted proteins | sample Palsa_T0_3_FD_202264 | JGI IMG/M metagenome (GOLD analysis project Ga0302326, IMG submission 202264) | Peat permafrost microbial communities from Stordalen Mire near Abisko, Sweden - Palsa_T0_3 | ecosystem: Environmental > Terrestrial > Soil > Palsa > Peat permafrost | place: Sweden: Abisko...
TTCTGAACCAATAGGCCGCCGTCAACATGGGAATTGCTGCCGATGTCCATGTTGCCGTTTACCGTCTTGATGCCGCCACCGACGTGCGCGGCCTCCAGCACGATTCTGCCGTTAACATTCGTGAGTGCGCCGCCGACATCTGCTCCCGTGTGCAGTGTCAGTCTTCCATTTACCGCGGAAATGGCGTGCGCCACCCTCGCCCCATCGGAAAGCGTGATCGTGCCATTGACCGTATGCAGCTCGTCCGCCGCTGCGTGCGCACCCATGCTGATGCTGCCGTTCACGGTTTGCGCACCCGCAACAACGGCATTTTCCGCAATCTGAATGGACCCGTTAACAGTGGAAATATCATCCTTCTTTTGACCCGCGCTAACCCGGATCGAGCCGTTGACGCTGTGCGTGGCGCCGTCGCCGGATGTCGAATTGGCATTGGCACCTTTCTCGGCACCGTTTGTGTGGCTGTCGTCCGCGTTGACACAGCCGGTCAAAGCGCCGAGGGCGGCGAAGAACGCGATCGCCATGCAGCGAATCATGGTGCAACTCCTGGACCGCAGATTTTGGTTAAGGTATTTAACGCGGATCCGATCGATAGCTTATACGAGGCAAGGCGTGACGACACCTGCCAGTGCTGCCGTAACCCGTGCTTGACGGGAGACGTCCCGCCGTGGCTCTAACGTGGCGGGGATTTACGCGGCACCTTGACCTGAAAAACTATGCGATCGGCGTTTCCGGAGTGCACATCCACGCTGCCCCGGTGCGCCTGGACGATCTGTTGCACAATGTACAGTCCCAGTCCGAGGCCCTGGTTTTGTCCAGGCTCACGCTGCCCGCCTTGGAAGGGCTCGAAGAGGTGCGGCAGCACGCGCGGCGGAATGCTCCCGGCATTGACGACGGACAGCAGGACTTCCTCGGCACGCGAACCGTCGAGCTGCACATCGACCCAGCCGTCCGCCGCGCCGTGTTGCAGTGCGTTGCCGATGAGGTTGGACGCAACCTGTGCAAGTCGTTCGGCGTCCCAGTCGCCGGTGAGATCGCCTTGCTGCTGCAACTCGATGCGACGCCCCGGGAAAGCAGTTTCGTACTCGCGCATGATTCTTTGCACAGGCTCGGCTAGGTCTGACTGAATCACTTTGAGTGCAATGCCGCCCGCGAGACGTGCACGCGCAAGGTCGAGCATGTCGTCAATCATTCGCGTCATGCGCTTGCCGCTCATAAGGATGCGCTTGGCAGTACCGCGGACTGTTTCGTTTTCGGCCTGGTGTTGAATCATGTGAGCGGCCATCAGGATGGCACTCAAGGGATTGCGCAGATCATGCCCGAGAACCGCGGTAAACATCTCATTGAGCCGAAGCGTCTCGGTCTGCTCCTGCAATTGCTGCGCGAGCTGCAGTTTCTGACGATGTAGTCGAAAGAAAACGTCCGCCTTGTTTTCGAGAATGTGTGGCTCGATGGGCTTATAGAGAAAGTCCACCGCGCCGCTTTCGTATCCCTTGAAGAGACGGTGTTGATCGCGCGCGGCCGCCGTGACGAAAATAATCGGAACTTCGCGCGTTCGTTCGCTGCCGCGCATCAGTTCGGCGAGCTCGAAGCCGTCCATTTTTGGCATTTGCACGTCGAGCAGAGCGAGTGCGACATCGTGCACCAGCAGTAATTCCAGTGCCTCGGAGCCGGAACGCGCCGTGAGCACTTCCACATCGTCCCGACGCAGCAGCGTCGACAGCGCAAGGAGGTTATCCTCGAGGTCATCGACAAGCAGGCACTTTACGCGTTGCTGCATGCGGATCATTCACCCGTTGCGAAATGTGGGTCGGGCGGCGCCAGTGCCCGCAACAGTCCTGCGATCTCCTCGAGCGGAAGTACGAAGTCCGCCGCAGTGATCTTGAGCGCCGAAAGCGCCATCAACGGCACCTGCGCGCTTTGTGGCTCCTGAACAACCGTTACACCGCCGGCGCGATGTATCGCCGCGAGTCCCTCCGCGCCGTCAACGTTCGCGCCAGTAAGAATGATGCCCATGAGACGCTCGGCGTAAATGTCTGCGGCGGACTCAAAGAGCACATCGATCGATGGTCGCGAGAAGTGCACGAGGTCGTCAATGGAGAGAGCGAGCCGCGGGCCCGCATCGAGCAGCAAGTGATAATCAGGCGGGGCGAAGTATACAGTGCCCGGCGCGACGCGCATCTTATCTTCCGCCTCTTTAACCTGCAGGGCGCACTTGGGGGCAAAAATCTCCGTGAGCAGGCTCGGTCGTTCGCGCGGCAGGTGCAGTACGACGAAGACGGCCGCCCGCAGGCCAGCGGGCAAGGCAGGCAGCAGGACGGATAAGGCCTCCACACCTCCTGCGGAGGCGCCGATCACAATCGCGGCGACGCGCTCCTGGAGAGCCTCGGCACGGCTCAAGGCTCGCTCCTCTTTTGGAAGATCCGATCCGGGTAAACAACATCCACGAAGGACTGCGCGTGAGAAGAGAAGGCCAAAGACTCCTTCATACCGATACCTAGAAAGCCCTTGCGGCACAGCGCATCACGAAACAAGCCAATCGCACGATTCTGCAGGTCGCTGTTGAAATAGATGAGAACGTTGCGGCAGGAAACCAATTGGACTTCCGCGAACACGCTGTCGGTGGCAAGGCTGTGATCTGAGAATACGATGTGTCGCCTGAAAGACTTGTCGAATACGGCTCTGCCGTATGCCGCTGTGTAGTAGTCGGAAAGCGACGCGCGGCCACCCGCTTTGCGGTGGTTTTCCGTGAATCCAGCGATTCGGTCAGCAGCGTAGATGCCCGCTGCGGCTCTCTGCAGCGACTGAGGGTTGATGTCGGTCGCATAGATGAGCGTACGCTCGAGCAACTCTTCCTCGCGCAAGAGAATCGCAAGGGAATAGACTTCCTCACCGGTGCTGCAACCCGCAACCCACACCTTCAGCGACGGATAGGTGCGCAGTAGCGGAACTACCTTCTCGCGCAATGAACGAAAATAAGTGGGATCGCGAAACATCTCGCTGACAGGTACCGTAAGGTAGCTGAGCAGCGTTGGGAAAGTCCCGGGCTCGTGCAGAATCTTGTCCTGCAGCTGTGAGAGTGTCTGGCAGCCAAAGCGAGCGGGTGCGTTTGTGAGTCGTCTTTTGAGGGATGCCGCAGCATATCCGCGAAAGTCGTAGTGATATTTGAGATAGATGGCGTCGAGCAAAAGTCGCAGCTCAATGTCTATGTTCTCGGCCGCCACGACGTACTCGTTACTTAGGCATCCATACGCGCACGAGCGATAGAAGTTTCTCCACGTCCAAGGGCTTGGCGATGTAGTCGTTGGCGCCCGCCGCAATGCACCTTTCTTGGTCGTCCTTCATCGCCTTCGCCGTGAGTGCAATAACGGGTAACTTGCGCCACGCGTGGCGCTTGCGGATCTCGCGCGTCGCGGTGATGCCATCCATCTCGGGCATCATGACGTCCATTAGAACGAGATCAATTGCGTACGCAGGATCACTCATACTGCGCGTGAGCGCTTCGAGCGCCTCCCTGCCATTGCGGGCGATCTCGATCTTGGCGCCCTTCGGCTCAAGGAGACTTGTGAGTGCGAAGATATTTCTGACATCGTCCTCCACGACGAGGATGCGGCGGCCGTCGAGCGTTGCCTCCCGATCACGCGCTGCTTTTAACATCAGCTGCCGCTCGACCGGTAGCTGCGACTCTACCTGATGCAGGAAGAGCGTGACTTCATCCAGCAGCCGTTCGGGTGAGCGGGCATCCTTGATGATGATGGATTTGGAAAACCGCCGCAGCGACTGTTCCTCGTCGGCTGTCAATGAACGACCGGTATAGACGATGACTGGTGGGAACGATACATCACCTGTTTCGGCCATTTGCTGCAGCAACTCATAACCGCTGAGGTCGGGCAGGTTCAGATCCATAACCATGCAGTCAAAGGTCGTCGTCCGCAATTGGGCGAGCGCTTGGCCGGCGTTCTGCACAGCCGTGATTTGAACTTCGCCGTTTTCGAGCAACTTCGCAATGCTGTTGCGCTGCCGTTCGTCATCCTCAACAATAAGCACATGTCGGCGGCTCTGAGAGAACTTCGCCTCGAGCCGCTGCAGCGCCTCAACCAACTGTTCGCGTCGCACGGGTTTCAACGCGTACCCGAGAGCGCCCATCGCCAGAGCTTCTTGGGTGTAATCTGCAACGGAGATAATGTGTACCGGAATGTGACGCGTCTGCGAACTGCGCTTCAGCTGATCGAGAACGACAAGCCCGGAATGATCTGGCAGGTGAACGTCCAGGAGAATCGCCTTCGGCTGGTATAATAAGGCCGCTGCCATTGCGTCGCTTGCGCTGTGCGTCACCACGCACTGAAAATCCATCTCGCGCACGAGATCTCGCAAAATGCCCGCAAAGGCGGAATCATCCTCGACGACGAGAATTAGCGACGAATCGGGCGCCAGGCGCTCGCGGTCATCTTCGATTGCAGGTGGTCCAACAGTGGCGCGCACCGAGGTCGTATCCGCCACGGCGGATGGGCGCGATTCTGCGAGTGACTCCGGCGCGTTCCCGGTGGCGGGAGCGCGCGTGCGCACGCTTATGGCGTCGGCATGCGCGATCGGCAGCGTCAACGTAAAGGAACTGCCTTGACCCACGGTGCTCTGAACGCTGATATCCCCGCCAAGCAGTCGCGCCAAGTCGCGAGAAATGGTTAGACCGAGCCCCGTGCCGCCATATTTACGGTGCGTACTGCCGTCCGCCTGCCGGAATGCTTCAAAGATGATGCCTTGCTGGTGTTCGGATATGCCAATGCCCGTGTCATGAACGGCAAACGACATTGTTTTGGTGCTCGCGCGGGCAATGCGCATGGAAACTTTGCCTTTCTCTGTGAATTTCAAGGCGTTCGAAATCAGGTTCTTCAGTATTTGATTCAAGCGCTGGCGATCCGTTTCAATCTGCTCCGGAGCGCCAGATTCCACAACAGCACTGAAATCCAGTCCTTTCTGCTGAGCCAAAGGCTGGAAAGCCTTGACCATGTCATCGACGACCGTCGCAACGACTGCCGGCCCCACCTCCAGCTCAACTTTGCCTGCTTCAACCTTTGACAGGTCCAAAATATCATTGATGATCGCCAGCAGATCATTGCCGGCTGAAGAAATGGTCTGTGCGAATTTTATCTGTTCGTCGGTGAGGTTGCCGCCCTTATTGTCGGCAAGAATTTTCGCGAGGATGAGCGAGGAGTTGAGTGGCGTGCGTAACTCATGGCTCATGTTCGCCAGGAATTCGCTCTTGTATTGATTGGCCCGCTGCAGCTCGGTCGCTCGTTCTACGAGTACGCTCTGCGCGCGGGAGAGCTCATCCTTCTGGTGTTCCAGAACCTGCGCCTGCTCCTCGAGCTGCGCGTTGGTTTGCTCGAGCTCCGCCTGCTGAGCTTCCAGTTGCGACTGCGATTCTTTGAGGGCAACGGCCTGGACTTCCAGTTCTTCATTCGTGACCTGCAATTCTTCTTGCTGTGTTTGCAGCTCTTCACCTTGTCGCTGAGTCTCCGCGAGCAATTCCTCGAGGCGAGTGCGGTCTTTTGACGCACGTACAGCGACTCCCAGGGATTCGGAAACGCGGCCGAGCAACTCGAGATCAGCAGGCAGCAGGCGGCGAAAGAAACCGAGCTCCACGACAGCCTCGACAATCCCGTCGGCAGTTGCGGGTGCCACTAGGAGCTCGCGGGGTTGGGAATGACCGAGACTCGAGCCGATGTGCAGGTACCCCGCGGGGACATCTCGCACATGTAGAACATGGTTTTCTTTGGCAGCTTGCCCCAAGCTCCCCTCGCCAAACTGGATGAGGTCGCGTTGCGCGCCTTCGGGAAGTGCATACGCAGCTATGCGCCGCAGCTGCTTTGCTTCGGCTACGAACACCGTTCCAATTTGCGCTTGCAGATAGTCCGCGAGGTATGCGAGAACATTATCACCCAGTGTTTCCAGACGCTGTTCGCCCTGGATTCGGGCATTCAGGCCCATCTGGCCTGCGCGGACCCACGCTAGGGTCTGGCGCGCGCGATAATCGCGCGACGTCTTGACGGCGGCGGCCCCCACCAGGATGAGCAGTAAGCTGGAGCCACCCAGTACCACAATAGACGAAACACTGGCGGCAGTGAGCCATTCTGCCTGGCGCGCGGCGAGCGTGCCGCGCTCGTCGCGCTGCATTTCCGCTATCAGTGCGCGCGCGCGCTCCATTGCCTCCTTGCCGCGGTTCGTCCGGACAATGGTCAATGCGCCGGCAGCATCGCCGGCACGTCGCAACGCGACGGTCTCGCCGAGCTCTTGCATCTTCTCTGCGGCGACCTGCTCGAGCGATTCCAGCCGCCGTTGCTGCTGCGGATTCCCATCTATTAGACGATGCGCGCCCTTGAACTCGCCGGCTAGCGCCGCTTTGGCGTTAGTGTATGGAACGAGATAGTCCTCGTGACCTGTCAGAAGGAAACCGCGCTGTCCGGTTTCCGCATCCTGCAACGTTGAAAGCAGGGCCTGCAGTTGTTCAGTCACCTCTAGCGTATGTGCGACACGGCGGGCGCTCGCGACGCTACCTACCATCGCGCCGTAGGAAAGGCAGGCGACTAAGATGATTGCAAGAACGGCTACGAGAAATGCGATCAAAGTCCCGGTCGGAAGCGGCGGCCCAAGGTGCGCGCCCCGAGAAAGTCCCGGGTCAGGGGCATTCGATGAATGGGCCATTGTTGTGCGTCCGGTTCTTTGGCCGGATGTTAGATGCTAACGCTGCTTCACTCAACGCTTAAGATAGCTGCACTTGAATTCTAAATTCACGGATTTAACTTAGACACGCAAAGCCCCAACTGGACTCAAGAGAAAAGTAGCGCAGCCTGCGCGGGATTCGTCCGCGGAGGCTGCGTGCCGTTACGGGGTGCTCTGCGCGAATCGGCCGGACTCGTCGGAGAACACGATCTCCACGCGACGATTTTGCTGCCTTCCTGCTTGCGTGTCGTTGGTAGCAACCGGATATGCCTTGCCGAGGCCCTTCGTCTGAACGCGGCCCGATGAGATGCCACGCGAGCTTAGCGCGTCAGCAACAGCCTGTGCCCTTCGTTGCGACAGTCCAAGGTTGTAATCGTCCGTCCCAACGCTATCCGTATGGCCCTCGATAAGAACCGCGGTGCCCGGGCTGTCTTTCAGAAACTGAGCGAGCCGATCAAGCGCTCGGTCGGCACCGGGCTTAAGTGTCGCTTGACCCGTGTCGAAGAGCACATCGTTCAAAGTCATAACCATGCCGCGCTGGGTCTGCTTCGCCTGCAGATCCTGGAGTTCCTGGCGTGCGTTGGCGAGTTCGCTTTGCGCTGCTGCCGCATTACTCCGGGCATTTTCTGCCGCGCTCCTGGCGTTCTGCACCTCTTGATCTCGCTCGTGCAGTTGAACCCGATTGCGTTCTTCCTGCGCTTGTGCGACTTGCTGTCGGGCGCGGGCCTCCGCAATTCGTGCTTCGCCGGCCTGCGCGTGCCGCAGCGCGAGATAGGCTAAGTGATCGACGTCGACCGGGGGCTGACGTTGCTGAAGAGCGCTGTCTGCACGCTGCAGATCATTGCGGGCTTGCTCGACATCTTTGGACGCGGCCTGCTGCGCCAAGGGATCAGCGGACACTTTCTCAACCTCAGCGCGCGCCTCTTCCAAGCGGTCGCTGTGCATGGGCGTCGTTGCGCACCCAGTCGCAAGGGCTACGAGGACGGCAGAAAGAATAGTTCTGTTCACGGAATGCCTCATCTAAAAAAGCGTAGGGACGTTAACTTTCCGGATCGCATTAGTTTGCGGGGGCGTCCGTGTGGCGCTCCGACTCCTGCCGTAACGAGTCAATGCTACGGTCGACTTCGCGAGCGGCGCGCTCCGCCTGGCCGCTACTGGCGCGGGCGCTGGCAAGGTCCGCATCCACCTGTGCATTCTCGGCGTAGCGCCGCGCGTCGTCGTACTTGTGGTCGCTGACGGCCCTATCCGCGCTGCTTAATTCGTCGTGGGCGCGTTGCAGATCCGCTGGCGCGTAACGTTGAGCGTCCGCCTTGTCCGCCTGTTCGACGAGAGCTCTAGCCCTCGTTAACTGCTCGGTAGGTACCGGACCCTGGGTGGCACACCCGACCCCGACTCCGCAGCTGAACAAAGCCACGGCTGATAAACTGATGATTCGCGATGACATAGGGACGCTCGTTTGTTGAGTAGCCAGAACAGGCTATCCCGCAGCCGTTGACTCAACAGTCGGCGTTCAGCGCGTTGTGAGGACCTGTGTTTCTGGCGACGGCGTAGGAATAATCTGACAAGATGGAGCTTACGTCCATGAGCGCCAAGTGCCGACGCATCAGTCCAGACCTTAAACAGTTCCCGCGAGGGTGCCGGGATCAGCGGCCGATGGGCGATGCGCTGAGCTTAGCGCGCTGCGATAGCTGGCGTTACGGCAACCCTGGCGTGTTTGTGACGAATGCATGGGACAGATATACGAACAGAGCACAACCCAAGAGGCCGAGCAGTATTGCGAGCGCCAAATCAAAGCGAGACCCCGGTCCTGGACGGATCGCATCGCTGTCGATGGTTTTCGCCGTCATGAGAAAGCGCGCGGCCGCGATCGCGACGATCGCGGTTCCGAGAAAGATAAGCGCAAGGCCTGCTTCGTTGCCGAATCTTTGGCCCGGTACCGACAGGCTGCGACCTGCTAGGGAGGGAGCAGCAAGCTCCAGGAACAAATCGAACCGTTCCACGAGAAATCCGAACGCCATGACTGCGATGGCCGTGCGCACCCAAGCCAGAAAAGTGCGCTCGTTCGCAGAATGGTCTGCAAAGTTCCGAATCATCTTTAAGTCCACCGGGTGGCCACTAGGGCCTTTTAGTTTAACGCGAATCTATCCGCGGCACTGGAGGCGTTAGACTCCGCGCTGATTTCTGCCGGGTGGCCGCGAATGGCCGCCATCAAGCTCCGGTGATCCCGTCTGCGTAACCTGACCCGCACTAGTTTGCTGACGGCTGCTGGAAGATTTTGGCCGGCCTGGCGCGTCCTGGGAGGAAGAAGAGGGCACCCCGGAATTTGGTTCTTCAGCAGCATCCCCGTGCTTACCCTCATCCGCGGGCCTATCCCGATATTTCTTGGATTTTTGTTCCTGCGGCGGTACGCCTAAAGCCGTCTTTCCCTGGTTGTTAGTCATCGCCAGAGCCTCGCATGTGGTGCCGTGGGTTATACTATCAACGCTCTGGCCAGGGCATAAGTTCCTAATAAGTAAAGGCGCCGCCAGAAAGTACCTATGGTCAGCCTTGACTTTGGCTCCTGCTCTGGCCAATACGCACGCCGCATCGGCCTGCGCCAGGCAAGCCTTCAATGCAACGCCTGCTAAGCTACCGCGCCCTTTTTTTGGATCGTAGTGAGGAGCTACCCGTTGTCTTTCATTGCCGGCGCCAAGTTTTCTGCGACCGCGGTCGGAGATACATCGGGCGGCGCAATGAATTGGCCTTCGTGGTGCAAACCCCCTGTGAGCTTACCCTCATGGTCCCGGGCCGCCTCGACTCCCGAATCCTTTTCCACTGCAAGGAGCGTGGTGCGCAGGACTAGTAATTGTTCGGCATGGTGACTCGTCATCCGATCCATGTTTTCCGCATGGCGCTTCGCGGTCGCCTGCATTTGGGCAGCATGATGATGTTCGGCACTGTTCAAGCTCACCGTATAGTAAATGTGTGAGATCACAAGACTAAGCAGTCCGCTCGACAATGCGCTCAGAAAGATCGGTAGCCAGTTAATACTCATACGGGGCCTCCGGCAGCGCTAGCAACTCTGCGACTATCTTTGCTTCTACCTGCGCGCCGAAGAAGCTCCAAGCAACTGCCGTGCCAACGCGAGTGTAAGCAGGGTCTAGATCACAGGGGAGTAAGACTCTATAGAGGTGCGAGACAAGCTCTTCGAGCCGTCGCAAGTTAAGGAGAGCATGCGCGCCGAACTTGGTTCGGCCCATATCTTGACGTTTTCGCAGAGGATGACGAGACTGAGCTCCCGTTCGCTTGGGCCGTCTTTGACATTCTTTGGCTCATTAGATTCATTAGTTGGACATCGATGGCCCGCTATACGTTTCGAATAGTGAATGTCTTTACGCAGGGTGACACACCGTTCACCGGCAATCCTCTGTGCGTGTTCGAGAACGGACAGTCGCTTGATACCGCCCGGATGCAGGCGCTGGCCTTGCAGTTCAACCTCTCCGAAACGACGTTCATTCTGCCCTCGCAACAAGCCAGCGCTAGAGTGCGTATTTTCACACCACGCTATGAGATGCCATTTGCCGGCCACCCGACTCTCGGTACGGCCCATGTATGTCGGGCGCTTGGGTTATCGGCGGACACCCTTACGCTCGAGATGCCTGCCGGAATTATTGAAGTACGGGCCACCGGAGACCGATGGACCTTGCAAGCGAATGCGCCCAGTTGGCGCGAAGTGGAGAGGCCGCGAGGCGAGCTTGCGCAAATGCTTGGCATTGCAGAGGCCGAAATCGATGAGAGACCTCTATGGATCAATACGGGGACGGAACAGCTAATTGTGCCTCTAATGAACGAAGCCGCGGTCAGGCGCGCAACACTGCGCGCGGAGGCGGTGGACCATTTGAAAAATGAGAACGGGGCGGCGATGGCTTACGTGTTTGCTCCCGATGGCCAACGCTTGCTTGCGCGCTTCTTTTTTCAGCAGGGCAATGCGGTCTTGGAAGATCCGGCGACAGGTTCTGCGACGGCAAACCTCGGAGGTTGGTGTCTCGCAATGGGCCGAGCGTTGCCGAGTACATTTGAAATATCCCAAGGCGAGTATGTGGGCCGCGCGTCTACGCTGTACCTACATGTAGATGCGGCCCGTCGGATACTGGTTAGCGGCGATGTGATGGAGCTGGGTGCGGGCGTCATCTCTGTCTGATCTGTACACTCGTAGCCACGCAGAGCGTCGCACGGTACACAACGAAAATGCTCACGTGAGCTCAATTCCATCGTTCGTGGAACCGCGAGCACAGCCGTAGCGTTACGTCTGCCGGCTGGTTTGCCGAGTCTAAAAGACACCTTGATGGGACTCACACAGAAGCGCGACCTGCGTAGCGGCAGGGCGGTATGGACATCGTATCGGCACGCGCATGTGCCGATGGCACGCCTCAAGCATGCAACGCGCGCTAACGTTGTCATTGTCGGCGCGGGGATTACCGGCGCACTGGTGAGCCAAGCCCTAACTGAAGTTGGGATTCGGCCACTGATACTCGAGCGCCGCGATGGCGCGTGCCTTGGGTCGACGGCCGCGAGTACCGCGCTTCTAGAATTCGAGCTCGACACGCCGTTGGTAGAGCTCAGCAGGGTGCTCGGTCGTCGCTCTGCGGAACGAGTTTGGAAGTGTTCGCACGCAGCGGTCAACGAATTACGGACGAGGACAAATCAACTCGGCATTGCCGCACAGCTGCAGTCGCGGCCTTCGTTGTATCTCGCGGGTAACGTACTCGATGCGAAGGGCTTGCGGCGCGAGACGCAATCGCGCCAGCGGCTCGGCCTGCCCAGCGAGCTGTTGGAACGCAAGGTGCTGCGTCGGCACTTCGATATTGACCGCTCAGCGGCGATTCTTAGCCACGGCAATGCGGAGGCGGACCCGATTGCACTGGCCGCAGGATTCTTGAAGTGCGCGCTGCACCGGGGCGCACGCCTTCACGGACCGCACGAAGTGACCGACCTGCATTCCAGTCGCGCTGGGACTACGCTGTCGACGCGCGACGGTCAGGAGGTCCATGCGCGTTTCGTTGTAATTTGTACCGGCTACGAGTTTCCAAAGATCGTGCCCATGCAAGGTAACAGGATAATATCCACATGGGCCATCGCGACACGACCGCAGCCGCACAACATTTGGCCGCAACGCGCCCTGATCTGGGAGGCGTCGGAGCCTTATCTATATTTGCGCAGCACTTTTGACAACCGTGTTGTCGTTGGCGGGGAGGATGAGGACTTCGCGGAACCACGCCGTCGCGATGCCCACAACGCTTCCAAATTTTCGCGTCTCGAGCAGAAACTTGGCAGGCTTCTCCCAAAAGCGGATGCGCGCGCCGCCTATGCGTGGACGGCTTGTTTCGGTGCCAGCGCGACCGGTAGCCCGACCATTGGCGAAATTCCAGGGTACCCTCGCTGCTACGCTGCACTGGGATACGGTGGCAACGGCATTACATTCTCGATGCTGGCCGCATTGCTCTTGACCACCGCAATTCAGGGCAAGCGTGACCCTGACGCCCGTCTTTTCGAATTCAAATGACCCGGTTTTTGTGCGAACCGCGACCCAAGGCATCCGTATTGGACACGCCTCACACACATTCGCGTAGTTGGTACGTGGCCTGCATCGCGGGCCATTGCCATTTTTTACTACCCTATTCACGGAGAAAGTCAACGGCTACACATCAGCAGAATCGGTCCAACCAGTATCCTGGCCCTCGCGGTGTCGACATCTACGGCTTGCTGCGGTGCCCCTCGCGGCCCTCGTTAAAATCTCCCGAAAAATCACTTTTGGGAATATCATCGACAAGTCGACCTGATAATACGCGGGCTTGTTGAGAGCATATGTTCTACTCGGTAAGAACTTCCTTGCTGAAAGCAGCTGTCCTATCAACAGCATTGGCTGCCGTCTGTACGGCAACAACGGCAGCCGAGGGCATATGGAAGGCGGTTGTGCCACGGCCAGGCACGATGAAGGGCGAATTCGACAATAACGATCCGATCGGTCTTTACGCAGGGGTTAAGATCAAAGCGGACTGCTCCCTCAATTGGACTAATCCTGACGACCATAAGCTCTATTGCTTTTCAAGCGCAACGTCGCTTGTTTTCTTTCTCGACGCGCCCGCGCACTACCTCGAAAGTGCCCGCGAGACTTGGCACAAGCTGGGAACGTCGCAAGGGTAATACGCCGTTTGAGTTTTCGCGGTGAGATGGCGTATGCAGTTCCGCAGCCGCCCAGTTCCTGCAATTTAACCGCAACAAGCGAGGTGCGCATTGCTGCCGCAAGTGCAAGCATGAGTCATCAATACGTACTCGGAGAAATTCATGAGCTTTCAGATCAGAGGATTGCCGCTCGCTAATTTTGCGCGTCTTTTCAATCTTCCCGACACGGAGCTTGCGAGTCGCTCTGCGGTGCGGGTGACCGCGGATCGCCACCCGGGCTTTCCATGCCGCGTGAGTTTGCGGGATGCGCGGGCAGGCGAGACTCTACTGCTTATCAACTATGAACACTTACCGGTTGCGACACCATATCGGTCGCGACACGCAATTTTCGTGCTTGAAAATGCCATCGAAGCGCAGCTTGAGGTGGACGAGATTCCGGAGGTGCTGCGCCAGCGGCTATTGTCCTTACGGTCGTTTGACGATGCAGGGATGATGATTGATGCCGACGTCATGCAAGGCCATGAACTTGCGCTCGCGATCGATCGGATGTTCGAGTCACCTAGGGCTCGATACCTTCATGTCCACAACGCCAAGCCAGGTTGCTTCGCGGCCCGGGTCGAACGTGCGCGAGCTTAGGGGAGGTTACGCCTCAACGTCGAAGGGCTCACACCAAACACGCGCCGAAAGCTTCTGCGCAAGCGTTCCGCGCTTCCAAAGCCGCAGGATCGAGCCACCTCTTTGATGGCACGGCTGTTAGCGGCAAGGGCGCCACGGGCCGTGTCGGCGCGCAGACGTTCAATGGCTTTCGCCGGGCTCATTCCCGTTTCTGCCAGAAAGGCCCGGGAAAAGTTGCGCGAACTCATGCAGGCATACTCGGCCATCGTTGCTACGCAGTGCCGCTCGCGCAAATTGCGCCGCACATAATCCAACAGGCCTGCAAAACGCCCATGGGTGCGTTCCATTCCCAGCAGGGCGGAGAACTGTGACTGCCCACCGGGCCGGCGGTAATAAACCACGAGCTGTTGCGCTGTTTGGCGGGCGACCGACTCGCCGAGATCATCTTCGATCAGCGCCAGCGACAGATCTATCCCCGCAGTAATGCCGGCGGACGTCCAGATTCTCCCCGCTTTTACAAAAATGCGGTCGGGGTCCAGGTGTACTTTGGGGAAAGTACGCTTGAAATCGAGGGTATGGCTCCAGTGCGTAGTGGCTTGTTTGCCATCCAGTAAGCCTGCCGTGGCGAGCAGGTATGCGCCGGAACAGACGCTCGTCGTCCGCCGTGCATGTTTTGCGCACGACTGAATGTACCGCCGCGTTTTGAGGCAGAGTGCAGCGGCACGCGAGCCTACACCGCCGGCGATCACGAGCGTGTCTACTGCTGCTGCGCGTCCCAAGGAGCTCGCGCGCATCAAGGCGCCGGCAGAACTTTTCACAAGTCCTGCTCGCGCGGCACTGACGCACAATTCATAGCTGCCTGGCTTATAGCGCTCGGCGATTTCAAATACCGCAATTGGTCCAGCGGCGTCAAGCAGCTGAAAATCAGGGTAAATCAAAAATGCAACTCTGCGCGTCATGGCATAAAAAGGTGGAATTATGTCATTTATGCCACTAGGCTAAGTCGTCATTATTGCGGCGTCAATCGAGGGGCAAGTGATGAGCACTGAATTCCACGTGGTCTTCGCGCTTTACCCGGGTGTGACGCAGCTGGATTTTACGGGTCCGTTCGAGGTGTTCGCGCGCCTTCCGCGTGTTCGGTGCACGCTCGCCTCAGTCGCAGGCGGCACCATTCAGTGCGACGGCGGCATCACGTTTGCAGGCGTGGCGCGACTGGACGACGTCATGGACTGCGCGCTTCTGTGTGTTCCCGGCGGATTCGGCACGGTAACGGCGCTTGGCGACCAAAGCTATCTGGGCGCCCTGCGTCGCCTCGGTGCACAGGCACAGTATGTCACCTCCGTGTGCACAGGCTCCTTGCTCTTGGCGGCCGCAGGGTTGCTGCGCGGCAAGAAGGCGGCTTGCCATTGGGCGTGGCGCGATCTCTTGAGGGCGTTTGCTGTAGAGCCCAGTGCTGATCGGATTGTACGTGATGGCAATGTCATTACGGGCGGCGGAGTCACGGCGGGCATCGACATGGCGATTGCGGTTACGGCTGAGATTGCCGGCGTCGACTTCGCGCAGACGGTGCAGCTAGCAATTGAGTACGCCCCTGAACCTCCATTTGACTGTGGGCGTCCGGAGCGTGCCCGGCCGGAGATTGTGGCCGCGGCGCAAAAGCGTCTGGATAGAGTTCGTTTTGAGCGTGATTCTGCCGTTAAACGTGCGGCGGAGCTCTTACATAGGCAGGACCGTGCTTAATGCGGCCACGGCATGAGAACATCCGCTACCGCCAGGCCGCACCGGATAGGAGTCACGCACGTGCAATTCACGCGGGCTATTGTAAGACCACCTGCTGAAAACTTCGCCGCAGGTATTACGAGCGCAGTTGGGGGCGGTGAGCCAGACGTCACGGTGGCGCTCGAGCAGCACGAGCGGTACTGTAATACTCTACGCGATTGCGGGCTTCAGCTGATAAGACTGGCCACAGACTCGCGACATCCTGACAGCACTTTCATTGAAGACACTGCGGTTCTGACCGCTAAGGCAGCCATCGTTACTCGTCCCGGAGCGGTGAGCCGGCTGGCAGAGGCGACTGCCACGCTCGAATCGCTGCATGGATACTTCGATATAGTCCGTGAAATCAAGGCGCCGGGTACTTTGGACGGAGGGGATGTTTGTGAAGTCGATAGTGACTTCATTATCGGGATATCCGGACGCACCAACGCGGAAGGCGCGCGGCAACTTGTGGAGTTTCTAAAGGACCTGGGCCATAACCCGGTTGTCATTGACATACGTGCGAGCAAAGGACTCCTTCATCTCAAGACCGGACTGTCGTATCTCGGAGATGGAGTATTCGTGGTCAGCTCTGGCGCGTTTCTTGGGGACACACTCAAGCGCTACGAGCTCATCAACGTGTCATCGGCGGAAAGTTACGCCGCGAATTGCATTCGGGTGAACGACTGCATCGTGATAGCTGCCGGCTATCCGCAGCTCCTCGCGACGCTGACAGCGCGCGGTTACCGCGTAGCGGCGCTGCCGATGTCCGAATTCCGGAAGATGGATGGCGGGTTAAGTTGCCTCTCACTGCGGTTTTGAAAGCACCTCCCCTGCCGCGCGATCGGGCCGCCAGCGGCTTCGTGATCTACCGTCTAAGGCGTAACGGTCGCGGGAAGGACAATCCGCCACATTTGCGTTGGATGGTCAATCGACCAGCGGAGCGAGTCAACGATCCCCAAGGGGGCTTCGGCATCGAAGCTCATTGGCACAAGCGTGGGCGCCGCCACGACTTCAATCGACTCCTCATCAGAGTTCGTGCCCATCTCTGCCAGAAGTTCGCGATGTGACATGACTCGCCGCAAGTCGGGTACTCGTAGATCAAGCGGCGCACGCGGCAAGTGCCCAGCGGAGGTGGCGAGATGCGCCGCAGGTGTACCAGGCGCGTCGGCGGCGGAAGCCGTCCCGAACGCGGCGCAGAGCAAGGGGACTAGAATCTGCAACGCGTAAATTGCGTGTCGGCGATTCGCATTCATGACCTCATCTCCACCTTGACCGATTGAGCCACCTAGGCTGATGTTCAGGATGCACTTCAGCGGGTTAGGCACAGCTGGAGGGATCATTAACTATCTTTCACTAAGCTCCCGGCTCATCTTCGGCAGGGCATTCTACAGTGCGCATGTGAGCCCGCATAAAGGTGGGGCCGCTTTCAATGCGGCCCCGTTGCGAGGAGGACATCCGGTGTCGATCTCACGGTTAAATATTGCGCCTAAGCGCGTGCTGCGTGCATCGGTGCACGCCCTGTCTTCGCGTAAGCGATGTCCTACGTCCATTCATGGCCCACGCGCGCAACCTGATGTCGCGTCGGCTGGCGAAGGCCTGCGCAGCTAGGGCCTTTTGGCCCAGGCACTTGGGGCCTGCCAGCTTGCGGTGCCGCGTCGCCGTGGGCGCCCCCTCAAACCTCGCTTGCAAGCGGCCAACTGCGTGCTCGCGATTTCGATATCATCGTGAACACGCTCAGCGCATTCTCCTTTTTCTGGAATAGGTACTTTTCATGCCCGACGCTGCACCCGCAGCTGCGTCATCCGAGCTGCGCAGACCGACGCATTGGGCTGCATTAACAGCACTCGGAATTGTCTACGGCGACCTCGGAACGAGTCCGCTCTATACCATACAGACGGTTCTACAGGCGACCGGCGGTCGCCTCACGCCAGCAGGCGCTCTGGGGGTTCTCTCGCTCATTATTTGGACCCTGATAATCACGGTATCGATCAAGTATTGTGTATTTGTCATGCGCGCCGACAACCATGGTGAAGGCGGCATTTTGGCGTTGATGTCCTTGATTGGGGCGAACAGCCTGCGCGGCGGCGCAAGGTTCCTGACCGGAATGGGTTTGCTCGGCGCTGCGCTCATCTACGGCGACGGCGTCATCACGCCCGCGATATCCGTGTTAAGCGCGCTCGAAGGCGTGAATGTTGCAACGCCCGTCCTTAAACCATTTGTTATGCCAGCGGCGGTTGCAATTCTGATTGCGCTGTTTGCCGCGCAGCGGTTCGGCACGGAGAAGATCGGCAGAGCCTTCGGGCCCATCATGCTGCTGTGGTTCATCGTGATAGCAATCCTTGGGCTGGGGGGAATCGCGCACAATCCGCATGTGCTTGGCGCCGTTGACCCGCGCTACGCGATCGGCTTCTTGACGCATGGCGGCACCGTTGGCTTTCTCGTCCTGGGGGGCGTTTTTCTGTGCATCACCGGCGCGGAGGCGCTCTACGCCGATATGGGTCATCTGGGCAAGGGCCCCATCAAATTGTCGTGGTACGCGATCGTTCTTCCGGCGCTGCTCTTGAATTATGCGGGTCAGACCGCACTCCTGAGCGGCGCGAGTACTAACGGCGGCAATCCATTCTTCCAGCTCGCACCGACCTGGGCTGTTTATCCTTTAGTGGCGTTAGCCACTATTGCTGCCATCATTGCCAGCCAGGCCATCATCACCGGTTCGTTTTCGATGACGCGCCAAGCCATGCAGCTTGGCTGGCTGCCCGGTGTCAACATCCGGCAAACGTCTGACCAGGTGTATGGTCAGATTTATGTGCCAGTCGTGAATTGGCTGATG
>Ga0302326_10012520_pt1 | contig 18079 bp, 10 predicted proteins | sample Palsa_T0_3_FD_202264 | JGI IMG/M metagenome (GOLD analysis project Ga0302326, IMG submission 202264) | Peat permafrost microbial communities from Stordalen Mire near Abisko, Sweden - Palsa_T0_3 | ecosystem: Environmental > Terrestrial > Soil > Palsa > Peat permafrost | place: Sweden: Abisko...
CAGCGGAAATAATTCCCAGCAGGTATCCAAACCCAGCGACATCCCCACCCTCCCCGCCCTCACCGTCACCGATGCCTCCATCACCGTGATCGACAACCAGCGCCGCTCCACCACCGTTCAAAACCTGCAAGTCACCGGCGCTCCCGACGGCCCACTCGTCTGGCAATACCAGGCCTCGATCCCCAGCCAGCTCGATCTCACCGGCAAACTCGCCCCCGGCGGACCCTGGGCGCACGAAATTGAAATCTCCATCCAGAACGCCTCCCCCTGGCTCTCCCCCTGGATCGCCTCCTGGCCCACCGCCGCCCGCCTCCAGGCCCACTGGACAGGCCGCGTCGATTCCGGAAACCTCCAGGCCCGTCTCGACATCGAGCAAGCCAATTACAATTCCATCTCCCTCACCGGCCCCCTGGCCATCACCGCCGGGAGTTCCTCCGCCACCATTCAGCCAAATGGAATCATCGTCTCACCCACCCCATCGCACGACTTCGACACCCGCATCGAGCGCGGCAACATCGTCTTCAACTCCACCGGCATCCAGGGCGATAACCTCGGCCTTGAATTCGCCCAGGGCCGCGCCAGCGCCGCTGCCAAGTACACCTTCGCCGATGGCTCCGCATCCATGTACGCCGCCTGGCGCGATCTCACCTTTCCAGAGTCCGTCACCCAGTCCGGCGACATCCAGCTCGGCTATTCCGCGCCCCTCGGCCAGCCCCAATTCTCCGCCACACTCAACGACTGGGGCGCCACCCGCCACGGAAAATGGACCGCCCAGGTCGGCCTCTCCGGTAGCGGCAGCAGTCTCAGCACCCTATCCCTCTACATCGAAGCCCCAAGCCTCAGCTTTCAGGAAAACAGCGGAAGATCCATCGATCTCACCGGCACCACCGCCTCCATCGGCGGAACCCCCGACGGCATTGTCCTCCGCGATCTCCGCGCCGGTCACGCCCACCCCATCGCCGCCGAGGGAAATTATTCCACCCGCACCCATTCCGGAAATCTCTCCATTAAAGGCTACGGCTGGCCCATCCCCCAGGAGCCCAATTCCAAGCTCAACTTCCAGATCAACGCGAGCGCCGATCCAAATAGCGTGCAGCTCACCCAATTCGATTTTGATTGCGGCATGCTCGTCGCCAACATCACCGGCTCCTACGTCTATAACCTCCCCAAGCCCGTCAGCGTTCACGCCTATATCGCCGAAAATCCCGCCTACGCCGCGCCCGGCTCCCAGCCCCACTCCTTCCGCGGGTTCCTGCAATCCGCTGTCGATCTCAACGGCACGATCGCACCGCTCGATCTTTCCCTCATCGGCTGGGCCCGCGGGAAAAATGTCCACATCGGTCAGCGCCCCCTCGGCGATGTCAAAATGGATCTCACCGGAGATTTCCACGACGGTGTCTGCCACATCTCCTCAAAAGACGTCCTGCTCCTCGGCGGCAACTGGAACATCGCCGGTTACTGGCCGCTTCGAAACGGATATTTCCACCTCGACAATCTTTCCGTCGATCATCTTTCCCTCCCCCTCGCCACCGACAATCCCAACATCACCGGCACGCTCGACGCAAAATGGACCGTCGACGCCTACGAACTCGCCCCCGACGGCATCGTCGCCCTCGGCTCCGTGAACATTCACAACCTCGACATCGCTCAGCCCAATCCCGCCGATTACCTTCGCTTCGACGAAATCCAAATCCCCACCGCCCGGCTCGAATTCGGCAACATCGAAATCGACCCCATCACCGTCACCCACAAAACCGGCGCCGCAAAGCTCGCCCTCTATTCCACGCTAGAACACCCGACGCAGATGACGGTCCCCATCGAAATAAAAAACTGGCCCGTTGCCTTTAATGAGGGCTCTTCTCTTTCCCTTTCCACCACCGGAAAACTAGACCTCAACCTCAGCACTGAATCCGCCGTCGGCCATCTCGACATCGCCGCCGACTCCACCTTCCAATCCCAACCCATTGCCCAGCTACAGGCCGCCATCGACCTGCAGGACCGCACCGCCAATGCCACAAACATCCAGGTCAAAACTCTCAATGGCATCGCCACCGGTACTGCCACCTACGATCTCGACAAACCCTATTCCACGCTCGTGAATCTCAACTGGAAAAATTTCGACTTCACCGCCCTCAAACCCCTGAGCGCCCACCTCGCCAACCTTGCCGGCAAAACCGATGGCACACTCCAGATCCACCCCGCCACAACCCCGCGCCCCCTCGGTCCCCTCGCCATCGACATCCAGGCCCGCTCCAGCGGCATCCACTACAGCAAATTCGCCATCGGCGATCTGCAAACCTTCGCCTTCCTCGGTCCGGACCGCCTCGTCCTCGACGATTCCCCCCAGCGCCCCAGCCAGATCGCCCTCGCCGGCGGCATCGTCCGCTTCTGGGGCCGCGTCGTCCGTCACACCGACGACATCTACCAATCGCTCGTCCAGTTGCAACTCCAGAATCTCGATCTCGACACCGTCCTCCCCGCCGGTTCCAAGGTCGCCAAGGCCCCCGGCCTCCTCAGTGCTGAAATCACCATGCTCGGCAACCCCACCAATTCCGGCCTCGCCATGGGCCAGGGCGTGATCACCCTCGACCAGTCCGACCTTGCCGGCACCGGGCCCATCGCCTTCGTCTACAATCTCATGCACGTCGGCCACGATGCCAAAAAACCCACCGGCACCGGTCGCATCGAGTTCAACATCCAGAACGAAAACGCCTATATCACCGCCATGCGCTATTTCGACAAGGGCACCGAGGTCCGCCTCAGCGGCGAAATCGCCAACCTCCCCGCCCTCCCCCACAGCCCCCTGACCCTGATCGTCGTCGGCTCCCTCCGCCCCCTCGCCTCCATCCACATCCCCGGCTTCGGCGATTTCGACGAAGTCCTCGGCGCCATCCAGCACGACGCCATCACCGTTTCCGTCAAAGGCACCCTCGACAAACCCGTCGAAAAGACAATCCCCTTCCACGAAATCACCCAAACCATGAAAGACCTCCTCTTCGGCGACACCAAATCCCAATAAGAAAAAACACCCGACATTTTGAGAGCCGGGCCGTGTCGGCCGGTCCCCCATTTAGCGGCGGTGCGCAGCACCGCGCTCTCCCCTTCCCACTGGACACCCCGTAAAATACCCCCATGCCAACCCCCGCGCCCCCTCGCAACTCGCAACTCGCAACTCGCAACTACGCAAAGGGTTTCACCCTGACCGAAATCCTCGTCGTGATAGCCATCATCATCGTCCTGATGTCGATTCTTCTCCCCGTCGTCAGCAAGATCCGCTACGCCGCTTACAACGCCGACACCCAGAACGAGATCAGCCAGATTTCCAACGCCTGCACCGCCTACTATTCCACCTACCACGCCTACCCCGGCCCCTTCAGCAACGACGACACCACTGGCGGACCCAACAACACAGCACCCAACGGCTTCACGACGGGCAATGGAACCCCCACACTGTATTACCTCTATTTCAATGGGGTACCTACACAGTTGAATAACTGGACGGTCACCGGCGCGGAAAATCTCGTCCTTGGCCTGATGGGTGGATTGCGATTAAATCCCGCTGGAACCGCGCCCCAGAATCTCGCCTTCGCTCCCGCCGAAGTCGGCCTTGGGCCAATGAACCTGAGCGCGACAAACCCCAGCCGAGCCCAGTCCTTTTTGCCCGCTGGTTCCAACTATCTCATGTGGTGTCAAACCAATGCCGGCGGCCAGAACGTCCAGACCACCGGGGTTTATCAGAGTGCAGTGGCCGGAAGCTTTACGGGCACCCCCTTCACCGATCCTGCCGGCACCGCCGCCGCCGATTGCCCGATCCCCGTCTTCGTCGATCGCTTCCCATCCCCCGGCCCTTTGCCAATTCTCTATCTGCGGGCCAGAACCGGTGCCCCAGGTATTGTCTGGGACAATATCAACGTCCAGAACCTTTATCCTTCATCCTCATTTCCGCCACCAAAAGCCTATTACCAGTATGACCTGCGCGACATCCTCCCTTACGTCAACACCCATATTGGGCTGCCCGGCAACGTAACGCATAATTTGACCAACGTCGGCCCCTTCACGACACCGGTTCAAAGCAATTCCCGAGCTCCTTATCCCGCCCAGACCGCCGATGCCGGCGCTTATTTCATGAACTCTTCGATCACCCCCACAGATACAAGTAATCCTCCTGCATCCATCGACGGCACCGGCCGCCCCCGCGCCGTCGATCAATTCATCCTGATATCCGCCGGACAGGATGGAGTTTACGGAACTTCTGACGACATCACGAGTTTCGGCAGCGTCTCGCAATAATTCATCCCCAATTGATGACCCCCATTCACAAGACACCGCGAATACTTCTCAGGCGGATGCGATGAACCCCAAACACGAAACACTCAAATTCCCCTCGAAGCCCCGCATGCAAGTAGCATGGGCGTCCCGCCCATATTTCTCCCCCCGTATTCCCACTCGCAACTCGCAACCCGCAACTCGCAACCACCAAAGAGGTTTCACCCTCATCGAACTCCTGGTGGTGATCGGCATCATTCTCGTCCTGATCGGCCTCTTCTTCGCCGGCGCCAAAATCGTCACCGCCCAGGCCAAGGAGCGCGACACCAAAACCGCCTTGGAAACCTGCAAAACCATGTTCGCCAACTACGTGCAGGCAACGCATCTGGCGCGAATACCGGGTTCCCTGACGGGCTACTCCGGTTCGCCGTGGGCCAGCACCACATATTCCTGGTCGACATCCCAGGAGCTGGCTTACACAACCACTAATCAAATCATCACTGATACCGCCGCCATCATGTATGCCGTCGAAGCGCTGCCCGAAAATCAAGCCATTATGACGAGCATGCCGCCGACGAAACTCACGACCGTAACGTTGACTATCACACCCACCGGCGGTGGAACTCCGGCAACCGTCAACGTCCCTCTCCTCCTCGACGCCTGGGGCAATACCATCGCCTTCGTCCCCGGAGGCGGCCTGAGCGACGTCTGGCAGGCCACTGCCCCGCCCGCCGCAGATGTCGTCACCTCCCAAGGTGTACAACCAACCGGTTTCGTTCCTCCCGCCACCCCCGCCAGCCCTTACAAGCCATTCTTCGTTTCCGCCGGTCCTGACGGCGATTTCAGCAACGGCGCCAATCAAACCGACGACAACATTTACTCCTTCAACAACTGATGTTTGAAAACAGTTACGAGTTGCGAGTGACGAGTCAAACGCGCGATCTCCGCGCGCCGCGCCACCTCTGCGCCTCCGCGCCTCTGCGTGAGCCCGCATTGAATTCATCATTCGAATCTCGCCATTCAGGTTTCACCCTCATCGAACTCCTGATAGTTCTCGGCATCATCCTCCTGCTAATCGCCCTCTTCTTCGGCGGCGCCAAGACCGTCACCGAACAGGCCAGGAGACACGACACCCAAACCATGCTCGAAACCTGCAAGACGATGTTTGAGAATTACAAGTCTGCGACCCATCTTGGACGGACGCTGATGCCTACGGGAGCGATTTATCCCGCATCCAAATATTACACCAGCCAAGAAGCCGCGATGGGTTCGGTGACGCCCGATGCCCTCGCACAGTTCGGCCTATTCAATTCGCCCCCAACTCCCCTCGACTACACCAACGTCTACGGCCCGCCGCGACTACCGCAAATATTCGTTGACAGCGCCTTCATGTTTCACAACCTGGAAACATTGCCGGAGAACCAAGCAATCATCGCCAACCTCCCGGCCTCCAAAAAAATCACGGTCTATGTTCAGAACGAAACTGGAGGTTCGCTGACTCCAACAGGCCCGCTCATCGCCGTGACCTTGCCCCTCGACGGCTATGGCAACGTGATCCTCTTCGTCCCCGGCGGCGGCCTGACCGGTGTCTGGCAAGCCACCGCCCCGTCTTCGCTCGAAGTCGTCACCGCCCAAGGCGTCAAGCCATCCGGCTACGCCCCCGCCGCCACCGACACCAGCGGGCAGCCCTTCTTCGTCTCCGCCGGCCCCGACGGCGACATCAGCAATGCCAACGGATACGTTTCTGGTCCGATTCCGAATCTCTCGGATGACAACATTTACTCCTTCAATAACTGATGCGTGAAAAAAGTGACCAGTTGCGAGTGATGAATTGCGAGCCAAACTCCAAACCCGCGCGCCTTCGCTTCTTCGCACCCAAATTGGCAATAGGAAATAGGCAATCGGCAATCCGTTTTCGCCGCGGCTTCACCCTCATCGAAATGATCACGGTGTTAACGATCATCCTGATCGTCCTCGCCATCGCCATCCCCGTCTGGAACGCCCTGCTCGGCGGCACCAACCTCGCCGCCGCCCAGAACCAGATCACCGCCTTCCTCGCCAACGCCCGCGCCGATGCCATCTACAACCGCCAAACCATCGGCGTCTGCTTCTTCATCGACCCCAACTCCCAACAAACCGCCATGGCCGAAGTCCAGGTGCAAACGCTCTACAATTCAACCACTAAAACCAATACTCCGCTTTTCACTCCGAACGGTTGTCCCAATAACGGCTCGGTCTATTCCCTCGAATATGTCAATAACGCCGATCCCAACACCCCCGGCAATTTTATCTTCTACCGCGATATCGTCCTCCTCCCCAAGGGCGTCGGCGTCGCGCTCAACAACAACACCTACACCTACAACCAGTACGGCGTCTGGAATCCCACAGCCAACCCTACCCCACCCCTTGATCGCTATCTCCGCACCGATGTGATCATGTTCAACCCCGACGGATCACTCGCTTCCATCCCCTTCGGAATTCCCGTCAACGAAACATTCCCCGGCGCTGCCAGTTCAGTTCTTAATTTGCTGTGCCAACGCATCGGCTTACCATCCTCCTCAAGCTACGATTTCGGCAGCAACGTGCCAATTACCGCAGGCAGCACGCCCCCCACTTTTCCTCTGATCTCCTCCGTTGGCCTGGTCGTCTTCGACAGCGACACCTATTTGAATCAACATGCCAATTCAACCTCGAAAGTGCCCGCCAACAATCCCCCAGACCAGTTCACCAATTGGGACATGAATTATTCTCTCCCCAATTCGACGATAAGTTCGCCGCCAACAGCCGCGCAAGCCGCCGACAAATTCCTCGAAGAATCCTGGATCGACCAGAACGGCACCGCCTATCTCGTCAGTCCTTTCAACGGCTCACTGATCCGGGCAAAATAATGTCCAAAACAGTTACGAGTTACGAGTTACGAGTGACGAGCCAAACGCGCAACCCCCGCGCGCCGCGCCACCTCTGCGCCTCCGCGCCTCTGCGTGAGCCCGCATTCAATTCATCATCCAAATCTCGCCCTTCAGCATTCACCTTCATCGAAGTCCTCTTCGCCGTCATCCTCCTCGGCATCGGCTTCATCATGATCGCCGCCGTCTTCCCCGTCGCCATCCAGCAAACCTCCGTCGTCTCCGATGAAACCCAGGCCACAACCCTCGCCCGCGACGCCATCAAAAAAATCCAGGCCATCGCCGACAGCCCCGGCGCCGGCGCCTATTTCCCCGTCCCCAATGGCGCCTCCCCCACTACACCTGTAGTCGCATCCTTCACCAGCCCGCCCGCCGCCAGCCCGCTCATGACCGCCATCGGATCCGACATCTACTCCACCGCCGATCATCGCTTCGGCTGGGTCGGTTTCTATCGCCGCGACACCGCCACCAGCCCATACGCGCAGGTCTACATCGTCGCCCTGGAGAACTCCAATTTCCCCAACTATTTCCCAACCTCCGCCGCATTCGGCTCCTTCGCCGCAACACCCACGGGCGCGATCCCCGCCATGATCCCCCCGCCCGTGCCACCCTCCACGTATGGCACCGTTCCCCCGCCCACCGCACAAATCCAATCGCAATTCAACACCGACCCCGCGGGTAATTGGTGGGTACAACTCAGCTATTCCAGCGGCACCGCCAACGGGGCCACCGGCGCGTACGTCCTCATCGCCAATGGCGTCTACGCCGGTCGATTCGTCCGACTCGGTAACCAGGTCCCCGCATCCATCGTCGCCGCCGCCAGTGGCCTCAACCCCCAATCCGGTGGTCCCAACCCTCAAAACTTTTATCTCCAGCCCGGCTGGGATTTCTCCGCCGCCGATGTCGCTCTCAATAATCCCTCAACCATCGGCACCCCCCAGGTCTGGATGATCGGCGCAGCCCCCGTTCTCAACTACAACAACACCAGCGCCTCCTCGCAAAACGATTACACCGGCCCCTTCTCCGGCCCCAACCAGGACATCGGCGTCGCTTCCGCTTTCATCCGAATCAACACGGCCAACAACTGAACCATGAACAAAAAATTTCCAATTTCCTACTTCCAATTTCCTATTGAAAAACCAATAGGCAATAGGCAATTGGCAATAGGCAATCGATTGGCGTTTACGCTGGTCGAACTCATGATCTCCCTCGCCATGGTCCTGATCCTGATCCTCGGCATCAACTACGTCTTCCGCAGCGCCACCGACGCCGTCAGCGCCGGCCAAAACCTCAACGTCATCAACGCCGATTCCCAGTCCGCCCAGCCCGTTGTCTTCGACGACCTCCGCAACGTCTCCAAAAATCCCCCCTGCTTCATCATCGCCAGCCAGCTCGTCACCCAGTTCCTCAACGCCGACGATGCCAAAACCGGCAGCGATCCCACCAAGATGATTACCGACAACGCCGGCACCGCCACAGTAATATTCGAAAATGGAACCTCGGCCGGAAATACGACCTATGTCTCCCCCGCCATCCTCGGTCCACGTTGCCATCGCGCCGACATCCTGAAATTCTTCGCCCACGCCCTCTACCAACGTCGAACCGGCAACGATGGCACCTACTTCGGCACCGAAACCTCCGACGACGCCTTTATCGAATACGGCCATGCGGCGCTTCCGACGAACGATCTTCAGTATTACTATGGCCCAAGCTGCCTGCCGAATACGACAACCGGTGTTTACAACGGGGTTCAAAATTTTTCAGGTTACCCGCGCCTCGGCGCATACGCATCCGATTGGGTGCTGGCGCGACGGGTCACCCTCATGAAAGATCCATCCACAATCACCCCGACTGGCGATCTCTTTTATCAAGTCGCCGCCGCCGCCTCGAATGGTATCGGCGGCGCATTCGGCGCAAATATCACCCCTCTCGCCTACGGCACTTTAGACAGTAATTCGGTCGCGGCCAATCAAACCCAATTCCAATCTTCTCGATACGATCTCGCCGGCGCAACGCCGGAAGAATTCGATCGTATTATCGCCAACGCGATTTTGATGTGGGCCAATCAGGCAACCCCTGCCAACGATTACTCCGGAACATCTTTGTGGTGGAATCCGCTCGTCTACTGCTATCAACTGACTCAAACAATCGCCACACCGCCACAAAGCGCGGCATTGAGTTCACCGCCTTATACCGCGCCCTATTACAACGCTGCTCCTGTCAACTCGGGCCTGCCGACAATTACCTCCACGAATCCACAGACCGATCCTGGCCTTTGGTATGACCGCCCACAGTGCAATCCCACCGTTCAAATCCCCGTCACCGCCGCGTCGCTCGCCCAAATGGCCCCGTACTTCCTCCAGCATTGCAGCCAGTTCATCGTCGAATACGCCGGCGACTACATGCAGCAGGACCAGTACGGAAACATGACCAACCTCGGCCCCGACGGCCAAATAGATTTCTTTCTCGATGCCAATGGCAACAAGCACATCCGCTGGTATGGAATGCCTCGTAGCCCCACCGGTGCCCTGCACAGCGACGCCCCCAGTTCGGCGAATCAGGTTTTGATTCGCGGCTTCGATTCGGCGAATAACGAAACCGAGTTCACTTCCGGGTCCGGTGCGTCAATCTCCAACGAGACAACTGTCACGAACCAGCCGAGCGGAACAACAATCGTTACGGGCGGGACAATCGTTCCGCCAACCACGGTCAACACGGCTGCGCTGGCCCCGTTGAATTATTACACCGACGTGATCCCCCTTCGCGACTATTATTCCCTCTATTATTCGACGATCAATCAGTTAGGTTCACCCAAGGGCACCGGCCCCACCCCCTACTACGCCTATCCCCCCTGGGAAGCGGATATCAATTTCGATTGCACCCACGATTATGGATGCGGCACTGCCGCTTATACACCCCCGAACGGTGCCGGCCCCAACAAAATCGCCTTCAACGACCCCAACAACCCCCCCCGTTACGTCGCCGCCTGGCACGACGACATGCCCGCAATGATTCGCATACTCGTCAAGGTGGACGACCCGAATAATAAAGTAAAAGACGGCCCATGGTACGAGTACGTGTTTCGTTTGAAATGAGGATTAATAGTTGCGAGTTACGAGTTGCGTGTTGCGAGTGATGCAATGGCACTGCACTACAAAGATCTCATTGTTTGGCGAAAGGCCATGGATTTGGCAATTGAGGTGTATCAGTTGACGAAGGATTTTCCGGATTGCGAGAGATACGGTCTGACAGATCAGTTGCGTCGGGCAGCCGTATCCGTGCCGTCCAATATTGCCGAAGGCCAGGGCCGGAGGTTGCGTAAGCAATTCGCTTTGTTCTTGAGAACGGCCAGAGGATCAATACAGGAGTTGGAGACACAAATTATGATAGCCGAGCGGCTCGGATATGCTCACGCTGACAATACCGCGCCAGCTTTGCTTCATGCCGAGGAAGTGAGCCGTCTCTTATCCGGCCTTCTTCGCTCGTTGAAGGAGAAATAAGGATTAACAGTTGCGAGTTGTGAGTTAAATTCGAATTCACTCGCAACCCGCAACTCGCAACTCGCAACTACTGAGAAAACCATGCACTTCGCAAAAAACATTCTAATCGCAGCAGACCGTCGCCTCCGCAAGATGCGTGCTGGTTCAGTTCTCATCATCGTCATCGTTCTCCTGCTCCTGCTCGCCATCCTCGGCGCCGCCTACATTTCCACCACAAGATCCGCCCGCGTCGCCTCCGCCCAGAACACGCTCAACTCCGACGTCGACACCATGGTCAACGGCGTCGCCAAAATCTGCGAAGGCGTCATCACCGATGACCTGAACGACACCTTCCCACTGGTCGATTCAAGCGGCAACGTAGACTCCACCGGAAATCTTCGCGGCAATACGGCATTCGCCGCTAACGCAGCGCCCAATACCGTGATTGTGAATCGTAATTTTTTTCAGGCCCAACTCAATGCCAACCCCAGCATCTCGCCCAATGCGCCAATGGTAGTCGGACCACCCGCGGGATATACATTCAATCCGGGCGATCTTGTAACACAGTCAACTAATCCTTTTATTTTCTATAGCGATCAGGGAACACCCCAAACATATTCGGGAACACCAATCGTTCCGACCACAGGCTTAAGTGGGTGGGAACTTTTGAACGGCCATTTGCCGATCACAGCCACCGGTTCCGATCCATGGCTTGCTGATCGCATCCCAACGCAGGACAGCAAGGGAAATCCGATCTGGCAGTTTATTTCCCAGTCCATCCAGATATCGGCGGCGAATCCAGGCGGCACGGCCATGTCCGTTCTTGGCACTTCGTTTGTGGATCCCCGCACGAACGCGGCTATTTCGTTGGGACAACCTTTAGCAGGTTTTCCCGCAGCGCCGAATCCTTCTTACGTAACTCAGAACGGCGTGAATCTCCCCGCCCTCACATTCGGAACCGCCGCGCCGTACGCGGCCGCCGACGCCGACGGTGATGGCGTCGCCGATTCGCTGTTTTTTAATCTGCCGGGTCCGTCCTACGACGGGCTCACCTGGTATGCCGCTGTTCGAATTATCGACAACAATTCCGCCATCAATGCCAATACCGCATGGAGTCAGAACTCGGCCAATCTGCCGTTCAACACCGCTGCCGGTGGCGGCGATGTATGGAATTTTTTTCAAACCAACATTGGCTTGAATGAGATTCTTAACCCTGCCGACAGTATCAATTCGGTCAACGGTTATAGATTTAACGGCACTGCCCCGGCGGCCAGCGGCGCTTCCGCCTATGATGAATCGGGTATCAACGCTAGCAGTCCATCCTCCGGATTGTTGAGAACGGATTACAATTTCATCAGCCAAACCGAAGCCCTTTATCAGCAGTTCATTCGCCGATTATCCAATCCCGGCTTAGTAGCTGCCGGTAAGAGATATCAGGCTTTGCCCATTTCGGACCAGGCGGCGCTGGCATACCATTTTTGCCTCGTCAACCCCGAGTCCACGCTCAATCAGACCGCAGGCAGTATTCTGGAAGGCCTGCTCCCGCGATCACTTTGGCAGCCAACGGCTACCACCTATTACCGAAGCACACCCTATGGAAGCGCAACAACGGATGCCACGCTTTGGTACGGCGACAATTTTAACTATACCGCTGGCGGAGGCACGTATGGCTTCCAGAATCTCCGCCCATTGCTTGTCACCCGTAACCCCGTTTCAAACTATATCCAGCAGGTCTACGACAACAACGGTGGAACACCCTCGACTTCCGAGACCATTCTTCCCAACTATATGCTCCCATATGGGCCAGATAATTTATCCGGAGCGCCGAACCCGGCCCACTTTCGCGGCAACTACAGTGAGGACAACACAACTCAGTACAATGTAAATGATATCGTGGTATTTCCGGGGCGCGTCGAGTGGCCGCCCACAGCTCCCACAGGAATCTACACCGGCCCAAACTACACGTTCATTGCGGTCGCACCCAGCGCCGGTGGAGGGCAGCTTCCCGCCACGATTAACACCAACAGCATTATCACCGCGGTGAAGACCGCATATTGGAAGCTCCAGCCCTGGTACACCAATCCGGTGAAAGCGAATATCAACACCGCGGCATTCGCCGAGTTGTTTCGCGCCTACTGGAGCGTGATGGCCGGTAACCCATCCAACGCCACGCCGTTTGGAACCACCGGAGTCGACAATTACGCCATCTATGACCCGACAGCGCCGACAGCCACCGTAACGACTGGAAATCCGCAGGCGATGTTTCGTTCGCCTCTGCGCGATCCGACCGCCGCCGTCGGCACCGCCAATGTATCATTGCTCGATCAGCCGGCGGCAACCGGAATGGTGACCAACACCAACGTGATGCTTCTTCGCGCTGCGCTCGCCGCGGTGAATACTCTGGGGCTTCGCGATAACTCCCAGAATGTCACCAGTCGAACAATTATTCTTTCGAAAGCTTCTCAGATAAATCCCGGAACTGGGACCGCGGTTCCGGGGACGGTTGAATTGGAAGTGTTCGGCAATGCCCCGCAGCCCGTGATAAGCGAAGTCTATGCAAACACCTACACGGGAGCCGATAGTGGGACATCGACCGCCAATATACAAGGCTACGTAGCCGTTGAACTCTACAATCCCTATTCGGTTCCTCTCACCCTGACCAACTGGCAAATTGGCCTGATTAATCGAAGCACAACTGGAAGCACTTACCCGTATTTAAATTTCCAAACATATCCTGCTGTGGCGGCTGGTACTCCCCCGCCCGCGCCGGCGGCCGGCGCTGTTTCAGTCATTGGACCGATGCAGGCTCTCAATAATCCGCTACCGGACTACGGCACCACGGCTGCCCCTAATAATCCGCCGAAATACGATTATCCAGCGCCTCCCCTAGGCACGAACATCATTTATATCCCCGCGCACGGATACGCACTTCTGGAAAATTACAATGGCAGCGCGGCTGGTACTCCCAAAACGACAGATGACGCAACGTGCCGACCCGTAAGCGCATTAACTCCCCCGCCGCCTGCCGTTCCAACCGGACCCGGAAGCTTTTACTTGACCGCCACTCACGCTGCGGTTCAAACGGGCATCTGGTATGGGCCCGGCGGAATCGCCGCTCCTACTGTGTGTGATGTTTACGTTCCCAATCTGCAGCTTGTGATCAAAGGCACTCAGGGAGTGACGACTGCGGGCGCGTCGATCACCACAAATTCTCCCGGCGGTGAATTAGTCCTGCTCCGACCGCGGAGAATAGACGGCACGTACACACAGTCAACAGCAACAACCGACCCGAATAATACGTTCAACGAAGGTACGACGGATGCCATGCTGAACGTCACTGCGGTAAATCTATGGGACCTGGTTCCCGTCGATTCCTACGATTTTAGCGGCTTATTAGAGCCTGGCGTCGGTGCCACCCTTTATCCCGTCTGGAGTTACGTACGTGAAAAAGGCGCGGTCGCCGCAACGTATTTTAAACAATTCTTCCCGGGATATTACGACGCCACGAAAACGCCACGCGAGGGGGCGGGAACGGGTACCGATGCCGAGCAGATTTCAGCCGCAACTCAGACGGTGACATGGAAAACTACTACAGCGAGCGCCTCCAGCACTGCGACCAACGCTGCTCCGTCATTTGGAGTCGACGCAACGATAGCCTCCTACAACAATCCGTTCCCGCCGGTGCAGGTTTGCAACGTCGCAGCCGGAAATACCGCCGGCGATCAAATGCACTTTCCCAGTTCGGTCGTATCCGCGCTGAGCCCATACCCCAATGGAATTGCTCCCGGCACACCCTATACATTCCCGCTGGGAGGTTTCGCCCGAAATGGCGATATGTTGGACATTCCGTATATCGGAGCCTATAGAATTCGTATTAATAGTGCCGGTTCGCTGACCTCACAAGTTAACACTTCAAACTTTCTCGAATTGAATTCGCTACCCAAGGACTGCGCTCTCGCCGCAATCGAAACAGGGATTGCCGACGAGGACAGCGCCGAGAATCTTGGCAGATTTGTGCCGATGGCCGCTTCGTATCAATATGTCGACGCCGTTCAAACAGGGAAATACCCCGACGGAACGGCAGTAGCATTCCCGCTTCCCGATTACTACGCCTGGACCCGAAGCCTTCTTAATTATTTGACCGTGCAGTCCAGCACGGATGCGTATCTGCCGAACTTTGATCCCGGCACCACGTCTAATAATTACGCCACCCCTCCTGCAACGACATTTGCCTATCCGCCGCAAAACAGTGCCGCAACCCCGCTTCCTCCGACGCCAACTCTGACGGGCAATGCCACGGCTTCCGATCAGACTTTACAGGACAATGTTGGCGTCGAAGGACTGATCAACATCAACACCGCCTCGGCGAAGGTGCTAAGTACATTGCCTTTCGTCCCAAGCACCACCGCAGGCTATGCCGCCACAAATCTTCAAATTGCTCAAAATATAGTAAATTATCGACTGACGTACGGCCCTTTCACATCGATTTACGATTTGAACCAGGTTCCCGGTTTCCAGAGTGGGACAAACGTCAGTTGGACGCCGCCAGCCGCACTACCCGCGCCCACCGTGCCGACTGCCCCAACATCCGCAACGGGATTAATGAGCCCAGCCGATCTAAATTTTGGTACCGCCGCTCCATCCACCACGCCGACTGGCATAACAGAAGATTACCAGTGGGATTCGCTAACGCTCAACCGCATCTCCAACCTCATCACCACCCGCTCCGACACATTCACCGTCTACGTCGAAGTCCAGGGCTGGCAGAATTCATATCCCGGTTCAACCACCGCCCTGCCTATCATCACCCGCCGATACGCCTACATTGTCGATCGCAGCGCGGTCAATGCCGATCCCACGACCCGATATCTCAAAACCGTCACCGTCCCCAACGATTAAATCTAAGAAACGCGAAAGGTTTGTTGAAAATCAATTAAACGAAAAACCCCAAAAGCGCACCAAAGCGCACCAAAGCGCACCATTCAACTTGCACGGCTCGACCGAACTCGCCGAAGTCTTGCTACTTGCCACTTACGCAGTAACTTAATCATCATGCTCCGACGAAACTTCGGCGATACCGATGTTCAGGTCTCCGCCATCAGCCTCGGCTGCTGGCCCTTCGGCGTCGATTGGTGGGGGCATTACACCGACGATCAGGCCCTGCAGCTCATGCAGTTCGCCCTCGATCAGGGCATCACCTTCTTCGATTCCGGCGATGCCTACGGCAACGGCCGCGCTGAAAGCCTGCTCGGCCGGTTCCTCCAGACCGTCCCGCGCGATCGCGTCGAGGTCGGCGGAAAGTTCGGTTACGACTTCTATTCCGACCCCGGCGAGCCCGGCAGCCATCGCGAGCGTAAGCAGGATTTCTCGCCCAAATTCCTCCGCTTCGCACTCGAAAAATCCCTCGCTCGCCTCGGCACGGACGTCATCGACATTTACATGGCCCACAACATCAAGCTTCCCGCTTTCCGCGATGATCTGTTTGCCGAGTTGGAGAAGATCAAATCCGAGGGAAAGATTCGCGCCTGGGGTGTTTCGCTCGGCCCGGCGATCGGCTGGCGCGAGGAGGGAATCAAAGCCATCACCGAGCACAACGCCAAGGCCGTTCAGACGGTTTTTAACCTGTTCGAGCAGAATCCCGGCCGCGAGTTCTGCGACGCCGCCCGCGCCTGCAACGCCGGCGTCCTGGCGCGGGTGCACGACAATAGCAGCATCCTCAAGGACAAGGTGAAGATCGACACGCAGATCTCCGCCAGCGATCACCGCAAATTCCGCGACCAGTCCTGGAAAATCTACGGCCTCAAAAAGCTGGAACTGGTTCGCCATTACGCATCCGATCACGGCATGAACGTTCACCAGCTCGCGTGCAAATGGCTGCTGATGGATCCGGTCCTCACCAGCATCACCGGCACACTGCTCAATGAAGAAGAGATTCGCGAAGCGGCCGAGTCAACGGAAAAGCCCGATCTCAGCAAGACCGAGATGGCCGAGCTGGCCCAGGACTACGCGCGCGACTGGGGCCTCGGCGACGAAGCCCACCCCTGCGATCTGAAAAGCAGCGTCTCCCCCAGCGGATCGGTGCGCAGCGGATACATCGCCCCACCTGCGATGGCTTCGCATCGGTAACGTCAGCGGTCTCACTCATGTCAGACCTGCGCTACGTTGTTCTGCATCACACGGGAATCGACGACCCGCATTACGACCTGCTGTTCCAATGGCCCGATCGCCCGTCGCTGGGCAGCGTGCGCTGTTCCGACTGGCCGCCGAATGCCGCCACGACCTTCCATCGGATCGCCGACCACCGGGCGCTGTATCTCGACTATGAGGGGTCCCTCACACAAGACCGCGGAAACGTCCACCGCGTGGAAGCCGGCGCCTGTACGCTCGAAACCACGGACCCAGCCGGGCTTCTCCTGACGCTGTCCACCGGGCTGAAAATCCAGGTTCCGCCAATACCAGGCAAGTAATATTGAAGTGCGGGAAAATAAAAGGTGCCGTGGACCTCTCGGCTTTCCACGGCACCCAGGGAAGGAGGATCGTTACACTGGAATATACGATAGAAATATAGCGCGTGTTTCAAATCTGCACGAATTCCCAAAGCGATGGCGGCGTTTTTTCCGATGGGTGGGAAAGATGGGCAAGGCTGGACCAATAAACCGCCCGGGTCCACCCTTGGTTTTAAGGCTTTTGCTATCTGAATAAGCCGACCTGATTCAGAGTTGCCCGGGCACAATTTCGGGGATATTGTTAGCGCATGCAATTGTTGCAAGGGGAAAATAAATTGAAGCTCGGCAAACCGCCGGCTCAAACTCCCGCCGCCTGCGACGACGCCGCCGACGCCGTGCTGAACGTCGCTCCGCCCGTTGTCCGCGCCATCCGTAAGATGATGCGCGAACACCGGTTGCCGGAGCTTTCCGTTCCTCAGTTCAGAACGCTCAGCCTCCTGAGTTTCAGCGTTGATGCGTCGCTGTCCGCAGTGGCGGATTATATCGGTTCCTCGATGCCCGCAGCCTCACGCATGATTGATTGTATGGTGGCCAAGAACCTGATTGTCCGCAAACAGTGCTGCCATGATCGCCGACAGGTCTCGCTGGAGGTCACGGCGCTGGGCCGCGAGGCGTTCCTGGCATCTCGCCAGGCGGCCCGATTGCAGCTCACGCAAGAACTCGCGGGTCTATCCGCCAAAAAAAAAGATGAAATCGTCAAAGCCATGAAAGCGCTTGGTGAAATCTTCGGCAGCGATGCCGAGGTGGCGTCCAAGGCGTCCCGGAAATCGTCCGGGCAGAAAGCATAAAGTTCGAGGGTTCTATAGTTAGAGCGATTCTATGTGGATTGTACGTCTAGCTCTGCGTCGGCCTTACACGTTCGTCGTGGCCGCGATGCTCGTCGCCATCCTCGGCGTGCTGACGATCCTCCGCATGTCCACCG
>Ga0302326_10012521_pt1 | contig 18077 bp, 15 predicted proteins | sample Palsa_T0_3_FD_202264 | JGI IMG/M metagenome (GOLD analysis project Ga0302326, IMG submission 202264) | Peat permafrost microbial communities from Stordalen Mire near Abisko, Sweden - Palsa_T0_3 | ecosystem: Environmental > Terrestrial > Soil > Palsa > Peat permafrost | place: Sweden: Abisko...
CGTGTTGGTGATGACCACCTCGCTGATCCGCGAGGCCTTGAGCATGTCGACGGCCGGGCCGGACAGCACCCCGTGCGTCGCCGCCACGATCACCCGCTCCGCGCCCTGCTCGAACAGCGCGTCCGCCGCCTTCGAGATCGTCCCGCCGGTGTCGATCATGTCGTCCACCAGGATGCAGGTCCGGCCGACAACATGACCGACCACCTCAAGGACCTTGACCTGGTTGGCAACCTCGGGGTCACGCCGCTTGTGGATGATGGCGAGCGGGCACCCCAGCCGGTCGGTCCAGCGCTCGCAGACCCGGACCCGGCCCGCGTCCGGCGCGACCACGGTCACGTTGCGAACGTTGAGCTTGCTCTCCAGATACCCGGCCAGGATCGGCAGCGCGAACAGGTGGTCGACCGGCCCGTCGAAGAACCCCTGGATCTGCGCGGTGTGCAGATCCACCGCCATCAGCCGGTCGGCGCCCGCGGTGGCGAACAGGTCGGCGATGAGCCGGGCGGAGATGGGCTCCCGGCCGGCGCTCTTCTTGTCCTGCCTGGCGTAGCCGAAGAACGGCATCACCACGGTGATCCGCTTGGCCGACGCCCGCTTGAGCGCGTCGACCATGATCAGCTGCTCCATGATCCACCGGTTGATCGGGGCGGTGTGGCTCTGCAGCACGAAGGCGTCGCAGCCGCGCACCGACTCGAGGAACCGGACCATGATCTCGCCGTTGGCAAAGTCGTAAAGCCTCGAGGGCGCGAGCTCGACCCCCATGCAGTCGGCGACCTCAGCCGCAAGCTCAGGGAAGCCTCGCCCGCCGAACAACATCATCTTCTTCTGGCTGGGCGCCGTCATACCGCTCACCTGCTGCTGCTCTCCCTCATACCGCGCTGATAACTAAAAATCCAAAATCTTCAAATCGATTCGTCCGAACGGACCCGTTCCGCTGCGTCCGCCGACCGTGACCCCGGTCGGTTGCGGGCCGTCCATCCGTCGGAATTGTGCTGGCGCCCCCGGGCGACGCCGAGGTCACCGGGCGGCACCTCGTCGGTGATCGCCGAGCCCGCCGCCGTGTAGGCGCCGTCCCCGATGGTGACCGGCGCCACCAGCACGGTGTTGCTGCCGACGAACGCGTGCTGGCCGACGGTGGTGTGGTTCTTGGCCACCCCGTCGTAGTTGGCGAAGATCGTGCCCGCCCCGATGTTGGCGCCGGCGCCGATGGTGGCGTCGCCGACGTAGGTCAGGTGCGGGACCTTCGCGCCCGGTCCGACCGAGGCCTTCTTCAGCTCCACGTGGGCTCCGACGTGCGCGTCCTCGGCCAGGCTGGTGCCCGGCCGTAGGTACGCGTACGGGCCCACGGTGGCCCGGGAGCCGATCTCGGCCAGCCGGCAGACGGCGTGCGAGACGACGGCGTCCTCGCCGACGATGGTGTCCTCGAGCAGGCAGCCCGGCCCGACCCTGGCGCCCTCGCCGACGACGGTGGCGCCCTGGAGCTGGGTCTGCGGGCCGATCTCGGCGTCCTGCCCGATCGTGACGGTGACGTCGATCCAGGTGGAGGCGGGGTCGATGATGGTGACCCCGTCCCGCATCCAGCCGTCGAGTACCCGGTCGTTGAGCTCCCGGCGCGCCTCGGACAGCTGGACCCGGTCGTTGACCCCGGTGATCTCGCCCGCGTCGGCGGCGAGCATGGTGCCGACCTCGTGGCCGTCGCCGCGCAGGATGTCCACCACGTCCGTGAGGTACTCCTGCCGCTGCTCGTTGTTGGTGGTCACGCGCTTGATCGCGTCCGCCAGCAGGGTCCCGTCGAAGGCGTAGCAGCCGGAGTTGTACTCGTCGATGGCCCGCTCCTCGGGCGTGGCATCGCGTTCCTCCACGATGCGCAGGAACGCGCCGCCGCCGTCCCTGACGATCCGGCCGTACCCGGCGGCGTCGCCGCGCGCGGTGAGCACGGTGACCGCGTTGCCCGCCCGGTGATGGCGATCGACCAGTTCGCGCAGCGTCTGGCCGCGCAGCAGCGGCATGTCGCCGTAGCTCACCACGACCGTGCCGCGGATGGTGCCGATCGCCTCGGTGACCATGCGGACCGCGTGCCCGGTGCCAAGCTGCTGGTCCTGGTGCACGATCCGCGCCTGCGGGGTGACCGAGGCCACCTCCGCCCCGACCTGCTCCCTGCCATGCCCGACCACGACCACGAGCTGGGCCGGGTCAAGCTCGCCGGCCGCCGCGAGCGCGTGCCCGAGCAAGGTGCGGCCGCACAGCGTGTGCAGCACCTTGGGGGTGCGGGACTTCATGCGCTTGCCCTCGCCGGCGGCGAGGATGACGACTGCGGCCGGGGAAGTTTCGCTCACGAAAAAAGCATCTCCTCGGATATCGCGCCGAATATCTGCCAGGGCCATCATCCCCGCGAACCCCATTGCGCGGAGCGACGGAGATTTTGTTTACTCGCTCCTCACCGGCAGGATACCTGCCTGTAGCCAGCGGGCAACGACTGGATGGCTCCCGGAAGAGTGCTACCCCAACGCCCGCCAGGCGACGACGGAAAACTGCCCCGTGCCGACGGTGCCGGCACGGGGCGTCAGCCAGTGCGCGGGACGGCGTCTGCAGGACCCGCATCCAGCGCCGCGCTCGCGCCGCACCGAACGTGCCTCAGGGGCAGGATGCCGCCCGCCCAGCTTGTTGAAATTTTAACCGGATATTCCCCGGCTTGTCCGCTGCTTCCGGTGTGCCGTGGACCACGCTGTCGCGGGTGTCCTCAGCCGCGTCGTCGTTGACGACAAGCTCGCTGGGTTCGAACCCGGCGTCGCCCGCGACCGCCGCGAGTTCGCCGCCGAGCAGTTCCTTGCCCGGCTTGGCCGCTCGGCCGGTCAGCGCCGAGGCGACGGCCGCGACCACGCAGGCCGCGATCGCGAACCCGAACGCGATGATCAGGCCGCTGTGGAACGGAGCGGTGATCAGGTTCGGGAAAAACACCCGGCCCGCCAGGTACGCGGCGTGGGCCGGGTTGAGGTGGGACAGCACCGGCCCGAGCAGCTGCTGGATCGGGTTGTAGCCGAGGAAGGCGGCGAACAGCACGCCGATCGGCGGCAGGTGCGAGATGGTCGACGCTGACGAGGCCGGCACGCCCTGCGCGGTCAGCCCGGCGAACATGGTGTGCGGCAGCTTGCTCGCGAGCCCGGTGACCATCAGCGAGAAGAAGATGCCGATGGACAGCACCGAGGCGGAGTTCATGAACGTGGCGATCATGCCGCCGGCGGCGCCGCGCGCGTCGGCCGGCACGGAGTTCATCATCTCGGCCCGGTTCGGCGAGGCGAACAGGCCGGTGCCGAACCCGTTGAGCGCGATGATGAGCCCGAACTCCCAGTACGAGAAGTTCACCGGCAGGAAGGCCAGGAAGAGGAAGGTGACCCCGGCCAGCAGGCTCCCGCCGACGGTGAACGCCTTGGCGCCGAACCGATCGGACAGGATGCCGGACAGCGGCGCCGACAGCAGGAAGCCGATGGTCAGCGGGATCAGGTAGATGCCGGCCCACAGCGGGGTCTGGCTGTAGCTGTAGCCGTGCAGCGGCAGCCAGATGCCCTGCAGCCAGATGATCAGCATGAACTGCATGCCGCCGCGGCTCATCGAGAGCGCCAGGTTGGCGATGTTGCCGTACAGGAACGGCCGGATCTTGAACAGCGAGATCCGGAACAGCGGCTCGGCCACGCGCTGTTCGACGAACACGAAGATGACGAGCAGGATGACGCCGCCGATCAGCCCGGCCAGCACTTCCGGGTTGGTCCAGCCCATCGCGCTGGTGCCGTAGGGCTGCAGGCCGTAGGTGATGGCGACCAGGATGGCGATCAGCCCGACACCGAACAGCAGGTTGCCCCACCAGTCCATCTTCGCGTGCTTGCGCACGCCGGTGTCGTGCAGCATGAAGTACGCCCAGACGGTGCCGAAGGCGCCGATCGGGGCCGAGATGAGGAAGACCAGGTGCCAGTTGGTCGGGCCGAGCAGGCCGCCGAGGATGAGGCCGATGAACGAGCCGGCGATGGCCGCGATCGAGTTCAGGCCGAGGGCGGTGCCCCGCCGGTTAGCGGGGAAGGCGTCGGTGAGGATCGCGGTCGAGTTGGCGAACAGGAAGGCGCCGCCGATGCCCTGCACGATCCGCCAGATGATCAGCCACAAGGCGCCCGCGACGCCGTGCTGCCAGGTGACGGTCAGGAAGATCGACGCGACCGAGAAGACCGCGAAGCCCATGTTGTACATCCGCACCCGGCCGTACATGTCGCCCAGCCGGCCAAACGACACCACCAGCACCGCCGAGACGACCATGAAGCCCATGAACATCCACAGCAGGTAGCTCGTGTTCCCCGCGCCGAGCGGGTTGAGCCCGATGCCGCGGAAGATGTCCGGCAGCGCGATCAGCACAATCGACTGGTTGATCGTCACCATCAGGACGCCGAGCGTCGTGTTGGAGAGCGCGATCCACTTGTAGTTCGGACCGAGCACGCGACCGGGGTTTGCGGGCGCGCCCGTCTCGGATTGAGCCGTCACGATGGGAGATGCCCCTAGCTAGTCAGGAAATCCTCAGTACTTGCATTAACCAAACTAATCTTATCTCATGCTCTCCCGCTCGCCTCCGGCCGCTCTGCGGGGCGGGCCCCGCTACGGGGCGGTTGCCGCCGCCATCAGCCGGCGGATCCCGTCGATGTATCCGAGCGAACGGGCTCCCTCGTCATGAAAAGAGCGCAGCGCCGGATCGGCGCCCGGGTCGAGCGCGACCGCCTCCTGCCACACCGCCCGCTCGCACTCCAGCCACTGCGGGCGGTCCATGACCTCGACGTCGGTGAACCCCGCGGCGCGCAGGCCGGCGCCGAGATCGACGCGGCGTATCCGCACAGAGAGGCGTTCATCCGCCCGATCGACCGGTTCCCAGCTCGTCAGGACCGCCCGGCCGCCGGGAACAAGGACGCGGCGCAGTTCCCGGTAGGCGGCCTCGGGCTGTTCGGGAAACTGGACCGAGTCGGTGCACAGGACCGCGTTGACCGAGCGGTCGGGCAGCCCGCTCGCCGTGAGATCACCGGTCCGGAATTCGGCGTCATCGTGGTTGCTGAGCCTGGCCTGCTCGCCGGCCTGTCGCACCGCCTCCCCCGAGAAGTCGACCCCGATGAGCCTGGCACCGGTCCTGGCCGTGATCTCGAGTCCGTACCAGGCACGGCCGCAGGCCAGGTCGAGCAGGACGTCACCGGGCTTCAGCCGCAGCTCCCGGGCGATCTCGTCGATCGCCACCGCGGGCACGATGCCGGCCAGCGCGTCCGGCGGTAGCCCCAGGTTGCGGTTCATGATCTCGGTGACCTGCGGCGTGGCCGCTTTGGCGGCGTACCACCCGTCGAAGTACTCGGCCGATCGGGGCTTCGGTGTCATGACCCAATTGGACCAGAAGGGCCCCGCATCGGCCTAGGACGCCAGGCCGCGGGCGAAGATCTCCGCGGTCGGCGTACCGGGCGGGAGCGTTCCGTAGGCACGGCCCCGGTCGCCGGCCAGCCGGGTGGCGGCGAAGGCATCGGCCACCGCCGGGTCGCCGTGGCGGATCAGCAGGGCGCCCTGCAGGACCACCGCCATCGACTCGGCCAGGCGGCGCGCGGTGGCATCGGCCGGCTCGGCGACGTCCTTGCGGAGCCGGGCGATCGCCTCGTCCAGGCGCCGGTCCGCACCCGCCGCGGCGTCGAGTTCGCCGAAGAACGCCTCCGCCGCCTGCGGCTCCCGGGCCAGGGCGCGGATCGCGTCGAGCGCGGCCACGTTGCCTGATCCCTCCCAGATCGACTGGAGCGGCGCCTCCCGGTAGAGGCGCGGCAGGCCGGACTCCTCGACGTAGCCGTTGCCCCCGAGGCATTCCAGGGCCTCGGCGGCGTGCCCCGGGGCCTGCTTGCAGACGTGGTACTTGGTCACCGCGAGGGCCAGGCGGCGGAAGGCGGCCTCCTGCTGGTCGCCGCGGGCCGCCCGGTCGGTGGCCCCGGCCAGCCGGAGGGCGACGACGGTGGCCGCCTCCGACTCGATCGCCAGGTCGGCCAGCACGTTCGCCATCAGCGGCTGGTCGATCAGCGGGTTCCCGAAAGCGCGGCGGTGCGCCGCGTGATGCGTCGCCTGGATCACGCCGATGCGCATGCCGGTCGCGGCGGCCAGGACGCAGTCCAGCCGGGTCGAGTTGACCATGTCGAGGATCGTGCGGACGCCCCGGCCGGCCTCGCCGACGAGCCACGCCGTCGCGTTCTCGTACTCAACCTCGGCCGAGGCGTTGGATCGGTTGCCGAGCTTGTCCTTGAGCCGCATCAACCGCATCCCGTTGCGCGTGCCATCAGGCAGGACACGGGGCAGCAGGAAGCAGGACAGGCCCGCGCCCGGCACTTGGGCGAGGACCATGAACAGGTCGTTCATCGGCGCCGAGGTGAACCACTTGTGGCCGGTGATGCTGTAGGTGCCATCGCCGGCCGGGACGGCCGTGGTGGTGTTGGCGCGGACGTCGGAGCCGCCCTGCTTCTCGGTCATCGACATGCCCGACAGCAGGCCGCCCTTCTCCTGCGGCGGGCGCAGGCCGGGGTCGTAGTCCCGCGCGGCCAGCAGCGGCTCGAACCGGCGGGCCAGGTCGGGGGCGTGCCGCAGGGCCGGCACGATCGAGTAGGTCATCGATATCGGGCAGCCGTGCCCCGCGTCCGTCTGGCCCCAGACGTAGAAGGCCGCCGCCCGGGCGACGTGCGCGCCGGGCCGGTCGTCCCGCCACGGGGCGGCGTGCAGCCCGCTGGTCACGGCGACCCGCATCAGCTCGTGCCAGGCGGGGTGGAACTCGACCTCGTCGATGCGATGGCCGTAGCGGTCGTGGGTCCGCAGCCGGGGCGGGTTCTCGTTCGCGAGCCGGCCGTTCTCCTGGGCCTGCTCGCCGCCGGCCAGCCGCCCGAGACGGCGGACCTCATCCTCGGCCCAGCCGGCGCCCTCCCGGTGCAGGGCGCTCAGCATTGCCGGGTCTTCTGAGGCGTCGTAGCCAACCAGCGGCCGGGCCTGGTTGGTCACCTCGTGCGTGGCAGCCATACGGCCAGCATGCCAGCGGTCGGCCGGGAAAATCCAGGGCCGCGGTCGTAGGCTGGCAGCCGCATCAACCGCCGCCATCGCGAGAGGAGCCCGCGCATGAACGTCAGCCGATTCGGCGTGACTGAACTGGACGAGCTGCCCGAGGACCTGCGGGAGCGAGTCGGCGTGATCGCCGAGAAGTCCGGCTTCGTGCCCAACGTCTTCCGGGCGCTCGGCCACCGGCCCGCCGAGCTCCGCGCGTTCCTCGACCAGCACGACGCGCTGATGGACCGCTCCGACGGCCTGAGCAAGGCCGAGCGGGAGCTGGTCGTCGTCGCCACCTCGGGGGCGAACCACTGCGGCTACTGCGTGGTGGCCCACGGCGCCCTGCTGCGGATCCGCTCCAAGAACCCGGAGCTGGCCGATCAGGTCGCGATCAACCCGTGGGAAACCGAGCTGCCGGAACGCTGGCGGGCGATCGTCGACCTGGCCCTCGGGCTGACGCGCACCCCCGAGCGCTTCGGCGAGCGGGAGCTGAACGCCGCCCGCGCGGCCGGCCTGACCGAGGACGAGATCTGGGACGTCGGCGCGATCACGGCGTTCTTCGCCATGTCTAACCGCCTCGCCCACCTGTGCGCGCTGATGCCGAACGCCGAGTTCTACACCATGGGCCGCTGACCTGCGCTGGCAGCCGTGGCTCGGGCCGATGCCCGATTAATGACTTTAACCACACAAATCGATATAACGGGCAGCTGAGATGGGTACGTCTCGATTGCCCCGCCCCGGGTGGCTACGCACGATCCCTTGCTGCCCGAGGAGGGCCCTTGAGCACGGCCAGCCCCGCGACCCATCTACCGCTGACCCCGGCCACGATCGCCGACGAGCAGATCGGGTTGAACGGCGCCATCGCGATGACGCTGACCCGATCGGTTGGCTCTATGCCGGCCCTTTACGCGGCGCTTGTCATCGTCGGCGGGTGGATGGCGCTGGCGACCTGGGGACCGCTGCACCGGGTCGATCCCTATCCGTTCCGCTTCCTGCTCTTCCTCGATAACGTGGCGCAGCTCGTCCTGTGCCTGGTGATCCTGGTTGGCCAGCGCCTCCTCAGCGTGGCCGCCGACCACCGGGCGGTGCAGACCTACGAGAACGCCGAGGCGATCTTCGAGCAGGTGGTGGACCTGCAGGAGCATCTTGACCGGCATGATCGCGCGCTCAGCCGGGGAGTCAGCCTGCTGGAGTCGAGCCCGCATCCCTGGATCGAGCGGCACCGGGTGGAGCCGCCGCCCCAGGCCATCGACCAGGCGGTCACCGTCAACGGGCGGATCGCGGCCTGGCTGACGAAGCGGCTTGGCACCATGCCGGCCTTCTATCTGGCGGCCGGGACCCAGATCATCTGGATCGTGCTGGCGGAGACGGGCGTTCAGCGGTTCGACCCGTATCCGTTCGCCTTCATGTCGTTCCTGTCCACCCTGGCCCAGCTCATCTTCATGATTGTGATAATGGTCGGCCAGGACGTGCTCAGCCGGGCGGCCGACCGTCGCTCCGAGCAGACCTTCCTCGACGCCAAGGCCATCCTGCACGAGTGCCGGCGGATGAAGGCAAGGCTGACGACGCAGGACCGGATCCTCGCCAGCCTCACCAGCTACGTCACCGCCCAGGTGACCGAGCACCTGGCGCGAGCCATCCACGATGAGTACGGCACCATCCACAAATCAACCGTGGAGGCCGCCGTCACCCGCAACCACGTCCCGGGTGGCGCCTCGCTCGGCCCCTGGGACGAGCTGCCCGAGGAGTTCAAGGAGTCCAACCGCGCTCAGGCAAGGCAGATCGGCGAGAAGCTGGCCGTCATCGGCTGCCTCATGGTGCCGGTCTTCGATCCGGCCCTCGAGTTCGCCTTCGACGACGGCGAGCTGCACCTGCTGGCCCGGCTCGAGCACGAGCGCTGGATGAAAGAGCGCACGGCCCAGGGGTTCGAGCCCGGGCCGACCAGGTACGGCCGTGTGCGCCCCGACCTGGTGCCCTGGGAGCGGCTGTCGGACGAGGCCCGGGCGAGGAACATCCAGGCCGTCCGCCGCATCCCGGAGATGCTGGCCCGGGTGGGCTTCCAGGTGCTGAGAAACAGCGGCAGCCTTTAGGGGCTCAGAAGTTGCCGCGGCGCTCCTGCTCGCGCTCGATCGCCTCGAAGAGCGCCTGGAAGTTCCCCTTGCCGAAGCCGAGCGAACCGTGCCGCTCGATGAGCTCGAAGAAGACCGTGGGCCGGTCGCCGGTCGGCTTGGTGAAGATCTGGAGCAGGTAGCCGTCCTCATCGCGGTCGACCAGGATGCCGCGCTTCTGCAGCTCCTCGATCGGGGCCCGCACCTGGCCGATACGGGCCCGCAGCTCCGGGTCCTCGTAGTAGGAGTCCGGGGTCGACAGGAACTCGACGCCCTCGTCAACCATGGCGTCGACCGAGGCGATGATGTCGCCGGTGGCGATGGCCACGTGCTGCGCCCCGGGACCGCCGTAGAACTCCAGGTACTCGTCGATCTGCGACTTCTTCTTGCCGACGGCCGGCTCGTTGAGCGGGAACTTCACCCGGTGGTTGCCGTTCGACACGACCTTGCTCATCAGGGCCGAGTAGTTGGTGGCGATGTCATCGCCGATGAACTCGGCCAGGTTGGTGAACCCCATGACCCGGTTGTAGAAGTCGACCCACTGGTCCATCGCGCCGAGCTCGACGTTGCCGACGACGTGGTCGATGGCCTGGAAAATCCGCCGCGGCGAGCCGGCCCGCCGGGTGCGGGTGGATGACTTCTCCACATATCCGGGGAGGTAGGGACCGCTGTAGCGGGACCGGTCGACCAGCGTGTGGACCGTGTCGCCGTAGGCGGCGATCGTCGCCAGCCGGACCGTGCCGTGGGAGTCGCTGACGTCATGCGGCTGCTCGAGCACGACGGCGCCCTGGGCGGACGCGTGCGCGACGCAGCGGTCGACGTCCGGAACCGCCAGCGCGATGTCGACGATGCCGTCGCCGTGGGCCCGGTGATGGTCGGCGAGCGGGCTGGCCGGGTCGTAGGCGCCCTTGATGACGAAGCGGGCGGCGCCGGACCTCAGCACGTAGGCGTGGTGGTCACGGTTCCCGGTCTCAGGGCCGGAGTAGGCGACCAGCTCCATCCCGAACGCGGACTGCAGGAAGTGGACGGTCTGCACGGCGTTGCCCACGATCCAGACCAGGGCGTCCCACCCCGACACCGGGAACGGGTCAGCCGTCGGGTCGTACTCGACCAGGCCGACCAGCTGCTTGAGCTCATCGAGGCCCAACCCGGCCAGACGTTCGTTGTCGTTCAGCAGCGTGTTGGCATCCATCGTCGCTCCTCTGCTCGTTCGGCCTGCCCTGCTGGGAGTAGATCAAAATGGGCTGGAGGTGCGCAACCAGCCCATTATCTAATGAGCGAAGCGCCCATCCCAGTCACTGATACCGTTAGATAGGTAGGCATAGAGCATAGTTATTCGGATCTTACGGAGGCGGACTGCGAGATGGCTGCCCGACCACCCCTTGACGCGCTCGACCTGGCCATACTGAACGCCCTGCGGGAGCGGCCGCACACCGGCGCCCTCGAGCTGTCGCGCATTCTCGGGGTGGCGCGAGCGACCGTCTCCGCGCGGATAGAGCGACTCGAGAGCGACGGGATCGTGACTGGCTACGGGCCGGACATCGACGTCGCGGCGGCCGGCTTCGGCATCCAGGCCTTCGTCACCCTCGAGATCGCCCAGGGGGCGATCGACGCGGTTCAGCGCGATCTGGAGGCGATACCCGGGGTGATCGAGGCGCACACCATCACCGGCAGCGGCGACGTGCTGTGCCGGATCGCCGCCAGTTCCCACGACGGGCTGCAGCAGGCACTGGTGGACCTGAACCGGTCCAAGGTCGTGGTCCGGTCCACCAGCGTCATCGCCCTGACCGAGGTGGTCCGGTGGCGCACGATGCCGCTGCTCGCCTCCGCCGCCGACCCGAGCGCGGGCCGGTCATCCATGTCGCGCCGCGCGCCTTCGAGCTAGCAGACAGGCCGGGCCGCTCCCGCCTTGCGGATCCGTCGATCAATAATTAGTATACGAATCATGCGTATACGAACATCGGGTCCCGAGGCTGGGTTCGCCATCGACGAGAGTCTCGGCTACCTGGTCAACCAGCTGGCCAAGAAGCTCGCCGCGAGCTTCAACGAGCGCCTGGCCGAGTACGGGCTGACGACGACGCAGTGGGGAGTGCTCGCCTGCCTATGGCGCGAGGACGGCCTGTCCCAGCGGGATCTGTCCCGGCGCACCGGCACCGACCCGGCCACCCTGACCGAGATGCTCAAGCGGATGGAGGCACGCGGGCTGGTCCGCCGCGTGCGGGATCCTGACAACAACCGCCTTCAGCGCGTCTACATCGCCGAGCGCGACGCCACGCTGCGCGACACCCTGACGGCGGACGCGACGGCGGTCAACCGGCTGGCCACGGCCGGCTTTTCCGATGACGAGCGCGCCCAGCTGCTGCGGCTGCTGCGCCGCGCGCTGTCCAACATCGCCCCGGAGACACTGCCCGCCAACGCCGCTTCCGCGGCCCCGCCCGCCCCGGTTAGGAGCACGTCATGACCGCCACTCCCATCACTGATCGCACCGCCCCGCTCGACGCCTCCGCGCGCAGCGGCTCCAGGCGAGCCGCCACCGCGGGCACCCGCGGGACGCTGACCGCGACCATCGGGTACGCGGTCGCCTGGATCGCCGGCCTGACCGTTTTCGCCTCGTCGACGCAGGTAAGGGCCAGCGGGGGGCAGGTAGTGCGCGCGCTGGCCGGCCACCAGTTCGCGGCCGGCCTGCAGTACGCGCTGACCGAGGGCGTCACCGCCGTCTGCCTGATCGCGGTCATCTGGGCCGTGACCGGCAACGCCCAGCCCGGCCGGGCCCGGCCGACGATACGGCTGGCGGCACTGGCCGCGACCGCGGTCTCGCTGGCCGAGTGCGGGCTCGGCCTATGGCTCAGCGCCGGCCTCGCCCGGGCGGGCGAGGCCGGCCTGGCCGGGGCCGTCAACGACGCGATCACCCGGCTCGACGGGCTCAAGATGGTGCTGCTCGCGCTGGTCGCGGCGGCCGCCGCCGTGGCCGTCCGCGACCGCGCGCTGCCGCTGCCGCGCTGGCTGTCACCGCTCGCCGCGGTCCTCGCCGTCGCCATCGCGGTGTCGGGCGTCGGCTACCTGGCGCTCAGCGACGCCGCCGCCTCGACCGCCTGGGTCTCGCTGCCGCTGCTGATCGTCTTCGTGACGGCGTCGGGGCTGGCCACGGCCCGCGTCAGGCGATGATCAGCCACGGGTTCTCAACCAGGCCGGTCAGCGTGTGCAGGAACCGCGCGGCCAGGGCGCCGTCGATCACCCGGTGGTCGACCGACAGCGTGTACCTGAGCCGGTAGCGCGGCTCCAGGGCGTCCCCCACCACGGTCGGCTCGCGGGTAGTCGCGCCGACCGCCAGGATCGCCGACTCGGGCGGGTTGATGATGGCGGTGAAATGCTCCACGCCGAACATCCCGAGGTTGCTGATCGTGAACGTCCCCCCGCTCGTCTGGGCGGGCGCGAGCTTGCGCTCGGCCGCGAGGGCGACCAGCTTCCTGGCCTCCGCGCCGAGCTGGGTGACGGTCTTGGCGTCGGCGTCGGTGATGACGGGAACGATCAGGCCGCTTTCCGCCGCCACGGCGACGCCGATGTTGATCCGGTCGTGGATCAGCATGACGCCGCTGTCGTCGCCGCCGTAGGAGACGTTGACGTCGGGGTGCTCGCGCAGTGCCAGCGCGCACGCCCGGATGAGCAAGTCGTTGACGCTGATCTTGACCCGGCCGGACTCGGTCAGCTGTGCGTTCAGCGTCGACCGCAGGTCCATCAGCGCCTGCGCGTCCGCGACCGCGGTCACGTAGAAGTGCGGGATATCGCGGGCGCTGGCGGTCAGACGCCGGGCGATCACCCGCCGCACCTGGCTGACCGGAGCCTCGCGCGACCCGCGCACCTCGGCCGCCGGCGGCGTCACCGGCCCGGCCGCGGTCGGGCCGGAGACGGCCGACGCCGTTGGCGCGGCCGGGACGGACACGGCTGACGCCGCGGGCACGGTCGCGGTCGGGCCAACGTCCGTCGGTGTGGCCGCCGGCGCCCCGGGGACAACCGCGGGCGACGACCCCGGGGCGGCAGCGGGCGCGCCCAGCAGGTCGGCGATGTCGGCCCGGATGATGCGGCCGCCCGGTCCGCTGCCGGTAACCCGCGACAGGTCGAGGTGATTCTCCCTGACCAGCTTGCGCACCAGGGGTGACGCGATCTGGCGGCTCGCGCCGTTGGCGTGTCCGTCCGCGCTCGCGCCGGGCCGCGGCGAAGCGGAGCCGGCGAGCGCCGGCGCCGGGGCGGCCGAGTCAGTGTTCGCGACCAGAGTCGGCCGGGACCGTTCGGCGGCAGCGGTTTTCGGCGAAGCGGCGGGGGCGGCCGGGGCGGGACGGCCGGCACCGTCATCGAGCAGCGCGATCGGGGCGCCGATGTCGGCGTTCCGGCCTTCCGGGATGAGGATCTCGGCCAGGGTCCCGGCCTGGTAGGCCTCGTACTCCATGACCGCCTTGTCGGTCTCGATCTCGACGAGGACGTCGCCGACCGCGACCTTGTCGCCCGGCTGCTTGCGCCAGGTCGAGATCGCGCCCTCTTCCATCGTGTCCGACAGGCGCGGCATCTTGATCTCTATCACGACTGCGGAACTCCTAGCGCGAGCGGCGCGGTCCGGTGGCCGACCGCGGCGAGGGTCTGGCGGATGGCGACGGTGACGTCATCGCGGGAGGGCAGGGCCGCCGTCTCCAGCGTCTTCGAGTAGGGCATCGGCACCTCCGCCATCGCCACCCGGCGAACCGGCGCGTCCAGGTAGTCGAACGCGCCGTCGGAGATAGAGGCCGCGACCTCCGCGCCGATCCCGTAGGTGAGCCAGTCGTCTTCAAGCACGACGGCGGCGTGCGTCTTCCTGACCGAGGCGACGATCGTCTCCCGGTCCAGCGGGCGCAGGCTGCGCAGGTCCACGACCTCGATGTCGAGCCCGTCGGTCTCTGCCAGGGACGCCGCGACCTCGGCCGCGACGTGCGCCATCCGCGAGTAGCCGATCAGCGTCAGGTCCTTGCCCGGCCTGGTGACGGCGGCCCGGCCGATCTCGGCCGGGGTGTCGTCGTCGGGGACCTCGCCCTTGGTGTTGTAGAGCGCGAGGTTCTCAAGGAACAGCACCGGGTCGTCGTCGCGGATGGCGGCCAGCAGCAGCGCCTTGGCGTCGGCCGGGCTGGACGGGGCAACGACCTTCATGCCGGGGACGAAGGCGTAGAACAGCTCGATGTTCTGCGAGTGGGTCGCGCCGAGCTGCTGACCGCCGCCGCCCGGGGTGCGGATGACGAGCGGCACGCTCGCCTGCCCGCCGAACATGCCGTAGATCTTGGCCGCGTGGTTGATGATCTGGTCGAGCGCGAGCATGGAGAAGTTGATCGTCATCATCTCGATGACCGGGCGCAGGCCGAGCATCGCCGCGCCGATCGCGGCGCCGGCGAAGCCCTCCTCGGCGATCGGGGTGTCGCGCACCCGCTTCTCGCCGAACTCCTTCAGCAGGCCGGCCGTGATCTTGTAGGAGCCCTCGAAGACGCCGATCTCCTCGCCCATCAGGAAGACGTTGTCGTCCCTGAGCATCTCCGCCCGCAGCGTGTCGTGCAGCGCCTGGCGGTAGGTCATGATGGTCATGCGCTGGCTCCGAGGGCGGGGTCGGGGGCGGGCAGAAGGGCGGCCGAGGCAGGCAGCGGCTCGAACAGGGGCTGGCCCGGCAGCCGCCGCGAGTCGTTCGGGACCGGCGTCGCGTAGGTGTAGTCGAACAGCGTGGAAACGTCGGGGCTCGGGCTGCTGGCGGCGAAGTCGGCCGCGGCGGTGACGATGGCGGCGACCTCTTCCTCGATCGCGGCGATCGCGTCGGGGTCGAGCGCCCCGTCGGCCGTCAGCTTGGCCCCCAGGAGCCGGATCGGGTCCTCTTCCTTGAGCCGCTCGACCTCCGCCGCCGAGCGGTACTTGGCCGGGTCGACGACGGAGTGACCGCGCAGCCGCTCGGTGACGACCTCGAGCAGGTACGGCCGGCCGCCGCGGGCCGCCTCGACCGCCGCGGCCGCCGCGTCACGGACCGCCAGGGGGTCGAAGCCGTCCACCCGCGCGGACTCCATCCGGTAGGCGGCACCGCGCTTGTACAGCTCGGGCTCGGCCGACGACTTGGCGACCGTCGTCCCCATGCCGAGCCCGTTGTTGATGATGACGAACACGATCGGCAGATTCCACAGGGCGGCGATGTTCAGCGACTCGTGGAAGGCGCCGATGGCTGTGGTTCCGTCGCCGAGGGTGCACATCACGACCTCGTCGCCGCCCCGGTAGTCGATGGCCAGCGCCGCGCCGGTCGCCAGCGGCAACTGCCCGCCGACGATGCCGTAGCCGCCAAGCAGCCGGTGGGTGACGTCGAACATGTGCATCGACCCGCCCCAGCCCTTGGAGACGCCGTCGACCCGGCCGTACAGCTCGGCCATGACCCGCTTCGGGTCGATGCCGCGCATGATCGCGTAGCCGTGCTCGCGGTAGTTCGTGAAGAGGTAGTCGGTCGGCCGCAGCGCCGACATGAGACCGACGACGGCGGCCTCCTCGCCCAGGTTCAGGTGGCAGTAGCCGCCGATGAGCGCCTCGGTGTAGGCGCGGGCGGCGCGTTCCTCGAAACGGCGGACGAGCACCATGTCCCGGTAGAACTGGCGGAGCTGGGCGTGCCGCTCACCGGGGGCTGCCTGCGGCACAGCGGAGCGCCGCTGACGTGCCTGAGTTGCCATCGCGTGGCCTTCCCCGGCCTCGTGGGCCGCGCAGGAAAGAATGAAACTGTTTCGTATCATTCTATGCAGAACCGCTGCTGGCCTCGCAAGGCGGCAGGGGGCAGAATTCGCTCAAAGCACAGGGCTCAGCGGCGCGGAAGGGAGGGTCATGGACGGGCAGCCCCAGATCCAGCCCGAGGTCCAGCCACGCAAGCGCGGACGGCCGACGGCCGAGGAGCGGCGCGCGCGGGAAGCCGAGATCCTCAGCAACGTCCTGTGCGTCTTCCTCCTCAGCGGCTACGGCGCGAGCACGGTCGACGAGCTCGCGGCGGCCGCCCAGGTGACCAAGCGCACCCTCTACGCCTACTACGGCGACAAGGCCGGCCTGTTCGCCGCCATGGTGACCCAGCTCGCCGCCACCGTGAGCCTGGATGCGACCAGCGACGACGACACGCTCGAGGTGCTCGCCGCGCGGATCGTCAGCCGCGTCCACTCCGACGAGCTGGTCGGCCTGCACCGGCTGGTGATCGCGGAGTCCGCCCGGTTCCCCGAACTCGCCCTGATCCTGCACAGCAGCGGCGACGCCAGGCACATCGCCCGGCTCGCCGAGCACATCCGGGCCGAGCGGGGCGCGGCCAGCGAACCACTCGCGGAACCGCTGTTCTCCCTGCTGCTTGGCGAGAAGCACCGCCGGCGTCTGCTCGGCATCGACCCGGCCCCCACCCCCGCCGAAGCCGCCGGGCACGCGAGAGCGGCCCTGGCCCAGCTCGGCCTCAGATTATTGGTAACCGTCCGGAGTGTCGCGAGGACGGACAGCTACGGGCGAATTATGGTGGAGACCGCCAACCACCTATTTTGCGTGCCCCGGGGGGAGTGCGACCTGAAGTGGACTTTCTCAAGACGCTGTTCAGCAGAAGAGGCCTCCTCATCGCCATCTACATTCTGATTGGCGTCTTTCTCAACACGGCCGCGCCCCATGTGCCCACGACTCCGGACAGCGTGGCATCGCTCCACAGTTGGGGCCAGTACATCCTCTCGGTGCTCTTCTGGCCTTTGAGCCTCTGGCATCCGACCTTCACCGTGGGCAAGTGGACGACCTGATTATCGGCGACTGGCCCTGAGACGGGTGCTGCACTTCGCTGCTGCACCAGTAAGCGAAACGGCCAGACCTAACCCGCGGCGACCTGTGCTGAGCAAGCCTGACCCCACGCACGTCCCGAAGGCCCGTGACGCGGGCTGGGGACTCTCCAGACGGTCAGCTCCGTCGAGCGCGGGACCCGACAGTGGCCGCTGTCGGCGTGGCACGCGGCCTCGGCGTCACGGTCAGCACTGTTATGCCCATGACTCCGAAGGTAATCCCCGTGCCCGACACCGCGCCGGGGGGCACCTGCTCCGTGAGCATCCCAGGTCGGCCCGCGCACCTCACCGGAGTAACCGACATCCACTTCATCATGACGTTCGCCGACCTGCGGCCCTGCTTCCCCGACGACCGGCAGACCATCTGCCTCACCCTGGCGACGACCACTACAGTCGGCGCGCAGGAAACCGTGGCCGTGCCCGCCAGGCTTGCGCAAGCCGCCCGTACCTTGATCGGGCGACTAAGCAGGACAGAGGATCCCCAGCCTTTACGGGACCCGGCCGTTCGCAGGTGCTCAGGTGTCGAGGGTGGTCAGGTGTCGAGAAAGCGATCCCGGCTACGACCACACTATGAGCACTGATGAACCCAGCTTCGACCAGAGAGGTCTCCCGTCATGTCACTTGTTCGCGTTCACAACCTTTCCGTCTCGCTCGATGGATTCGGCGCCGGCGCTGACCAGGGCCCGGAGGCGCCCTTCGGGCACGCCGGCATCCGGCTGGTGCGATGGTTCATGGGCACCCGTTCATTTCACGTCATGCAGGGCCAGCAAGGCGGCAGCACCGGCATCGATGACGCCTTCGCGAGCAACTGGGGCCCGGGCATCGGCGCGGAGATCATGGGACGCAACAAGTTCGGCCCGCAGCGCGGTCCGTGGACCGACGAGGAGTGGAAGGGCTGGTGGGACGAGGAGCCGCCGTTCCACACCCCCGTCTTCGTGCTCACCCATCACGTCAGGCCCTCGATCGAGATGAAGGGCGGCACCACCTTCCACTTCATCGACGCCAGCCCGGCGGAGGCGCTCGCGGCGGCCAAGGAGGCCGCGGGCGGTCTCGACGTCCGCATCGGGGG
>Ga0302326_10012522_pt1 | contig 18077 bp, 18 predicted proteins | sample Palsa_T0_3_FD_202264 | JGI IMG/M metagenome (GOLD analysis project Ga0302326, IMG submission 202264) | Peat permafrost microbial communities from Stordalen Mire near Abisko, Sweden - Palsa_T0_3 | ecosystem: Environmental > Terrestrial > Soil > Palsa > Peat permafrost | place: Sweden: Abisko...
GTATTCTTGGAAGGGGAAAATGATCGATGATCAAGTTTTTGCTGTGGTGTATTCTGTTTCTCCTTTGTTGGCCGCTGGCGTTGCTGGCGGTGGTGTTGTATCCGTTGGTGTGGCTGGTACTGTTGCCCTTCCGGCTGGTGGGGATTGCGGTACACGGCGCGCTGGAGTTGGTGGTGGCGTTGATTACGCTGCCGGTGCGCTTGCTGCGCGCGATTTAGTAGGAAACGCGGTGTTTTAGGGCTGCGCGTAGTAGCCTTGGCGGGTGCGGGCGGTTAGACCAGGCTTCGCTACCCCAACTTGCAGACTGTGATATTCGTCGCGATGATCGGCAGGAGGGGCGTCGAAGGACAGCTGGTAATAGGCGCCGGTGTCGTTCATGCATTTTTCGAGAAGCGAAGCGATGTCGTTATCGGAGTTGAGTGCCAGACCGCCGCTCTGCACCGCCAATACCTGCAGGCTTAAGTCAGCCAGCGCGACTTGACTCGGCTTGCTGACGCCCTTCAGGAAGTCCTGATAATAGAAAGTGCGTCCCACCCCTTCCGCGGCCCCCAAAGGATCGACGGCGTAAAGAGTCACCCGGCTCTGCCGAAGCTGGGTGGAAAGAGCGACGATGTTGGAAAAGATCTGGTTGGCTTGCTTGCCGTCCAGCTGAATGCCGGGACCGGAAAGCAAAGGCCAACCAGGGGATACCCAGAAAATCAGTTTGCGGCCTGGAAGCTTGGCTTCCTGGGCGGCAAGGTCCCCCAAGGCGGTGAGGGAAAGCTGAAATCGATCGATGCCGCCCCATTGCGACCCACGAAGGATGGTGCGCAAACTCACCGCGTAACGGTCGAGAGACGTGCTGAGCTCATTGCCGTCGGTGGTGAAGCCCGCTTCGACCTGGGTGCCTTTGTCGGTGAAGAAGGCCAGTGAGGTAGGTTGGGGCAGATTGCCTCCGTTGGCGCGCAGGAACTTGTCGACCTGCTCCCGCACATAAGCGATTCTCTCGAATGGGCTGTTCACCGCATCGATCACCAGCACGACGTGCACGGGTTCCTGACTGCCGGTTATGGCTTTGAAAGAGACGATGGGCCGCGGGGTCTTGTTGTCGAAAATGGTGAAATCTGCTTGCTGGAGATCAGCGGCCGGCGGCCCTGACTTTGGCGTAACCACAACGTCCAGAGAGATTCTGGACGTTGTGGCTGGAGCCGGTGGAACGCTCTGTTGCGCAGAAAGCACAGCGGTGGACAGCAGCAGGACAGCGAGACGTGCGCCCATGGAATAACTCCTCTGCGGAGTTGGATGCCCGGCGCGTAAGGTTCGATGAAAGGAATGCTTCCTACGCCTCCCGGGAGGTCGGGATCACCTCCCGGCCGGCGGCATCCGTGGAAACCTGCGGTTGCAGGTACCACGGTATCTCGGCCAAGCCGAGAGGCACATACTCGCACAGATACCAGTCCACGAACCTTTGTATGCCCTCTTCGATGGAAACCCGGGGGGTATAGCCCGTTATGTCTCTCAGCTTATCGACCCGTGCCTGAGTTTCATAGACGTCGCCCGGTTGCATGGGCGACAGGCGAATATCCGCGGACTTGCCCAGGTATCGCTCGATGGTACGAATTACCTGCAGCAGCTCAACCGGATTCTGGTTGCCGATATTGCAGAGGCGCATCGGAGCGCTTGCAGGCGCCCCGGCGCGCTTCTGCTCCCGCAGCGGCGGCAAGGGCATCACGCGGACGATCGCCTCCACCACATCGTCGACGAAGGTGAAGTCGCGCTGCAGGCAGCCATAGTTATAAAGCTCAATGGTGCGGCCGGCCATGATCGCATCGACGAATTTGAATATGGCCATATCCGGCCGGCCCCAGGGACCGTACACCGTGAAAAATCGGAGTCCCGTGGTCGGGATATGAAAGAGATGGCTGTAAGCATGGGCCAGGACTTCGTTGCTCTTCTTGGTCGCGGCGTAGAGGCTCACCGGCCGATCCGTAGAATCTTCCTCCACAAAGGGGATCTTGTTGTCCGCTCCGTAGACAGAGCTGGAGGAGGCGAATATGAAATGGCGGCAACGGCAGGAGCGGACGCCCTCGAGCACATTCATAAAGCCGACCAGATTACTGGCGACATATTCGTCCGGGTTGGTAAAGGAACGCCGCACACCGGCCTGCGCAGCGAGATGCACGACCGCTTCGAACTCGCCGTCGCGGAACACACTTTCCATGCGCTCCCGGTCGGCTATGTCCAGCGGGAAGAACCAGAAACGGGGACCCATGCAGAGTCTTCTCAGCCGGGCATCCTTGAGCCGAGGATCGTAGTATCGGTTCAGGTTGTCCACTCCCACGACCTCAAAGCCCTCCGCAAGCAGCCGCTGCACGACGTGCGCGCCGATGAAACCGGCAGCACCCGTGACCAACACTCTTTTATCACTCGCATGCCCCATTGTTTGTTCCTCCGTCAGCACATCCTGTTGGTTGACTTAGTAAGCTCCCTGCCCGCCTATCACGGCCCTGGCGGTACGCGCCAAGATATGAAGATCGAGCCATGGAGACCAATTGCGAACGTAATAACTATCCAGGCGAACGCGCTCCGAAACACTTACCGCATTTCTCCCGGATACCTGCCATAGCCCGGTAATTCCGGGGGTAACCCGGCAATACAAGGAGAAACTCTGTCCATAAGCCGCAATCTCTTCTTCCACGATGGGACGCGGGCCGACGAGGCTCATTTCCCCCAGCAAAACGTTCCACAGCTGAGGTAGTTCGTCGAGACTTGCTCTTCGTAACCACCTGCCCACGCGGGTAAGACGCGGGTCGCGGCGCAGCTTGCGGTTGCGCAGCCATTCCTCGCGCATGGATCCGTCTTGCGCCAGAGCATTTTTGAGCAGCTCTTCTCCGTTTACCTGCATGGTTCGGATCTTCCAGGCACGAAAGGTCGTGCGTCCGCGGCCGATGCGGGGATGAGCGAAGAAGACCGGCCCGGGCGACTCGAGCCTTACCAGTACACTCAGCACCAGGATGGCCAGCACGACTCCAGGCAAGGCGAGAGCCACGACGATCAAATCGATGGCGCGCTTGGTGAGCCTGGGAAGAGGCAGGAGCAGGTCTCTTCTCACCTCCACCGCCAAACATCCGGCTAGCTGACACGCGTCGACGCTGAGGTTATAGAGAGCCGCGGGACTGTGCAGGATCATCAGCCGGGGGAATAGGCTCTCGAACATCTCCAGATCCCCCGGTAACTTTGCGAAACCTGTGTCGGGCAGCGCGATCAGGGCACGTTCCACCCCGCAGGCTCGGACCGCGGAAGCCTGGCGTATGTCAAGGACCGGAAGGCGGTGCCGGGGCCGGACGGCAAGAGGAGAGGCAAGAATGACGGCCGGACGCAGGCCGGTCTCCGGATGCATTTCCAATTCGCGGATGATCTCGGCCGAAGCGTCACCGGAATAAAAGACTGCCACGGGAATGCCCCACCAGGGCCGGCGGCAAAACAAGTGCCGGACCACGGACCGCAACAAAGGAGTTACGGTCACCGCCAGCAGCCACCACAGGATAAGAGCCCGGGCGGGGTACTGTACGGCGCCTTGAGTAACAACGATCAGCCACGCGATCACCAGGAAACTAAGGGTAAGTGCGAGGCACAGTCGACGTAGTTCCGTTACCGCATTGTGAATGACAGCGGGATAAAGTCTGGAGGCAACAAAGATGGCGATAAATATCCCCAGAGCCGGCCACAGGATGAGATAGCGATGAATGTCGACGGTTGGCATGCCCAACAAAACCAGGCTTCCGCTGAGGGTAATCGCGAGGGTGTCGCAGACAAAGAAGACCGTGGAGCACAGTAAGGGCCTGCTGCGTATCTTCGGCAGAGTTATAAGGGGAAAGGGTGATTCTGTCGGGACTGCGGTCACCGAAGCCATTTGCGCCTCCGACTGTTATGGTTCAGCCGGAGGTTAGTAGGAAAAGCTGAAAGCTTTACGCGGGTTGAGATTAAAAATGGTTCATTGATACACAGGTGACCGCGGTGTAAATGTGCTAAAAACGAGGGCAACGCGACCACTCAGCCAAAACGACGATGGCCCACGTCTCCTTGCGGAGCTGTGGGCCAGGCGGGCAGAGGGGAAATATTTATTTATGCCGGTACGACTCCCCCGGATGCATCTCCATTCACCCGGGGCCGCTTACCATGTCCGTTGAGCTGTATGGGCACGGAGTCTCCACTGGTAAACGTGTAGCCGATGCCGCGGTTGGTCTGTATGAGTTTTTGCGGAAAGTCCCGATCGACCTTGCTGCGTAAGGCGCTAATGTACACATCCACGACGTTGGTCAAACCCTCGAAAGAAGAGTTCCATACATGCTCCAGAATCATGGTTCGGGTAACCGGCCGGTTGGCGTTCCTTACCAGGTATTCCAGCAGGCGGAACTCCTTGGGCCGGAGATCGATGTTTTTCCCCAGACGGGCAACTCGTCGCCGGACGAGATCGAGTTCGAGTTCTCCGGAACGAAGGACGTTGATCGAATTGGATGCGGCTTGATCGGCAGCAGCCTGCCGCAAGCGAATCGAGAGACCCAGGCGAACTGCGAGCTCGGAAGCAAAGAACGGTTCGCGCACGCAGTCGTCGACGCCGGCTTCGAACAATTGCAAGCGCTGCTCCAGGTCAAGATAGCGGGCAAAGACAAAAAGTGATGCGTCACTGTTTTCCTGGCGAAGCAGTTTCACCAGAAGCACAATGTCTCCGAAAATGAGCGAATCCGAGTCGACCAAAACCCCTTCGTAGGGAGCGAACCGGGTGAGCTGCAGGCACTCCCTGGCGGAAACTACCGTTTCCACCACGAACTGGGCGGAGCTGAGCGCCTTTGCCACTCTCCTTTGCAGGTCACAGCGGGGCAGAAAGGTGAGTACTTTCAATGAAAACCTCCGGGTTGGAAGGGCCCTGAGACAAGACCACCTGACGCTTACTCAACAGTCGTGGCAGGGGTCGTCCTGGCATCAGTGCTTGAACGCTGAATCGTAACAGTCAAGATTCTTAGGAGTAATGACCGGACAAAGAGCGCTCCGCAGGAACCCAACGATGCCTCCCACAATATTTTTCAGGAAACTGCCGTAATCCAAACCCAGGGCGGAAGATGCGCAGCGGCGTAAGCGGATCGGGCAGAAGGCCTGAAAAACGTGATTAAGGATGAGGAAGACTTTACATGGTAAACGAGCAATAACAGATGTCTAATTACCCTGTCAATTACAACGTAATTATTGCGCACGCAACTGGTAATTATCGAAGCTCCAGATATGGCGCACACGATGAATAAACCATTCTCGCACAATGGTTAACAGCTATGATGCGCTGTTGCGGATCAGAAACAGAAAGATAACTTATGAGGCTCAAACCCTAATAAGTGTGGGTCAGATGGAATAAGAGCAGCCGCTAACCCACGACCGCTGGTTGTTACGTGTAAGCAACAGCCAGTACTAAAGAGTGGGGTTTTCCGCGCTTACTTCGTAATCTCCGGTCAGTGCACATCTGCGCTACTAAGGAGATTCCCAATGACGAAACGAATTGCTCGCACGCTTATGGTTGGTGTAACTCTCGCCGCACTAATTACTCCCGGAGCTTTTGCCGCCACCCCGACAGGCACCGACCCTGAGCCACCAGGAATGGTGCACACCATATTGGTGTTCTTAGGTTTGGCGTAATATATCCTCAGCGGTTTTCCACAATTGCTGTGGCTGCTCACGTTTTTGTTAACAGCCCGTAAAATGGCCTTGGCTTCGGTCACAACGATTGTGGAAACCGCTCATGTTGCGCCTGTTCAGAACGGGCCGCCTGGAAGGGGAGACTCTCGCCGTGCGTCTTAGTGAGATGGATCTATTCTTTTGGGCGGCCGGGTTCGCGGTACACCTGGTCTTACTTTTTGTGCTCTTCTATCGCGGCCGAGCCAGGGTTTTCCCCTTCTTCACTTCGCTCATTGCGTTCAGCGTGGTGAGGACGATGATCTTATATCCGGTTCTGCATTACGCAACTACGGCCGGCTACGTTTATACCTTTTGGTCGCTAGCGGTGTTGGATGTGATGCTGCAGCTGGGCGTCGTCTACGAGGTGGCTTCCCGCGTGTTCCGCCCGCTGAACGTCTGGGCCCCGGATGTGCGGGGCAGCTTTCTATGGCTGCTGAACCTGAGTACCACGGTGGCTTTGGCGCTGGCGTGGGCCGACAATCCGCTGGTGCGGACCCGGGTGGGAGCTTTGGTGGCCAGGGGCAACTTATTCGCGGCTGCGCTGGAGAGCGAAATTCTGATCGCCATGCTGGCTCTTTCCGTAACTGCGCGGCTGCCCTGGAAGACGCACGTGGCCAAGATTGCCCAGGGTTTGGGGATCTATGCGCTGGTCAGTGTGTTACTGGAGACCGCGCACAGTTATTCCGGGGTAAGTCGGCTGCTGCCCAGTTTCAGTATTTTGTCTCACGTTCGGATAGCACTCTACCTGTGCTGCGCCACTTACTGGATCGTCAGTTTGTCGCGGAACGAAAGGCCGGCTCGAACCATGACGGCAGAGATGCGGGAAAAGATGTTTGCTTTGGGATCGCAAGTGGCATACGATCTTCACGACCTCCAATCACGGAAAAGATTGTGACTACACCTGATCTTTACTTTATCGCCGCGATCGGCTTGTTTTTCAGCATCCTCGTCGTGATCGCGGGATACTATTGGGTCCGCAGCCGCCGGTCGCCCGAGGCGGACTGGGAAGTGCTGTTCGCCAAGCTCACCTGGATTGACAGGAATAATATCGCTGAAGTGGCCCTTGATCTGGTGGACGAGTCTGGCCAGCCGAAGGCGAGCGAAGACGATGAGGGTTTGGAACCCTCCCGACTGTGGAGCTTGATTGGCGGGCTGGAGGGACTTGAGGCGCTGGAGCGAAACAGCGATGTCCTGATCGAGCTGGTGTTTTACATTCAGAAATGGTATCCGGAAGCGCTGGTCATCGCGGAGCAGCTACGCCTGGACGCCCGGGAACTGAAGTGGCACGTGGCGCGTTTACGGGGAGCCGACCGGAAGGGCGACCTGCAGGTTTCCTTCCCGTTCTATGCCCAGCGCGCGGTGGTTCGTTATTACCTCATGACCCGGCGGGTGCTTAGCCTGTATGAAGCGGCCAATTTCTCGATGCTGGCGCAGTTGCAGCGCACGCTCTAAGGGGCGGTGCCCCTACGTGAGTTGCTTCCCTGTGAAGCGAACCCTTCATACCCTTCATTCAGCTCAGGGGGCCAAGCGGATGGCCACAACAATGACTCGCCCCAAGGTTTCTATTTCTGTGCGGTATTTCCATCTGCGGCTGGAGGCGGGCGATAAGGGGTGGGGAATCACCGTCAGCCAGTCCGCGGGCTTGTCCAATTCGCACCAACCGCAGACATAGCCGTCCCGGGTCATGAGGAAATAGATGGGGCGCTGAAATTCATGGGTCCAATCTCTGCGCGTCGAGATAGCACGTTTTTGAGTGTCGATGTGGACAATCGAACCGGCCGGGATCATGGGATCCAGGGTGAAATCGCGCCTGCCGATGATGCCCCGCCGGTAAGGGGTCGGTAACTGACCCTCCTCGGGCGCCAACAGGGTGGTATCATCCGGGGGCTGGGGAACGGGCGCGTCCGGCAGCAGATATCTTGCCTGGCTTTCGAGTGGGCCTTCGGTTAACAACATGGTTGCATTGGGGCTGGAGAGTTGCTTGAGGATGAGGCCTTGTCCCTCTCCCGGATGCATCGAGCGCAGCAGGTGCTCGGTGGGGACGTTGTAGATTTCCGACAGAGCCACCAGTTTGTTAACCGTCAGTTCATGTTCTTCGCGTTCCAGGCGATCGAGCCAACTGGCGGAAACCTGGTACGACTGGTTGCCCCGTTCCTTGGCGAGGCGGAGACTCCGCTCCTCAACCTCGCGCAGAGAGAGTTGCCATTCCCGGCGAATTGTACGCAGCCTAGTCCCGATGCCTGCCATAAGAAAGACCTTTCCTGGTCGAATTACTCATTGATAGACGCCTCTTTTTTTGACCCACCAGTTATTGGAGACGCCAAACGTAGGTAGAGCCATACTGCTCATGGGGTGGACGTTACAACAATTAACAAAAGTTTGCCCGGTCATGGTTTTTTATTGCGCTGCCATTCGACGCCGGGGTGAAGGAACCGGCAGAGGTCAGGGTGTAGCCGATGCCCCGGTTGGTTTGAATCAACTTCTGTGGAAAATCGCGATCTACCTTGGTCCGTAAAGAGCTGATATACACGTCCACCACGTTGGTTAGACCTTCAAAGGAAGAGTTCCAAACATGTTCGAGAATCATGGTGCGGGTGACGGTGCGGTTTGCGTTGCGCACGAGATATTCGAGCAGGAGAAACTCTTTGGGACGGAGATCGATGTCTTTACCCAGCCGCATGGCTCTGCGCCGGATAAGATCGAGTTCGAGATCGCCGGAGCGCAGGACATTCGCGGTGCGCGAGGCGGGGCGATGGAAAGCCGCGCGGCGCAGCCTCATAGACAAGCCAAGCCGTACGGCCAGCTCGGACGCGAAGAAGGGCTCACGTACGCAGTCATCCACTCCGGCTTGGAACAGATCCAGGCGCTGTTCCAAATCCAGGTAGCGGGCGAACACAAACAATGACGTATCGGCGTTTTCGCGGCGTAATTCCTGAATCATGAGCAATACTTCAGGAAAGACGATAGCATCGGAATCAACAAGGACGCCATCGTAGGGCGAGAATCGAGTCAGTTGCAGGCACTCCTCGGCGGAGGCTGCAGTCTCTACTACCATCTGGGCCGAGCTGAGGGCCTTCTCAACTCGTCTCTTCAAGTCAGTGCGGGGCAGGAAGGTGAGCACTTTCATGGGTGACTCCGGTATCGCGAAGCCGCTTGCATTGACCGGAACTAACAACGTAATGGAGAGCCGAAGCCGCTATGCAAACAACATCATCGCAGTCCAATAGATATAGCTGTTCAAAAGGACAGCCGTGGAAGTTGAAAGGAACCATAAACGGGTGCCCACACAACTACGACCTTCGGTCGTAACGTGTGCCACTTAACCGCCGGCTCTCATGGTCAGCTTGAGGCGCGGGTGAATCCGACGGGACACATAAAGGATGGAGAATCGTTGCTATTAAGGAGTAACAAACTCCCATAAGGGAGTCAAGAAATATCCCTAATTCTTACGTGAGTTAACCATAACTGCCCCGCAATTAGTACACAATTGCGAGACTTAGACGTGCGCGGCATAAAATGTCGTTTTTGTTGAGGATGCGCCTCTCAAGACTGGCTTGGAGGATGGGGAACAATGCTCGGGTCGAGTACTGGCCCAAGGAGAAAAGAGGCCTGAAGGGCGCCCGTCAACCGACGTGACTCCGAGGCGCCCAAAGTCCGGCAGCTCAGCTGCGAAGCCGGGCCAGCAGGTCCTGGGGGTGCACGGGTTTGGCCAGGATCTCGAACTCGTGTCCTTGGACGCGGGCACGGTCCAAGAGGTCCGCCGTGGCGGCTTGACCGGAAAAGAGCAGAATTTTGCAGTTGGGCAGGATGGCGCGGATGGTGATGGCGGCGTCGATTCCGTTCATATCGGTCATGATGACGTCGGAAATGAGCATATCGGGGCGGAGAATGCGGGCTGCTTCTACGGCTTTTTCGCCGTTGTACACCGCTGTGGCTTCAAACCCGCTCTGGTTCAGGATAATGGCCAGCGTGTCTGCGATCACTCGCTCGTCATCCGCTACCAGCACTTTGGGCTTTGCTTGTAAATTGGTCATTTGCTCCTGGTTGGCAATCTTAATAGGGCGGCGAAATCGCTGAAATCATACGCCTTTGACTGTGATGCAGTCTCACGTCGCCGCGTTGCGGAACGGCCGGGAAAACTCGATCCCGAAGCTCCGTATATAACATAATTTGACCACAATTTTTCGTTGGACGTTTTCCCGATGGCTGAACCGATCATTCGCGCCCAGCAGGTAGAGAAGTACTACGCCCAACCGAGCGAAAACCGCATCCAGGTGATCGCGCCGACGGACCTGGCGATTGTGCCGGGAGAGATTGTTGCCCTGCTGGGGCCGTCGGGGTCAGGCAAATCCACCCTGCTGCGCATGTTGGCCGGGCTGTCTCAACCGTCCGCGGGCGAGGTTTTCTGGCACGGCAAGCCCATCCTGCACACCACGGTGAATGTAGGGATTGTGTTTCAAAGCTTTGCCTTGTTTCCCTGGTTGACGGTACTGGAGAACGTGGAGGCGCCGCTGACGGCTCGTGGCGTGGGCCATGAACAGCGGCGGGAACAGAGTCTCAAGATCCTGGACACGGTGGGCCTGGATGGCTTCCAGGCCGCGTACCCCAAGGAACTCTCCGGGGGGATGCGGCAGCGGGTCGGGTTCGCCCGCGCCCTGGTGGTGCAACCGGAAGTGCTGTTTATGGATGAGCCGTTCTCCGCCCTGGACGTGCTCACGGCGGAGAATCTGCGCAGCGAACTGCTGGAGCTGTGGCATAAGAAGACCATTCCCACGCAGGCGATCTTCCTGGTGACCCATAACATTGAGGAAGCTCTTATTCTGGCGGACCGGATCATTGTGCTGGGTCGTAACCCCGGCCATGTGCGGGTGGATTTTGCCGTATCCCTAAGCCAGCCGCGGGACCGCAAAAGCGCCGCCTTCACCCAGCTGGTGGATTACATCTACAAAGTGCTCACCCGGCCGGATGTGGCCCCCTCCGCCGTGCCTCAGCGGGTGGCGGTGCGGGACCAGCGGCAGATGCACTACCAGATGCTTCCCCATGCCCGGCCGGGCGGCATTGCCGGCCTGCTGGAGCTGCTGATCGACTACACCGGCAGGGCCGACATTTATCGCCTGGCGGATGATCTGGCGTTTGAAATCGACGACCTGCTGCCGATTGTGGATGCCGCGCAGCTGCTGCGCTTTCTCACGGTAGAAGAGGGCGATGCGGCGATTACGCCGGCGGGACGGGAATATGCGGAATCGGAGATCCTGCAGCAGAAAGATTTGTTTCGCAAGGCGGCGGTGGAGAACGTGTTGCTGCTGCGGCAGATCACGCGCGCGCTGAACACCAAGTCCGACCACACGGTGCCGGAAGAGTTCTTTCTCGACATGCTGGATGAGCAGTTCAGCGCGGATGAAACGCTGCGCCAGTTGGAGACGGCGATCAGCTGGGGCCGGTACGCTGAGCTGTTTGATTTTGACGCCGGGCGGAGGAGGTTTATCTTGCCGCAGGAGGAAGAGACGGCCGAGGTGATCGAAGAGGCGCAGGCCGAATGAGCGAACCGGCCCGGCTCTTTCGTGTGCCTACTCTTTCCCGCTCCCTGGTGCTGGAGCGGAGCTGGCCTTTTTTCCTTGACCTCAGCGTGGCGGCCTGCGGGCTGGCGCTGTTCTATGCGGTGCTGCGCATTGCCCAGTACTGGATGGGACACCCGGTGGCCGCAGTGACCATCTCCCCTTCCGCCAAGATGCTGCCGCTGTATGCGTTCTATTCCGTGGTACGGATCGGCGTGGCCTACTTGCTGAGTTTGATCTTTGCCGTGGGGTATGGGTACATCGCCGCCTACAATCCGCGGGCCGAAGGCTTCATGATCGCGGTGCTCGATATTCTGCAATCGATCCCGGTGCTGAGTTTCCTGCCGGGAGTGATGCTGGCCATGGTGTCGCTGATTCCTGGGCGGCAGCTGGGGATTGAGCTGGGGGCGATCCTGCTGATCTTTACCGGGCAGGTGTGGAATATGGCGTTCAGCTTTTATTCCTCGCTGAAGAGCTTGCCCCGGGAGTTGAAAGAAGCGGCCGGCGTTTTTCGGTTTTCCGCTTGGCAGCGGTTTTGGCAGTTGGAATTGCCGTATTCGACGATTGGGTTGGTTTGGAACTCCATGGTTTCGGTCGCCGGGGGATGGTTTTTCCTGATGGCGTGCGAGATGTTTGTGCTGGGGGACCGGGATTTTCGGCTTCCGGGTTTAGGGTCGTATTTGCAGACGGCGGCGAGTACGGGGGATTTCCACGGCATGGCATGGGGGTCGGTGACGATGATTCTTATTATTGTCGCGACCGATCAGCTGGTGTGGCGCCCGGTGATCGTGTGGGCGGATAAGTTCAAGTTTGAGCAGGGGGAGAGCACCAGCCGGAAGAGTTCGCCTATCTTGTACGCGCTGCAGAACTCGCAGGCTCTGGGGTGGCTGACGCGGGTGACGGTGGCGCCGGCGAGTGAAGCGATTTATGCCCGGCTGGCGCGGCGGCAGCGGGAGTTGATCGCACGGCCGACCCACGCGCCGCGGGAACGGACCCGGCTGGCGGCGATCCTGTTTATGGCCGCAGGGGTTTTGCTGGTGGCGTTCGCCGCGTTTCGGGCGCTGGAGCTGCTGCGCCATGTGCATGGGCAGGAGATCGAGTATCTGCTGCTGGGTGCGGGGGCTACGTTTCTACGGGTGAATGCCGCGTTGGTGATTGCGTCGGCGTGGACGATTCCGGCAGGGGTGGCGATCGGGTTTCATCCGCGCCTGGCCAGGGTCGCGCAGCCGTTGGCGCAGATCGCCGCGTCTTATCCGGCTACGGCGATTTTTCCAATTTTGTTGATTGCGCTGGTGCGGTGGGGCGGCGGATTGGGGATCGGGTCCATTGCGTTGATGCTGCTGGGGACGCAGTGGTACATCCTGTTCAATGTGATTGCAGGGGCTTCGGCGATTCCTTCGGATTTGAAGGAGGTGGCTAAGCTGTACCACTTCTCCCGTTGGCAACGGTGGAAGGTGGTTATTTTGCCGGGGATTTTTCCGTATTTGGTGACCGGGTTGGTGACCGCTTCTGGTGGGGCTTGGAACGCGAGTATTGTGGCGGAGTATTTTCATTTGAAGGATCGGACGCTGGAGACTTTGGGATTGGGAGCACAGATTAGTTCCGCCAGCGATCATGGGCAGTTTTCGATTTTGCTGCTGGCTACGATTATTATGTCGCTGATGGTGGTGACGGTGAATCGGCTGGTGTGGCGGCCGATGTTCCGGTTGGCGGAGAGTAAGTATCGGTTGGACACGTAGAGTTTTTTACCTATTGCACCCGCTGAGGGATCGACTTCCCACCCACATCTCGCAAAAAACGCGAGATATGGGGCACCCCTTATTTCTTCCCAACTGACGTTGGCGTCGATGCCTCAGCGGGTGTCAGGGGAATGGTATCTTGTCTACATGGCCAAAGAGGACACTCCGCCGCCCGCCGCACCGGATAAGGAAAAAAGTCAGCATGACCGCGCTCCTTATCAGAAGAACGAGGATCGCGATGCGGTGAAGAGTGCGGAGGAAACCAAGGACGTCCCCACCAAGCACGGGGCTATCAAATAAAGTGCTTGGCGGCTTGGTAGACGAATTGGACGCCTATCACCAGCAGCCACAACGACAAGGCGAAGCGCAACTGGCGGTTGGGAATGCGGGGAGCGATTCCGCTGCCGGCAATGGCGCCAAAGACACCGCCTATTCCGAGCTTCCATAACAAGGCCGCGTCGTAAGAACCACCCACCATGTGGACGCCCGTGCCCACCACCGACAACACCAGGCCAAAAGTAAGGTCGGTGCCCACCACCTGCGCCGTCGTTAGCGAAGTAAGCCCCAGCAGCGCCACCGTGCCCAGAGCCCCCGCACCGGAGGAGGAAAAGCCTACCTCCGCCGCAATGGGAAGCGTGATGGAGGCGATCCATCGGGGCCGGTCGACATGCGGCCGCGTAATGGCATCAGGACGAAAATGGCGAAAGAGCTGCCAGCCGGAAGAAAAGATGATGATGACACCCAGCACTACGTAAAGCAGCGACTTGGGACCATGGGCGGCGACGTGGTGAAAGAACAGCGAGCCCAGAATGACTCCTGGAACGCCGCCGAGCAGCATCCAGCCCAGGATGCGGTAGGAGACCAGCTTGCGCCAGATCTGCACCGGCACCACGATCAGCTTCACTACCGCCGCGTAAGCCAAGGCGGTGCTGACCGCGATCTCCACCGGCACGTGCAAAAACAGAATGAGTAACGGCGCCGTCACCACGCCCGCGCCCACGCCCGTAAGCGCGATGATCACGGCAATCAAGAACCCTATCGACAACTCGAACATCAGGGACTCTCTTCTATTGCGGCTGCACGTGAATGCCACACTCGGTTTTGTGGCCACCCCAGCGGCCGGAGCGTGGGTCATTGGGATCTAATGGCAGGCTGGTGCAGGGCTCACAGCCAATGCTGGTGTAGCCCTTGTCGTAGAGCGAGAGCAGAGGAATCCCGTACTCCGTGGCGTATTGCCATACGTCACGGGCGGACCAGTCGGCCAGCGGGCTCACCTTCTGCAGTTGCTTGCCGGTGGGCAGGGTGAAGGTATCCACGGGCTGCAGATTGGCCCGGGTTTTGGCCTGCTCCCTACGCAACCCGGTAAACCATAGGCGGTAGGGTTCGAGGGAGGCAAATAGCGGCCCCACCTTGCGCATGCCACAGCAACGGTCAGGAGCGGTCTGGTTCAAGATGCCGAATTGCGACTCCTGCTCCGCTACGGTGAGTTGCGGCAGGACATTCACCAGGTTCAGATCCCACTCGCGGGTCAGGCGGTCGCGATACTCATAGGTCTCGGCGAAGTGGTAGCCGGTGTCGAGAAAAATCACGGGGACATTGCCCAGCAGTTCGCGCACCAGGTGCACTACAACCATGTCCTCGGCTTGAAAGCTGCTGGTGACGCAGACATCTTGCTCGGGGGCGGTGGAAATTAGCTGGTGTACCAGGCTTCGCGCTTGTTCGGTTTTGGTATTCATTGTCCGCCCTCGGCTTCCTCGATCAGGACGGTCACTCCTATTTGTAACAGTCGCTGCACCAGATCGGGATTTGCGGTGCGGGTGCGCACCACATCCACTCCAGCTTCGATCAGGCGGGTCTCTGCCTGGCGAAGCAGCTCGGGGTCCCGGAAGGCGATGGCCTGGGCCGTGCTTCGCTCCGGGCGCGCGCTCAGCACCGTGCGCACCATACCGGCGGCCAGGGTCGCATGCGATACGGGGTCGATGAGGATGAAGCTGCCAGTGTGGCGGTGCGCCGCATAGGGATCGAGAAACAGCGGCCGGGTGGTCTCGACATCGACCTCGCCGATGCTGTTCAGCTCGAGTGTTGTGGCCTGCTCGGGCTCGAGGGTTTGCATGTTCACGCGATGGCGGATGGCCGTGACCCTGGCCTTGACCGTCTGCGAGGTGTGCTTCAAGAGGTAGGTCTTGCCGGGATCCAACGGCTCGGCATTCATCCACACCAAAGCCGCGGAAAAGTTGGATGCGACCGCCGGCGGCTCGTGGGCGGCGGCGAGCATCTCTCCGCGGCTGATGTCCAGCTCATCCTCGAGCGTCAGCGCAATGGACATAGGCGCTGCCGCGCGCAGCAGATCGCCGTCAAAGGTGGTGATGCTCTTCACCCGGCTGGTTCTGCCCGAGGGGAGCGCGATGACGCGATCGCCCGGCCACACCGTGCCGGAGGCAATTTGCCCGGCGAAGCCGCGGTAGTGCTGGTCAGGGCGAATGACCCTTTGAATGGGAAGGCGGAAAGGCGCGCCGGCATCGCCGTGGGTGGTGGGCACCGTCTCCAGATATTCGAGCAGCGTCGGGCCGTCATACCACGGCATGTTGATTCCGCGGTCGACCACGTTGTCGCCGATCAGCGCGCTGACGGGGATGGAGGTGAACGAGGCAATGCCCAGCTTGGCCGCCAACTGCTGCAGATCGCGCTCCAGCGAGGCAAACACCTGGCTCGAATAATCGACCAGGTCCATCTTGTTGACGGCGGCGACGATGTGGCGGGTGCCGAGCAGAGAGGCGATGTAGGCGTGACGGCGCGACTGAGTGAGGATGCCTTTGCGCGCGTCCACCAAAATAATCGCCACATCGGCCGTGGAGGCGCCGGTGGCCATGTTGCGCGTGTACTGTTCGTGGCCTGGCGTGTCGGCGATGATGAATTTGCGATGGGTGGTGGAGAAGTAGCGGTACGCGACGTCAATGGTAATTCCCTGCTCCCGCTCGGCGCGCAGGCCGTCGGTGAGCTGGGCAAAATCGATGGCCGCGGCTACGTTCGCGTTGGCGGCTTTGGTCACCGCGCGCACGTGGTCTTCGTAGACGTTCTGCGAGTCGTACAGCAGGCGGCCGATCAGGGTTGATTTGCCATCATCCACGCTGCCGGCGGTGCTGAAGCGCACCAGTTCCTTGGCTTGCTCGGCGGCGAGGAAATCCTCCATCGAAAAGGTGGTTTCCATAGGTTCGAGTGAGAGTGGCATTTAGAAATAGCCCTCTCGCTTCTTCAGTTCCATCGACCCTTCCTGGTCGTGATCGATCACGCGGTTGGCGCGCTCGGAGGAGCGGAAGGCCACCAGCTCGGCGATGATTTTGGGAATGGTGTCGGCATCGGAGCGGATGGCTCCGGTGCAGGGGCTGCACCCCAGGGAGCGGAGGCGGCACTTGACCCACTGTTCCTCTCCTGGAAGGCTTTGCACGAACGACTGCTCCACAGGGATGAGGCTGTCGCCCCGCACCAGCATGCGCCGCTGCTGGGCGAAATAGAGCGGGACCACGGGAATGTTTTCCTGATGGATGTAATGCCAGACGTCGAGCTCGGTCCAGTTGGACAAGGGGAACACGCGGATGCTCTCGCCCGGGTTCACGCGGCCGTTGTAGAGGTTCCACAGTTCCGGGCGTTGGTTCTTGGGATCCCACTGGCCGGCGCTATCGCGGAAGGAGAAGATGCGCTCCTTGGCGCGGGATTTTTCTTCGTCGCGGCGGGCTCCACCAAAGGCGGCGTCGAAGCCGTAGTTGCGCAGGCCGTCGAGGAGGGCCGTGGTTTTGAGCAGGCCGCAGCAGCGCTTGGTTCCCAGGGTGACCGGATTGGCGCCGCCGGCGATCGCGGCTTCATTGCGCCACACCAGCAGCTCTACTCCCAGCTCACGGGTGTACTGGTCGCGAAAGGCGATCATCTCCTTGAATTTGTAGCCGGTGTCGACATGCAGCAGGGGAAACGGAATAGGCCCGGGATAAAACGCCTTCTGGGCGAGGCGCAGCATGACGGACGAATCCTTGCCAATGGAGTAGAGCATGACCGGCTTCTCAAACTCGGCCGCGACTTCGCGGAAGATGTGGATGCTTTCCGCCTCCAGCGTTTGCAGATGGCTCAGCCGGGGTGCGGAGCTTATCGGCAGCGTTTGGGCTTCCAGGGTGGGCAAGGCGTCTCCTTTAATTTGCAGCTAAAATAAAAAACCGCTCGCCAGGGGCTGGCAGCGGTTGTGGTGACTTTAGTCTGAGTTACGCGAGAGGCCGGTTTGGGAACCCTACCTCTCTTCTATGACAACTCACACCCGCTTGTGCGCGATGACAAGGGACAACAATTGTCACAGCGACAACAACCAGCGGGATAATGCATAACCTGCATACATCAATACTCTTGTCTGGCTGGCCGTTTGTCAAGACGGCCAGGCGGGCGGGGCATGCCCGGTAATCCGCTGGTTGTTCGAGGTATAAAGAGTCATGAAATGTGTTCGGGTGGGTCTGGTTGGTTTTGGTTTTGGGGGGCGCGTTTTTCATTCCAGCGTCATCGAGGCCCTCGAAGGCCTGGAGCTGTATGCCATCGTGCAGCGCAAGGGCAACGAGGCAGCCAAGGCTCGTCCCCATGCCAAGATTTTGCGGTCGGTCGAGGACCTGTTGAAAGACACCACCATCAAGCTGGTGGTGGTGTCGACGCCCAACGCCACCCATCTGCCGATCGCCCGGCAATGCCTGCTGGCGGACCGCGATGTGGTGATCGATAAGCCCTTTGCTTTGTCGTCGGTCGAGGCGGCGGAGTTGATCCAGCTGGCCCGGTCGCGCAAGCGGCTGCTGAGCGTGTTCCAGAACCGGCGCTGGGATGGGGATTTTCTGACGGTGCGCAAGCTGCTGGACAGCGACCGGCTGGGCCGGCTGGTGATGTTCGAGTCTCATTATGACCGCTTCCGTCAGCTGCCGCGGCTGCATGCCTGGCGGGAAGACGGATCCGTGGGGGGCGGGGTGCTGTTCGACCTTGGATCGCACCTGGTGGACCAGGCGCTGGTTCTTTTTGGGGTTCCGCAGTCGGTGTGGGCAAGTGTGCGGATGGAACGCGA
>Ga0302326_10012523_pt1 | contig 18077 bp, 16 predicted proteins | sample Palsa_T0_3_FD_202264 | JGI IMG/M metagenome (GOLD analysis project Ga0302326, IMG submission 202264) | Peat permafrost microbial communities from Stordalen Mire near Abisko, Sweden - Palsa_T0_3 | ecosystem: Environmental > Terrestrial > Soil > Palsa > Peat permafrost | place: Sweden: Abisko...
CGTGAAGTCTACGTTCGATAGCACATTATACGGTCGACCACGCGATAGTAGGACGATCCATCGGCGGAAATAACGATAAGATCGATGCGATGCCGGCCTCGGCCAAAACGGTCGGCCGGGATTGATGCGTCGAACCCAACATTAGTTAGCGTAGCGGCACGGAAGAACGTTCCAACGTCCGGCCTCGCGTCACCATAGGTTATCGCAATGAGATCGTGCCGGTCAATCTCAAGCATCATAGCGCGCGCCGGTTCAGATGACCGTCCGTCGTACGCCCATCCGTTCAAAGTCAACGATTGATTCCCGCGGATTGTAATCGCATCGACCGGCCGGGCGTGAAATCGAACGACGTTCGCGCCGCCGGGCGAGGCCGAAATGACGTCTATGGAGTATGGAGGAGCGTCGCTTATGGTCCTGAGGCTTGCCAGCTCCGCAAGCGAATTCGGGAGGGGCGGAAGTGACATAAGTGCTGCAAGACGCCGTGGAACCGTCTCTCGACCAGTTAGAGCGACGCTACCGACCATCATCGCCAATGCGACGATGCAAATTGCAATCGGAACGTTCCGGGAGGTCATGGATTCCGGTTGAGGACGTCCGCAAGATGCGCGTCGTGTATCGCGCCTAATTCCGAAAGCTGCGCACGTACGTACGCCGGTACCGGATAGAGTAGTTCGAGATCTGCGTCCGACGGCTTCTTGATATCGTGAATCATCACGAGTCCACGTGCGATCCGATCGGTAAATGGTCCAATTTGCTGATAGCCATGAATTTGGGTTAGCGTTGCCAGCAAAAGAAACGCGGCTGCAGCCGTGACGTCTAGAAGGGGCATCGACACGATCCCAACACGTCCGCGTTTGATATCAGATCGAAGCAACACGATAAGCACCGTAACACCGATCCAAAGTGTGGTTGAGATGGTCGTGTATCGGCTCGACAACGCTTGCTCGATCCCCATGCCGGCTCGTCCGTAGCCTGTTAACAGCGCGTTCGCAATGGCGAAGACACACAGACCGAGCCACGGGATATATGGCTCGATAGAGCGACCGGCTCTCTTGCGCCGCCAACATCGAATCGACGCCACTACGACGACGAGAAGTGCGAAGACACCGAGCCATGTAGAAGGACCGACACCACCCCAGCTTCCGAGTGGTGCTCCGATATAGGCGAGCGCATATCCAGGAAGCGTCGACCCGATCGTTTGCGCGCTCGCCGGGAACCTTGGCTGTGGATCGAAGCCTCGAAGATAGGCAAAGAGACCTGCAGCCGTCCCTAAGAACCAAAATGCCACGGCGCGCCATTGGACGCGGTCACAAAGAAGAAGCGCGAGAAAGCCGGCCGGAAGACATGCAAACCCTGCTATGCTGCTGTATCCCGAAATCGTACCCGCCGCAAGGGCAAGAATTAGGTACAACCAATTACGGCCCCAGTGCGTGACGAGGTGCAAGCTCAAGATTGCAAAGCCGGCTGCGAGAAACCATTCTAGGCCGGCACCCCAAAACCAGTTCTCCCATTGAACCAGGGAAAACGTTAGCAGAGAAGTCGCTAAGAACACGGGCGGTAGCAACTTCCCAGGTAAGCTCCGATAAAGCATTCGCCACAGCACGGCGAGGTTCAGGGTTACCAGGCCAACCCCGAACAGCGTTTCCCGAAGGGCGCTCCAGCCCCCGAAGCGTGATAGTCCGGCCATTAACAATACTGGGAAGAAGATGCGGTGTTCGTTATGCTGCGCCCAAGCGGATTGCCAATCTATTCTGCCAAAATGGGCCGCGACGATAGCTGGCGCGAAACTCCATTCGTCCCAAAAAGGCAGATCGATCGTCCTTGCGTACACGAGGGCAAAAATGAGCGCCGGCAGCACAGCTGCGCCTACAAGAGTGGGCAAAGCTCTCGTTGCTCCGTCGGAAATGCGCCGCATGCTAGAGTGACCGTACAACATATTCCACTATAGCAGCGATTCAGTTGCAGGCGCAGTTCTCGAACACTGCCTGTCCTCGGACGCCATGGCGCGGGTTGCGCTGCGATTAGGCAGCGACGTTGATTGAGATGTCGGCACGCGCGCGTGCCGTAAGATCGCGGCACGCTGGCGCGTCGCCGAGACGCACGCTTGCGCTCTTAAAGCGGTTTAGCGCGCAGCCGAGCAGCACGTAGGGCATTGCGAGCGGCGCGGGGACCGGGCGACGGTCCGCGAGGTCGCGTACGAGCGCTTCGTCGGCAATCTCGAATTGCACGGTGTCGCGAACGCCCTGCTTGCGGAGTTCCGCGGCGACCGCGAGCAACACCGCGTACGCTCCATCGCGTCCCAAAAGCGCGGGTTGAGGCCGGAAGGGCACCGTGATCCGTTGGACGTGCTCCGGCTCGCGGCTACCCAGCACACGGGCATACGCCACGCCCTCTTCGCGGTCGCCGAATGCGAACCCAATCGTCACGCGAAGCGCCATTTCCTTCGCCCCCTTTCGACCCATCGCGGTCATCATACCCAAACAATAATCGAACATACGTTCGAATGTCAAGCACGGATGTGCTGCGCTCCGAGGCCTCCGGCGGGGATCCGGGTAAGAGAACACCGTCCCCATGACCCCGATTACACGCCTTCCCGCCCCCCCGCGCCGCCACACCGCTCTTCCCTGGCTCGTGGCCGCCGCCGCCCTCGCCTCGGTGCTGTTTGCGCCGCAGCGCTTTTTATCGAGCGCGGCCAATCACCCGTTTGCGCCCGTTTTCTCCCACGCCGACCCGAGCCGGCTGCAGCTGGTGAAGACGTTCGAAGCACATTCGATCGACTACGCCCGCCTCGGTTCGAGGAACGTGCCGCTCGCCGGCGGTCCCTCTCGACTAACGTTCCCACGGGGCACGCCGCTCTCGATCTACGGTTGGGCCGTCGATACCGGTGCCCATCGGCCGAGTTCCGCCGTGTACGCGACGCTCGACGGCGTCGTACTCCCGGCGCGCGGAAACGTCGTGCGCGACGATGTCGCAGCCGCCCTCGGCGACCCGGCCTACGCGCTCGCCGGTTTCGAGCTCGATATCGCAACGGCAGGCCTGCCGCCCGGCCGGCGGCTCCTTGTGTTTTTTGGCGTCAACGCAGCGGGAACCGGCCGTTACGCCATCGGTACGCCGCTCGCGCTCGACGTTACGGCACCTTAAAGCGCGAGCGACGCGTCCTCGCACTCGAGCGTGAGGTTTGGATTGTAATACGGATCCACAAAGGTGTCGCTGCTCCAGATTTCACGAAAGAGTTCGCGCTCGCGAGCGACTCGCGCGCGGGAAACCTTGGCTCTCCCGCGAGAGCTCGACTCATCGTGTTGCAGCACGACGTGCGGGAGATAGACGTTTCGCAGGCCCGCTCGCCGCAGTTTAAGGCAAAAATCGATGTCGTTGAATTCGACGGCCAAACGTTCGTCGAAGCCCCCGACCGCCTCGAAGGCCTCGCGCCGGAACATCATGCACGCAGCCGTGACCGCAGCGTAGTTGCGCACGCCCGCGATCGACGCGTGATTGGCCGCGAAGACGGGGTCGGCGCCGCGATACACGTGGCCGGCAAAACCGCCGATACCGACCACCACTCCCGCGTGCTGCAAGGCACCGTCCGCGTAGAGCAAACGCGCTCCGACCGCGCCGATGCACGCACGCCGCGCTTGTTCGAGCAGCGCGGCGATGCCCTCGTCCATCGCAAACGCCGCATCGTTGTTGAGAAGCAAGATGTTCGGCCCGTCGTTCGAACGGACCGCGGCGTTGACGAGGCGCGAGAAATTGAACGGCTCGTCCATTTTCAAGACCCGAAAGCGGCGCGGCTCGCGCTCGCAATACGCTTTTAGCAGCGTTGCCGTGGCCCGTTCGACGCTGCCGTTATCCACCACCGTTACGCGGAGCTCGCAGCAGGCATTGCGGCCGTACACGCTTTCCAAGCAGCGTTCGAGCTTGTCCGCGAGATCGCGCGTCGGCACGATGACCTCGACACGCCCCGCGTCGCGCTGCGCGTAGCGCACGATGTGGACGCCGGGACACGCGGTCGCGACGACGTGGCCTGGATCGCCGCGCCGTTCGAGCGCCTCCGCCACGACGCGATCGGCATCGCTTTCGGCCGCGCCGGCCCTCCCGTTCGACGCAGGGCGAAACTCGTGCACGAGGATGGCCGACCGGTGGATCACGCGATCGGTATCTTCGAGCACGCGCAAGGCGAGATCGTAGTGGAGCGCACGCCCGCAACCGGGCCGGAAGCCGCCCGCGTGCGCGAGCGACTCGCGCCGGTAGAAGATAACGCTGCCGGTGTACATTCCCGAGAGAAACGTGTCCGGAGACCAATCGGGTGCGAAGATGGGATCGCGGCGCACGCCGCCCTCACCGACTACGTCGCGATCGCCATACGCGGCGACGCTGTCGGGCGCGAGGTTGAAAGCTAGCGCGATCTCGAACGTCGCGTGCCGTGCAAGCACGCGATCGGCGTCGCAAAAGACGACGATATCCGCCTCGCAGCCGGCGAGGGCGGCGTTGAAGCGCGCCCAATCTTCCGCGCCGGCATCGTGCTGCGACGTGCGCGCGAGCGTGGTCAGCGGATATGCCTGGTCCGACACCGCTTGGATCGCCTGCGAGGCGTCGCCCGCCACGTCGTCGACGATCACGGCGATCGTTGGTTTCCGTTCGAAGGCGTGCGCCAGTTCGCGCATCCGCGCGAGATCGGCTTCGCGCGGCTCGTTTGCGAAGAGCCAGCGCGCGTACGGATCGAGGTTCGCCATCGTTTCGAAGAAATCGAGGGCCGGGACCGGGGGCGCGACGTCGGTGGCGGGGAAGCCCGCCAACCGTCGCGCGACGAGCCACCGCGCGCGCAATTTCCAGAAGTGACTCCCTTCGACGAAAGCGACGCGCCGTCGCAGGCGGTCTACGAGTCGTTGTAAGGCGGCGACGTGGGGACCGCTACTCAACCGCTGAAATCAACTCCGCCGGCGCCGGAACGATGAGGCCGGACACGTCGCGATAATAGGCGGCAACGACCTCGCCCGCAGGGCCCGCCGCCCGCACGTGGCCCGCGTCCAGATACAGCGCCGTGTCGCACCACGCAGAGATCGCCGCGCCGTCGTGCGAGACGAGCACGATCGTCTTGCCGCGCGCCTCGAAGCTGCGCATCTTCTCCACGCATTTGCGCATGAACGATGCGTCGCCCACGGCTAGAACCTCGTCGAGCAGCAACACGTCGGGGTCGATCGTGACGGCGACCGAGAACGCGAGGCGCATATACATCCCGGACGAATACATGCGCAGCGGCACGTCGAGGTACTCGCGCAATTCCGCGAAATCCACGATCTCATCCATCCGCCGTTCGATCTGTTTCGGAGATAGACCGAGAATGAGGCCGCTCATCTTGATGTTCTCGCGTCCGCTCATATCGGGATGGAATCCGAGTCCCAGGCTCAAGAGCGGTGCGACCTCGCCGCGCGTCCAAACCGAGCCCGAATCGGGTTTGTAGATTCCCGCAAGCAGACGCATCAACGTCGTTTTTCCGGAGCCGTTGCGGCCGACGATGCCGAGCGCCGAACCGCGCCGTACCGTAAAGCTCACGTCGTTAACCGCATCCACGCACAACTCGTCGCGATCCCGGCGGATGAAGAGCCGGCGCGTGACGACGGCCTCCTTCAACGACATCTGCTTGGGAATGCGCACGATACGGAACCGCTTGGAGACGTTTTGGACGACGATCGAATGTTCGCTCATGCATAATCCGCGAAGGCGTCACGATACCGGTTGAACACGCCCCTGCCGATCGCGCAGAGCACGAGAGCGACGGCGAACGCGTATCCGGTGAGCACGGGGCTCGGCAAACGGTCGTAAAAGAGGATGTCCTGATAGCCGATCGTGAGCGCCGCCATCGGATTCACGAAGACGAACGGGCGGAACGCGGCGGGAACCGATTGCAGCGGATAGATGATCGGCGCGAGGTAGAACAGCAGGCTCAGGATCGTGGCCGTCAGCTGCTGCAGGTCGCGGAAGAAGACGTTCAGCGTCGCGAGCGTCATCAAGATACCGAGCACGAGCAGGAACTGGATGCCCATCAGCACCGGGAAGACGAGTATCGGCCAGCCCACGTGCACGCCGAAGATCGCCGCGATGCCGAAGAACAAGGGGATCGACAAGAGGAAGTTCACCGCCTGCGAGCAGACGGGGACGAGCAGCAGCAGGATCGGCGAGAAGACCGACCGGCTCACGTACATGCGCCCATCGACGATGCTCGTCGCGCCTGCGCTGATCGCGCCCGCGAACCACAGCCACGGTAAGAGTCCGCTGAGCAAGAACACGGCATAATTCGGGATGCCGACCCGCAGGTAGATCGAAAACACGAGCGTGTAGACGGCCATCGTCAGCAGCGGGTTCAGAAACGTCCACGCGAGCCCGAGCACGGACCCGCGATAACGCAGCACGATATCCCTGAGAACGAGTTCGTAAAGGAGCCAACGATAGCGATAGAGCGAATAAACCAAGACCGAACCCCGCTGCGACTCGGAGAATTTAGGCCCTGGCCGCTCGGCTCCCCCTATTTACAGATCATTAAACAAGCCCCGACGAAGCTCGTTCAGACGACGCGCCGGCCGCGAGCCGAGGATTCGATCAGCGACCGGTACAGCGCGATCGTCCGGTCGCCGAGCAAAGTCGCATCGTACCGGCCGGCAACCGCGGCCCGCCGGCGCCCCTCGAACGCCCCGAACCGCAGCACCCGCTCGAGCGTCGCCGCGATGGCGTGCGCGTCACTTTCGACCACGTACCCCGCGCCGCCCAAGACCTCGCGCGTTTGCGGCGTGTCGACCGCGATGACGGCCACGCCTGCCGCCAGGGCCTCCACGAGCACGAGGCCTTGCGTTTCGCTGCTGCTCGTGAACAGGAGCGCGTCCGCGCAGGCGTAGACGTCGGGGAGTTCCGCGCGGCTGAACTCGCGGGCGAAGGTAATGCGCGCAGCCGCCCCCGAGCGCGCGGCGAAGCGCTCCAGCGTTTCGCGATGCGGGCCGTCGCCGACGATGACCAGGCGCGCGCTCGGATCGTCGAGGTGTGAAAACGCTTCGATTGCGAGTTCGATATTTTTTTCGCGCCCGAGCCGGCCGACCGATAGCACCATCTTCTCCGCAGCGCCGACGCCCAAACGTGCGCGCAGCGTTTCGCTGCGCCGTCCCGCTGCGAAACACGCTACGTCGATGCCGCTCGGAATCACTTCGATGCGTCCGCGCACGCCGAGATCCCGTAAACGGCGTTCCATCGAGACGGTAGGTACGATCACCGCATCGGCTGCGTTCGCGTAACCGCGCGTCAATTGTGAAGCGGCGCTGCGCGTCGCGTTGTTCTCGAAGGGAACGTAGTGCGCGTATTCTTCCAACTGCGTGTGATACGTGAACACGAGCGGCACGCGCGCGCGCCGCGCCGTGCGCGCTCCGAGCCATCCGGTAACAAACGGCGAGTGCGTGTGCACGAGCGAGAGATCGCCGAGCGGACGCGGAAGGTACGGTACCGTGAGACGATAAGCCGTGCGCATCGGAAGCGGCAGCGACGGAACGCGCACGAGATCGTCGCGCTCGTCACGATATGCCGGCATCTCCGGTGTGACGAACAGCGCCGTGTGACCGCGGGCGCGTAATGCAGCGGCGAGTGCATCGAGCGATGCGACGATGCCGTTGCGAATCGGATGATAGCATTCCGTAAAGAGGCCGACGCGAAGCGCGTTCACGCTTCGGGCGTTCCGTGATGGCTGCGAAACGCCTACTAACGTCTCAATGACGTTTTGTCAAGTTGACGCGCATTGGAATGGTGTGTTAGGGTCGTCGGGTCACCGGTTCGGCAGTCGTCGAGCCACGCCCGGTAGTTTTCTTCCGCGACCCTATACGGAAGCTTCAGCCGCTACCTTTCAAAGCCGCTTGCGCCTCGTAAAGGCCTCTCCTTCTTTTGGATGAGGAGCCCGCGCGTCGTGCCGCACGTCCCGAAAAGGAGCCGCGTTGATCGTTCACGATCATCGGTCCGCGCCGATCGCCGCCTGGGCATTTGCGTTAGGAATCTCTCTCGTCGCACCCAGTATGGCTCGGGCTTCCTCGACCGTTGCCGCGCCCGCCCCCGACCCCGTGCCGAGCGCCGCCACCCTCGTTTCGAGCCCCGCCCTCCCGGCGACGGCGCCGGCGCCGGGCGATGAGACGATCCCAGTCGTCGATGTCGACGTCGAGCTCACGTGCGAAGGCCAACCGATCGTCGTTTCGACCAAGGGAGAAAGCGTCGGCGCCTTTCTTGCCGACCATAATATCCGCGTGACGCAAGACGATTTCGTTTCCGCACCGCTCGATAGTCCACTCGTCGAGGGAATGCATCTTTCGTTCCGCAGTTCGAAAGTCGTTACCATTGTCGTGGGCAACCGCAAGCTTGTCCTTCACTCGGCTGCAGCTACCATCCGCGACGTGCTGCACGACGCGCACATCAAACTCGGGGCCCGCGACGACGTGAGCCCGTCGCTCGCCGAGCGGCCGCTCTACGACGACGTGATTCGCGTGTCGCGCGGCGCCTCGTCGCTCGGCAGTTCGCGCAAGATCGTGGCATCGCGCATCATTCGCCGGCCGCGCAGCCGCATCGTAGAGCGCGTCACCCCGAGCAATGCGTATTCATATTCGCCGCTCGCTTCGGCCGCGCACATCGGATTCACGAGCTTCTTGCGCTTTGCCGGCGCGACGCTCCATATGATCGCGACGGCATATACGGCGGGCTGCTACGGCTGCAGCGGCATCACGGCGACGGGCGCCCGCGCCGGCTTCGGAATCATCGCCGTCGATCCGCACATCATTCCGCTGGGCACGAAGCTCTTCATTCCGGGATACGGACGCGCGGTTGCCGGCGACACGGGCGGCGCGATTCACGGGCATCGCGTCGACCTCGGCATGAGCACGATCGCGCAGGCATTGCGCTTCGGACGACGGCCCATCACCGTCTACGTCCTGCGATAGATCGGTCGGAGCCTCCGCAACATCCCCGCGCTTTGCTCGCCGCGCGCGGCCTGCGTCCAAAAAAACGTTTAGGACAACACTTTCTCATGGACGGCGGCGCGGCCAAACGCATCGCCCTCGCTTGCGTTTCCGAGAACGCCTCGCGCGTAATCGAAATCGGAGCGGGCACGGGAGCGCTCACTCGCGCTTTGCTCGAGTGCGGCGCGAGCGTGACGGCGATCGAAATCGACCCGAATCTCGTCGGGATTCTGCGCGAACGCGAGGATCTCGCAGACGCCACGATCGTGCAGGCCGACGCAATGCGGTTCGATTTCGATCTCGAAACGCGAGGCGAGCCATGGGTCGCCGCGGGCAACCTTCCCTACAATATCGCGACCGGCCTGATCGCGGGTTGGCTGGAAATCCGCAATCCGCCGGTGCGAATCGTCGCGATGGTGCAACGCGACGTCGCGGATCGACTCACCGCGAAGCCCTCGACCCCGCAATTCGGCAGCCTCTCGCTCCTCGCTCAGTATTGGACGAAGCCGACGCGCGCGTTCACCCTGGGGCCGGGCGTCTTCTACCCAAAACCCGGTGTAGATAGCGCGGTCGTAATCCTCGAACGCCTACGCGAACCCGCGGTAACGGTGCGCGATCGTGCGCTCTTTCTGCAGGTCGTGCGCGCCGCGTTCGCGTACCGCCGCAAGACGCTCGCCAACAGTCTTTCGCTCGCGCTCGGGATCGATCGTGCGCGTACCCAGTCGGCGCTCACTCGCTCGAACATCGATACGGAGATCCGTGCGGAACAACTCGACCTGGGCTCCTTCGCCGCTCTTGCCGACGAATTGGTCCCGTGAGGCATGGCACCCGCTCCTCACTTTTATAACGTTCGTCGGTGCGGTCGCGATCTTCGTGGTCGCTCAGACTGCCTACGTTCTCTATGCAGTCGATGTCGCGCACACGATCGATCCCAACCATGTCCTGGATATGCCCGGCGGCCAGCTGCTGATCGTCCAGTTCGTCTCGTGGACTCCGGTCGCGCTGTATCTGCTTCTGATCGTGCCGGCGCTTGCGAAGACCTCGCTCGCCGGACTCGGCTTCCGCGCACCGACGGCCCGCGATCTCCAAATCGCGCTTGCCGGAACGCTGGTCATGGCGATCGTGGTCACCGGCACCGGTTCGATCGTTTCGACGCTCCTCCACCGGCACGACGTCGAGCAATCGGTAGCGTTGCTCGATACGTTGAAGACTCCGATGCAGCGCGGAATATTCTTCTTCCTCGCGTGCGTCTGCGCACCGTTCTATGAGGAGTTGGCATTTCGCGCCTTCATTTACAACGCGTTGACGCGCTACTTGCCGATCCCCGCCGCGCTCTTGGCGAGCGGCCTCGTCTTCGGATTGCTGCACGTCAGCGAGGGCGGTTTCACGTTCCTGACGGTCGGATTACCGCTCGTGTTCGGCGGCATCATCCTCGGCTACGTTTACGCGACGACGAAGTGTTTCTGGGCCAACTTCATCACGCACGCGGGTTTCAACGCGATCGGCGTGATCGGGATCCTCTTCTTTCATGTGAACTAAGCTGCGTGAAGCGAAGCGCTTTTCGGCTCGCGATCGATGCGGCCAATCTCACGCGCGACCGGCGCGGCATGGGTCGCCTCACGCGCGCCGTGCTCGCGCAAGCCTTCGCCGATAAATCGATCGAGGTCACGCTCCTAGCCGAGAAGAGCGCCGACGCGCGCGCGCTTCGTCTCGAGTTCCCGCTCGCAACGGTCCGCTGGCCGATCGCCGCCGCGACGTCGCGCGCGTATGACGCCGTGTGGTTTCCCTTCAACGGCATGCGCTTCGCAAGCGGTCCGCCATCGCTCGTGACGATCCACGACGCCTTCGCCTTCACGGAGCCTCACGCCGGCCGCATCGCGCGTTTTCGCGAGCAGGCGCCGATCAGGCGCGCGGCCGCGAAGGCTACGCGCATCCTCACGGATTCGCGCTGGAGCCGCGATGAAATCGTACGCGTGCTGAAGGTCGCTCGCGAACGCATCGACGTGATCTTACCGAGTCCCGAGCGATATTGGTTTCCGGCTGGGGGCGACATTCTGCCCACACCGCTCGCGGGCCGGAAATACGCGTTGCTCGTAGGCGTCCGCGAGCAACGCAAGAACGCGCGCACGGCGCTCGAAGCCTGTGCGCGCGCGCTACGCGGACCGGGCGAAACCCTAGTCATCGTCGGCGAACTGGCGCCGCAAGACCGCGCGCGGGCGCTCGAGTTGCGTCTTTCGTGCGGCGAAATTTCCGCGAGTGACGAGCTCTTGCGTGCGCTCTATCGCAACGCGAGCGCCGTGCTCGTCCCGTCCTATGCCGAAGGCTTCGGACTCGTCGCCGTTGAGGCGCTGGCGTGCGGTGCACCGCTGATCGCTTCAAACGCTACCGCCCTCCCCGAAGCATGCGATGGCGCGGCGCTCCTCGTCGACCCCCACGACGTGGCCGCCTGGTCGCAAGCGATCCGCAACCTCTTCGACGACGCCGAGCAGGCATCGGACCTGCGCGCCCGCGCCGCAGCGCGCTTCGCTTCATCCGATCGCACCCGCTCCGGGCGCGAAACCGTCGCACTCCTGCGCGCTCTCGCAAGCGACGGGTAAGGACGCAACGCGATTAGGGTCGAGCGCCGCCGACGATATCGTCGACGAGCGCCGCGAACGAACGTTTAAATGGTTCGGGACCAAATGATTCCGCGTGCGCGCGCAGCACTGCCGGATCGTAACGATCGGGATCAAACATGCGCAGCAGAGCGGCCAGCGCTTCGGGCGTCGGGAGCGCAAAGTGTTCGCCCGTAACTCCCGGCCGAATCGTTTCCAGGGCACCGCCGCGGCCGTACGCGATCGCCGGACGGCCCGAGGCGTTCGCCTCGAGCGGCACGAGGCCGTAATCTTCTTCTCCGGGCAAAATCACCGCGCGCGCGCCGCCCATGATCATTCGTAGGGCGTCGTCGGAAACGGAGCCGAGAAACTCCGTCTTGGAGCCCACGGCCGCAGCTTTTAACTCCGCTTCGGCGGGGCCGCTGCCCACAACGAGCAAGCGCATCCCGGCCAGGCGCGCGGCTTCGATCGCGAGGTCGACCCGCTTGTACCCGAGCAGGCGCGAAACGACCAGCAGATAGCCGCCGTCGCCCGCGCCGACGGAAAAGCGCTCGAGATCCACCGGACAATGTGCGACGAATGCTTCACGGCCGTAGTATTTGCGTACGCGCTCCGCGACGTTGCGCGAATTCGCGATAAAGGCGGTCGGCCGCTGCGCGGCCTTGAGATCCCACTCGACGAGCCGGCTCACGATCGGCCGCGCTAAGCGCGCGCGCAACCCGCCCACCCCGCCGAGGGCCGGAAACGCGCCGACGTACTGTTCGTAGGCGAAGGCGAAGCGGCTCACGGTGTGGATGTAACACACGTGAATTGCGTCCGGCCGGAAGCGAACGCCTTTCGCCCAAGCCGTCGTCGTACTCACGATCAAGTCGTACGCGGAAAGATCGAAATGCTCGAACGCCGCCGGATAGAACGGAGCGAGAAAGCGAAAATATGCGCTCGCCCCCGGCAGACGATCGAGCGCCGAGGTGCGCACGCGCGCGGCATCGACGAGATCGCCCGCGACCCGAGGGTCGAAGAGCGACGTATACACGGGCGCGAGCGGATACGCGTCGGCAACGTGCCGGAACACGCGCTCCGCGCCGCCGCGCTGATTGAGATAATCGTGAACGAGCGCGACGTTCGTAGGTGCTATGGCGAAGGAGATTGGCGCGGCAGGACAAGCGCCACGATGTACCGCTGGAGATAGTTCTTCGCGACGCGCTGCACGTCGGCGGCGGTCGTGCGATCGAGCGCGGCCATGGCTGCGTTGATGGCATCGTCGCCGAGGCCTTGCGAAGCGAAGGTACCGAGCAGATACGCCCGATCCGAAAGATTGACGGAGTCGGAGATAAACTGGCCCTCCGCCGCCGTTTTGAATTGCCGCAACGCCGGCGCGCCGAGTGGTTTGATCGAAAGCGAGTGCGCGACCACGACCACTTCGCGCAGTGCGAGCGACGGATCGACCTGCGTGCCGTTGACGTACACGACCAAACTTGCAGGCGTGGAATCGTAGAGATACACGGCACCGATCGGTTTCTCAACGAAACCGAGCGTTGTCGTGCTCGAGCGTTGGAAGGCATCCGAGAGCAGCGCCTCGAGCACGAGCATCGCCCCGAAATCGCGGCTGCCGGGCGCGGGCGCCGCGTAACCGACCACGACCCAAGGTGCCGGAATCTCGCGGTGCGCGACGATGCGCGGCGCTTCCGCCGGAATTGCGTGCGCGCGTTCTTGAACGGCAACGACCGGACCGTCGGAAAGCCCGGCTGAGAGCGCCTTCAGCGCGTCGCCGAGTTCCGGCGTCACGACCCCGACAACGCTCGCCATCACGCCGGCCCGCCGGTAGGTCGCTCCATAAAACGCGACCGCGTCCTTCGTGCCGAGGCCCGCAAGCGTCGATACGTTCCCGAGCGCGGGGCCGCCGGCGCTCGTCGCGTAGTAGGTTTGACGGAACATTTGGATGCCGACCGAGAGCGCGTTCTTCTCGAACTCCTTTTGACGCGTGGCGAGCGCGGCGCGCGCGGCGCCGATCGTCGCGACCGAGAAATCGGGCGCGGAAAAAGCTCTTGCGAACAGCGAGACGAGCGCCCCGAGATGCTCGGTTCGGCCTTCGAGGTAATAATGCACCGAACGCCCGTCAACCGTGTACGAAAGGCTTCCGCCGCTCGCCGCGATCGCGTCGCGCAACGGAACCCCGTCGATCGGGGTGCGCAAGATGCTCTCGGCAACGAGCGCCGAGATGCCGCCCGTGGATGGCGTCTCGCGATCGAGGCCCGCGGCGACGAATATCTGCAGGCCGCTCACGGCCGCACCGGCGTCGTTTTCCGAAAGAACCTTGGTGACGCCGAGATCGGTCACGGAGGCGGTCGGATAGCGCAGCGTCGATTCAGGCGCCGTGCTCGGGCCCGAAACGGGCGCGGCTCCGAGCAGGGAGCAGAGCGCAACCAGAGCGACGATCGGTCTCACTGCGTTTTCACGCTTTCCTTCACGACGGGCTGTAGCGTCACGACGACCGGCGTCTTTCCGAAATACTTCTGCGCCACGGCCGCGACGAAATCGGGCGTGAGCGAATCTGCCGTTTTGAAATACGTACCGGCATCGCCGTTCGCTCCGGGCGCATACTCGGCGGCGCCCTCGACGCTGTACCAGCCGAAGTTATCCGCGATTTGCGTCGGCGTTTGCAGATCGCTCAGCAGATGATACTTAAAGGCACCGAGCGCGGACGCGAAGGCAGCCGGGTCCATTGCCTTTTGCGCCGTCGCGAATCCGTTGTCGACGAGCGCGCGCAGGGCCGCCGTATTGCTGCCCGAGTAGACGACGAACATCACGCCCGGGTCGTGCAGCGTGATAAATTGTCCGAGCATCAGAGCTTCGGGATATTTGTCATCGACTTCGCGCGAGACGATGCCCTCGTCGCTGCGGAAAAGGTAGTCCGCGATGAAGTCCATGGCGGTCGCTTCGCGTGGGCTCGCGATGCCGGGGCCGACCCAGCCGTAGCTGCCGGCTTCTTCGCCGAACGCCTTCGTGACCGGCTCGACCGTCGCCGCAACTTCCGCGGCCGCCGGGGCTTCGGGGCCGGCGCTCGGATCGTCGCCGGAACGGCCCGCGACGGCCGCGCTCGCAATATCCGGATCGACCGCACCGCTCACCACGAGCGTTGCGTTCTGCGAACGGAATGCGCGCGTCGCGTACGATCTGGCATCGGCGAGCGAGATCGCCGCGATTCCCTTGGGATCGCCGAGCGAGGGAAAGTGCTGCGGGCCACCCGTGAAGAGTTCACCGAACACCGCGTCGCGCGCGACCGTCTCGGGATCGTAGGCTGAAATCTGGGATTCTTGCACCACGTCGCGAACCGCGTCGCGGTAGCCATCCTCGGTCATCACGGGAGCGAAGAACGCGGTCGTCAGCACCTTGACGATTTGCCGCGCGGCCGCCGCCGGTACGACCGCCGAGATAGCGACGGAATCCGCATACACCGAGATCGCAAGCCTGCCGCCTGCCGCGCTGACCGCTTTGCCGAGCGAATCGCCGACGATCGGCCTCGAAGCGGCTACGATCTGCGCCGCGAGCCGCGCGGTAGCCGGAACGGGCTTGGCCCCGAAGCCGGTCGAGGGTGCCCGGTACCACAGCTCGATGGCGGCCACGGGCGCCCCTTGAGCCGGCCGAACGATAACCGTGCCGCCCGAGGGAAGGTGACCGACGGTGACGCCCGGACCGAGATCGGGAAGGTCGCCGGTCGCGGCCGGCGCCGGGCTGCCTCCTCCGACGCAGGCGATGACGAGGAAGGCTCCGAGCAAGCTTGCCCGGAGCCGTAACGCTCTCGTGATCAATTGACTATGCCGGTTCCGGCGTAATATTCGGCGGGAGACGCTTGGGCTTCTCGTTGCGCAACGCCTCGGGTTCGATCGAACTGGCAGCTTTGGGAATCAGCGGCGGATCGTCGGCCTTGCGCGGATAGGGCAGGTCGTTCAGGATCGCGACGACCTCTTCGGTATCGACGGTCTCGTGTTCCATGAGCGAGGCGACCATGCGCTCGACCTTCGCCCAATTTTCCTTGAGCAACGCCGTCGCATCCGCGTAGCAGGTCTCGATGATGCGGCGCACCTCGGCATCGATCTTGCCCGCGATCTCTTCGGAGTAGTTGCGGTCCTCGCCGAAATCCCGGCCCAAGAAGACCTGATGGTTGCCCCGACCGTACTGGATCGGCCCGAGCGAATCCGACATGCCGTATTGGGTGACCATCCGGCGCGCGAGGGCCGTGGCCTTCTCGAAATCGTTCGACGCGCCCGTCGTGACGTCGCCGAACTTGATCTCTTCCGAGATGCGGCCCGAGAGCGCCATCGTGATCTGCGCGAGCAGTTCGTTCTTGGTGATCGAATGCCGGTCTTCATCGGGCAGCGACCACGTGATGCCGAGCGCCATGCCGCGCGGAATGATCGTCACCTTGTGCACGGGATCGGCCTTCGGGAGCAGGCCGCCCACGATCGCGTGACCCGACTCGTGATAGGCCGTATTCTCTTTTTCTTTTTGCGACATCACGAGCGACTTGCGCTCGGGGCCGGCCACCACGCGATCGATCGCTTCCTCGCAATCGCTCATATCGATGATCGACTTGTTGCGGCGGGCGGCCAAGAGCGCGGCCTCGTTGAGCAAGTTCTCGAGATCGGCACCGGAGAAACCGGGCGTGCGGCGCGCGAGCGTTTCGAGCGAGATCTCTTTCGAAAGCGGCTTGTTCTTGGCATGCACACCGAGGATCGCCTGACGCCCCTTCACATCGGCCCGATCGACCACGATCTGCCGGTCGAAGCGGCCGGGACGCAGCAGCGCGGGATCGAGCACGTCGGGGCGATTGGTCGCGGCAATCAAGATGACGCCCGTGTTCTGATCGAACCCGTCCATCTCGACGAGGAGTTGATTAAGGGTTTGTTCGCGCTCGTCGTGACCGCCGCCAAGGCCGGCACCGCGCTGCCTTCCGACCGCGTCGATCTCGTCGATGAAGACGATACACGGTGCGCTCTTCTTAGCCTGTTCGAAGAGATCGCGCACGCGGCTCGCGCCGACGCCTACGAACATTTCGACGAAATCCGAACCCGATATCGAAAAGAACGGGACACCCGCTTCGCCCGCGATCGCGCGAGCGAGCAGCGTCTTGCCGGAACCCGGCGGTCCCAGCAGCAACACGCCCTTGGGAATACGGGCGCCGAGCGCTTGGAACTTCTTCGGGAATTTGAGAAACTCGACGACTTCGCCCAGCTCTTCCTTGGCCTCCTCGATACCCGCGACATCGTTGAAGGTGACCTTCGGGCGGTTCTCCGACATCAGTTTGGCACGCGAACGGCCGAACGAGAGCGCTTGGCTCCCGCCGCTCTGCGCTTGACGCAAGATGAACAGCAGCAAGAGCGCCATGAGTGCGAAGGGCAAGAGCGACCCGAGCATCGAGAGGATCGGCTGCGTCTGCGGGTTATCGACCGTGATGCCGACGTCGTGCTTGCGCATATCGGTCAACAGCCCCGTATCGTCGAGGATGGTCGAGGTGAAATGGGTGTTATCGGGGTTGCCGCTTCCGCCCGAGATGCCCCGCTTGAGTTCGCCCGCGACGTCGTGCCCGGAGATCGTGACGTCTTTCACGTTCCCCGCATCGATTTGCGCGTAGAGACCGGTGTAAGTGAGCTTCAGCGTCGTAGGCTGGTTCATCCACACCTTGTCCGCGATGATGATCGCGAGTACGCAGATGGAGACGACGACGAAGATCGTTTTGACGTGCTTGCCCAACGTGTGGTGTCCTATTCCTTAATATCGGGGCGGCGAAGCCCCCCGATCTCCCCCGAGAATATCGGGCTGCGAAGCCCCCCGATCTCCCCCGAGCGCCTAACCCTCGAAGACCCAAGCGTGGAGTCGCGCGAGATAGGGGAGCTGGCGATATTTTTCTTGATAGTCGAGGCCGTAACCTACGATGAAGGTGTCCGGAGCGACCAAGCCCACATAATCGATGCGCACGTCGACTTGCCTGCGGTACGGCTTGTCGAGCAGAACGCAGCTACGCAGCGAGGCAGGATTGCGGCTTGCAAGGAGGCGTTCCAGGTAGGCCAGGGTCAAGCCGTTATCGACGATGTCCTCCACAATCACGACATTCTTTCCCTCGACACTCGAGCTCGTGTCCTTGAGGAGGCGGACCTCACCGCTCGTGCGGTCCGCGTTTCCGTAGCTCGAAACGACGAGGAAATCGATGGAGATGTCCATTTCCGCCGGGAGCGCCCGGGCCAAGTCGGCGATGAAGAACAGTGCACCCTTCAACACGCCGATCAGGAGAACGGGTTCACCCGCGTAATCGAGGAAAATGCGATCCGCCAAACGCCTCACGGCCGCGGCGATGGCCTCCGCATCAAACTCGATCGCCGCGATTTCGGTTGAAATCGGTGCGGCGTGCCCAGTTAAAATCGGGGCGGCGTGCCCCCCAATGGCCCCCGGGCCCGCACTCGCGGGCCCAAAGCCCGGGGCCGCACACTCGGGGCCGCTTGCAGGCGGCGGGTGG
>Ga0302326_10012524_pt1 | contig 18075 bp, 7 predicted proteins | sample Palsa_T0_3_FD_202264 | JGI IMG/M metagenome (GOLD analysis project Ga0302326, IMG submission 202264) | Peat permafrost microbial communities from Stordalen Mire near Abisko, Sweden - Palsa_T0_3 | ecosystem: Environmental > Terrestrial > Soil > Palsa > Peat permafrost | place: Sweden: Abisko...
CACTCCGCCGACGCGCTGATCGCAATGATCTACCTCTGCTGCGCCGGCATCCAGATCGCGCTCCCTCACCGATGAGTCACCCCCAAACGGAGAGGAGAGCCCGAAATGGATGCCTAGCTTGATGGCGCTCCGGGAGTCGTCGCCGCGGCTAGATCAACTGATGGCGGCTGAGAGGCTGCCATAGCGAGTGGGAGAAGCAGGCCTCCAACAACGACTGGGTGAGCATGAAGAAACTGCTCAAGCGCGGCGTTGTACATCGGACGCCGGCTGGCTACCAGGTCACCGCGCCTGTCACGCGAGCGCTCAAGCTCGCATCAGGGCCATCGACGAGGCGCCGCCCTGGTGTCGCGTTGCGGTGTGATGAGGTGGCGTGCCCCGGCCGGGCACCGACGATTTCTGCGATTCCCAGCGACAACACGGACACTGCTGTAGCAGACTGCTACAGTTCGATTATGTCCACGATGCCCACCCGAGTCGACCAGGGCCTGTTCGAAGCCGCGAAGGCGGCCGGTGCGCTGTACAGCCGCAGCGCCGCGCAGCAGCTCGACCATTGGGCGCGGCTCGGGCGCGAAATGGAAGCGTCACCGTCGGTCACCCAGGATGCCATCGCGCGGGTGCTCGCCGGGCAGGCGCTCTACGACGCACTGCCGGACCCCGCGCAGGCCGTGGTTCGTGTGGAATGGGACGACCGTGTCGCTGTCACGCTCGCCGAGTTGGACTTCACGGAACGCCTTCACGCCGACGGAAAGCCGTGGGCGGAGGCCGACGAGGACGGCAACCTCGTCATGCGTGAGGCCGCGCCGCCACCTCGTTGAGCACGCCGCTGCTGTACGTCGTTGCCGGGCCCAACGGCTCAGGCAAGTCGACGTTCGTGCACACAGTGCTTGGGCCGGCCACCGGCCTGCCCTTCATCAACGCTGACGACATAGCGGCTGCCCTGTGGCCGGGCGCCGAGGAAGCGCACGCCTACGACGCGTCGCGTGCCGCCATGAAAGCCCGCTCCCAAGCCCTCAGCGACACGCGGTCGTTCATCACCGAAACCGTCTTCAGCCACGCCAGCAAGGTCGCCTTGGTGGAGCAGGCAGCGCGGGCGGGCTACCGCGTCGAGCTGCACGTCATGCTCATTCCCGAGGATGTGACCGTCGCACGTGTCGCGTATCGCGTCAGCGCCGGAGGACACACCGTTCCGCCCGACAAAATCCGGGAGCGCTATCACCGCCTCTGGGGGCTGGTCGCCGACGCCCGCGCAATCGCACACCGCGCGACGTTCTACGACAACTCGCGCAGCAAGCCGTTTCAGCAGGTCGCCGCGTACGAACGCGGCCATCTGGTCGGCACGCCGACCTGGCCCACCTGGACACCTGAGGTTCTCACCGGCTGAGCTGGCGCCCGTCCTCAGCGTCGGCTCAGGACGCGCATCACACCGCGGCTGAGAGGCCGATGGACGCGGCGGAGCTCCTACCGCGGCTCGGCAGCGGCGGCCGACCAGCGATGTTGGCGGCAGGTCGGGTTCCGTTGCCCGGGCGCCGGACTATGTTCCGGCCGACTCGTGGTGTTAGGGTGCCGCGCTCCCGCCGATTGCAATTCCCTCCTGATAGCCGGACCCTCCATCCCAGAAGGGCACGAACGTCCGCCCGGTGCCATTCGCGGCGGCGCCGATGCGCACGGCCAGGCTCACGGGGCCGAGGATGAGCAGATGCTTGTCGATTCCACGAGCGTTCAGTGCCGCGAGCTGGTCGACTGTCCACTGCCCGGGGTCGCAGATGTCCTGGACGGTGAGTGCGTGCTCGGGCCGGTCATCGACGGAGACATGGAGATGGATGGCCTCGCTCGCTCCTTGCGCGTCGGCGTAGCGGACGACCGCGTCGCCGAGGTCCTTGCCGACTGACACGGCCACAACAGCGGGCCCGTGCCATCCCAACGATGAGCGACGCGGTTCTCGCAACCCGCTGGCATTGGCGGTCAGGTCGGGGACAGCCATCAATCCGCGCGACGATGGCTGTGCGACCGTCAGATTAACCGGGCGAACGCGGTTCCACTCCCAGCCCACGAGCACAGCGAGAGGAAGACGCAGGTGCGGCTCGACGATGATGTGGGGCAGCCACTCTGCGTCTGGGCGGCGTCGCGGATGTCCGCCAGCGTCTCTGCCATCGTACGGATAGCTGACGGGTCGTGGATGCGCCCGTCGGGGTCCAGCTGCGATGCCAGTCGAGCGCGAGGTCGTGCGTGGTCAGAGGTCGGCGGTCGCCCGCCCGTGATGGCTACATGCAGGTGGTCCGCTCTGTGGTCTCGAACAAGGTCGCGCGCGTACTGCCTGGCGGCGCGCCTCGCGAAGTCCTCTGTGCTCTCGTTCTGCTCACGACAGACGCCATGACGTCCGAGCAGCTCGCGCGCGCTTCGACGACCAAAGGCCTTTTCGACCGCCTTTGCGTCTCGGCCGGGCGACAGGTCGACGAACAGCGAGACGAACGGATACGCGCCGTCGACCACTCGACGCGCCCGGCGAAGGGCGGCCGGCACCTCTAGGCGACAGATGGTCTTCGAGCTGAGGCTGTTCTGAGTCCCGTACCAGATGAAACCGCCGGTCTCGTGTCCAATCGCTCGCTTCAACGCGAGATTCCAGCGTTGCCCGAGGCGCAGGTCGCGAACGTCCTGCCAGCCACCGGCACCGCGCAAGCAGAGCTCGTCGTGGAGGAGGGCCAGTTCGTTCGCGTCCTCACGCTTGTGGCTGAGGAAAGGCTTGTACGGCATCGACAGCGCACCCTCGCTACGGCCTTTCGCCAACGTAAACGCTGAGACCCGAGCGCACGCCGAGGCCGCCGCCCCTGCTGTGGTGTCAGCGGCCCGCCACTTCGCTGTCAGCAGTCCGCCAGCCCGATGACGCCGCACCGCCGAGCCGATGACAGCCGCTGCCAGCCCTATGACACCGAGCCGCCAAGGCGCTGACACCCACCGCCGCGGAGATGACGTGTCACCGCCGTTAAGGGCGGTGACATCGACACCGCCGCCATCATCAACCGCAACCCGTGTTGAATCCGCAGCTCGAGCACGTGTAGCAACTGCCGGTCCGCTGCATCATCCCGCCGCACTGCTGGCATGCGGGCCCGAGGTCGAGCCCACGTCCGACGGCCGGGCGGACGGGTGGGGAGTCGGTCAGCGCCGACGCCGCAGGTCGGGGTGGAGCAGTCGCGGCGCCGTTGCCCTCGACCGTGGTGACGCCGTTGGTCGCGCGCGGTGGCCCGGCGGTGTCGCTGCCGTGCGAGCTCGCGGCGTCCTCGGCGGCCTTCCTCGCCCGCACGCCGGGCGTGAGGATGCCGAGCTCCTCCTGGAGGTCGACGTCCAGGAAGCGCGAAGCAAGCCAGCGCATGATGTAGTCGGGCATCGACTTCGCGAACGGAATCTCCGGGTTGGAGGTCATTCCCTCGGGCTCGAAGCGCATGTAGCTGAACTTGCGCACGAGCGTCTCGAGCGGCACCCCGTACTGCAGCGCGATCGAGATCGCGGTCGCGAACGAGTTCATCATCCCGCGCAGCGTCGAGCCTTCCTTACCGATATCGGTCAGGAAGATCTCGCCCACCGTGCCGTCGTCGTACTTGCCGGCGGTGATGTAGCCCTCGTGGCCGCCGATCGAGAACTTGTGGGTGAGCGACTGGCGCTCGCGGGGCATCCGCCGGCGCTTCGGCGGCGCCTTTGCGAGCGCCGCGGCGACCGCCGCCTCGACGTCCGCCTCGGTCACACCAGGCGCCGCCTCTTGCTGGGCGTCGGTGCGGAGCGCCTGCGCGGTCTTCGAGCCGTCACGGTAGATCGCAAGCGCCTTGACGCCGAGACGCCACGCCTGCTGGTAGGCGTCGGCGATGTCCTCCACGGTGGCGGTCTGGGGCATGTTGACCGTCTTACTCAAGGCCCCGCTGATGAACGGCTGCACGGCTCCCATCATCTCGATGTGACCCATGTGCGAGATCGCCCGTTCGCCGACCGCGACGTCGAACACGGGCAGGTGCTCGTCCGCGAGCGCGGGGGCGCCAACAATTGTGCCGTGGTCGTTGATGTAAGCCTCGATCTGCTCGATCTGCTCGTCCGTATAGCCGAGCGTCTGCAGCGCGAGCGGCACCGTCCGGTTGACGATCGTCATCTGACCGCCACCGACGAGTTCCTTGTACTTGACCAGTGAGAAGTCGGGCTCGACGCCGGTGGTGTCACAGTCCATTAAAAAGGAAATCGTGCCGGTGGGAGCAAGCACCGTGGCCTGCGCATTGCGATAGCCGTGCTCCTCGCCCGCGCTCACAGCTTCGTCCCACGTGGCCCGTGCAGCCGCCAGCAGGTCCCGATCGACGCAGTCGGAGTCCGCGATCGCGTACGCCGCGTCGCGGTGCATCCGCATCACGGCATTGTGCGGCTCACGATTGATCGCATAGCCGTCGTAGGGGCCGATTGCTGCCGCGATCCGCGCCGACTCGAGGTACGCACGACCGGTCATCAGCGCCGTGATCCCGGCCGCTGTGCCGCGACCCTCGTCAGAGTCATACGGAACGCCGTCCGCCATCAGGAAGGCGCCTAGGTTCGTGTAGCCGAGCCCGAGCTGCCGGAACGCGCGGGCGTTCTCTCCGATCTTCTCGGTCGGATAGCTCGACGGCGAGACAACGATCTCCTGCGCCAGGAACACGATGTCGACCGCGTGCTCAAACGACTCCGCGTCGAACGTGCCGTCCGCGCGGCGGAACTTCATCAGGTTCAGCGACGCCAGGTTGCACGCTGAGTCGTCGATGCTCAGGTACTCCGAGCACGGATTGGATGCGGTGATCCTGCCGGTGTTCGGATTGGTGTGCCAGTGGTTGATCGTCGTGTCGTACTGCAACCCCGGGTCCGCGCACCGCCACGCGGCCTCTGCGATCTCCTGCATGAGCTCGCGGGCGGGGATCGGGTCGCCGATCGGCTGGCCGGTCGCGCGGCCGATCAGATGCCACTTCTCGTCGTTCTCGACGGCACGCATGAACTCGTCGGTGACGCGCACCGAATTGTTCGCGTTCTGGTATTGGATCGAGTAGAAGCCGTCGCCGTCGATCGACATGTCGAAACCGGCGTCGCGCAGCGCCGCAGCCTTATCCTCCTCCTTCGCCTTGCACCAGATGAAGTCGCGGATGTCGGGATGGTCGACGTCGAGCACGACCATCTTCGCCGCGCGGCGGGTCTTGCCACCCGACTTGATCGTTCCGGCCCAGGAGTCCGCTCCGCGCATGAACGACACCGGTCCCGACGCCGTGCCACCCTTGGACAGTGGCTCCATCGAACCGCGGATCTTTGACAGGTTGATCCCCGAGCCGGAGCCGCCTAGGAAGATTTTGCCTTCCTTGGTGTTCCATTCGAGGATCGAGTCCATGCTGTCCTCGACGGAAAGGATGAAGCAGTTGTGGACCGCGACGTTGTTGGTTAGGAATTCCTCTGACTCTGTCTGGATGTCGTACACATCCTGGATGCCCAGAGGCTCGATCGCGACGATCTGCTCCTCACGGAGATCAGGGCACCGCTTCCAGTCCCGGAGAGTGAGCGAACGCAGCAGCTTGTCCGACTTCGCCCGGCTCGGGAAACCCACGAGCTCGGCGAAGCGCCCGCGCTCGGAGCCGATGCCGATTGCCAGCTCGTGGAGGTCGTGGCGAGGATCGCGTTTGCGCAGTCGGCGCGAGTAGATGCCCAAGACCATCAGCAGCAGCTGCAAGTCCTCCGTCCACCGCTCGCCTATCACTGCTACCGCCACGATCGCGTGTTCATAGCCGTTCTCGCGACGGATCGAGACATATCCGTCGGCCTGGAAGACGCTCTGCAGATAGGCGCTGATCTCATCGTGAGAAGCCGTCCACAGCCGGCTCGGAACGCGGATGTCGACACCACGAGCGAGTAGTTCCCAGCGCTCCACGAACTCACGCAGAACCTCGCCGTACAACCGAATCCGCTGTACCGCGACGTCCTTCGTATCGGCGTCTCTCACCTTACGGTGAACATCCGGGAAGACGACGTCGAGATGGCTCGAGACCCATTCGTACTCGTCCTCGCTCGCGAACTGAAACTCAATCGTCAGAGAGCGATTCGTGCCGTGGTCGTACTGGCCGACGAAGCCATCCGCCTGAAGCCAACCGGCGAGCGCGGCCTCGGAGATCGCCACGCTGTCGCTCGCCTCAGGACCGTCATCGAACGCAGCTGTGCCCCCGACCGCAACCAGTGCGGGGATGTCCACCTTGGCGCGGTGCGGGTGCAGGTGCAGCCGCATCCCAACTTCGAGCTGGTCGAGGCGCATCCAGCTCGCCTCTCCGTGCCACTTGTCTCCCGCCTTGACAACGTGATCGGGAGTCGCCTCGATGAAGCTACCGTTGCGTAGGCGCACGCGCCAAACGGGCTTACGTCCGTTCGCCTTGACAGCCACCACTCGGGTTATCCCGCTTGAGTCGTAGACCTCGCGCCCAACCTGCTCTGACTCCACGATCTCGCCGATCGGCACCATTCCTTGGGGTGTCGACACCAGCGCGTGATATGGAAGGCACGCCGAGCATTGCGGGCTCTCCTCGAACCCGACGTTGAACCACACGGGCGAATTGAATGCCGCCATCTGGTGCAGCAGGATGTGCGTCAGCTCGGCCTCGAATGCGTCGCCGTCCTCCGCGGTCGCGAAGTAGCCGCGCTCGCGTCCCCACGTCGCGATTGTGCTGGCGACACGGCCCACCATCTGCCTGACGGAACGCTCCCTGCCGGGGGTGCCGATCTGCCCGCGGAAGTATTTCTGGGCGACGATGTTGGTCGCATTCTGAGACCAGGTCTTCGGGAACTCGACGTCGCGCTGCTCGAACGAGACCTTGTCTCCGTGGCCGATGCGCGCGTCGCGCAGTTCCCACTGGACGGTGTCGAACGGATGCACTCCGGGCGTCGTGAAGTAGCGGCGGATCGAGAGGGAATCGGTTCGCTCGGGGTTTCTCCGGCGAGACGGGTCGCTGGGTGTGACTGGGGTCTGCGGGCTTTGCTCCATATCCGACCTGCTCCTCTGTTCTCGCTGAATCCGCGTGCCCGGCCTCGCGTCCTGTGGGGCCCGGGGGCGTAGCATCTTGGCAGCTGCCTCAGACGGAACCGTGACGTCGAGGGCGACTCTCGCGCCGTCGGCAGAAGGCACGAGACGAGCCCTTATTTTATCAGCGTGTGCGGCCCTTTTAGCCTTTCTAGCCGGCAGTCGGGAGAACTGTTTCCCCGCATCCTCCGAGCAAAGGCGCTGCGCACCCACAAACGTGTCTGAGCGGTCCGCTCCCTGGCGACCCAAGGTGCTGAACGGGCTGACACGGCCACGCGCGGCCCGTGCTAGCGTCGCCGCGAATGCCCACGGGTCAGCTCTCAAGCCGCGGCTTGCCCGAGGCCGCCGGGCCCAACCTGGAGATTCCCGCCGGCGCCAGTCCAAACGGCGCCGGCGCCGATTCCGGCGGCGCCCCGAGCGCGCTGCTCGTCGCGCTCCTGCTGCTGGTGCTCTACGCGGCGTTCGCGCACGGCGCCGATTCGGATCCGGCCGAGGCGCGCGTGCAGGTCGGACTCTCCGTGCTCGGCGCCCTCGCCGGCGTCGCCTGGCTGTGGAGCGGAACGATCCGCGTCGCCGCGCGTCCCCTCGCACTCGCCGGGATGGCCCTGCTCGCCGGGTTCGCGCTATGGAGCGGCGTCACATTGCTGTGGAGCGTGGCGCCCGACCAAACCTGGCTCGAGTTCAACCGCGATCTCGGCTACGTGATCGTGCTGGCGCTTGCTTTCGCCGTCGGAGCCTCGCACCGGCATGCACTCGAGCGGGTGGCCACCGGCTACCTGCTGGTCGCGCTCGCGGTGACCGTGTACGGAATCGGCCAGAAGGCCTTCCCGGAACTGCATATCAACGGCATCTTCAACCTCGACCAGACCAGCCAGTACGCGCGTCTCCAGGCGCCGCTCGACTATTGGAACGCGCTGGCTCTGTTCGTGGCGCTCGCGGTGCCGATCGCGCTCGTGGTCGCCGTCGACCCGAAGCGACCGCGACGGATCCGGATGGCGTCACTGCTGGCGGTAGAGCTGATGCTGCTGGTGATCGTGCTCACCTATTCGCGAGGAGGCGTGATCGCGCTCGTGGTCATCGTCGCGGTCAGCGTCATCTTCGGCGGTGCCTGGCTGAGGACGCTGCTGCTACTGGCAGCGGCGGCAGCGGCGGCCGCGCTGCCACTGGCGGTGGCACTGACCAGCTCGGCGCTCAGTGGCGAGAACATCCCTGTCAGCCAGCGCGAGTTCCGTGGCGCACAGTTCGCGGTCGTGCTGGTCGTGTCGCTGGCGCTGCTGTTCGCCGCTGGTCGCAGGCTGCTCGACGTCGACCGGCGAATCGAGGTCAGTCCCGAGCGGGCGCGGCGGATGGTGCGTCTGCTGGTGGCGGGCGCCGGCATCGTGCTGCTGATCGGACTGGTGGCGGTGACGCTGTCCTCACGCGGGCTCGGCGGATCAATCTCCCATGTCTGGCACAGCTTCACGACGCCGGTCGGGGCGAACGTCAATAACCCGAACTTGACGGTGAGCTCCAGCTACCGGTGGGTGTGGTGGAAGGAGGCGGTCGGGGCGTGGAGTGCTCGGCCATTCGGTGGCTGGGGAGCGGGTTCCTTCTCGGTTCTCGATCTCCTCTACCGCACCACCAACGCACACGTGCAAGACGCCCATAACGTGCCGCTGCAATGGCTGGCGGAGACCGGCGTGGTCGGCGCGCTGCTCGCGATCGGCGGCTACGGGCTGCTGCTCGCCGGCGGAGTCGACACCGTCCGGCGCAAGGCCGGCACCGAACGCGCATTCGCAGCGGCGCTACTTGCCGGAGGGGCGGCGTACGCGGTGCACAGCTTCTACGACTGGGATTGGGACATGCCGGGCGTGACGTTTCCAGTGATTGTGTTCCTGGGCGTGCTCGCCGGCTCGGGCGCCGGCCGCTGGACGCGCCTGTGGCCCGGGCGGCCGGCCGGCACTCGGGCTCTGGCGCTCGCCGCGAGCACCTTCGTCCTCTGCGTCTACGCGCTCTCCGCGATCCTTCCCAGCCTCGCCGCGACGAAGGCGAGCGCGGCGCTGACACAGGCGGGAGCGACGTCGTCCCGGGCCGCACTCGAACGCGCCGAGGCGACGGCACTATTCGCCTCGCGACTGGATCCGCTCTCGGACGAGGGTCTCAAAGCGGCTGCGTCGATCTCGGACTACCTCGGCGAGCCGGCACAGGCCCGCGCCTACCTACTCCAGGCGGTGCGGAGGGACCCGAGCGACGAGCTCGCGTGGGGGGACCTCGCCGCTCTCGAGCTCGAGCTTCGCAACGCGAGCGCGACGCGCCAGAGCACTGAGCGGGTGCTCCAGCTCGATCCTCGCGGAGCGATCGGGCGACAGCTGATGCTGGATCTGGAAGAGCTGCTCGCGCCACCGAACGATTCCGCGACGGCGGCGAGCACGCCGCTGCCGTCCCGCTGAGCCGGGGGCCATTGCTTCTCGGTGATCGTGGGGCGGGCTCGATTCGACCGCTTCGCCGTGCTGATCGGGTCCGAGCGCGGTGGGGTGTGAGTTCAAGCGGCCGAACCGCTGCGTTTCGGTCGCAAGGGGTGCGACCAATGTGCAGCGCTTCGCTTCGCTTCGCTTCGCGCCGGCGCGAGCGCGTCGGGTCGCGCCCTCCCAAGCGATCCCTAGAAAATTCGGCGCGTGACCGCTACGGCGCGACGCCGAGCTTAATCGCGCCGGTCAGGACGAGCAGCGCGAGGGCGGTCCCGCACGCCAGCAGGATCATCCCCACGACCGCCTCGGACGGAAGCCAGCGAGACTTGGCGCGCTGGCGTGCCGGGCGCTGCCGTGGCGTCGAGGCTAGGCGCGCCGCGGCCTGCCTGCTGGCGCTGGCCCGGACGAGTGCGGCCTCCCGGTCCCCCGCCGGTGGGCGGTCGCTCGGAACGTCGGCTTCCGAGGACTCAGGCGACTCTGGAGCGTCGGCCTCCGTCGGAGCCTGGCTCGGCCGATCGGTCTGGGCCTCGCGCGCAGCGCGTCGTTCGGCCTCGCGCGCGGCACGGGATTCACGTTTGGCACGAGCACGGGCATCGGCCTCGCGCGCCTTCTCGGCGGCGGCTAGCTGCGCTTCGGCCGCCTCCCTGGCCTGCTCGGCTGCGCGCATCCTCTCCTCGGCCTCGGACTTCGCCTCGACTGCTGCTTTGAGTGTCGACTCGGCAACGGCTCGGGCCTCTGCCAGCTCGCTGCCAACCGCCTCGGCCATGGCTTCGGCACGCTCGCGGGCGTCGCGCTCGGCAGCGATCTGCGCTGCCGCGCCGGCGCGCGCATCGGCGGCGTCATCCTCGGCACGCTCGCGCGCGTCGTCGGCCGCGGCGGCCACCGCGTCGGCACGTTCGCGGGCGTCACGCTCGGCAGCGGCCTGAGCCTCCATCTGCTCACGAGCCTCACGCTCGGCAACGGCCTCAGCCTCCATCCGCTCGCGCGCCTCGCGCTCGGCGGCGACCAGCTCCTCCATCTGCTCACGAGCCTCACGCTCGGCAACGGCCTCAGCCTCCATCTGCTCGCGCGCCTCGCGCTCGGCGCCGACCAGCACCTCCATTCGCTCGCGCTCCTCACGCTCGCGCGCGTCACGATCAGCCGCCGCCCGCGCCTCAACACGCTCCCGCTCCTCACGCTCGTCCGCTGCCCGCGCCTCAACGCGCTCCCGAGCGTCACGCTCAGCAGCCGCCTGAAGTTCGACACGCTCGCGCTCCTCACGCTCAGCGCCTGCCCGGGCCTCGGCTTGCTTGCGCGCTGCGCGCTCGGCGGACAGTTGCGCCTCGGCCCGCTCGTGAGCCCTCGCGGCGGCACCCGCCTCGCCCTCCTTCTCCGCAGCGCCATGATGTACATCGGCGAGGTCCTCCTCGGCGCGCGCCAGCGCGTCACGCAAGCGATCGGCCTCGCCCGCTGCGCTCGAAGCCGCCGCCCGCAACACCTCCGCTTCCGCCATCGCCGCAGCGACCGCCTCGCGCGCCCGCACGTGCTCCGCCCCGGCATCGGTTCGCGCCGCCTCATGCGCACGGCGCTCGTCAGCCAGCCGCAAGTCGAGCTCGTCGGTAGCCGCCACGAGCCGATCACGCTCCTGCTCCAACGACGACGCAAGCGCCTCAGCATCAGCTCGCGCAGCACTCAGAACCGCAAGCTCCGCCACCAGCTGCTCCACACGCCCCGCGAAAGCACCCCGCTCAGACGACAACATCTCAACCTGCTCGCCGACCACCAGAGCACGCGACTCGAGCTCGTCGGTAGCCGCCACGAGCCGATCACGCTCCTGCTCCAACGACGACGCAAGCGCCTCAGCCCGCTCACGCGCCCCAGCCTCCTGCTCGTAGTGAACCCCAGCGTCCCGAGCCTCCAACTCCGCGCGCGCAAGCTCATCACGCAACCGATCGGCCTCGCCCGCCGCCGTCGACGCCACCACCCGCAAAACCTCCGCCTCAGCCAACGCCGCAGCGACCGCCTCACGCGCCCGCACATCCCCCGTACCCGCATCAGTCCGCGCCGCCTCATGCGCACGCCGCTCGTCAGCCAGACGCGACTCCAGCTCCGCGGCCGCGGCCACAAGCCGATCACGCTCCTGCCCCAACGACGACGCAAGCGCCTCAGCATCAGCTCGCGCAGCACTCAGAACCGCAAGCTCCGCCACCAGCTGCTCCACACGCCCCGCGAAAGCACCCCGCTCAGACGACAACATCTCAACCTGCTCGCCGACCACCAGAGCACGCGACTCGAGCTCGTCCGCGCGCAGCGCTTGACTCTCGGCGCGTCGCTCGGCTTCGGCGACCGCGGCGGTCGCTCGTTCCTGGGCCAGCCAAAGCTCCGTCGATCTGCGCTCCGCCCGAGCGGCGGCCAGCTCGAGTTCTTCCGAACGCTGCTCGACTGCCTCAAGCTGCTCGGAGCGTTCCGCGAGCGCCTGCGTTTGGCTTGTTATCGCTTCCTTGGCCCGCTCCAGCTCGGCGCCGAGCCGTTCGCGCTCGCTCTCGAGCTGGGCTAGTTGCTCCCCGGCTGCGCTCCGTGCCGCATCGAGCTCGGCCTCTGCCTGCTCGAACCGCAGCGTCGCCTCCGCGCGTGCCGCTTCCCCGGCTTCGATCAGGCCGGCCGCGCGCACGCCTTCTGCCCGAAGCGCGCCGAGATTGGCGTCCAGGGCCTGGACCTTCGCGGCCAGTGCGGTCCCCTGGCGGTGTGACTCCTCGAGCTCGGCCTGTGCCTGTCGGAGCTCGGCGGCAAGGACATCGCGTGCCTCTGTGAGCTCCGCGACTTCGGTCGCGCTTCGCTCCGATGTGGCGGTCAGCTCAACGAGTGCCCCCGACCGACCCTCGAGCTCGTCTCGAGCCGCCGCAAGCTCCGAAATGAGCTGCTCTGAGCGCCCATCGGCCGCGGCCAGCGTGCCGAGCACGACCGCCAGTTCCGACTGGAGCTGGGCGAGAGCTGCTTCTGCTTCCACTCGGGCCGCCGTCGTCGCGCCGAGCTCGGCGATCACGCCGGGCAGTCGACGCCCGAGCGCGTCACGCTCGGCTTCCACGACGGCTCGCTCCTGCACCGCGGCGGCGAGGTCGATCTGCGCCGTTCCGAGCTCCTCCTCGATTCCCCCGCTCAGGGCACGGGACCGCTCGAGCTCCTCCTCGAGCACACCGATCCGCCCACGGGTGCGCTCCAGCTCGGCCACGGCCTCCACGGCCTCGGCTGCAAGCTGGTCCCGCGCCTGGTTGGCGTCGACGAGCTGCGATCGGACCTGGTCGCGGTCGCGCTCGAGCGCACTGGCACCATCCAGTTCGGCCTCGAGCAGGCGCTCGAGCTCCTCCACGCGCGCGAGCGCGCTCTCCGCCTCGCGCTCTTGAGCAACCGCTGCGGACCGGGCAGCATCGACGATCTCGTGGGCGCCGGCGATCTCTGCCGTTGCGAGCGCCAACCGCTCGTCGAGCGCTGCTACGCGCTTTTCGGCGTCGGCCGCGAGCTCGGCATGTTCCGCGGCCCTGCTAGCGGTGCGCTCCTCGGCCGTATCGGCACGCTGCTCGGCCTCCTCCAAGTGAACCTTGGCCGCCTCGAGGAGCGCCTCCAGTTCGGTGGCGCGAGATCCGTATGCCGCAGCCTGCGCCTCGAGCTCAGTCGCGCGAGCGCCATCTGCCGTGTTCTGCGCTCGAGCCCGTTCGAGCTCGCTCTGTAGCTCGGCGTTGGCTGCCGCCGCTTGACCGGCGCCGACCTCGAGCCGCGCGGCCTCCGCCCGTGCCGCATCCACCAGGAGCTCGAGCTGGACGGTACGGCCTGCGTGCTCCTCTGCCCTCGCCTCCGCGCTCGTGGCAATCCGCTCGGACTCGGCGAGACTCTCTCGCACGGCCACCAGCTCGGATCGGAGCTCGGCGCTCGAATCCTGTGCCCGGGAGGTCTCGGCGCGAGCTTCCCCGAGCTCGCGTTCGAGCTCGGTGATCAGCACCGAGAGCTCGTCGCGCCCGGCCGCGAGCGCGCCGGCGCGGTCGCGAGCCGTATCCAGATCGCGTTGCAGACCCTGCCGCTCGTCCTCCTCCTCGTCGATCTTCGACTGGAGCGCGGTGACGGCGCTCTGCGCCTTCTCGAGCTCGCGTTCAAGCTCCGCCGCGCCCGTGGCCGCGGCGATCAGCTGCTCCCGTACCGAGGCTGCCTCATTCTCCAGCGCGATTAGCTGATCGGCAGCGTCGGTCTGGACTCGCTCGGCCGCTCCCGCCCGCGCCTCCAAGGCTTCTGCGTGGCTCATCGCCTCGGCGCGCTCGGACTCCAGCTCGGCGATACGCGCGTCCGCCTCGGCGCCCGCCGCCTCGAGCCCGGCGACACGCCCAGCGGCCTCGTCGGCGCGACCCTCAGCCGCGGCAGCGCGACCCTCAGCCGCTGCAGCGCGGGCCTCGCCCTCGGCGCGCGCGGCCTCCAGCCCGGCGACTTGCGCCTCGGCCTCGTCGGCGCGGGCGATCGCCTCGGCGTGGGCACGCCACGTGTCGCGGAGTCGCTGATCGGTGCCGGCTTTCTCGCTCTCGGCAACGCCGGCCCGCGAGTCGGCCTTGGCCAGCTCGCGCTCGAGGCGCCGGAGAGCCTCTAGCTGCTTGGCCAATCCGCCCTCCAGCTCGGCTCGTGTCTGGCCAGCCTCAGACAGATCCAGCTCCAGCGCGGCGACCCGCGCAGTCAATGCCTGCTCGCGCGTGGCCAGCTCCGCCGCTCCCGAGCTCGCCTCACCAAGCGTAGCCTCCAACGCGCTGGCTCGGGCCTGCACCTCGGCGGTCTCCGCTTCGATCTCCGTGGCTCGTGCCGCGGCCTGGGTCACTTCCTCGCGGGCATCCTCGAGCGCGACGGTGAGCTCCTCGATCCGCCGCTCGAGCTCCTCGGAACGCCCGACAGTACCGGCGGCACGTTCCTCCGCCGCCTGCGCGCGCCGCTCGGCGGCCGCGACCGCGGACTCGGATTCCCGGAGACGCTCGGCGGCCTCGGCCTCGTGGAGCTCGAACTCGCGAGTCCGGTCGCTCACGCGGGTCAGCTCGAGCTGGATCAGCGCGACGGAGCTCCCGGCCTCGAGCACGGAGGCCTCGAGCTCGACCGCCCGCGCCTCCGCCGCGGTCGCGCGCGCCTCCGCGTCGCCGGCGATCTGCCGGTGATCGCCGGCGACCTTTTCGAGCTCGGCTGCCAGCTCTTCCGCTCGCTGCTGCTCGCTGCGCGCTTGCTCCTGCAGCGCGTTTACTCGTTCGTTGGCCTCGGCCGTCTCAACCGCCAGCGCGGCGGCGCGGTTCTCGAGCTCGCCCGCATGCCCCTCGGCCTGGGTCGCCCGCGTGCGGAGCTTCCCTACCGTCTGCTCGAGCTTCGCCGCTCTGCGCTCGGCCTCGGTGGCCCGCGCTTCGGCTTGTCGCGCGCGACGAGCTTCCGTCGTCTTGGCGCCGTCGAGCTCCGTAGCGCGGCGCTCGTGCTGCGCGCCCTGTTCTCGGGTCCGCTCGAGCCTCGACTCGAGCTTCTTCGCCGATACCTCCGCCAGTCCCAGCTGCTCTTGGAGTCGGGTCGCGCGGTTCTCTGCCTTCTCCGCGCGGGTGGTGGCCGCCGCAGCCAGCGCCTCGAGCTCTGCGACTGCCCGGTCGCGATCGGCTGTGCGGAGATCGAGCTGCTCGGCGAGCTGCAACCGCGCCGCCTCAAGCTCGCCGGCGCGATCACGCAACCCGCCCAGATCCGCCTCAAGCGACCGCGCACGCGTCTCCGCCTCCTGCGCACGCGAGCCCTCAAGCACCATCGCTTCCCGAGCAGCACTCAGCTCCGCCTCACGCCGCGACGCCTCCACCGCAGCCTGATCACGCGCCGCCTCGGTCTCAGCAAGGCGCGCCTGCATCTCCTCAACCCGAACATCGAGCTCGCCCGCCGTCGCGCGCGTGCGATCCAGCGCCGCCGCCTTCTCCCGCGCCTCGCGATCAACCGCCTCCAGCCGCTCCGCCAACTCCACCCTCGACCGCTCCGTCTCCGCCGCCACCGCCTCCGCGCTCTCCGCACGAGCAGTCGCCGCCGCAGCCAGCGCCTCGAGCTCGGTTACCGCGAGGTCACGATCCGCGCGGACACGCTCGATCTCGAGCGTGTGCGCCTGCAGTTGCTCAGTGGTGGCCACGAGACGCTCCTCGAGCCGGGTCGCGCGTTCGCCGATCTCCATCCGATCGGCGTCGCGGAGATCGAGCTGCTCGGCGAGCTGCAAGCGGGCGGCCTCGAGCTCCCCACTGCGATCGCGCAACCCATCCAGATCCGTTTCAAGCGACCGCGCACGCCTCTCCGCCTCCTGCGCACGCGAGCCCTCAACCACCATCGCTTCGCGAGCCGCACTCAGCTCCGCCTCACGCCGCGACGCCGCCGTCGCAGCCTCATAACGCGCCGCCTCAGCCTCCGCAAGCCGCGCCTGCATCTCCTCGACCCGAACATCGAGCTCGCCCGCTGTCTCTCCCACCTGCTGGGCGCGGTTCTCGGCTTGTTGGGCGCGTGCGGCCTCCTCCTTGATCGCCGCCAGCGCGGCGCTGAGCTCTGCGGCATGACTCGCCTGTTGCGCGGCGAACGCTTCCTGGGCAAGCGCGAGCTCCTCCTCACGCTGCTCACTTTCCGCCACGGCCGCTTCGCGAGCGGCTTCGGCGTCGGCGAGCTGGTCCTGAGTTTCAACGAGGCGCTCTGCCAGTTGTGCCTGCAGTACAGCGAGGCGATCGTCGAGCTCGCTCGCCGCTGCACTCGTGCGAGCGAGGGCCTTGGCCTTCTCGCGCGAGTCGCGGTCGAGCTCACGCAGCTGCTCGGCAAGCTGCGCGTTCGACCGCTCGGCCTCCGCGGCCGCTGCCTCCGCCTCCAGCGCGCGGGCCTCTGCCGCCCTGTGCACGTCAATCGCCGCGGCCAGCCGGGTCTCCGCGGCTTGCCTGGCCTCTTCCAGCGCGCTCGCTTTCGCTCGGTTCGCCTCCTCAGCCCGCTCCGCCTCGACCCGAGCGTCGAGCTCCTGGCGCGCCGTGTCCTGCGCCGCCACCGCTTCTTCGCGGGCCCGATCGAGCTCGGCGGCGGCCTTCGTGCGTTCGTCGACGAGCGCGCGCTCGGCCTCGACCAGCCGCGCCTCGGCGACCTTGATCGCCCTGTCTCGCTCGCGTACGCTCCCGTCGAGCATCGTCAGCGCCTCGGCCTCGCGCGCGAGCTGCGCCTCCAGCTCCGAACGGGCCTCGAGCGCGGCGGTCAGCTCGGACTCGAGCGCGGTGAGCCGCGACGTAGCGAGGACGTGGGCGTCGGAGACGCCCTCTGCTCGGGCCTCTGCATCGGCCCGTCGGTCGCGCTCCGCTTGTAGGCGCTGCTCGAGTTCCTGGATTGCATAACGGCGGGCCTCGGCGCGACGCTCAGCTTCAGCGCGGCTACGGCGCTCTTCCCGCAGCTCCTCCCGATCTGAACGGCTCCGCGTCTCACGCGGCGCAGCCGGGCGCTGTGGAGCTGCCGACTCGCGCGCGGCCCGTGTTGTGGGTTGCCGCCGGCGCCGCGTGGGCGACGGCAGTTCGATCACCGCGCCGTCGGGCAACTCGAGCGCGAACACGGCGGTTCCCCTCTCGAGCAGCGCGGTGGGCGCGGTGTAGGCGGCCCGCATCAACCCGAGCGGATCGGCAGGAGCCGGAAGTGGCTCGAACCGGTGCTTCGCGGTGCCGTCGTCGATGATGAGTAGCGGCGGGCCGTCGCGAAGCACGTCGGCGTCGGGCGGCCGCGCGGCCACTCGAAGCAGCGTCGTGTCCGGGCCGACCTCGACGCGCTCGAACTCCTGTAGCTCGATCACGCTCACAACTGCGGCCAGTCGGCTGCGGCGAGTGCGCGCGTCAGCGGCCCGAGGAGCCTTCGAGCCCCGTTCACACTCTCAGCATGTCGCAACGCTGCCCACCTGCTCTCTTGACCGATTCCGCCGGGTGCGGACAGACGACGGCGATTGTATGTTCTGTTATATCTCCCGTGCTGATGGGACGGAACCTTGCACGTGGCGAGCGGGCGCCCGCACGAGTCGCGGACGAGCGCCGGTCGCGGTCGTGAAGCTCCTGGTGACCGGCGGGGCCGGTTATATCGGGTCGATCATCACCACCGATCTGCTCGAGGCCGGGCACGAGGTGGTAGTGCTCGACAACCTCGAACGGGGGCACCGTGAGGCGGTCCCGGCGGCCGCTCGACTGGTGCTGGCCGACCTGCGGGATCAGGCCGCCGTCGCCGCGGTCGCGAGTGAGGGCTTCGACGGCGTGCTGCACTTCGCCGCGCTTGCGCTCGTGAGCGAATCCGTCGCACACCCGGAACGGTATTACCGCACCAACGTCGTCGGAACGCTGAACCTCCTCGACGCGATCCGTGCCGCAGGCGTCTCGCGTCTCGTGTTCTCGTCCACGTGCGCGGTCTACGGGCAGCCGGACGAGGTTCCGATCTCTGAAACCGCGCCCACGCGACCCTCGAACGCCTACGGGGCATCGAAGCTGGCCGTGGATCGGATGATCAGCGACGAATGCCTCGCGCATCGCCTCGGCGCTGTCAGCCTTCGCTACTTCAACGTCGCCGGCGCCAGCCACG
>Ga0302326_10012527_pt1 | contig 18070 bp, 15 predicted proteins | sample Palsa_T0_3_FD_202264 | JGI IMG/M metagenome (GOLD analysis project Ga0302326, IMG submission 202264) | Peat permafrost microbial communities from Stordalen Mire near Abisko, Sweden - Palsa_T0_3 | ecosystem: Environmental > Terrestrial > Soil > Palsa > Peat permafrost | place: Sweden: Abisko...
CCATCGGTGACGCGGCACGCGACCTGGGCTATGCGCCACGCCCGTTCGCGGCCGGCATCCGGGCCGAGGCCGAGGCGATGGGGCTGACCCGGTGACCGGCGACGACCTCGTGCTGCTGGCCCGCAGCGCCGTCCACCTGCAGCCGGGGCAGGTAGCGCACCGGGCCCGGCTGCAGGCGCAGCGCACGGCGCTGCGCCGCTGGCCGCAGGCCGGGCGCAGGCTGCTGGCCGGTCCCGGTCCCGATCCCGCTGCCGCGACGGGCTGGCCCGCCGACTTCGTCCCGGTGGACTCCCGGGCTTCGCTGGGCTGGCCCGGCTTGGCCGCCCTGGCCTCCGGCCGGATCGAACTCCTCGGGACGACCAGGGAACTCGGCGAGCCACCGGACTGGCAGCAGGCCGACGCACCCCAGCTGTGGCGCTTCCACCTGCACTACTGGGACTGGGCCTGGGGCCTGGCCACTGACCCGGACCGCCGGGCGGCACGGGCGCTGTTCGCGCGGCTGTGGCGCTCGTGGCAGGCGACCGCTGAGCTCGGCAGCGGCGATGCGTGGCTGCCCTACCCGGCGGCGCTGCGGGCCTGGTCGTGGTGCGGGCTGCACGCCGATCTCGTGGCCGACGGCGACCTGGAGCCGGTGTTCGTCCGTGAGCTGGCCGTCCACGCCGGCTTCCTGAGACGGCATCTGGAGTCCGATGTCGGCGGCAATCATCTGGTCAAGGACCTCAAGGCACTGGCCGGGCTGGCCGTCTTCTTCGCTGACAGCCAGCTGCTACGCCAGACGCTCCGCCGGCTGATCAGGCAGCTGGCCGTTCAGGTGCTGCCCGACGGCGGCCACTACGAGCGTGCACCGGCCTACCACTGCCAGGTACTAGCCGACCTGGTCGACGTGGCGGACCTGGTAGCGGCCACCGGCCGCGAGCCACCGCCGGACATAACCCTGGCAATCAGGCGAATGCGCCGCTGGCTGGGCGGCGTGCTCTCGTTCGATGGTCAGGTGCCACTGCTGAACGACGGATACCCCGTCCCTCGCGCGCTGGTCGCCGCTCTGCAGCCCGGGCCAGCCACGGATCAGCCACTGCTCGCATTGCGCGGCAGCGGCCTGGTACTGGCCACTGTTGGCGACTGGCACCTGCTCGCCGATGTCGGTGCGCCCTGCCCCGACGAACTCCCGGCGCACGCGCACGCGGACACGCTGGGCTTCGTGCTGCATGTCGACGGGACACCGCTGCTCGTCGATACCGGCACGTCGACGTATGCGGCTGGCCCAACCAGGGACTACGAGCGGTCAACCGCGGCGCACAACACCGTGGGCGTGGACGGGGCCGACTCCACTGAGGTCTGGGGCGCGTTCCGGGCCGCCCGGCGCGCCAGGGTCCGGGGCTTCGCGGCCTCCGGCAGCGCCGCCGGCGTGAGCATCGAGGCATGGCATGACGGATTCCGGCGGCTTCCCGGCCGGCCGCGTCACCAGCGGCGCTGGTTCCTGACAGCAGGAGGGCTGCGGGTAGACGACCTGGTGTCGGGCAGGGGCCGGCACGCAGTCGTCATCTACTGGCATCTCGCGGCCGGCTCGACCGTGCTGCTGGAGAAACGCGCGGCGGTTATCAGCACGCCCGCCGGATCATTCCGGGCGCGGGTCACCGCGTCCGATCAGGCGACGCTGGCCGTCGGCTCACGTCCGGTCGCTGTCGGGTTCGAGCAGCGCACTGACGCACTGCTGCTGACCTGCGCTGTCGACGCCGATCTGCCCGTGCGGGTCAGCACCACCTGGCGCCGCGCCAGCCGGAGCGGCGTTGCCGGGCGCTCCGGGGGGCTCAGGTGAGGCAGATCGTGCAGCCCATCGCGGGCGGGCCGGTCAAGGTGCTCGACGTGCCGCGGCCCACGGCGGGTGCCACCGAGGTACTTGTCCGAACTGTCGCATCGATCATCTCTCCGGGCACGGAGCGGGCGGTCACCGCGCTAGCCCGCTCCAGCCTGCTGGCCAAGGCGCGGGCGCGGCCGGATCTGGTCCGCCAGGTCGTGCGCAAGGCGCGGGCCGAGGGCATCGCCGCCACAGCGAAGACGGTCCGGAACAGGTTCGCGCAGGACCTGCCACTGGGCTATTCCGCGGCCGGGGTGGCGGTCGAGGTGGGCACGGCGGTCACCGGCATCCGGGTCGGGCAGCTGGTCGCGACGGGCGGGGCGGGCTGCGCCAACCACGCCGAGTTCCAGGCGGTTCCCGGCCTGCTGTGCGCGGTCGTTCCCGACGACGTACCCGCCCAGGACGCCGCGTTCGCGACAGTCGCCTCCATCGCGCTACATGGCCTCCGGCTCGCTGAGGCGGGCCCCGGCTCGAAGGTGGTCGTGGTCGGCCTCGGCCTTGTCGGCCAGCTTGCCGCCAGGCTTGCCATGGCCGCTGGCTGCGATGTCGCCGGAATCGACCCCGCCGAGCACGCGCGGGACACGGCCGCCAGCTCCGGTGTCCTGGCGCTGGATGAGCGCGGAGAGATGACCACGGATCAGGTGGTCGCCTGGTCGCGGGGGCGCGGCGCGGACGCGGTGCTGGTATGCGCGGCCAGCCCGTCCTCCGGGCCGGTGACGCGGGTTCCCGCGTTGTGCCGTGACCGCGCGGCCGTGGTAATCGTGGGTGACGTCGGCCTCAACCTCAGCCGCACTCCGTTCTACGAGCGGGAGCTCTCGCTGCGGTTCGCGCGCTCCTACGGTCCAGGCCGGTACGAACTGTCCTATGAGGAATGGGGGGTGGACTATCCGGCCGGGCAGGTGCGCTGGACCGAGGGCCGGAACTTCGAGGCCGTGCTCGACCTGCTGGCCTCAGGCCGACTGCGCGTGTCGGATCTCGTCACCCACAGCTACGACATCAGTGCCGCCGCGCAGGCCTATCAGCTGATCGAGCGACGGACCGATCCCTACCTGGCGATCCGCCTGACCTATCCGGCGGCTCTCGCCCACGAGGACCCGATCCGGCTACGGCCGCAGCCTCGGCGGCAGGCGAGTTCATCGCCGGGCGTCGGCTGGATCGGCGCCGGCGCCTTCTCGACTGGAACGCTGCTGCCGGCTTTCCGTGCCGCAGGCTTCGACCGTCTCATAGCGGTGACCTCGGCCAGCGGGCTGTCGGCACGAAGAGCCGCAGAGCGGCACGACTTCGAGAAGGCGGTTTCCGGGGCGTTCGCCGTCATCGATGACCCAGCTGTCGAGGTCGTGGTGGTCGCCACCCCGCACGACACGCACGAGGAACTGGTGACGATGGCCCTGAAGGCCGGGCGGCACGTGTGGTGCGAGAAGCCGCTTGCGCTGACCAGCGACGGCCTCAGCGAGATCGAGGCCGCCTGGGAGGCGTCCGGAAGGCAGCTCATGGTCGGGTTCAATCGCCGATGGTCACCAGCTGTGCTGGCCGCACAGAAGGCGCTCGCGGGAGCGACCTCACCTAAGTTCGTCGTTTACCGGGTGGCCGCCGGGCCGGTGCCCGACGGGCACTGGTACCGCGACCGGCGGCAAGGCGGCCGGCTGCTCGGCGAGGTGTGCCACTTCGTCGACACCGCACAGGCGCTCATCGGCGCGGATATCGAGGAGACCACGGGGATCCTCGGCGACGCCGACGGGGTAGCAGGCAACGACGCAGTGGTGTCTCTGCGCTTCGCGGACGGCTCGCTGGCAACCATCTGCTACGGCAGCGCCGTGCCAACCGCGGCCAAGGAGTGGATCGAGGTGATGGCCGGATCCCGGCGGCTGGTGATCGACGACTTCCGCTCCGCGAAGCTGGACGGCAGGACGCTCTGGAAGGGCCGGCAAGACAAGGGCCACCGCGCCCAGGCGACCGCGTTCTGGCAGGCGGTGCAGGGCGGAGCCGCGGCACCGACGCAGCCCATGCTGGCCACGATGCGTACGACCATCCACGCTGCGGATGCAGGTGCTGGCCGTGGCTGAGCACCTGACCGACCATGCCGGCCAGGTCAGGGGGTTGTTTGACGCGAAAGCTGCGACGTGGCCAGCGAAATACGCCCCTGACGGCCGCCTCTCTGGCCGCCTCACGCGACTTGCCGCAGCCCTCAGCAATCACGTCCCGGCAGTGGGCCGGGTGCTGGACCTCGGCTGTGGCACCGGGGAGCTTGCCCGTGCTGCGGCTGCACGCGGAATGCGGGTAACGGCATGCGACATCTCGCAGCAGATGCTGCGCCGCGCGGCCGAACGCGATCCCAGTGGCGCTGTCGAGTGGGTACAGCTCTGCCCGAACTGGCAGACGCTGCCGTTCGAACCCTTCACATTCGACGCGGTGGTCGCATCGAGTGTCCTTGAGTACGTCGATGACCCTGCCGCTGTTCTTAGCGAGTGCGCCCGCGTGCTCCGCAAGAGCGGGGTCGTTCTCTGTACGGTTCCGGATCTCTCGCACCCGATCCGCTGGCTAGAGTGCCTGGCAGGCTTGGCCGCGCGGCTGCCGTGGGTTCGCGCCGCGAGCGATCGCTGGCCCCGATGTCAGCGCTACTTCACCTACCTGCGGATCTCCCGGCACCGGACGCTGGCGCGCTGGTGGCGTGCAACTGGCGAGCGGGCCGGGCTGCACCTGGTTCCATGCCCGTCGGACCTGGACAAACGCGCGCCACTGCGCCTCCTTGCGTTCCGGGGACCCGGCGACGCGAAGGCAAAGCCTTCATGACCGCCACCGTGCTCGTCGATGCCGCAGGCGCGATGATAGGCGGCGGCGCCAGGTTCAGGACCGAGTTGTATCAGCATCTCGCCCGGACCGGTCGCGAGGACATCAGACTCGTCGGCGCGGACCGACGCCTCAAGCCAAGCTGGCTGCTGCGCCGGGAGATATTCAGGCCAGCACGGGGCCGACGGGTAGCGCTGAACAACGTCAGCTTCGTCGTCCCTGGCGGCGAGCGGTGGACGCGGCTAGGCAATGCCCTGCACTTCCTGACCGACGACGAGGCTGCCCGGCTCGACCCGGCCCTGCGCGTCGCAATACAACGCCAAACGGCCGTGGTGCACCTGACCGCCCGTCGATCAGACGTCCTTGTGACACCCTCAACAGCGATGGCCGAGCGTGTGCAGCGGATCCTGCCAAGCCTGGCCAACCGCGTCGTGCCGCGGCTAAATCCCGTATCGCCGGACTCAGTCCTGACAGTGCAGCGCGATCGCGCCATCTTGTGCCCCGTGCTATTCGCGCCCTACAAGCAGATGGTCGAGCGGCTCACGGAACTACTCGAGGTGATCGATGAATGCGGCGATCCTTCGGTCCGGGTACGCGTGACCGCTGACCGCGCGGAGGTGCCGGAAGCCATGGCGTGCCAACCAAGGCTCGATCTCGTCGGCCGACTGGGCCTCGACGAGCTTCGCGACCTCCGGTCCCGAAGCCGAGCCATCTACTTTCCAACCGGCATCGAGTCATTCGGCTACCCGCTCGCTGAGGCGCGGGTCAGCGGCCAGCCCGTCATCGCCCGCGACACCGAGCAGAACCGGGAGATCGCCGGATCTGCGTTGTGCGGCTTCACTCAGGGTGATCGAGACTCGCTGCGGCATGCGACCATGCTGGCTCTTGCCAGCGAGGTGCAGCCAGATCCCGCGCCTTTCGAACCCGATGCCTACTTCAGCTGGCTGCTGGGACCGGCCCCATGACCAGGCTGGGCCTCCGGCCTTACCGTGCCGGGGATGATCCTGCTCGGGGTGATGTTCCAGTCAGCGTCGTGGTCCTCACGCTGGATGAGGAAGTGAACATCCGCCGGTGCCTGGAGTCAGTGGCGTGGGCGGCCCAGGTGGTGGTGATCGACTCCGGCTCGACCGATGAAACGGTGCCGATCGCGCGTTCGGCGGGGGCCGATGTAGTAGAGCAGCCCTGGCTCGGCTTTTCGGGACAGCGTGAGTTCGCGCTCCGTCTGCCCATTGTTCGGTACGACTGGATCTACTTCGTCGATGCTGACGAGTGGGTCTCCCCGCAACTGGCCACCGAGATCGCCCTGCGGTTGCGGGCACCGTCATGTGCGGGTTTCGAGCAACGCTTCCGGCTTGTCTTCCAGGGCACTTGGATCCGCCACTGCGGCTGGTACCGGGGCTCATGGTTGGTGCGCCTTGAAGACCGGCGATACGCGAAATTCGACGGAAACCTGGTCGGCGAGCGAGTATGCGTGGACGGACCGGTCCGGCGCCTGCGACACGACATTGTCGATGAGGACCACAAGGGCCTAGCCAGCTGGCTGCATAAGCACGTGCGCTACGCCCAACTGGAGGCCGAGCGCCGTAGCGCGCCAATGTCGCTGCGGCAACGTCTTCACTCACTGCGGTTCCGTGCGGACACTCGGCCAGTGATCCGTGCGGTATTCAAGGACCTCGTATTCCCCTCGGTGCCGGCTAGGCCAGCCGCGCTGTTTGTCTACATGTACATCGTCAGGCTCGGTCTGCTCGATGGGCTGGCTGGGCTGCGCTTCTGCTTCTTCCATGCCTGGTACGAGACCTGCGTGAGCGTGCTGCAAGCGAACCCGCCGGCAACCGAGCGAAAGGTCATCTGATGGACACACAGCTGGTCCGCCGAACCGCCGCAGAGGTCCGGTCTGTCGTACGCAATGCCTGCCCCGGTGCGGCGACACGATGGGTCGCGTCGCTTGCGACGCATCTGCCCGAGTGCGTGCGGTCGCGTTCGCTGGTCCCGGCGGACCGCACGTGGGCGCATACGGGCGCGCGCTTCCACACCCCTAGCGGCGCAGTCGTCTCGCTGCCAGCTGCCTATACGGCCGGTGCCCGTGAGATGTATTGCCGCAATGTCTACCTGCGTACCGGGCTGAGAATGCCGACCAAGGGCTGGGTGGTCGATCTCGGCGCCAACAGCGGCCTGTTCGCCGTCTGGGCCGCGGTCACCGGAGCACAGGTCATCGCGGTCGAGGCACAGCAGGACTTCGCGGACAAAATTCGCGGTCTGGCCGAGCACAACGGCGTCGCAGATCGCATAGACGTGGAGATTGCGCTGGCCAGCGGTGTCACATCGTCGGGGGCCTGCGTCGGCGTGGTGGCCGATGATCTCCGGTGGGCGGCGACCTCGCACGGCGGCTCTGCACGGCCCGCCGACGTCTCTATGCCAGAGCTTATGTCGACGTACCGGATCGATCGGGTGGGCTTGCTGAAAGTGGATATCGAGGGAGGCGAGTTCGCGGTACTCGCCGACACCGAAGATCTGGGCTGGCTACAGGGAGTGGACCAGCTCGCACTGGAGCTACATCGGGGGTTCGGCGACACCGCTGCGCTAATCGAGAGACTGCGACATCACGGCTTCGCTATTGACCTGCGCGACAACGACGGAAGGAACACGGCCAGCGCTTCAGACCATCCCGACTACGCCTACTGCCGACGCATGTAAATACGCTGACCAGCCGGGATACCGCTCAATATCGTCCTAGTGCGCCTGACATGAAAGAGGTTACAAGCTGATGCGCCCGAGACTTGGTGTGCTAGCCTACGGCCCGATCCAGTACCACACCCCGCTGTATCAGCGATTGGCGCAGCGAGGAAACGTGGAGCTTGACGTTCTTTATCTCTCCGATAGAGGCTATCGCTCAACAATCGACCCAGAATTCGGGGTTGCCGTCGCCTGGGATATTGACTTGCTGTCAGGATACGCGCACGAGTTCATGACGACGGGCGGATGCTCGACGAGCGTTGCCCGGCAAGCCCGGACACTGATGCGATGGCTACCACCGCATGATGCCGTGGTCGTAAATGGCTACACCAGCGGATGGATGCTGTCTGCAATGGCGCTCTGCCGCGCGCGCGGTGTCCCATACCTCCTGCGCGCATCCTCACACCCACATGGCCTGTCCACCGGCGCCCGGCGCTACATCCGGCAGGTGGGCACCCGACTGGTTGTCTCTGCCAGTTCTGGTGGCCTCGCCATGGGTCATCTGAACGAGGAATTTTATCGTCAGCACCGTACGCGACGGGTGATCTTCACGCCCAATTCGGTGGACGATCAAAGGTTTGCATGCCCGCCGCCGCTCGGACGAGCCGAGCTGCTCGCACGGTGGGGCCTGAGAGACAACAAGCCGGTAGTCATGTACTGCGGCAAGCTATACCCAGGCAAACGGCCGCTCGATCTCGTAGCCGCTCTCAAACTCCTGCCCGGCGAGGTGAACATGCTCTTCGTCGGAGATGGCAGCTTGGCGGAGCAGATTCGGGCCGCGCTTCGTCCCGGCAGCGGGGTAGTGACTGGCTTTGTCAATCAGTCGGAACTCCCTGCCTACTACCACGCCGCGGACATTCTCGTGCTGCCAAGCCAGGTAGAAATGTGGGGGCTAGTCATCAACGAAGGCATGGCCGCTGGAACGCTCCCCGTAGTGTCAGATCGCGTCGGCTCCGCACCTGACCTGGTCTCTGGTGTCGGGGAGGTATACCCGTGCGGTGACGTTCCGGGCCTCGCCGCGGCCCTGGCCCGCGCTCTCTTGCGAGTGCAGGACCCGGAGACCCGCAGCCGAATGCGGGAGCACGCTGAGCGATATAGCCTTGAGCGTACGGCCGAGGGCTTCGAGCAGGCAGCATTCGCGGTTTGTGGCGCCCTACACCTACCGCCACCTCAGAGCAGTCTTGCCACCGCGAGCGGAGAATAGAGCTCAGGGGTAAAGGACTGATGTGCCCACTCCGCGGCCTGCTTGCCCATCTGCGGAAGTCGGCCCGGATCTCGCAGCAGATCATCGAGAGTTCTGGCCAGGGCCTGCGCGCTCTCGTCGGTCGGTGCGACGCCAGTCACTTGGTCGATGTAGGCGTCGTGCGAGCCGCCGTACGCGGGACCAACCACCGGCGTGCCCGCGATCTGGGCTTCCAGCAGGACCAAGCCGAAACCCTCGCCCGAGGCGTTCCGGCCGAGCCTGGTGCGGGTCGCCAGCACGAACAGGTCTGAAGCCGCCAACTCACTGGCTAGCTGGTCGTCGCTCAGCCCTGGACGCAGAGTGCAGCAACGGTGCTCTTCCACGAGCCGCCGAAGGCTGGCCGACGGTTCACCAGTGCCGCAGACTGTCAGGTGAATGTCGGATCTGTCCAGCGCCGCGACAGCATCCATCAGCTGAGGCAGTCCCTTGCTTCGCCAATCTGCCAGGCGGAAGGCCGTGACCAGGTGGACTCCAGGGCGCCTGCGCTCGGCCTCGGCGGACGCCTTCACGAGCGTGTTAAACCAGCGCCGCGACAGACCCGGTCGCAGGACGGCTGCCAGGCAGCCGCGGGATAGCGCACCGGCCGTGAAGCTGCTGACGGCGATCACCCGCACGTCATGCCGGCGCATGAGGCGATCCTCAACCCACCATCGAGGCCGGACATGCGCACCCCACACATCGCTGCCATGGCACACGACAGTTATGCCGGACACGGTCCGTTCCCGCGCCAGAATTGACGCCACCGGTAGCAGCGCCCGGTGCCCGAGGACCAAGCGCGTTGGCGCCACCCGTGCGCGCAGGCGATCACGAGCCTCGGCAAATAGCTGGGCATGCGCAGCCGCGCCGGCGCATCGAAGGTCGATCCGCCCGCAGTCGATCCCCTGCTCGGCGAACGACCACTCAAGTGTTTCTACATAACGCTCGATGCCTCCGCCCAGCCCCCGGGACAGCGTCAGCAGAAGCGCAGCACTGCTCATCGCAAACTCCGAAGCATTGAAGTTGGAAACCTCTACCATCAGGTCAGATGACCCGTTCCAATAATCTCACCGACGACGCGATACCGCGGCCATTGCGAGACTTTTCCACTTGCAGCAATGTCGGCTTCCTAACTCGGCCCCGTACGGCCTCGATTATCTTCACAGCGATCGCTAGTACGACCGCAGTGCGCAACGTCACAAGAATCCCAGGAAGCCCTTGTTCATATTTAAAAACCACCTGAACCGCAATGGCCATAGTTACAACACGCACCGCGGTGTATCGTCGGAACAGCCATTGTTCTCCCCAGCCAGACAATGTGCCCATAATCGCCAAAAACACCATAAGCCAATATGGCCCGAGAAATCCAAAATACAAGCCCAGGAAGGTCGGGACGAGATTTATCCGTTGCAGACCAAAGGCATAGGTCTCAGTCCACGCGGGATTAGCGCGGGAGATAGATTTCAATTTCGACGGCCATGCGAAGCTTGGTATAACGATTAGAGTGTACTTTGCGACCGGTGTCACGCCGAGCGCAGGATGGCCGAAACTCATCGACTGCCGAATGCCGCCAGCGAAGGAATCGCCATCGAACCGAGCCGTCACCTGCCCGACCAAGCCTGTGAAGGAATTCTTCTGATTAGAAACATGGATCAGCGAATAGAAACCGCTTCCTACAGCCTCAGCTCTGGAAATAAGACCAGAGTCTTGATGGTATAGACCGCGCCCAGATGCCGTCCGATATCCAGTGATCCCCAACACCGTCATGACTGTCAGCGCGAGCGTAATAAGGACTTGCCTTCGTGAGGGCCGAAACCCCACATGGGAGAGCAATAGAAGCAGCGTAACAAATCCTGCTATGATGGGAAAACGTTCGCCTGCGGCCGCAAGAAGGATAGATTGGGCTATTAGTACGATGATGAACCACTTCATGCCATGTTGCAGCAAGAACCCAAATGCCGCAACAACGACCAGCACGGTCAGGAATGTCGCCGCCAAGTCAGTCGGCACGGTCTTCTCGCTTGCAGCGATGGCACTGTCGTAGCCACGCCCTTCATAGGTGAGAGCAGCGAGCGGAGCTGAGGCAAGCGCGAGCAGCCGCCAGTCCAGGATTCGCGCAACATCAGAGCCATCGTTATCGCGAGTCGCTGCTACAACCCGCACTGGCCTGGTCGCCAGGTAACATATCACAAAGACAAGCAACCCAACGGACATAATAATTGTAGCCGTATCGATCTGACTCTGGCCGATGCCGAGACGACTTATGTCCCATACTCGGACCGACGGGATCAGGAGAAAAATCTGCGAAAGACCCTGGTAGACAACTGCAACAAGTACAAAGAGGGCCACCGGCCGCCGCAGCCAATCCCGGCCGAGATTCCACCGCAGCAGTGCCACAGCAACGGCCTGCACGCACAGCGCCGTGTACATTGTCAGGCTCATTGAGCCTCCGGTGGCGTCAACGAGCCTGGGGTCGCGGTCACGACAGCTTTTCGAGGATAGTTGCGAGTCGCAGCTCGTAGGTGTGGTCGCGGTGGGCACGTTTCGATGCGGCGTCGCCCAATCGCGCGGTGAGGCCTGACTGGTTGAGGAGAAGGGTCGCCTGATCGACTAGTTCATCGAAGTCATGGAAGGCCAGCACTTCTTCGCCTACGACGAACAGGTCGGGCAAAGTCGGACGGTACTCGCAGAGCACGGCCGCGCCCGAACCCGCAGCCTGGAATAGCCTTCCGTTGACGCCTGCTATCTCGGCCGGGTACATGGTATTGAGGACACCTACGGCAGACCGAAAGGCTATAGCCTTTTCCTCACGAAAGATTACGCGCCCGGTGTGCATGGCCCGCACCGGGCTATCGCCGAGCCAGCGGGGGAAACCGCGGCCATACAGCTTCAGCGGAATTCCCTTGACTACAAGCCGTTCGAGCAACCGCACCCGGCTCGGATACATGGTGGCCGCAACGGCGATGTGCGGGTCTGTGCCTGCCGCGACGAGTGGCCGGTGCCACCGCGGATTGCATGCCTCCGGCAGGTAATAGACTGGCAAATCGAGCAGCGCCCGCAGGTGATCGACGATGTGTGGCTCCTTGAAGAAGATCGCATCGTACGGCCCGAGCAGCATCAATTGCCGCCCTAGACCCGCCACATGATCGGGAAACCAGAACGCAACACGGGCGCTGTGGCGCCTGAGTTCGGTAACGACGCCGGGCATCAGGCTCGAGTCGACGTTGATGATGACCTCGCACTCAGCGTCCAGTGCCGCCTTCGCGATTCCGCGCTGAGCCCATTCGTCGAGGCGTGGCGAGGCCCGCCGGACGAGTCCGTCAACGCGCGTGGCAAGCCGCATCCGGTGGCGCGGGCTGGGAGACCCCAGTGGCGTGACCTGGTGACCCATTCGACGGAGTGCGTCAGCGATGTTCTCCGCGACGCGGTCCAGGCCCATAGGCCCGACCACACCAACTCGCATCTGTTCCCCCGAGTTGACTACTTTTGGATTACTATGCTGCACCACGTGACTAGCTGCTAAATGGCGTTAGGCTAGGATTCGTGCTGGTAGGCGGCCTCGTAGATGAAGAAATCTGCCCGGCCCGATCCGGGGTTCGGGCCTGCTGTTACCTGGACGAGCCGTCGCTGTGGGTAGTTTTTTTCTACCCACGACGTAAAGTGCCGATGCCTTACGTGCGGTGCCGTATTGCGTATCAGAGCATTTGTCGCATATATTATTACATATCTGTTACCTGCAGTGAAAAGGTGTGCCATATGGGCCTCGAATACACTGTCTTCAATCAGATGGTATACGACGTCGAGGGAAATGGCCAGGTCAGCGCCGAACAGCCCAGCCCGGTCGACGAAACACGCACCGTCGTAGAGGAAGAAGCTCTTAGTTTTATCGTCAGCGAATCGGCGTTTGCACAGGCCGATGGCGGCAGGGGAGACGTCCAATCCGATGTAGCGGGGATAATCGGCCAGCGATAGCTGGTTACCGTCCCCGCAGCCGAACTCCGTGACTGATCTCACGTTATGCTCGCGGACGAAAGCATTGAGGAACTCGGCCTTAGATTTGCCTAGGGGGCCGTAAGATCCGCCACCGCTCGTGCCACCTTGCGTATATCTGCGGTCCCAGAAATTAGCGGAGCCAGCGAATCTGAGATGCTGGCGCACAAGCGAGAGCCGCCGGACGCCCGGAAACGGACGTATCAGGTCCTTAATCGCCATCACTACCTCCCCTAACTAGTTGACAGAGCTTCCCGCCGCGCAGCCAGCGCGGAATTCCCTAAGGAACACGGTCGGGCGCAGCACGGCTGCCGCGAGGCGTCTGAGGTTGGCTCCCGTCACCGCCATCCGGCAGCCGCCACAGGCAACGGAGCATCACGGCGAGAGCGACGCCGTAGGCGATCGTTGACGCGATCGCCGCGGCGGCCACTCCGATGACCGGCAGCAGGGCGAGCAGTAGCACGACTGTGAATACGGCCGCCAAGCCTTGCGCCCATGCCACGATGACCGGGCGGTTCCTGCCGCGCAGCAGATCGCCGGTAACTTTCCCGCAGGCCAGAAAGACAGCTCCCGGTGTCAGGAGCCAGAGCAGTGGCACTGCTCCCCGGTATGCCGAGCCGAAGACGAGCGGAACCAGCCAGTACGCGGTCGCAGCGAGGGGCACGAGCATCGCCACGGCCAGGCCCGCGCTGGTCAGGACTGCGAGCCGCTGGAGTCTGCGAGTCCCTCCGGTGACGGCGCGTTGTGAGGCCAGCCGCGGAAACGTGACATTGCCTATGGCTGAGATCAACGGAACCGGGGTCAGGCTGAGCGAGACCGCGATGGCATAGCGGCCGAGATCCGCGGGCGGCACCGTCTGTGAGAGCACTAGCTGGTCCAACTGAGCATTGACGAACTGTGGTGCCACCGCAGCAATTTGCGCCACGCCATACACCGCGAGCGGCCGGATGAGGGCTATCCGAGCATGCCCTGGTGCTAGCCCGGTTTCCCGGCAACACCGGTAGGCCCATATCAACTGCAGCAACAACGTCACCGCTAGGACGACCATCGCTGCGTCCAGGGTTAGCAGGCGCAGGCGCCACAGGACAAGAATCGCGATCACGCTGAGCAAAGGCTGGCTCACCTGCACGACATTCCACCGGCGCAGGTCCCGTGCCTGAAGCGAGAACGTGTAACTGGCTGAGACAAACGCCACCGCCGAGGTGCCGAAGACAATCCGGTAGCCGAGCGTCACCGGAGGATTTCCGTGGGCCAGGAGAGGGGCGAATAGCATGCCCGCCGTCAGAGCGACCGCGCCAGTCGTCAGCATCATGGCCCGGGAGGTCGCCACATAATCGTGCGCGCGCAACGGCTCCCGGGCGACGTAGAAACACAGCGCTGCAGGCTGGCCGATCGCTCCGACCACGAGGACGACCCCGAACCAGGCTGTAATCGCAGCGTACTCGCCGCGCACTGTAGGCCCGAGAGTACGAGCCAGAATGATACCGCCCAGACCAGCGGCTGCTGCTGCCGCCACATTGAATCCAGCTGTCCGCGCAATCGACCGCTGCATACCTGGTCGGCGCAATTTCGCGGCGAACCCCTCGAGCCGGGTTGGCGACGCGTGCACCATCACGGTCCCACGATGTTCGCGCCGAGCACCTGGCCGACATGATCCTTGAGGCCGAATGCTTGGCGTGGCCATAGCCGGTAGCCGCGGTCGGTGAGCGGCACCGTCCGACTTACCTTCATCCCGCTTTGCGGGCGACTAGGGTCAGGTTCTGGGTGACAATGTGCCCACGCAGGGCACCGGTCTCGGCGGCGAGTGCGACCTTGTAGAGACCGCTGATCGGCTTCCACACCGCTACCCGGGCCGCGCTCACGAGGCCGTGCGCGACCGGCGGGCAAGGCAGCACCGTGACCCGACCAAAGCCGGCAGCAGCTGCGACCTGCCGGACGCTGCGTGCCGTGAACCAGGACTCATGGGTGAAGTCTCCGTACCGGATGTGACCGCCGAATGGGCTGACGGCGTTCGGCACCCTGGCAATGAGAACGCCGCCTGCGATCAGCGCCGCGGCGACCACGTCGAAAGTGTCGAGCACTTCCCCCTTGGTCAAATGCTCCAGCACATCGGTCGCGGTGACTGCAGCTAGCTGGCCGGAGCGCGCCTGCAGAATGTCGCGGTAATCGCCCTGCCGCACCCGGTCCAGGCCTGCCGCGTGGGCGAGCGACACCTGCTCCGGGCTAATGTCGACGCCCTCTGCGTCGTAGCCGTCGGCCAGAAGCAGCCGGACAAGTGTGCCCCGTCCGCAGCCGATGTCCATGACCGGCCCGGATCCTGGCAACGGTAGCATCGGGCGGATGTCACGCCGGTAGATGAGACCGGCAGCCTCGCCATTTCCGCAGCCCGCGTGCTGAGTCGCGTATGCCTCGTACAGCCGGTCCCGCAACCCCGCCGAATACCGCGCGGAAGCCTTGTGGCGTTCGCTTCCTGTCACCAAGAGCTATCAGCCAGCTTTCTGAGACGTCGATCTGCACGAGCCGGCTGAGTAGGTGAGGAACCCTTCATCCACCGCGAATTTGTGGCCGCCGGCAACGTCTGCAGGCCTTCATGGTCAGGTAGCATCAACCGCCTCGTCGGCCCAATCGGTTCGGGGCCTTACGACCACTGGCACGGGCGCCGAAACTCGCTCGGCTACCTTCAATACAGTCTCGGCGGGCTCAGCCCGCGGCCCGTCGTTTACTCGAACCGCGCTCAAATAGCTCACCTGGCGGCGCGTGCCGTCCCAGTGCACGTCGGGCAGGAGCGCCGCCTGATATCTCGCGATCCGGTCCCGGTGGGGCAATAGGTCCTCCAGCATTCCCCGCACTTCACTGGCAACATCATGCGATGGCTGATAGCCGAGCTCGCGCAGGCGATCGTGGTCAGGCGCGAAATGGTGACCATGCCGTTCGATCGCTGCACGCGGATTCTCCACTGGCACCACATCAACCTCGAGCCCTACAGCCAAAGCAGCATCCTGCACCGTGCCCGCAAGCTCACGGATGCTATAGGTCTCTGCGAACTGGTTGAATACGCGGTACTCCCCTGCCTCCGGTGGATTCTCTAGCCCGAGCGAGAGGCACTGCATCGAGTCGCGCAGCGGAATGAATCCGCGCAGCTGCCCTCCCGCGCCATATGGCGTCAGCGCGTGCTCGATCACCGCCTGGCACGAGAAGCGATTGATAACAGTACCGAAAGCCTGATCGAAATCGAGACGAGTCCGCAAGCGCGGGTCTTCACCCATGTCGTCGATCCGGGTGCCGAAGACCACGCCCTGCATGACATCCGTGGCTCGCAGACCCCAAATTTTGCACGCAAACATGATGTTGTTCGACCCGTGAACCTTGGACCAATGGTACCAACTCGGCGCTTGCCTTGGGAAGGGCATGCGATCTTTGCGTCCCCGGTACTCCACATCGAAGAAGCCCTCGGGAATATCAACATTTGGCGTGCCGTACTCACCCATCGTTCCAAGCTTCAGCAGATGAGCACCTGGGGCTAGATCACGTATGGCGAACATGAGGTTAAATGTCGTCGTAAGATTATTTATCTGTACGAACGTCGTGTGCTCACGGTCGATCATCGAGTACGGAGCCGACGGGCATTCGCCCAGGTGGATAACCGCCTCAGGCTCGAACTCCCGAAATATCCGGTCAACGAGGCCGTAATCCCGGAGATCGCCGTTCCAGAACGGGATTTTCTGGCCCGTACTCTCACGCAATGCCGCCAGGCGCCCATCGATTTTCGCGATCGGGATGGCGCTGACGGAGCCCATCTCCTCGACCCACGACCGACGAAATTGCGAGTCGGCGCCGGCCACCTCATGGCCACGCCGAGCGAGATGCTGCGCCAGCGGCCAGCCTAGGTAACCGTCCATGCCCGCGATGAACATCCGCATCAGTATTCGCTCCCCCTGTTGCCTCGCCTGCTGGCTCGCTCTGTTACCCTCGCCTGCTGGCTCACCGGCCGCCTGACTGGCAGCCACCAAGACTTGGCTAGGACTCTCGGCAGAAACGCGCAGGAGACAAACTGGCCCACTTGCTACAACCCCGTCTTGCGTCTGAGAATAGAATTCCCATCTATTGCCCAGACTGAACATTATTCTCGCGAACAAACCATCGCTGCGCCTTCAAGCTACAGCACCACATGTTTCGCTAGCAAGACGCGAGAGAACAGATAATTACTTTCCGTAAATAATATCCCGAGCTGGGTTAATTCGGTGTAACCTGCGGATCATAGTATAAAGCATAACAAGAGCCCGGTGTGACCGCGAGCATTACGGCTTAATGAATATCGCGGTGTCTGTACCACTGTCCGTCATGTTCCACGCTAGTCAGATGGCCGACGCGTTCTGCAAACCAGATTGTGCTGCGGCCAGAGCCGTACTCGACGCCTCGATCGGATGGCCGGAGCATCGACGACAGAATTCGGACGGCCTCGGGGTAATCCACGGATCGTTGGGGGGGCATGCTCGGATGACATCAAGCCGGATGCGGTTGTAGACGTAACTTGGCGTCCAGTGCCGCACGTTTACGCATATATATACTAAAACGAAATATTTCGTTGAATCAATTGCTTTCACTGACCACAGCACATCCGACAGGCATCAGAGTGCCTAGATTGTGAATTTCGTCTGAACTCGCCTTGGACTGCGTTATCGCCATAAGCTCTCTTTGCATCTGACGGGGGGCGTCATGGTGACCACTGACTACACTCAGCTGCCGCGTGCGCGGCAGGAAGTGCCCTCATTGCCCGGCAGGCTCGTCGGAGGGCTGGCGATCACCAGTATCGCTATCATCGTGCTCGCTGTAGCGCTAGAGACCGTACTGCCCGCCGCGGCCGTCATCTGGGGCAGCCTGGCGCTGGCTGTTTACTGCGCCGGCCTGTTGTGCATCACGGCCGCTGCGACGGGCCAGGATGGCATCGGCATCGCAGGGTGGAAGATCGGGCAGTGGTCGCTGGCATGGTGCGCCGTCACGTCTGGCCTTGCCACGGTCACCTGGAGCCAGCCGCAAACCGGCAGTGCCTCGCAAATCGCGATAACAAGCGTCCGTCGGGCACTGTGGCTTGTCGCCGTGGCCATGACCGCCTGGGCGCTCGGATACTCCGCCGGGCCCTGGCGGCAGGCTGTACATCAAGCGGCACGACTCACCAACGCACTAGCGGGGCGTTACAACAATGAGGTCCGCAGCGCTGCTGTCCCGTGGATCCTGCTCGGCACCGGGATCGCCGCCCGGCTCGTCAGCACTGCAGTGACCGGGCGCTTCGGGTACACCGGCGACCCGGAGTCCGCCGTGACCTCGGCATCGGGTTACGGACAGATCCTGGGCATCCTCAGCCTGGGCATCCCGCTGGCCGTCGCCGTGGCAGCGCTGCGGGCATTCAGCCCGGTGACAAGGGGATCACGGCTAACTGTGGCCGTCATGCTCGTCGGCGATATCGCTATCGGCGCTGTGGCGGGCGG